>RCUP01000203.1_pt1 | contig 55776 bp, 68 predicted proteins | sample 2166341 | NCBI WGS metagenome assembly RCUP01 (sample SAMN09932325, study PRJNA488358) | compost metagenome | isolation source: compost soil in succinonitrile-enriched | place: Germany: Experimental Botanical Garden | reverse complement strand
ATCCGTTGTTGCGTCCCCGCCATTCCGGTTCTTCACCCGTCACCGCCCAGATTGCGCATCCGACGATGCTGTTGGGACATGCATTCTCGGTTCCATCGGCGTGATCCACCCGGATCTTCAAGAAGTCCAGCGAGAGCTCGTTGTCATTGTCTGCCATGTTCGGACCTTCGATTCTTTGCCTGGTGCGCGGCGATCCTAGCGTATGCCGTTCAGACTTGCACCCCGGGATAATAGTGTCGGAGGACATTGGGAGGAAATGACATGCTGCTAACGACCTCGAACGACACTTCGCAAAGGCTGAACCACAGCCACGTGTCCCTGCTGCGCAACGAATGCGACGACGTGAAGACCTTCAGCGAGTGCGGCTGGTTCTGCGTCGTCGGGTACAAGGGAAACACTCGCCTGGTCTACGCCCACTGCAACAGTCTCGAGGAATACGAGACCAGCATGGGACTCCTGCGCCGCTCGAACCCATTCGGCTTCGGGTCCGGCGGAGAGGCCGGATACCTGATCAGGGCCACGGCGACGTACTCCGTCGACGGAGAGAAGACCGATGAAGCGTCGGCCTACTTCAGCAGCGCTGATCCATATGCCGACAGAGAGCGCATTGTCGATATCGCTGGGGAGACCCTTCGCGACGCGGCCGATGGTGAAATTCGCTCGATCAGGCTGCGGAGGGAATACTGGGACCAGCTTCCTCGAGGGGAGCGGACGGTCTCCGTCGGGGAGGACGAGAGGCCTTCGGTCAGATACTGACCCCGGCCCTTGTCTTTCTTCCGCGCGATACGGCTGCCATGACATCGGCAACGGCGGATCGTATCGCCGCGCTGGACGAATAGAGATGTTCGGCGATCCCGAGGGAGATGGCCTCCACCCTGTCCTCCGCATCGTCGTCCTCAAGGATTGCCCGAAGTCCTGCTTCGCCGAGGTCGTCGTCGAATACCTCGATGGGGCTGCGGCCCCGGCTCTTTTCCAGGAACTCGGCAACGTGCATGATCTCGTGGATGGGCGTCACGATCATCGAGACCATGAAGGAGACGTCGTCATCTTCGTCCGACCTCTCTGACGCATGCTCCCGGCACAGTTCCACGGCAGCGCTGATGTTTATGACCGCCTCATTCTTCTCGTTGACATCGATCCATCCGTTCACACCTTCAAGCTCATCGTCTTCGGTGTCGTACTGGGTTCCGGATGCGACGGCGTGAAAGCCGAGCGCATCCGCCCTGACGTGCCACTTGTCGAACTGATCCCTCTCGCCGAGCGTCACGACGACGTCGGCATCCGCTGTGAAGGTGCTGTTGAACTCAGGCAGTGCCTCACAGATCTGCGACACCGAAGAGAACAGGTTCGCCAGCGCAGATGCGATGGGAGACGGTGCAAAGCACTGGCTGACGACGATCCGCATCGGCTCTCATGCCGGCCGATGTTCTGGGGACGGGAAGAAGACCGCATTGATACGGTCGATATCCTCGTCGGATACGCCCGCGACGCGCAGGCTCCGGTCGTCCAGGCTGGGTTCGCCTTCGCGCCACGGAAAATTCTTCTGCACCATCCCGGCACTGTCGCCGCTGACGTTGTAGACGACGTAGCCTTCGTATCGGTCACGTCGACTGCGTTCCTCATAGGACTCGGACACGCCGAAATAGGCCGCCTTCTGAGCCTCGAGCTCCTGTCCGAACTGGTAAAGGGCATCGGAGGGATCATCGAGATCCTCGAACTCGGCAACGAGACCCTGCCCGACACGTTCGGACAGGTAGTCAGTGAAGTCATCGAGGCTCTGCTCGTATTCGAGATATCCGCCATGTTCGGACAGGATCTCGGCCAGCTTTGCGGAGTTCTCGGGAACGACAAACAGCATCCTTGCATTAGGCATGGTCACCTCAGCGCATCGAAGGGGTCGAGGAAGCCTCGTGCAGCTCCGGCGCCGGAAGGCCGTGCCTCGTCGCGGCCGCGCGGATCGGAGTGAGCGACTTCTTGAGCTGCTCGACCGTCGGGACTTCCCCTCGGCCGTACGCGGACATCTTTGCGCCGTTGAGAAGAGTTGCCAGCTTGTCTGCCGCTCCCCTGCCGGCCTTCCAGTATGCCCAGCCGTCGGAGTTGTTGTTGATCGTTTCCTTCCAGTCGTAAAGGAACTGGGCATAGGGCTCGATTTCCGGGAAATGGGTGCGGGTGATGTCGAGGATCTCGTCGACCTCGTATTCGTTGATGAACATCTCTTCGTTCTCCTTGATCTGTGATCCGTTCAGGATGTGCCTCTCCTTGGACACGTCGCAGACGGTGTGATTTCTTGTTCCGCTCAGTTTGAGGCCGCCACATTTCGGACAGACCTCCTGGCCCGGCATGTTCTCCAGGAATACTCGGCCAACGCGTCCTGATCGTCGCGACATCTGCATCGCGTCTTCGGCGTAGTCCCCCATCAGCCAGCCCTCCAGCGAGCTTCGGCCTCGCCTTCAACGAACTCCTGCTCGATCACATTGTCGGCGACGCGTTCGTTGTCGACCACGAATGTTCCGTCGTTGCCGTAGTCCACGGCATCCCAGTTCGGCTGGTTGCCGGATGCCAGGGAGAGGAGCCTTTCCGCGGGGCGCGGACCCGGCTCGTCATCCATTGGCTGCACTCTCGACTTTCCCCGGTCGTAGGCGGCCGCAACCGCCTTCTCCTGTGCCCGCATCTGCCGGTTCGCCTCATCGAAGTCGAAATACTCGAACATGTCGGTGAGCGTCAGCGCGTAGGCTTCGTTGTGGTAGTCGACGACCGTGTGCGCGACTTCGTGGAGCGCATTGGTCATCATTCTCTTTCGATCCTGGGGCGAGGTCAGCCGATACGCGAGCGAGCCGTCCTCGTTGAAGGGGTTTATCAGATAGACGCTAGCCTCCGTCTTCTCGTCCTTGACGTACATCGCCGCCGTCTGGCGGGTCCGCGACGTGTCGCCTTCGTACGTGCTCTCCGGAAGAGAGAGCACGAAGCCGGTCATCCAATTGAAGTCTTTCATTCCGGGACGGACCTTGCGGAGCGTGTCGATCGCAACCGAACATGCCGCCGTCCATGACGCGAGGTGCGACTTCAGCAGCCTGCCCCTGCCTGTCTCGGGATCCCACTTTGTGGGATGGTGCCGGGCGAGCGCTGCCTTGGTCTTCTCGTTCGTCTTGACGATGTGCATGTAGACGTCTGTCTGGTCTTTCAGGCGGCGATCCGCCTCCTCCTGGCGAAGCTTTTCCCGCTCCGTGGAGATGCGTGCCGCAAGCGTGTCAACGATCCACTCCCGCAGCCCGTCAGGGGTCTTCTCGAGGAAGAATTCGACGGGGTCGCCGTCATTGTCGTAGGCCGCATCCCTGAAGGCTGTGATCTTGTCCCTGATCTTCTGGGGAATATCGAAGTTCCAGCCCAGTCCTGATGTGATTCCATTTCCCCAGCGCATGTCATTCATGAATGACTCAACCGTGTCTTGGCTAACGCCAGCCGCCCGTATCGATTCTATGCTCTGATACCGCCGCGTGGGTGTTGCCGTGATCGTGACCTTCTTGAGCTCCTGGAGTTCGTCCTCCTTCAGGTCGGCGCGGACGATCTGGCTCAGGTCGACGGCCTTCGAGGACATCATCAGTCCCTTGTCTCCGGCGATCCTGTAGCTGTTTTTGCTAGCCTTCTCTGCTAGCGCAGAGATGTTATCCGTCGCGAGTTCCTGCAGCAGCCCTCCGACCACGGATCTGTAAGGCTCGCGGATGCCGTCCCTGTTGGAGTTGAGCACTGAACGGGACAGATCCGTCTTGATCTCGAGGATGACCTGTACTTCGGGAGCGTTGATGTGCTCGGCGTACATGGAGGCACCGTCGACACGGACGATCATCTTTCCCTTGTGCGCGGCCTTAGCGCCTTCGGACTGATGGACGGTTGCGAACTCTACCGTGCCGTCCTCGGTCTCGGCTTCCAGCGTACGCTTCACCGGGCCTCGGCGCGCCTGCAGCTTGGAGGCTTCCTTGAAGTACTCCTCCGGCGATATGCCGTTGATGGTGACGTTTGCCGGAATCTGGCTCTCGGAAAGATATTCCTTCAGGCGATCAGCCATGACGGCTTCGGTTGGAAGCCGATAGGAATGCCTGCCACGAACATGGTCGATATCGACCTCGACGCGGCATCCCTTGCGCCCTTTGGCATCGAATGCTTTGCCGATCATTGACCTGTCGGCTACGAGACCGTCGATTGCCGCATCGCTGCCGCCCTCGGAGCGAAGCTTCTCGATCGCCATCGCGACCTGCCGTTCCGCTGCCGCAAGGTCGTAGAGGACGTAGTTCGGGCCGTCGCCCATGACGAAGCTGTCGCTGGTGAGAATGGAATACCGCTTCTGCGAGAAGCATGTCATGAGCCTCGCGCGTCCGAAGCCCCCGACGGATCCGGCCTCCGATCCCTTGGTGGATTCGCCGATCGCGAAGTAGACGTTGCTGAGCACGTCTGCGCTCATGCCTTTTCCGTCGTCATCGAAGACGATGCGGGTGACGTTCTCGTCGGTGTCAGCGTCAAGATTGAACGATCCCCTCGCCTTCTCGGTCGAGAGGCTGATCGCGATGTTCCTTGCCCCGGCATCGACCGAGTTCTGGAAGAACTCGCGCCAGAATGCGATCATCCAGTCGCTGTAGAACGTGTCGCGTTCTGACCTGAATGATGATTTCGGTACGCGGACTGCCTGCAGTTCCATGTCGGCTCTCTCGATCGATGTGCTGTCGTCCTGCATCTTCGACCTCAAGCTGGCATCCCACAAAGGCTCGTCTCCTCAGTTCATCCCGGCAGACGCCGCCGAAAGCATGTCATATGCCCTGTCCATCTCCGAACGCAGCTTCCCTACGAACGCAGCCGCCGTAAGTCCCGGGGGCCATTCATATACAAGCTTCCTCCTCGGCTGGCGACCTTCGCGCGGATCCTGGTCATCGATCAAATCTGCGATGCGCCCGGCGAGGACTTCCGAAAGTCCTATCTCGATCGTCCCGTGACCCGACCTGAGCTTGCAGGGACACCATTCCCCGCCGATCGGAAGGGAGAAGGCACGCGGGCCGTCCGATCCCGGCCACTTCTGGAACGCCACCATCGGCTCGGCATCCATCTCTTCGAGCCATGCGTCGATGCCCGCGTAAAGCGCCCGGCTGTCCTCCGAGAACATCATCCGGCCGACCGCGTCCCTAAGGCCCGCGACCTCGTAGGGAAACTTGACGAGTTTCACCGACTTCGGACGGGCGAGGGTTTCGCGCCGCGCGGTCGTCGGCAGAGATGTCGGCGGTACCGCCCACGCCCATTGCAGCTCCCTGCCCGGTCGCGGTTTCTCGGCAAGGAAAGCGAGAGCGTCGTATCCGTCCTTCGCCGCAAGCTCGATGATCCTTCTCGCCGCGGTTCCCGCATCAAACACTGCAGAACGCCGGAGAGAATAGAGATAGTCCCGGTTGGTCAGGTCAGCCAGGTGTCTCGCAAAGCGCCACGTGCCCCACTCGGGACATCCCGGGTACGGAAGGACATCGCGAACCAGCAGCGCCAGCCCATTCAGTCCCCCATCATGGAAGACTTCGAAGCCGTGCGTCGGAGCAGCGCCGGAGTGGGGAAGCGGAACCAGGTTCACGACCGCACCGTTCCTGCCGCCATCCGCCGTCAATATCGCCCTCTTCAGTTTCCCGCCATCGTGCAAGCCCCACCCCCGCATCTGCAATGGAGACAGTTTCATAGCCGCTCGCAGGCCCTTTCGTCCAGCGAAAGCCGAGGGACTGCGAACAAAGCAAGTCAGCCAGGGAAATCCCACGACCTGCTTGCTCTGTCCTTTGTCGTTCAGATGCTACAGCACGAAGATACCAAGCGCCTTCCTGACATCCGCCAGAACGTCGGCGACGCGGGTTCGCGCGGCAAGGGTTCCCTCCCGCAGGATATCCACGCATACGTCACGGCTCGCCTGCGGATCCGGACGTCTGTCGCGCATGGGAGCGAGAAGCGCCTCCAGAACGGCTACGAGTTCCTTCTTGATGACGACGTCGCCCAACCCGCCCTTGCGGTAGCGCGTCTTGAGATCCTCGACCTTCTCCTTGTCGGGATCGAACGCATCGAGATACGAGAAGACGACATTGCCCTCGACCTTCCCGGGATCGGAGACCCTGATGTGATCCGGATCGGTGAACATCATCATCGTCTTCCGCTTCACTTCCGCAGCATCGTCGCTCAGGAAGATGGCATTGTTCAGCGACTTGCTCGCCTTCGCCTTGCCGTCGATGCCCGGGAGCCTGCCCGTGCTCGTGAGAACCACCTGCGGGATGGCAAGGACGTCGCGTCCGGCCATCCTGTTGATCCGCGCCGCGGTCTCGGAGGCAAGTTCGATCATCGGCAACTGGTCGGTGCCGACGGGAACATGGGTCGCGCGGAAGCCGAGGATGTCTGCCGCCTGCGCGATCGGATAGCAGGCGAAGCCGGCCGGGATGCTCTTTTCGAAGCCCCTCTGCTTGATCTCGTCGCGGACGGTGGGGTTTCGCTCGAGGCGGGCCAGAGTGGTGATGTTCATGAAGATCTGCATCAGCTCCACAAGTTCGGGCACGGCCGACTGGAGGAAGATGGTGCTGCGCAAAGGGTCGATGCCCGCGGCGATGTAGTCGGCGACAAGGGTCGGGATCGCCTCCGCCACCTTCGCGGTGTCACCGATGTTGTCGGTGTAGGCCTGCGCGTCTGCAATCATGATGAAGCGCTCGGCATCGCGGGCCTGCATGCGGACGCGTTCGATCAGCGAACCTGCATGGTGGCCGAGATGCAGCGGTCCGGTCGGACGGTCGCCAGTGAGCATGGTGATGGTGTTGGGCATGTTCGTCTTCCTTTACCTTGGGTCTTTTGAGGCCGTCCGGACGGAAGAACTGCACGCAGGTTCTCATTCCATTCCGGAACGGACCTGTGGCTTTCGTGCTTTCAGATGGGCATGAGATACCGTTGGCCGTTCAGTTGCCTGAACGCCACCAGATGAAGGAGGCCGATGCGGCCTGGATGTGTGCTTCTGTTCTCATGGAGGGGAAAGTGCCATCATTTGGCGCCGATGGCAAGAGGCAGGATTCGCCATGTGTGAATCCTTGGGAGTGAGCCGCGGAACCCGTCTGGATGTGGCTGAAATGGTCCGCGGCTCTGGCAACTGGCTATTTGGCGACGACCTGGGTGCAGACTTGTCCGACCCCGGCGGATCTGAGATCGATCTGATCTGCTGCGGCGCGCGAGATGTCGATCATCCTGCCCCGCTTGAAAGGCCCGCGGTCATTGACACGGACGATGACCGACTTTCCGTTCTTCTTGTTCACCACCCTGAGCATGGTACCGAAGCTGTAGCTCCGGTGGGCGGCAGTGAGAAGCTTCGGGTTCATCCGCTCCCCGGATGCGGTCTTTGAGGTCAGCGCGTACCACGATGCGTGTCCGCATGTCTCCTTGTAGGCGGTGGTCTTGGCCTTGTCGGCCGTCGAAGCCCCGGCACCGGTAGCAAAGGCTGCGGCCGAGACAAACACCGCCAGCACGGCGGCTCGTGATGCATATCGCATACGTATTACTCCTTGTTTGAAGCAAGGCTCCGGACCTGAATCCTTCACCCGCACTCGAGCAATTGGGCAACAACGGATGTCGTTACAGACTGGCCGCGATGCATTCCGCGGGCAGTCAATTACTCATCGAAAGTCGACTTGACGTGAAGCGACGACGGCATCGCCGTCCATCTCGATGACGATGCATATCGCGCACCGTTCCACATCAAGCCTCATGGAATCCGTGAGTTCACCGATTTCCATGAATGTACCGTCCTCCAGGGAGGCGCGGATCATTGCACCGGACATGGCAATGGATTTGATCGCAGGCGCAGGCGCGTCGCAGACGATCGACAGGCACCTGTCAGACGGTCTTGCGATCAAGTCGATTGCCATGATGGAATTCTCAGCGGGGCTTCTTGACGCGGCCGAAGTCGAAGTCGGCACGCTTGCGCTGATCCTTCAGGTGACGGCGGCGGGCTTCCGCTTCGCGACGCTTGCGCTTCTCGGACGGCTTCTCGAAATATTCGTTCTCGCGCATTTCGCGGTAGATGCCTTCCGCCTGCATTTTGCGCTTGAGAACCCTGAGGGCCTGCTCGATCTTGCCGTCGCGTACTGCTACCTTCACCTTGATACCCAGAATTGTTGATGGGAACTGGATACTAGACGAATCCTTGAGAGTTTGGCAACAGGACTCGCCGGCGGGCATCTGAATCCTTCAAGTCATTGGTTGACAGGATGGCCTTGCGGGGAGAGGGTTGGTTATCTAGTGTGGCCTCTCGCCAAAGTCGGCGAGCTATCAACGGGCGAATGCATAACGTGAAAGAGAAGCTGACTTTTATAGAGATCAATCCCGGCCTTGGAAGCTTCGGCTTCGCCGCCGAGGCGGCAGGCATGATCAGGCTCGGGCCGCTCATGCTCTCGCGTGATGTTCGAGATGCCTATCTGGCCTTTCATGGCGCTGGCAGTGAAGAGACCATCGCCGAAACCGCCGATGTCGTGGTCGCCAATCTTCCGTTCACGATGTTTCTGGACGGTAAGAACGCCGACCCGGATGTCTTGGACGTGATCGATGCGGCGAAGGGTGCGATCCGCAAAAATGGCATCATCGTCTTCCGCGTGAAGTGGGATATCGGCAAGCGCGTCGACATGCCTCTCGCGGAATATGTGAAGGTCGTCTTGGCGGCATTCTCCAAGCACTCCGTCTCGGCATTCATGGACGACTCGGACGGCTCTGATCCCGTTCTGACAAATGATCTCTACATCATTGTTGCGCCGCAGAGTGCCCCCGCCCCCTTCGGACTCAACTTTGCTCACGGCGGGGCGGCCGTCATTCATGCCATCAGGCTTGACGACCCCCGTCTTGCGGACATCGATCCACAGCTAATTGTGGCCGCCCTAGGCTTTCCGGAGGCATTTTTCTCCGTAGCTGGTACTGTTCCTGACATTCACGAACGACTCAGGGAGTGTGTTGCCATCCGCCGTGCCAAAGTGGTTCTCGAATTCGTCGCCAGCAACATCCGGGGTTGATCCATGTATTCCATCATCAGTTTCTTCACCGGCGCTGGCTTCCTCGACTACGGCTTCGAGCGCGCTGGCTTCAGGATCGACATGGTCAACGAATACGACCGTGACTTCCTGAAAGGCTATCGCCACTCCCGCGACATGATGAAGTCTCCGCGTCCTCGGTACGGCCATCATCTCGGTTCCGCCGAGGACATGGCCGGGGACGGGCTGTTCGCCTCGCGGCTCAAGTCGATCGTCGACGATATCCGCTCGACGGGCAACAAGATCGGCTTTGTCGGTGGCCCGCCATGCCCCGACTTCTCGATCGGAGGAAAACAAGCGGGAGCGGAGGGTGACAATGGCCGCCTGACCGAGGTCTACTTCGACGTCATTTGCCAGACCAAGCCTGACTTCTTCATCTTCGAGAATGTCGAGGGCCTCTGGAAGACGAAGCGCCATCGACTGTTCTACGACCAGATGAAGGCTCGTGCCCTCGAGAACGGATACGTGCTTCACGACCGACTCATCAACGCGATCGAGTACGGCGTCGGCCAGAGCCGCCCGCGCATCTTCCTGGTGGGATTTCTTGGCGGCGACGCCTCGGAGGACTTCCCCTGGGAAGAGAACATGACGCATTCGAAGAGCGCGCTCGACGCTGCGTGGCCCGCGACCGCGCCATTTGCGGAGAACTCCGATCTGCCGTTCCCGAAGGATTCCGATCTGCCTCAGGAACTCACGGCTGAATACTGGTTCCGCCGCAATGACGTGGAGCGCCACCCGAATGCGGAGATGGCCTTCACTCCGAAGTCTGATAAGTTCAAAACCGTCGCCGAGGGATATACGGACGGCAAGTCTTTCAAGCGCCTCCACCGCTGGAGGCCAAGCCCCACGGCCTGCTACGGGAACAACGAGGTGCATCTGCACCCGTACAGGGCGCGCCGCCTGTCAGTCGCCGAGTCCCTCGCGCTCCAGTCGATGCCGCCCGAGTACCAGCTCCCGGAGGACATGGCGCTAAGCAAGTGCTTCAAGACGGTGGGCAACGGAGTTCCGTTTCTCGCGGCTCACGGTCTGGCGAAGAGTGTCAAATCGGTTCTGGACGCGCGCCGCGCGGCAGATGCGGACAAGGATCAGGTTGCCGCCTGACGGCGCTGCCTGAACTTGTCCAGCATGACCACGTTTCCAGTGCCGGCCGCCGCGGGCAGCTTCCTTTGCCTGGCAGGAAACGACGACGAAAGGTCTGCAAGCTCCGAAAGCCTCAGGACATCGCGCACACTGGGATTCGCCCTTGAGAGCGCCTTCACCGCTGCCACGGCTCCCTGAAATGCGCTTGCGGCCCTGAGCCTGCCCAGTTCCCTCTCCATTCCGAGCGAAGCCTTTGACCGCAGGGCGATATCAAGGGCGGTCTTCCTTGCGTCTGAACTGCAGGACAGGAGCGGCACCACCAGATAGGTGTTGGGATCAATGTCGGCGACGATCCACTCCGCTGCGATGTCGGTTCTGGATATCGCCTTGCCGATCCAGGCGAACGAGATGGCGAGGTCGAGCGCGTCAGCGGAGATGTCCTCGGCAACACCCATACGGACGACCGCCTTGCGGAACTGCAGCGCAGCCTCGCACGGATGTCCGTCCTCCGAAACGTCTCCCTCTGGTATCTTCTTCAGGCTCATCATACGCATCCGACCATGATGAACCCAGTGTCCCACTGCCGAATGAGAGCGGTCAAACGCCGGCCGGAAGCCTACCGTGTGCCGTTCCGGATCTCGGAGTATGGAATGACGAAGTCCGCTTTGCCGAACTCCGCGGCGGCCCGGCCATTGTAGAGGATGACCGTGGTCTCCTGCTTCGTGTTGTCGATGACGGTCCACTGGCGAAGCGTTCCATCGATGTTGTCGAACACCAGGCGAATGCTTGCATCTCCGAAGACTGCAGGATCCGTCAGCACGATCGACGTGATGTTGCCGCTGACATCGGAGGATACCGTCTTGATCCGCTTGGAGTCGAAGGTCTCGTCGAGGAGGAACTTGAGCGGCGTCTTGTCCAGAGGATAGAGGTTCCAGGTCTTGAGCTTGCGGTTGTTGACCCCCAGCGACCGCCCGTCGGCGACGACGAGCAGCGGCGACTTTCCTTCGTATTCGAAGCGGATATTTCCGGGGCGCTGCACCTTCACCACGCCGGAGATCTGGTCGCCCCGCGGGCTGAACTGGACGAAGTCATAGACCGCGGTCTTCGCGGAAAGCAGGTTCTGGATGAGTTCGGCAGGCTTCCTCGCCGTGGTTTCGGCCATGGCGGTGCTTGCAGCCAGGACGAAAGCCGCGGCCGTTAGAATTCGCTTCAGTAGCATGGTGATCTCCTGTCCTAGAGGCCGCGGCCCCAGTAGACCCTCTCGCCTCTCGTATCCATGTGCGTGAAGGTCGGGTAATTGCCTACGCCGCCCATCCCGAGGGACTGGGCGTACTTCGAGACGACGATCGGATCAACGCCCGGCAGCGCGAAGTCCACGGCTCGTCCGAGAAGATGCTGGCTGTTTGGTGCGGCCCCAGATTCCCGGAGCATGTTGTTCGTCTCGGGGGTGCGGTACCCCGAATTCAGCGAGATCGGGGAATCGATGTTGAACTTGCGCTGCACGACATAGAGAGCTGCGAAGAGCTTCTTGTCGCACTGGATGCTCTTCTTCTGCCGCCAGTCCCTCATCATGTGGTGACAGACAAGCAGCGCGTTCTCGTTCCACTTGGATCCGACGAAGAGTTCGACGTCGTATCGCTCGCGGGTGTGAGGATTGTAGATGCGCAGCGGAACCATGTCGGCGGCCATCGCGGAATCAGGCAGCATAAGCGAGCTCAGCGGGCACATGGCGGCGCCCAGACCCAGCGTCGATGCCATGGTTATGAAGCTCCTGCGGGAGAGATCGATGTCTTTCTTCATGAAGCCAGCGAGTCCTTAAACTGTTGCCAATCCGTCGTTGCTCATACCAAAATGCAGTATCAGCTCTAAGGATTCAATCATGATCGAGAAGATCATCATCCAGGACTCGAACGAAGTCCATAGCGTGTGGATCCCGGATCGTCGGTCCATGGCTTCATTCGCAGTCTGGAAGGCATTCGGTTTAGGTCAACATGCACATTGGCGCGATGGACAGATAATGCTCGGTGCCGGATCCGAGGGGCCGGCTGACCCTGTTGAGTTCCTTGAATTCCCCGGCTACATGGATTGGGACTCCATCCCGGGATGGGTCGACGCGGCGGTCGCCCGAATAGATGCCTCTCTGCCTGACCCGGCCGCCATCGCCGATGCGCTGGATGAAGACAGCGGCACGATGATGCTCGATCCGCCGGCCTACCGCATCCCGCATGCTCCCTCGGCCAATGACATAGCTACCTGCATCGTCGCCGCGAGACTTCTGCTGGCGATCCCTCACAAGTTGATCGCCCCCATCCTTCAGACCGAGGGGGATGTCATCGCAGAGATAGATTTCGCGTCGCGCGTTGCCGTTCTCCTTGGAGGAGACGAGGGGTCCGCCATCGCGGCGGCGACGGCCGCCGATCCATCCCTGTGTGCGATAATACCCGATCATGCCGCCAACGACGACCTGATCCCTTCGGAGCGAGACCATGACTGAACTCTATACCCGCCGCCGCGCCATCATGCTTGCAGCCTCGGCCCTTGCCCTGGTCTCCGGGCGCGCATTCGCACAGGACAAGCAGATCGAGACAGAGGATCCGCTGATTCTCCGCCCCGACATCGAGGGGGTTGATCCGCGCTATGCGTCCTATGCCCTTTCGGGCAGCCACATCACGCCCTCTGCGCCGTTCCTCATTTCGTCAGGCCTTTCCAACGTCGCAGTGTTCCATCCCCGCAATGCGACCTCGGCCCGCGTCGTCGTCTTCAGCCATGGCGCGCTGTCGTCGCCGCACACCTACAGGGATCTCATCTGGCACTGGGTCAGCCATGGTTTCCTCGTGATGGCCCCGCAGCACAATGACGCGGTCATCGAGAGCGGTCCGACCCTCCGCCAGAACGAGGTCGGCCAGGTCTCGCAGTGGCCGGTCGCATCGCTTCTGGAGGATCCGAACGCGTGGAACGCCAGAATTCAGGCGTGCAAGGCCTGCCTCGACATCGTCGATCTCGTGGAGGGGTCCACCGGCATCAAGCTCAATCTCGAACGCCCGGTGATCGCGGGCCACGGATACGGCGCCTACATCGCCCAGCTCATGATGGGGGTGAAGGTCGTACAGGCTGATGGCACGATCGCATCCTTCAGGGATCCCCGCTTCTTCTCGGGCATCTTCATGTCACCTCAGGGGCCGGGGGTCATGGGACTGACGGAGGATTCATGGAAGGATGTCGAATCCCCGTGCCTTTTCCTGCTGTCGGAGAACGACTACGACTTCACCGGGCAGCCCTACGCGGAGAAGGGCAAGTCGTACCAGCTCTCGCATCCCGGCTACAAGCATCTCGGGTTCCTCGTGAAGGGTGGCCCGAACACGTTCAGCGGGCAGATGGCGGCGACCAGCGAGAAGGAAAGGAAGCTGTTCGAGGTGCTCAAGGCCATGAGCACGGCATACCTCGCGGCCTATGCCGACTACGACACCGCCGCGTTCTCCGATCTGAAGTCGCGGTTCTTCGAGCGGATGTCCCTGGGGGCCATCAAGGAGTTCCTGCGATAGGACTTGACATTGAATCCTTACGATCACAAAACCTAGGTGAAGGATTCAAAAATGATCGACCCCCACGACGTGACGAACTTTTCCAGATCAGAGGCGGAACTGCAGGAGTACCTGATGTTCTGCCTCGCGGTCGCAGGAAAGAAGGCGTCCATGATTGCCGGAAAGCTCCACGCTTTCCTTTCGGGAATGCATCCCGGCGAGGATCCGTTCCAGTATGTCCAGAGACTGCATTCCTCGTCGGAGCTCGATGACGAACTTCGGAAGGTCGGGATGGGCAAGTACTCCCTTCTCGGCAAGGCGTACCCGACAATCGCCGAACGCTTCCGCGGAAGGCTGGCCCATGTGCCCATCAGCGAGCTGGAGAGCGTGAAGGGCATCGGCCCCAAGACGGCGCGCTACTTCGCTCTTCACTCCCGCAGTGCCCCCGGCGAGATCGCCGTCATCGACACCCATGTCATGAAGTATCTTCGCCATCTCGGCCACAAGGTTCCGAAGCAGCTTCCGACGCGATCGAACTACGGAAGGCTTGAAGGTCTCATGATCGAGGCCGCGAAGGCCTCCGGCATGTCGATGGCCGACTTCGACCTCGCGGTCTGGTCCCACTACGCCTCCGGCGGCACATCGCCACTCCCGTCCCTCCACAATCAGGAAGCACTCGCGGCATGACCATCAACACCACGTTCAGGCAGGCGCTCGGACATTATCGCGAGCGGATGTCGGGTAAGGCCGGAAGGCAGGCCGAATGGGCCGCCGAGTACGAGCGCTTCCTTGTGGAGGTTCCCGACGCCTTCGAGCGCTACAACGCGCAGGGGCATTTCACCGGATCGGGCCTGGTCATTGATCCGTTCGCGGGGCGCGTTCTGCTGACGCACCACGCAAAGATGCTCACCTGGAACCAGCTCGGCGGCCATTGCGATGGCATCCGGGATCCATTCTTCGTGGCCTGGAAGGAGGCCTACGAGGAGGGCGGCCTCAAGAATATCGTTCCCGCGTTCGATGGAATCTTCGACCTCGACCTCCATCCGATTCCGGAGCACAAGGGCGTTGCCGAGCACATGCACTACGACGTGCGCTATCTCTTCTTCGCCGATTCCTCCGAAGGATTCGTCAAGAGCGACGAGTCCCTGGATCTTGCCTGGGTCGATCTCGGACGGGTCCGCGACTACTCGACCACGGAATCGATGCTCCGCCTCGAGGCGAAGGCCATCCACTATCTCGAATGGACGCAAGGCTTTCAGCGTCCGGAAGGCTACCGTGCACCGGAGGGCCTCCTTTGAACGGCAACTTCCGTCCCACATGCAAGTTCCTCTGGCGCACGCTGGTCCACAAGCTCTACGTCTTCCGTGCCGGTCTGCGCACCAGAGCGCCACTGTGGCGGCTGGTCGTCCACGACTGGACGAAGTTCACGCCAGCCGAGGCGCCGCACTACGGCCGCAGGCACTATGGCTCGGCAGATGACATCCTCGGATTTGTATACGCCTGGAATCATCACTCCAAGCTCAACCCTCACCACTGGGAATTCTGGATCCCACTGACGGCGCACCGCCTCAGCCCGGTGAAGGCTGGTAAGCCCCTTCCAATGCCGGAATGGGCCGTGCGCGAGATGGTCGCCGACTGGCTGGGAGCCTCGCGCGCCTACGAGGGGCTCTGGCCGGACACGCTCGAGAGCTGGAAGTGGCTTCATGGCGCCCGCCCGTCGATGAAGCTCCACGACGACACGCAGAAGACGCTCGACGCGGTTCTCGCCGAGTATTTCCGCAAACCCATCCGATAGCCGCACGTTAAGGAAAGCCATACATGCAAAGTCTCGTACTCGTTGACGATCTTCACGCCGACGCGCGGCAGGGACGGAAGAAGAACACGATCCGCAATGGGATCCGGGACATCATCAGGGGATCCCTGGAGTTCAAGTCATCCAGCGGCAGCCTGCCGGGCTTTGTCGTGGAGGTCATCGAAGTCCTCTTCAAGAAGGCTTCCGAAATCACGACGGCCGAGCTGTGCGAGAACGGCTTCACGGACTATGAGCACATGCTTTCGGGCATGAAGCGCTTCTATCCGGATTTCGGTCCGGTGTCCGACATCACGCTGATCCGCTGGGCCTGATTGGATCTTGCGCGATCATGTCAGAGGCTTTGCCTCTCAACGGAGAACCGTGTCTTCTTCATTTCGGAACCCCCTTCACCAATCCCTCTTCATCGGATCCTGCTGGCCGACCTGATGGCCTGCCCTTCCCACACGTCTGATTCCGAGCGCCTGATCTCCATGGTTTGTTCCGATCCAGGCGTGTCGTTCGGCGACCTGCCGAACCCTTTCGTCACGCTCCGCGAGCTGGCGGTCGAAATGGCCTACAGGATGACGTTGGTGGACTGCGCCATCGATGGATACTGCATCGTGATCGATCGCGGCAATGAACTGCTATCTGTCCATGACGAAGACGGTCTCTTAGTGGGCGGCATCTTCCACAAGAGCATTCTTGTGCTGCCTGAGCACAGGGGGCTGGGTCTGGGCGCCGAAATTCTGATCCGGGCCTTCGAAACCGGGGTGATGCATCCCGACACCATGAACGAGGACAATCTTCTCACCACCGCCGGACGCGCAAATCGCCGCGCGGCCCACAGGATCGCGGTGGAACGCGCTGTGCGGGCAGGCGTCGAGGTCGAACCGGATGTGCTGGCTGACTATCGTCATCTCTCTGATGGCTGGAGTGCCGCGGCTTTCAATCCGTAGCAGCGCATTCATCGAGTGAATGCGTGGGACGGGATGGCTGAGGTTCCAGGGATCGAACCTGGGAAATGCCGGAGTCAGAGTCCGGTGCCTTACCGCTTGGCTAAACCTCAATATCCAGAAGTGGGTGTGTGAGATGGCTGGGGCTCCTGGAGTCGAACCAGGCATGTCGAGACCAAAACTCGATGCCTTACCGCTTGGCTAAGCCCCAATACTCACGCAGTTTCAATTATTTGAATGGTTCCCAGAGCAGGCCTCGAACCCGCGTTGCGAGAGTCAAAATCTCGTGTCCTACCAGCTAGACGATCCGGGAACATGCCGGACCGTTGCCGATCCGGAAGTCAGGCAGCCGTCGCTTGCTGTTGTCGCTCGCGGGCGATCACTTCCGCATGCTTGCGGATGTAGCGCATCATCATCATGCCCTTGATTTCGGCATCGAACGTCGCGTCGCCCATGTCGGACATGGGAACGGGGAACTCGAATCCGAGCGCGCTGCGGTACCAGAGGTTCCCGGCCTTGGCGCGGACGAACACACACGGACCGGCCGTCACGTGGGCCTTGATGTCGATGTTGTCTACTGCACTCATAGTCCTGTCCTCGTTTCAAATTGATGGCGGAAGCGGTGAGATTCGAACTCACGGAACCTTGCGGTTCGCTGGTTTTCAAGACCAGTGCCTTAATCCACTCGGCCACGCTTCCTAGAATCCCTTAGCGGAGCCTGTGGGATCCGAACCCACGGAACCCTTTTACAGGTTCGCCCACCTTCCAAGCGGGTGCCTTCGACCACTCAGCCAAAGCTCCGCTAAAGGATTCGCATGCACTGCACGTCAATGTGTTGGCTGGGCGACCAGGATTCGAACCTGAGCTAACTGGGTCAGAGCCAGTCGTTCTACCGCTAAACTATCACCCAACACGTCTTTCTGGATCCATGCCGGAACGTAAGACTGGCGGACGGGGAGAGATTCGAACTCTCGGAACCCTTGCAGGTTCGGCCGCTTTCGAGGCGGCTGCTTTCGACCGCTCAGCCACCCGTCCAGTCTGTCTTACATTCCGGCATCTCGCCGAAGCCGCATATTATAGAGCCGCGACCAGCTCTCTTACGTTGATCCTCGGTTGCTTCGACCGGGGTGCGGAACCGTCATGCCCCGTCAGGCGCTTCATCTCCTCGATGTGGGCGAGGAACTCCTCCCTCGTAACTTTCCTGACTTCCGACATTTCAAATTCCTCTTTTATTACAATTGTTTGGCGGAGAGGAAGGGATTCGAACCCTCGAGACCCTTGCGGGTCTAATGCCTTAGCAGGGCACCGCCATCGACCACTCGGCCACCTCTCCAGAACAACAAAAAACCCGCCTTGTGGGCGGGTTCCGGTATCTCTTCAGACTTGTTGAAAGTCCTACAAGGCTACTCCGTCAATCCCGCGCAGCGAAGCGATCGAGCTGGATGAGCTCGATTGGCTAGATTGCTGCTGTTGGGCGTTCAGAACGAACATTGACGTAACTCCTTAGGTTGGATTGACCGTAGCATCGCGTGCAGAATGATGTCAACACTCGAATTCGAGATTTTTTCGAATCTTTCGTTGGATGCCCCCGGCATGAATGTAGCCCGTTTCGACAATTGAGGAGATGCGGGTGGCAGAAGCCCATCGTGGCACCCCCTCTCCATTATAGGTGTCGGCGCTAGTTCCCTGAAAGCGCGTTTGCGGTGTCGAGAATGTATTTCGCCGCAGATGCAGTCGGGCCGCCGATCGGCGCGAACTGGCTATAGGTAGACGGCGGTGCGCCGAGGCCGCCCTCTCCATACATCCAGATCCAGAGATTGGCGTCGGTGAGCGTCGTTCTGCCCGTGCCCGCACCGCTGGCTGGCACGCTGCAGTCCTCTCCCATTGGTATCTGGCTGTCCCTGCGGATGCGTTCAATGTCGATCGACGAGTTGGCCACGAGCGTCACCGAACATCCGAACTTGGAGCGCAATATATATGCGACGTCGTTCTTCCAGTAGTCGAGAAGGATCCTCTCGGCGGTGCCGGCCGCCCAGTACGCGGCATCGATGTTCGTCATGACCGCGATGCGCCGGGCGGCGACGCGGTGGAGTCCCGGGACGAAGCCATGACCGCCCTGCATCAGCCCGAGACCGAGGGTCGCAAAGGACGTCGCCCTGGCCTCGGCATTCGCCGTCGCCGTGTTATCAAGGCAGTGGGCGGCATGATAGAGAACCAGCCATGCAGCCATCTCGTCCCTTCCGGGGTACTGCTCGGGATTCTGGTACATCGTGCCATAGGCCTCGCCGACGAAGCTCGGGTCGATGTCGGGCATCGGCGGAATGAGGGCGCAGACGATCTTCGTCGTTGCCGTCCCCTTAGGCGTATACTGGATGATCTGGGACTGGCCGGACGGCTCCGTGTTGGATGTCATGAACATCACGTCCGTGTCGCACCACGCGTCGCCCGTCTTGTCGCACAGGATCGCGGCACTCCGCGCCCAGAACTCCTCGGATGTGTTTCTCCGCTCGAGGACGGCGATCTTCATTCCCGTCGCCTGCTCGATCTTCGCGACGAACGCGACGGCCCTGTCGAGATATGTGTCAGCCCTGGATGAAGCCGCCGATGACAAGGCGAATATCAACGAAAGACATGTTGCTGCAAGGAGCTTCCTCATGCGCCAATCCTCTGTGCTCCCCGGTTCGTCGAGGACCTTTCACCGATTGTATAGCCGGCGGAAACACGGAACCAAGCATTTTGGCCGAATCCTGATTTCGACAGCGAATTCATAGTGTTGACAACACATAGATCGCTGCCTCCGCCGCCGACCCCACGCAATTGGAAAATTTTTTAGGACTCAGCGCTTGACAGGATCGAATACGTCTGAGATTTAATTATGCAGGTTCAACACACGTCCCCAGAGGATACAGGGTCATGTTCACGGTAGGCAACATCAACGCAGGAATGGTCGGAGGCGCAAATCGCGTCGCTGCCGCTCGCGTTGCTGCGAGCGCCTATCTGCCACTTCCCTTGCATCGACTGCCGCTCCCATATCGGGGCGGTCAGCGGGTCGACGTGGCTATGTCGAAGGGTCTCAGGGAAACCATCGTTTAAGGTTTCCGAGTATCCAGGATAGCTTCCGAAAGGGACCCCGCTGACCGATGTCGCGGGGTCCCTTTCTTTTTGTCCCTCAAACACTTACCCGGTGCGCAGGCGCTGGAACTCTGCCTTGCGGCGGAGCGATCTTTGACATCGTTGGTTCAAGCATTCTCCGGTCATACCACGAGACCGGAAGAAAAAACGGGAACGGAAGCGCGTCCAACGCAGCAGGCCGGTCCCGATGTGTCCGGAGCGTCGCGAAGACGTCCCGGAACGAACTGTTGGATTGAAACACAGACAATTCACATGGGTCGGCTGGGCACGCAGATGAGCCCAAGGGACTGTAAATCCCCCGTTTAAACTGTGGAGGCGCGCATTCCTCCCCGGCCCACCACCAATCGCATTCGCATGGATTCATGCGACATGGGCAAGCGGCCGAGACGGGGACGTGCGGCGGCAGACTGTAAATCTGTTACATTGGAACCGATGGGGGTTCGAATCCCTCCTTGCTCACCACCTCATTTCCTGTTTCAATCCTTACATCGGAGTGTAGCGCAGCCTGGTAGCGCGTACGCCTGGGGGGCGTAAGGTCGTCGGTTCGAGCCCGGCCACTCCGACCACTTTCTCTATTGGTATCATAGACTTACGGTTTCTGCGGGCGTGGCGAAACTGGTAGACGCACTGGCCTCAGGAGTCAGGTTTTAGAGGTTCGAATCCTCTCGCCCGCACCAACTTATAACTTAGTCTCCTTTCAAGAATTCGGAGTGTAGCGCAGCCTGGTAGCGCGCGGCGTTCGGGACGCCGAGGTCGTCAGTTCGATCCTGACCACTCCGACCATCTTCCCCGGCGTTCCGGGGATTCGAGAGCAATGCGGGTGTGGCGGAATTGGTAGACGCCCCGGATTTAGGTTCCGGTACCGCAAGGTGTGGAGGTTCAACTCCTCTCACCCGCACCAGCTCTTCTCATGCGATGCGATTACTAAGGCAGTGGTGAAACTGGTAGACACGCGGCGACGGCCGCTGGGCATGGCCTTGGAGGTTCGAGTCCTCCCTGCCTTAGTAATCGCATCTTCCTTTCGTCGGGGTGTAGCGCAGCCAGGTAGCGTATCTGACTCGGATTCAGAGGGTCGCCGGTTCAAATCCGGCCACCCCGACCATTCTTCAACAAAATCAGGCCGTTGACGGCTTGTTCGGCTGTAGCTCAATGGGAGAGCGCAGGTTTGTGGCACCTGAGACGAAGGGTTCGATCCCCTCCAGCCGGTCCATCTTCCCGCAGGCGGGATCGAGGTCCCAGGATCTCTCCCGCCTGCCAGGACAGCCGCCAGCGGATCTGTCTGAACCCTTTGCGTGCGGGCATAGCTCAGCGGTAGAGCGCCGGTCTGTGGAACCGGAGGTCGCAGGTTCGGATCCTGCTGCCCGTACCATCCTCATGCAATTCGCGGCCTTGGCGAAACTGGTAGACGCACTACGTTGAGAGCGTAGTATTTAGAGGTTCGAATCCTCTAGGCCGCACCATCCAATCGTGTTGTCATGCATCGGAATCTCGGTCACGATCTTCGTGCTCATAAGGATTCGCTTCGGATGCATGACCTCGTTCTTTCCGTCAGGAAGTCACTCAGTCCCGACCTTCTCAAGCCGGAGTGGCGCAAGATCGCAAGGCGGAAGCGCTGCGCGGTCGCCGGGCACTGCTACGCGGCTTCCGAAGCCATCTATCACATGCTGGGAGGCGCTGCCGCCGGATGGGTGCCGCAGGTTCTCAGTCATGCGTCCTGGCCCGAGGGGCTTTCAAAGGGACAGACACACTGGTTTCTCCGGAACCGCCGGACTGGCGCAGTCATCGACGCGACGTCCGATCAGTTCCATCCCCTTGTTCCGCGGCATGAGGCCGCCAAGGGAAGCGGGTTCCTGACCCGTCAGCCAAGCAGGCGCGCCTCGATCATCATCGATCGGGCCTGCTTGGCACAGGGAAAGAATGCGGTCGTGGCGGAATCGGCAGACGCGCAGCGTTGAGGTCGCTGTGGGGTAACCCGTGGAAGTTCAAATCTTCTCGACCGCACCATTTTAGATTGCCTCCAGGCCGGAGCCTGGAGTATGCGGGCGTGGTGGAATTGGTAGACACAGCGGTCTCAAAAGCCGTGTCCTTAACAGGAATGGGAGTTCGATCCTCCCTGCCCGCACCATTTCGAAATCGGAGTGTAGCGCAGCCTGGTAGCGCGTACCGTTTGGGGCGGTAAGGGCGTCAGTTCGATCCTGACCACTCCGACCATCTATCCCAAGAAAATGCTTGAACCAACGAGTTCCGCCTCCCTCGTGGGCGGCCGTGCGGGCGTGGTGGAATGGTAGACACAGGGAGCTTAAACCTCCCGGCGCCCCTGGCGCATGTCGGTTCGATGCCGGCCGCCCGTACCATTTACCGAGACCGATTGTACATCATGTAGCGGTGATCGTCGTCTTCTTCCTGCTTCTCGGCCATATCGGGCTGGGAATGGAACACCACCCTGTTGCGACCGGCTTCCTTGGCACGGTAGAGGGCCGCGTCGGCCTTCTGGTACAGGTCGCCCGGGCTCATGGCCTCCCTCGCGTGGCACGCCCCGATCGAGAGCGTCACCTTGCCGATCGGGGTAGCCGTCTTCGGTATCGTCAGTGTCAGCGCTTCGACGCCCTGGCGCACCCGCTCGGCAATCTGGGCCATGGCTTCACGGGTGATGGCAGCCTCGCCTCCATCACGATCCAGGGGTTCGATCAGGATCGCGAACTCCTCACCACCCGTCCTGGCCACGAAAGTTCCCTTTCGCACGACCGCCTTGATGCGCTCCGCGACGTTGGCAATCACCATGTCGCCGACGGGGTGGCCGTACTTGTCGTTGATGTTCTTGAACTTGTCGATGTCCATGACGAGAACCCCGACCTCGCCCTGTCCGCTGTTGTCGTAGACGGCCGCGAGGCGCTCATCGAAGGCGCGACGGTTGTAGAGGCGCGACAGCGCATCCGTGTTGGCGATATGCCTCAGTCTCTCGTTCTCGCGCTGCAGCTCCTCCATCTTGGAGGACGAGTTGCTTACTCTCTGGGCGACGCGGCTTCCCTGCTCCTGCCTGCTGGTCAGGGCTTCGATCACGACATTCATGAACTCGATCACCTTTTCAGGGGTCGCGACTCCCGTCTTCGTCGCGTGCAGGAGGCTGTCCTTTGCAGCTTCGACGGCACCGCCGAAAGCGCGCAGGCTCTTCTGTTCGAAGTCCAGCGTCGATCCGAGCATGCTGAGTTCCCGACCCATTGTGCCGGTCATTCTCGTTGTGGCGTTCTCCGCGGCTCTCTCCGGGAAGAACTTCGCAGCGACCTCGTCGATGTCTTCCTGCGTCGGGTTTGCACCCAGCATCATCAGCGCGCCGCCGAGCTTGGGAACGCCGCCGGTCATGGCTGCGTAGAAGACCTCATAGTTTCTCGGAAGCGGTACCACGCCCATGTGCGCCATCTTCTGCAGAACGCGCAGTGCTGTATCCATCATCTTCGAATTCTTAGTCATCTATCATCACCGATCGATCAGTTGCCGGCATCTCCGACCCCAGGCATGCTTGAAGTGGATTTATACAGGATGCAGGGAAGGAACAAGAGTACCCAAGTCCCCCGCACTAAGAATTCGCTTCGTCCTTAACGACATATGAACAAGAACTGGCGAATCCGTTCGCGCCAATTCTTGTTCGAAGACACTTCGTCTTACCTTTCCATCCTGTAAGTCGTTGCATCCAAATGCTTTTTATTTCCCGTCAGGATCCCTTTGGAGTCATTCGCCAAGGGCAGCCACGATAGATCGAGAGCTGGACTTTTACTGGGTGGCACCTGCAGATTCCTAGACTCCGCCGGCGAGTGCGCGGTTACTCGCCACGAATCCTTGTCACAGTCTTTCACAATAATTGAGTTTCCTGCCCGGTGTCTGCGCTGTCACGATTCCCTCGCATAACTTCAAGGGATTCAATGCCATGCGCCAGCGCAGAACCATAAGACGTGAGACTGTCGTGCCGGGCATCGGTCTGCATACCGGTCTTCGTTCCACGATAACCCTGCAGCCAGCTACTCCGGGCGAGGGACTGGTCGCGCGCTTCGGCGGTTCCGCCTTCCAGGCGGTAGACAGTCTGCGTGTCCTCGCCACCGACCGATGCACCCGCGTCGAATTCGATGACGGCAGCAATGTGGATACGGTCGAACACCTTTTCGCGGCTATCGCCATGGCGGGCATTTCCGACATCCGCATCACCTTCGACAGCAGGGAGGCCCCGATCCTCGACGGCTCGTCGCTCCCGTGGCTCGACGCCATCGCAGCGGCGGGACTGCTGGATCTTGCAGGCCATGCGGATGCCCTGCTGGTCACCCGTCCGTTTGAGTTCTCGGTTCGAGAATCCAGTTACCGCGTCGTTCCGGGGAAGCTCTCGCTGAATGTCGGAATTGACTTTCCCGGCTCGGCCATTGGTCACCAGACCATCGCGGTGGACGGGGCGGATATCGCTTGCCTCGCAGACAGTCGGACATTCGTCCTCGAGCATGAGATCGAGGCGCTGAGGGCCCACGGGCTGGCGCTGGGCGGCGGCCTGCACAATGCCGTCGTCATCGGATCTGACGGGCCGATCAATCCCGAGGGCTTCCGCCATCCCGATGAATGCGTTCGCCACAAGGCGCTGGATCTCGTTGGAGACCTCCTCCTTGCCGGCTGTCCGATCATTGGTGCGTTCTCCGTGCATCGCCCCGGTCACGCGTCGAACAGTGCATTCCTCAAGGCAATGCAGAGCGCAGGGGTTCTGATCAGGTCGGATATTCTCCAGTCGCGGGCGGCGTAGAGCCTCAGCCAGGGAACATCGCGCGAGTTATGGCGGTCTTCACCTTTTCGGCATAAGCCCTGTCCGGCCCTTCCGGGATGAGGTCGAACACGTTGTCCGCCCATTTCGAAATCAGCACCATGTCATCGGACTGGAGGCGCATCTTCCTGAGAAGCGAAGTATTCACACGCCTCACCACGGATACGGTGTTCGGCGACACGTATGCCAGCGGAACTGCCTTTCCATCCCTGATCGGGACGAGATCCTCTACGAGATTTTCAATTTGCACCTGCGGGATCTTCTGGTCCCGGTCTATGCTCGTGTTGATGCTCTTCACGAGCTTTGCCGCATCGGAGTCGTTCTTCCCCCTGAGTTTCAAGATTTCCACCAGAACAGGCTGGCATTCCGACAGGAATGCTCTGGCCAACTGAAGCTGCGACGAGGTCATCTTCTCGAATGGCACCCCGAAAATCTCGTCGGAATTGTTCGTGAGCCATATCGGATCCTTGCGGAAGTCGAAAATCCGCGAACAGAGCATCGTGCCGTCCGGAACGGGAAAAATGCCCTTGTACTTCTCGCTGATCGGCACCGTGACGTCTGTTATCTTGCGGACGATGGGGTAGACCGCATTGAGCGCCGTGCTCCATGAAAAGAAACTGACTGTCGGCTCCAGCCCCTCCGGCTTTCCGTCGCAATTCCTCACGTTCTGCAGAAAAGCGAGGAAGTCCTTCTCCTGCCAGAGTTCCGCGTTCTTGCCAAGGACATCTCCTGCAAAGAGTCTCAGGCCATCGGTGACCGTCTTGATCGGCGTCCGCGCAAGATTCATGCACATGTCGCCGGTGCCGAGCGGTGCAGCCTGGGCATGGGGCATCTGGAAGATCCCGAGCGCCAGCGCAACAACCATGGACTTTAACTTTGCCGCCATCTGAATGATCCTGAATTGGTGAATGCAATTCTGCCGCAGTGAATCTGTCGGCGCAAACCAGACAGGTGTGACATGCTTCGTGAATCCCTCAAGGTCGTTGAAGCGGCGAGGCAGCTAAAGCTGACGATCAAAGATGGCCGCACATTCGCCGACATCCGAGATCCCGTCGAGCTGGCCTTCGCCATCGATGCTCTCCGGAATAGTCTCGAATCCTTTGACGACGCAACCGGAAAGGGACGCAGACGTCCGCAGCCGCTGGCGAAGCCGGATTTCGCCACCCCTCCCCAGATGAACGACGACGGCTTCATCGAGGATATGGAGGCCGCGACAGGAGAGGATCATCCCGGTGCGGAATTCACGTCCGACATCGAGGACGACGATCTGGAGGAGGAGCTCGAAGCACGTGAGGAGGAGGAGCGGGTACGCAACGGGATGATCGCGGCGGTCGCGGCGGCTGCTCCGGTCATGTTTCCGCTGCGTGCCGGCCTGAAGCCGTCGGATCTGCCCGACGACGTCGTCGAAGGCTCCTTCATCGCCGACGACAGCGTCGAGCAGCTCGAGATCGGCCTCGACATGATCGAGGACAGGCTGGGCTTCGCCGTCCGCAAGGATGGCTGGTCAACTCGCCTGAAGGGTCTTGCGGAGTCCGCAGTCCAGGCAATCGGCTCCCTCGACCTCCTGGTGGACCAGGAGAGGGAGGAGACGTGGGTTGCCATGCCCACGCAGGCTTTCTCGGATCTGATGCGCCACGTCACGGATGTTTCCGTCAACCACGAGCTCAACATCTCCCTGCCAGTGCCCCAGGTCGATGTCCGTCGGTCGCCGGCGACACGTCCCGAGGATCTTGCGCTCGATGAAATGGGCGACGCATTCGATGAATCCGAACTGTCTCCCTTCGATGCGGCGATGTGAGTGAGCGGCTAGTAGACAGCAATGCAGCCTGAGCCGACCTTCTCCGCTTCCTGGCACAGTTCGGCCGCATCGTCATCAGGCACATTCTCGATCGACAGCATGGTGACATCCCCGACAACCGCCATGCTGGGGGTCATGCGTGCGAGAACCTTCGTCCCCGCCTGCATCGATCTCCAGTGGGCCATGATGCTCTCCATGGGGACTGACCGATAGATCCCGATCGTGAGGTTCAGCGGACGGGGACGATCCTCGGCAGAGGATCCCCGAACCATCGGCTGGGCGAACGCGTTGGAGAATGAATCCCGGACGGATGGCGTGGATCCCGGACGGTCTGACGGCCCCGAAAGCACGCTCAGTGCCGCCGCCAGGCTCTCGTCAGGCGAGCTGCCTCCCTCGAGCGCTCCTCGGAGAACTTCGTCGGGGAGATCATCGGATGCAGGAACCCGGCGTTCCGGCGGCATGTCTGCGATCTTCAGGAAGACGCACATCGCCTGCGGATTTCTCGATGCGATCGACAGCCTCCGTTCGGCGCTCGCATCGGCCGGAATGTCCTCGCGATAGACGGTCATTCCCTTCTGCGTGCAGGTGGCCCTTATCATGGCTGCGGACTGCGCGTGCGCCTGCGGGCATGAGCCGAGAACAGCGGCGGCCCCGAGAGCGATGAGGAGCTTATGCAGCGATTGCATCCGCATCCTCCATATCCACGATGATACGGTTACCGATCCCGCTCACCTTCAATGCCCCGTTTTTCGTCAGGGTCTTCCTGTAGAGTTCGGCTTCGAACATCTCCGCGAAGGCGCTCATGTAGTCGTGCGCCCTTCCGCCGCTTTCCCGACCACGCGCTACCACCATCTCGACCGCAGTCGGCAGAACCGTCATCGTGTTTCCAGCCGAGCAATACGATGCGGACACAAGTTCGAACTTCCTGCCAACCAAGTTCATGGCCGCTTCGCCTCCCAGAAGATCAAACGAGAACATCCTGTCGAAACTCATGCCTGCGATCCCCTCCGCCGGGGCGGCTACCGCGTCTGCCGCACGGAAGCCGATGGACCTGCCTCCGGATTCCGTGTCCTGCGATACGATGATGATCGCGTTCCTGAAGTTCACCTTTCTGCCGCGGGAATCGGTTATCTGCCCTTCGGAGATGGCCTTCGAGACGATGTCCCTGACAGGCTCGCTCGCCCTGTTGATCTTGTCGATCAGGATGACGCTGACAGGATGCCATTTCGCGAATTCGGTCAGCTTGCCGCCGTCGTCGTATCCGACGTAGCCGGGAGGCGCGCCGATGAGAGCGGACAGCGAACTGCGCTCGCCATAGGCGGCCATGTCCAGTGCGAGGAAGGGTATTCCAAGAACCGCGGCCAGCGTTTCCGCCACATGCCGCTTCCCGGATCCTTCTGGCCCCTGGAGCAGGAACGAAGCCTTCGCGCCGCCGCGGGCCACGGGATGGCTCGACACCCCGCGCAGGAAGTCGGAGACCCCATTGACGATGCCGTCCCTTCCCTGGATCTGCGTCCTCATCTGGGAAGAAAGTGCATTCCAGAAGGATTCATCGTTCACTCCGATGAACCGGTCGCGCGACATCTCCCTGACCACCTCGATGATGGTTTCGCGGGTGACCTCTCCGCCCGCCCGTGTGGACGCGCCCGCCTCGTCGAGGATGTCGATCGCCTTGTCGGGCAACTGCTTGCCGACGAGATAGCGGATGGACAGGTCGACGGCCGCCACGATCGCGTCATCGTCATAGGTCACCTCGTGGTGGCGGGCATAGACCTCGGCAGCCTTCCTGATGATGCCGACTGCCTCATCGCGCCCCGGCTCATTGACGGGGACTTCCTGGAAGCGTCTGACGAGTGCGGGGTCGGCGCCGATGTATCGGCTGTACTCGTCGAAGGTCGTGGCACCGATGCATCGCAGCCGTCCGGCGGCGAGGGCGGGCTTCAGAAGGTCAGGGATGCCCGCCCATGCGCCGTTGCTGATCATCAGGGTATGAATTTCATCGATGAACAGGATGACATCGGGATTTCCGGCGGCTGCGTCGAGGAGGCCCTTGAATCGCTCCTCGAGATCGCCGCGGTTGCGCGTTCCTGCAAGGATGCCCCCCAGATCAAGGGCGTAGATCCTCTTGTTCGCAAGGAACTCCGGAGCCGTGCCTCGGGCAATCATCACCGCCAGCCCCTCGACGACTGCCGTCTTGCCGACGCCTGGCTCTCCGATCAGGGCGGGATTGTTCTTCCTGCGGCGGCGCAGGACATTGCACATCCTCTTGATCTCGACATCGCGACCGAAGACTTCGTCCAGCTCTCCCCTCGCGGCGCGCGCGACAAGATCCACGGCATACAGGGCGAGCGGCGCGGGCGCTTCACTCGCCCCGGCGCTGGAGAACTGCTCCATCTCCGGAGAGGCGGGCTCCGCGCCGTGGGCGCCGAACCCTGACGGCCGCGCCTTCGCATCGAGACGGTCAGGGCTTCGGCCGCTTAGGGAGTAGAAGGTGGAGCGTGCAAAATCATCGGAAGGGCTGCCGTGGTTGCTTTCGAGCGCCTCGATGACGAAGTCGTCATTGGTGAACTCGGATCGTCCAGCGACGTTTGCGGCCTTCTCGGCCCTCGCGATGCACGCAGCCAGGGCCTGCGAAGCCTTGAGTTCGATGTCCGCACCCACCGCGAAGCATTTGGCAGTCGCAAGACCATCGATGATCGTGTTCTCGAACACCTTAGGGTCCATGCCCAGCTTGCGGAACACCGGATTAAGGACGCCCGTCGTGCAGAGGACATAGGTGACATGCGTCACCGTGACCTCCGAATGGCCAAGCTTGGACGCGCAGGCCCCTGCCGTGGCGAGGATGTTCTGAAAGCTTTCGGAGACCATTGACGAATCCTTGTACCTATTCCCAAAGAGGGTAGGTTCTCAAGGATTCGTCGTCAACAGATTAGTCCTTGAAGGATTCAGCCTTTTCGGGAGCATCCACGCCCTTGGCGACGATGCCGAGATCGGCATGCCGAACCTTCGGGCGAGCCGCGCCAGCGTCGGCCTGCTCGTCTGCGATCCTGACCGCATCACGGTCTTCCGCAATCTTCCTGAAGCCGCCTTCGACTTCGAATGCCCTGACTTCTTCAACGAGCACGGCTCCCGGCCTGCCCTCTTCGATGTCCGGACGACCCATTTCAAAGGTCTGAACCGGAGATACGAGCCCTGCGAAGGACTCGTCGATCACTGCGCGCTGTTCCATTCCTTGGCCTCCTCGCTGCCTCGTCTTCCCGTTCGAACGAGGCCCACGAGTGGACGCATCGCGTTGTCGAACATGGTGATGTCCTTAACAATGGCTATGTGCTTTGCACGAAGCAAACGCCGACCGGATGACTGCTCGATCTCCACGAGGGTCACCGTGTCGCACATCCTTAGATGATCGATGGCGGCTCTCGGAACGCTGGTGACGTTTCCGAAAAGGATGCCCCCCTGCGAGATGTTCACGCTGTTGCCGGACAATTGGATGAAAACGCGCGCGTCGGCGGCCATGCCCACATGCGGAACCGCCACGAAGGTCCTGCCGTCGTTGCCGAGAACGACGTCGGCGTGGTCGATCATGGCAGCCTTCGGCGGCGACGGCTTTTCGTCGCTCGGCTTCGTCACCGTCACCGACACCTTGGGTCGGATCGGAGCCGGGCCGCCGGTCGCCGTGGGATCGAGAAAGTTCTCCTTCGAGGGTTTCTGGAGGATCGCCGATCTCACCCTGTGCCGCAGCTTCTCGAGGTCGTTCTTCCGCATCGCGGATGCCGACTGCCCCTGTGATTGGGCCAGCCGCTCCACGCACAGCGAGAAGCGTGCGTCATACTCGGGAATGTATCTGTGGATGCCGCTCCAGCCGAGGGTCGGCAGAGGTTCGTCGATGAGGACGAACTTGACGCCCGAACCGATGGTCGGCTTGCGGGTCGCAGCCTCCCACAGCTTGGCCCTCGCCTGCCAGTCCCTCTCGCTCACGCCGCTCGGCCGGCTCTCCGGGTTCCAGTTCCACCGGATGACATCCTTCCGGTTCTCCCAGAGCCTCCGATATTCAGCGTTGCCCGAAAGAAACCGTGCGAGGACCGCGTTTTCCACAAGATAGAGCTGGATCTTGCAGTTCAGATCGCGACCGTTCAGGACGTAGTCGCGATCATCGAGCATCTTCGCCGTTTCGGCGCTCGCCTTGCCGATCACGTCGGGATGTGGCTTGACCAGGCCAAGCCTCGTCAGATCAAGGTCGGTCACGGCCCTGCGCGAGACGAGGCGCGCGAAGTCCCTCGCGAGGATCTTCATGATCTCCCGGCGGTAAGACTCCATCAGACGTGAAAGGTCGGCTATCGCGCTGACCTTCAGCCGATAACCATTGATTCCATCCATGCGCACCCCTCTGTCCCTAAGATTAAGCCTTCCAGGAATGTCGGCCGCAAGTCCCGTTGAATTCCGGCCTCGGACGACGAATACTTGTCTGAAACAGTCCGAGGAGTCCTTGATGACCGATACTGCAATCCAAAGCCCCGCATCGTCCGGCATAGGAGACGAGGATGACCTGCGGCTGGTGCTCGACGCGTTCCGCGAAGCTGCGGCCCAAGGACTCGACGGGGTTGTCGCCGGCCATGTCCGGACACCCTCCGATAGGGCGTGCTCGATCATCGAAGAACTGTTCGGCTCCGCCGCAGCGCCGGCCGCCACAGTCTCCGTTCGCCCGACGGCAGCCGACGGGACCATCGACGTCTCCCTCGAGTTCGACCTTCATCGCATCACCGCAGATATCCGCGGCCAGATCGCTGCTGGCATCGGGAGAAACCGCGTGCTGATGGACATTCTCGGGGGTGTTCCCGTGGAAGTCTCCGATCGCCTCGATGCAGCCAGAGCGGCTCCGCGGCTCGCCGGCCACCTGATCGCCACGGCCGCCGACCATCTCGTCTGGAAGGTGCGCCTCCATGTCCAGGACACGCTGGCTCCCGTCTATGACGACGCGGGCACCCTGTCCTGGTCCGGGGAAATAGGCATCGAAGACAAGGCCGCCCACGAACAGCTCGGACGGGTCGTCCATCTCGCGACCGCTATCAGGCTGGAGATCCCGGCCTCCATGGAGAACTCCAATGTATAACGATTACGCCGCAGTGCTCCCCGAAGAGACCGTATCAACCATCTCGGATGGGCGAATCCAGGGAAGGGTCGCAGTATGCATCGTCAAGGATGCGGTTGCCGAAGCCCATGTCGTCTGGCCGTCCGAGGCCGAGCGTCTCGTTGGCTCGCTTCCGAGGGTTCCCTCGACCCCGGGCCATCCGGTCGCTCTGCTCGACTACGAGGAGGAGATGGAGGTTCTGCAGACGATCGAGGAGGCGATCAGAGCCGAGACGGTCCGCCTGACCTATGGCGCGCCGCCTTCATTCATGGAAGCGGGATCGGTCCTGACCGCCGGCCTTTCGCTGATGTTCCAGGAAGTCGGCGTCGACGTTCGGATCTCGCCTCTGCTTGCCGGGCGGCTGCGCTGGAAGGAAGGCGACCAGATCCGCTTTGCCACCTCGGTGGACGGCAGCATCGGCGCGATCTACTGCGAGGAAAGCGGCACCGCCCTCATTCCGTCTGAAACCGAAGGGGGCCATCTCGAGGTTTCATCCTATCTGGCATTCCCCAGCCGCTTCGAGGAACTCTTTACGGACTGGCAGACGGCGGAGTACTGGCTCGCCGACGGTCGCATATTCTTCGACATGGGGCAGTTCTACGCAGAGGCGGACGACGAGGAGGAGGCCGAGGAGCAAAGCATCGACCACCCGAGGCAGTCCTTCCTCGATTCCTCCACGTTCCATGGGATTGCGGCCGGTGCGCTCGCAGTCTCCGGCCTCTCTCTGCTTGCCAGGCTCTCTGGCATCGTCTGATCAGGCGATGCCAGCCCACCGGAGGGAGATGCCTCCCATCAGTCCGACTGATCGCCGCAGCGGCGCGTCGCTGCGGGGCGACAGCAGGCCCGTAAGGCGCTCGTAGGCGGTCTCCGCGCATGGGGCGCCCTGCTCGATGACCATGGAATGTTCTCCCTGCCGGGTTTCAAGTCCGCCGCGCGCCTGACGGGCGAGCAGCATGGCCAGAACAAATGGGATCTCGCCGGACGAATCCCGCATGATGCCTTCCATGGCGCCTTCGGAGCGGTTGAACATGATCGCAACCTCGTCCTGGAAGCCAAGGGGCACCGCGATGCCCACCTGCCCCATGATGCGCTCGATGCTTTCGTCCGCCACTTCCGAGAAGCCGTTCCGTGCGTGGTACGCGTTGATGGAAAGATCGCTGAGATCGACCATCGCCACCCCATATGAATGGCGCGCGATCTTCTTCTCTCCCACCCATGCGGTCACCATCGTGATCACCGTCTCGAGGTCGGGATGAGGCAGGACCAGGCATCCGGTGACCGCCCGGTCTCCACCGCCGTGGCCTGCGCGTGTCGGAAGCGGCCATTCGTACCATTCGGCCCCTGCGGGCCTGCGGAGCTGGTCGAGGTTCTGCTCGAACGCCCACGGGCATTGGTCGAGCGCATCGCGGATCATCGTCGCGGCGCCGTGACTGACGACGTGCTTCGTCGCTCCGATTAGTTGTTCGGCGATCTGCAGGTGCTCCGGCGCTCCGATCGCATCGCAGCAGAACCGATAGACCTTGTCGGCCAGGAGCTGGCGGCCCTTGGTGCTCATTGGCGGTGCGTCTTCAGGCGGCGCTCATGCTCAGTCTGGCATGAAATGCAGCGCCTGGCGCTCGACAGTTTGGCAAGGCGTTCGGCCTCGATGTCCTCGTCGCAGTCGATGCAGACAGGATTCATGTTCACATGCGCCATCTCGCGGCGAATGCGGTCCACCGCCGCTTCACGCAGGGAATCCGCGAGGTCGTTTGCCTTGTCGATGTCGTCCATTTCTCAATCCTTGGTTAGATGAAATCGAATCCTTCGGAATTCGTTGTCGGCGAAGCTAGTTCCAATCGAATCCTTGGTCAACAGCGTTTTTCAATAGGCCGCAAAGATTCGGGTCAACGGGTTTGGTTAATGAATCCTTAACGGCGGTTGATTGATGAAGGATTCGGACGCATCCTCTCGTGGTTAATTCCGCGTTAAGGGTTCCGTTCAGATGTTTCGCTTCAGCGACCAGGCCTCCGTCGACATGCCGGAGGATTTCTCCAGTTTTTCAGGGATTGTTCCGCCCATCGGGACGCAGAAGAACATCTGCGAGTTTCTCAAGAGGGTGCGCTACCGGGTGGTGTCGGAGAGGTCGGACCTGGAGGCCGTTGGCGCGATGAGATATCAGAGCTACCGGGAGATGGACCTCGTCGGGGAGGCCGAGGACGGCACATGGCTCGATTCCTTTGACGATGACCCTGAATACAGGAACATCGCGGTCTATCTCGACGGCGAGCTTGCGGGCGGCGTGCGGATCAACCAGGTGACCCCGACCATGCGCCGGAGCGCCGTGGCCGACATGTATCCAGGCAAGCTCGCGGAAATGCTTGCGGACGGACAGACCTTCGTCGAGGCGACGCGCTTCTTCACGGCTCCGGCGCTTGGGCGTCGGAACCGTGAACTTCCCTTCGCGATCATCAGGCTGGTCGGGATCGCGGGCAGGCACCACGGAGCAACCCATATCCTGAAGAATGTCCAGGCCAACCACGCCCCGTTCTATGAACGGCATCTGCGCGCGAAGATCGTTCCTGACAGCCTTCTTCCCTACCGGAACCACAGCAGGGACGTCAGGCTCCTGCTCGTGACGGCGGAAGTGGCTCCTTCCTATGACGCGATGCGCCGCGACCTCCAGTATCTCCTTTCGACCAAGCGGGAGATGTCGGCGCTCTTCGGCCCTTCTCCGGCGGCAGGCGATGTGCTGCCCGGCGCCGTCTCCGCCCTTGACGGATCCGAGCAGCATGCCTGACCTCCCGGACGTTTACGCCGGCGGATTCGCGGATGACAATCGGATGGAAGGAGACAAAGCCATGACATCCATTTCGACCCGCAGCCTTTCGACAGCAAGAAGGTTCTCAGTTCCGCTTCTCGCGGTGGCAGCGACGATGATGCTCGCCTCCTGCGGCAGCATCTATCCGTCGACCTCGCATCCGGATTCCGCCAACTGGGGGCAGCCGCAGAAGGCTGGCTGGGCGACCAGCCCCCAGATCAGGGAGGCTGAGGAGAAGTCGATCGCCCGAGACATGCCGTACGCCTCCGTCACGGCCGCAGGCGCCATCGTACAGAACTGACAGTCTCTCCCGCTGCCATTCCCAAGTCCCGCAAGCGCTCGTCACTTGCGGGACTTTCGATTCATACTCGTGCACAAGCCAAATCAGAGAGGACGACATGACCGAGAGGCTCGCCATCAATCACTTCTTCATGCAGGCCGAGGAGCTCTCCGCGCAGATCATCGATGACTTCCAGAACATCGAGAAGGACGTCGACCTGGTTGTCCTGCCCGAGCCGACCCTTGCGGTTCTTGAAGAATTCGGCGTGGCTCCGGACGACCTCCGCAACGACGGCGAGGATGTACCTGCCGACGAGGACGAAGCTCTGGAATTCGCGCTGGAGAAGTTCCGCTATTCGGACACCTTCTACGAATGGCAGGAATCGCTTCGCCCTGGAGACGGCATGCTGTACCTGTGGCCGCTCGAGCTTCCCCCCGGCTACGACGACCCGACGGATCCCCTGTACGCTCCCTTCGATCATCAGGGGCTGGCGAACAAGCTGCTCGAGAACAACCTCAACTGCTGCTATATCAGCGGCGAACATCAGGGTAGGACCTATCAGGGCTTCATCCTGACAGGCGGCGGCTCGAACTTTTCCCCGGATCTCGCCATCTCCTACGTGTTCGCCGGACAGGTACCGCCTCACCCCCTTCTCGACAACGCCCTCACGAACACCGACAACGACGACTGGAGGGAAATCTTCCTCGACTGCATGGAACGCGGACGCGACTACATGCAGGGGCAGGTCGACTCCTATCAGCGCACGCTCGACATGTATCGTCCGTCACACCCTTCCTTGACCTGATCCTGCCATTCTGGCATACAAGGATTCGAAACTGAGGTAACGACGAATGCACACACTGGTTGCCAAGCGGCGATTTAGAAGCATCGGCTCTCCGATCGGATTGCACCCGCTTCGACGACGCATGGCCTGAACCAGGTAGACGTCCTCGCCCGCGGCCCCGATCGGAAACGTTCGGGGCCGCGGGTTTTTTGTGCTCACACGAAACCCAAAACATCGGATCGGAACACATGCGACGACGACGGCGCACGCCCTTTCACGTCTGCAAAAACATCTGAAAACGCCCTCGCAAACGCATGCGGCGAACGCCTCTTGCTGTGTGTCTATAAGCGCTCTAACTATCTGATTTATTTGCGCTTTTTCTATTTTTACAGTTGACGGAGGTTTTGGAACCTGCCATAACTAAATCATCGAAGAACGGAATGAAACTTCGGGGAATGGCCGGATAGCTCAGTTGGTAGAGCACAGGACTGAAAATCCTGGTGTCACCAGTTCGAACCTGGTTCCGGCCACCACTCGGATGCGGCGGTAGCTCAGTTGGTAGAGCACCCGGTTGAAGCCCGGGGCGCGGGAGTTCGAGGCTCTCCTGTCGCACCATTCCTTCGACGAGCGTCTGTAGCTCAACTGGATAGAGCATCGGATTACGAATCCGAAGGTTGCAGGTTCGAATCCTGCCAGACGCACCAGATTTTCAGGATTAAATCCTGCAATGGATCCTTAGCTCAGTGGATAGAGCGCTGCCCTCCGAAGGCAGAGGTCGCGTGTTCGAGTCACGCAGGGTCCGCCATCCCTTCCCGAACTAGAATTCGGCTCCCGTCGCGGGGATGTTGTCGTCCTCGTGGGCGTGGAACATATGCAGCGTATCCTCCCAGTACTTGCCAGCGAGCACGGCGAAGATCTCCGGCCTGCGCAGGTTTAGCCCCGTGTGGCCCTGCATGACGCCGAGATCGTAGAAGCGGTCGGAGAACCACTCCTGCCTGTATAGGCCGCCCTCGGCCTCCGTACCGCTCATGGCGGCGTTCTGGAGGCGCTCCAGGTTGTCTTCCGCCGACACCGACAGGTCGTAGTGCCGCACATTCGCTTCGAAGTCCTCGTGAGCGGCATGGAATCCGATCCGGCGCGCGATCATGATGCATAGATCGTCTGCAACATCCTGCGAAATACGGTCAAACGGGATTCCGTTGAGCTTGAGTTCGTCCATGAGGGAGGAAGGATTGAAATCGGACATGTAGGCGCTCCTGTTTCAAGCCATAGGATGCGCATCCGCTGAAAACGACAACACCGGCGGATGCCATCGCGCCCGCCGGTGTTGTGAAGCCTGATTGACGCTCGGGATTATGGCTGCGCCGCTTCCGGCCGCGCTTCTTCCGCGTTCTTGTCCTTGGAGATGATGTTCGAGAAGCCCTTGAGCGCGTTTGCGCCGGCCTCGCCGATCTTCGTTCCGGCTGCCGGAATGGCGGTGGGAAGCGATGCCTTGATACGGGCGACGGTGGCATCCGCCTTGTCGACCATCGCGTCGACGTCGGTCTTGAGGGCTTTCACCTGTTCCACCACGACCGGAGCCTGGGAAATCACGTACTTCGCATCATCGATGCCTGCGGAAACCGCACTGACGAGCGTGAAGATGGCGGCCGAGAAGACCAGCAATGCGAAGCCGAAGAAGTAGAGGGCGAGGTTCTTCAAGTTCTTGATACTCCATTATGTTGACACGTATCCGATACTTGTCGAATCCTTCTACCCCCGTCAAGGCTCGCGCCCTTCGAATCCTCTTAAGACTTGCAAGGGTCGGACGTAGGATCGGGTCATCGAAAAGAGGTGGCACAATGGAAAGCAGCACCGTATCAGGCATCTGGCGCGGCGACGCGGATTTCTACCGCCGTCGGCTCGCTTCAAACTTCACATACGATGTCATTCTCGAAATGACGGCGCATTCGTACGTCCTGGCGCTCGAGGGCAATCCGCTCTTCGACATGCGCGGCCACGCGTCCTATCTTTCCACCGTCTTCAGCGACGTCTCGATCGAGCAGGCCCGCAGCGACATGTCGCGCGTGATAGGCGAATGGTACCGCGAAGGCTACGTCATCCTTCCGGACGACGTGCTGCTGCTTGCGGAGGCAGGTCACCTAGACCTTCCCTTCGCGATCGTCCCCGATGCCGCCATGCCTTCATTTGCGGCCTGACGCGGCGAGCCTTGCGCGCGTCCGCCTCGCGAACCAGAGACGGAACACCTCGTCCTCATCGAGATGAGCCTGGAGCTGTCGTTCGGACATCTGCCCGGTAAGATAGCACTCGTGTAGCATCTCGTAGCCGCTCATTGATCGAATCCTTGTGTCCACCTCATGAATGATGACGGCCGGCGGCCTCCGCCTCCAGTGCTTGCAATGTCCTGAAGGATTCGATATGCAGTTCCGAGCGATGAAGGAGCGATCATGACAAGACGGAAGCAGCCCCAGGTGAGCAGCATGGACAGCCTCGTCAACGGATCCATGCCAGCCGCCTCGATCCACGTCGAAAGGGATCCTTCCAGGGGAGCGGCACGTGTCTCGGTGAACGGCCGGCTTGTCATGGAGGATCTGTCTGGGAACTTCCATCCGGGCCGCTTCGGCGACTGGCATCTCGAACTTGCCGAACGCCACGGTGTCTGGGTATCGCCGGAGACCTTCGCCGACGTGCTTCTGCGCGCGCTTGCCCGGCTGCCCGAGGGATGCATCATCACCCGCGGCATCTACATGTCGGACCTGTCCTAAGCTTTTACAAAATCTGGCACCTGACCCTCCTTGGCCATGATTTGTAAATCGCCGATCATTACAAACCACGGCCAGGCAATCGCAGTGGCCTCGATTTGTAATTTACAGTTCCTAGCCATGGCCACAATCCTGACGGAAACTGTAAATCAAGCCGCCTGACGACGGCGCGACCACCATACGGCGATGCGGCGGCGCATGCGTCTCACGACATGCAGTTCGTTGGAGAGGAGCAGGAACCCGAGCGGCAGCATCCAGAATCCCAGGATTGGCAGGAACCCCAGCAGGCCGGCGACCATGAGAGCCGCGGCCACCGCGATCCGCCCGGGGCGCGATCCCGGCATCGGGATCTTCGCCGGACCGATCTCCAGCTTCCCCGTCGTCTTGTTCATGCCAAAGCCCATGTTCTTCTCCCTGCTGATGTTCGATCATTCTCGACCTGAATTTGGGAATCCTTGTGGCGGTTGCAAGGAGTTAGGCGTGAATCCATCAGAGACCCCGCGCCTCTCCAGGATTCCGTTAACGTCAATTCAATTGCGACTTGCCAGTTATTTTACAAAAGTTGGTCAGGTCGCTAACTTGGCCAAGTTTTGTAAAATAGAGATCCGGAAGCTGAAGATGACCCGCATATCCTCCCGCGCCAAGGCGCAAGCCCTCCTCGACGAGCGTCGCGGATTTCTGAATGTCGAGGACTTTGCGAACCGTGACGTGAACAGGGTCACGATCCGCGAACTCGTCTCCGACGGGACGCTCGCCAACCCCGCCTGGGGCATCTACATCGCGAACGACGCGTGGGAGGCGATGTCCACCCACAGGGAATGGGCGCTGATTGCCTACAAGTATCCCGAGGCAGTCTTCTCCCTCAAGACGGCCGCGATGTTCCACGACATGACCCAGGAGATCCACGGCGCCCTGACGTTCTTCTGCCCGCGGCGCTATGGAGACGCGCCCAAGATGGGCGGACAGTTCAGCACTGAGCTGGAGCCGCTTGTGACGAGGAAGGATGCCAACCTGATCTACGGTGTTAACGTCTACGTCATCGACGGGGTCGAGGTCAGGGTCACGTCCCGCGAGCGCACCCTCGTCGACTTCTTCCGCTACAGCCCGCAGGGCAACGAACCGCAGCGCCTGATCTCGAAGGAGATGTTCTTCGACGTCGTGCAGCGCATGTCGGGCGACGACATCAACTTCAACTTCGATACCGCCGCTGCGCTCTCCATGGACTTCGGCTGTTTCGACAAGCTGAGCGTCGTCACCACGGCACTCAGGTTCCGGTCACAGTCCATCGGCTTCATCAGCTAGGCTTTGTGGGTTTCATACATCCTCTTCACGCTTCCTGCAGGAGAAGAGGATGTCGACCAATTTCGGAGCAAGATACTACACCAAGCTGCAGGAGGTTTCCCGTCTCCAGCGCATAGACATGCTTGCGCTCATCAAGGTCTACGTCCAGCAGCGTCTTCTCTACCGACTTTCAGTCTCCGAGAGCGGACCTTCCTTCTGCCTGAAGGGCGGGCTAATGATCGCGGCCTACAATGGCGGCGAACTGCTGCGCCCCACCGACGACATCGATCTGAACGGCTTCGGGCTCGGCGGCATAGAGGACATCGAGCATGCGATCAGGACAGCCGTCGAAGCGGATGTTCCCAACGATGGCGTGACGTTCAACTCTGCAAGCATCAGGGTGCAGAAAGACCGCGGAGAGGGCATCATCCCCGGCGGCAAGGTTGTCATCGAGGCATCGTTTCATACGGCCAAGGTCCAGTTGAAGGTCGACGTCGGCTTCGGCAACGTCATCACTCCATGGTCGGAGGATCTGGAGATGGACATACCGACGCTGTTGCCGGACCACCTTCCGTGCCCGCGGATATCAGCCTATCCGCTCGAAACCATCATCGCCGAGAAGCTGCACGCCATGGCGCAGCATGGCTACGACAACACCCGGATGAAGGACTACTACGACATCTGGAAGATCCAGCAGAACTACGAATTCGACGGGGAAACGGTGTCGAGGGCTATCTCGGCCACGTTCGAACAGCAACAGCGGCCGATCAACCCGGCGATGCCAGGGTTGTCTGACCTGTTTGCCAGGAAGAACGAGAAGGACTGGAAGGCATTTCTCCGCAAGACTGTCATGCGCGACGAAAGGCTGTTCTCGGATGTTCTTCCGGAAGTCCGCCGCTTCGTGGTTCCCCCTCTTGCCTGTGCTGCCGGCGGCCCCGCCCCCGGCAGATGGATACACGATAGCGGGTGGGATGGTCTCACCGACGACTTCACGGCCTCAGTGAAGTGAGCCTTCCAGCAGCGGAAGCTGCTGGTTCGCGCCGAGCCTGATCTGCGTTGCTATTTCGGCCGCGATCGGATGGAACGTCTCCGGCCGCTCCGTGCCCGCATGCTTGAGCGCCTGACTGCGGTTGTATTCCGCCCGCGCCCGCGCCGCGCGCCGGTCTGCCATGAAGGTCGCCGAGAACTGGATCGAGAAGATCACATCGTCCTTCTTCTTCCCCGCCATCACGGGCGTTGCGACAAATGCTTCGATGACGTCGAGATCCTTGAGCTTCTGGATGGATTTGGTGACTTCCGCCAGCATCTGCCGCGAGCGCTGCCAGTTGGAACCGGAACTGTTTCCGATTTCCGAGGCCCTGATCTCGACGGTGTTCCGGTTCGCCTCGTTGTCGGCGAGCACCAGCGAGACATTCTTGAAGACCCACCGGGGAAGCTGGCCCTTTATCTTCATCATCCAGTCGTAGTTGACCTGTTCGTAGACCAGCGCCTTGATCCCTTGCGCAACGAGCGGATTGAGCTGGACGGAAGCCTGTGACTCGCTGTCGTTCTCGTCTCGGAACATGAGAACCGGGAAGGCTGCTGCCGAGAGCACTGGCTTCGGCTTCTTCGACTTGGGGTCAACGACGCGGGTTATCTCGATGGTGCTCTTGTGCAGTATCTGCAGGGCTTCCTTTATCTCCTGCCTGCTGAAGGTGTGATTGTGCCTGCTCAGCTCCTTCTGGATTGCATAGACGGAGAACACTGCGGTCACCTCGTTCTGCGATCCAAGGAACAGGCGTTCCGCCGCAAATTTCCGAACCACGTCCTCGACGAGCTGTTCGCGTTCGCCAGGCAGGACATCCCGTTCGTTGCCATCGCTATCGGTGATGCGCGCCGGGGTCACGGTGACCTTGTACAGCTCCTCCCCGAAAGGGAACTCCCGCTTGATCGAGGTCAGGATGGTTCCCGCCATCTTCGCATTCCGCTGGGCAAAGCGCGGGGCCAGATCGTATAGAGCGATGTAGTTGATGTGCGCCTTCGGACTCGCTCCGAAGAGCGACAACTGAAGAAATTCCTGATCGTTGGCCACCTGGCTCTCCTTCTCTACTTTCGGGGACGATGCGCGGGCCTTCCGATTCGGACAAGGGGTGCGCTGCAAATGCGTTCGATACCTCCCCATGTGCGCGCAAGACCTCCCTATCTTTTTCCCCTTGGGACGGGCAGCCGCGCCAAGCGCGTCCAAAACCTCCCCATCGCGGATTCCCCTGAATTAGGCCGACGCTATCCGATTCTCATCAGCTTCAAGCCCTTAAAAGTTGCCCTCGCAGACTTTTCCGCAGGAATCTCCGTCATCATCCGCGCCCGAAACCTCCCTAATCGGCGCCGCTGTCACGCCGAAGTGCGCGCGAGACCTCCCCATCCGCGCTCGAAACCTCCCCATCCAACGCCCATTGTCCGGCAAGTGCGTCCAAAACCTCCCTATCCGCGTCGAAGACCTCCCTATGAGACCTCTGCCCTCGGGGCGTAGTCCTCCTGTTTATGAAGCCGCGCCCCTCCGGGCGGCCATGTGCGCGCAAGACCTCCCTATCGAGAGTGCATGACCGATCTGCCGGGGGCGGAAATGGGGTGATGGTGGTCCAGCGGGTGCAAACTGATTCTCTATCAGGCGCTTGCCAGCCCTGCGGGGACGATGAGGGGACTGAAGTGCGCGCAAGACCTCCCCATCCGCGCTCGAAACCTCCCTATCTGCGTCGAAGACCTACCCGATGAAGGCAAAATCAGAATCGGATATCCTCGCGGATCATCGTGCTGTGGTTGCATCCCGGCACCGAACGGCCAGACTGGCCCAACTGGAGAGACTGAATGAAGCCGATTTCATAGGCCCTTGAAACGAAAACGCCCGATGCGTTGGCGCGCATCGAGCGTTTTCGAAGTCTTGGGGTTGTTTCCAACCGATTTGCATCTCGGAAACTACCCCACCTCGTACTGCGATAGCAAGCACTTTCGGCCAGTTCCGGAAGCGGTATCTTGTTGCCTGCCCGCAGCCCATTCCAACAGTCATCGAGAGGGGCGCTGCGGCATTCGCCGTCAGCGGACGGTTTTCCATGCCTTCATATCTGCCAGTCGAACTCGAGCAGTTCGTTGATCCGGCCTCGGCCTATGACTCCGTTCGCAACCTCACGCAGGCGGCGGAGCGGGGTGAAATTTCCCTTTCCTCCGTTGCTTCGTTCATCAGGGCCACGGAGCGCGGCGACGACATCCGGTTCTCCAGGACGCGCCCGATCCCCCTGGCGATGAAGGAGGCGATCGAACGCCGTTCCGATCTTCTCCCCAGGCAGGTCGTCTACATGGGCTGGAAGGAGGGCGTCTGGGAATGGGAGGACGTCGAGGCATGGGAGAACAACCAATCCGTCCTACACGACGCCCGCACGACACCACGCAAGGGGGTCTATCTCACACGCGACAGGCGGAGATCTCCACGCAAGGCAAATCTGGCGAACATGTTTGTTCCCAAGATGAACCTCGAAGTCCTCTGCAGGTTCGGCATCTGCGACGGCGCCAAGGCATGCCTCGGGGTTCTCATGGCTCTGGCTGGCAAGCGGCGCAGCTCCACGGTCGTCACCTACACCAAGTCGATCGCCACAAGCATGGGCCGGACTGCCCGAAGCGTCCGAAACTACTTCATCGCGCTTGAGGCGGCCGGTCTCATCACCCGGACGGCAGGGCGCGACCCCAACACCGTCAGGATCACCATTTCACCCGAGTGCAGGCCCGACCCGTATCAGGAGCCGGAAGACGTGAAGGCCTACAAGCTCGTGGCCCGGTCGTCCAACCCAGTTCTTCGAATGCTGGCCCACTCGGTCGCTGCGGCAGGGATGGAGGCTTTCCCGGCCGAATTCCGACCAGATGGCAGGCGGAAAGAAATTTCCGCGTTTAACCTAGAATCTAACTTCTTTAGTAGGCCGACAGGCGACAGTTCCCCGCAGATGGCGGAGAAGGGCGATGGCAGAGGACCGACAACGCACTCAAATCTGGAACGACCGGGGTTCAAGCCGTTCTTCAAGTGTCCATATCTCGGCAAGGGATCCGCACCGGAACGCACATGGAGGATGACACCGGACACGCAGGCACCGTTTGTCTCCTGCGAACCGTCCGGCTAGAACGGAAGAGACGACAATCACCCTTGAGGACGCGGCACCATGGAAGACGAAACCAAGATCTTGAATCCGAAACAATTCTGGGAGATGGCTGCCACGTGGGGTTCCGCGATGACTTCGGGAGATCCTGGCGCATGCATGTATGGCTTCGACGAGCGCGGGGTCGTACAGAGCGAGGGGCACAGGCAGGCATGCATCGACTACATAGAGAGCGAATGCCGCAGAGCCGCCGAAATCAACATTGCTGCCGGTGAGGATGCCGCGGAACAGCATGGCGAAATAGAGGCTATGCTGGCCTATCTGAAGGGCGCGCCCGTCGACGGCGAGCAGCCCGAGATGGATTCCTTCACCGAGGCCTATGTGACGGCCGCACTCTGGAGCACCAATGACGAGTCGAGCGAGGACGGTGGGCAGCCGCTCGATGATAACTACGGATCCGAGCACATCGATGCGGAGACGATCCAGCAGATGATCGCCGACTGCGCCCACTTCCAGACCGTATACGGCCACCTCCTGGTCGAGGAGAACTACGTCGGCCGCGCCAGCGGAACCGCACTGGAACAGGCCGGGCACGACTTCTGGCTCAACCGCAACCGCCACGGTGCCGGCTTCTGGGACGGCGATTGGAAAGATCCTGTCGGGGACATTCTGAGCGAGGCCTCGTACTCCTTCGGTGAATGCGATCTCTATGTCGGTGACGATGGCCACATCCATGTCTCCGGCGGCAGACATAGTCCCGATCCGGTCGCAAGTCTCGTTCAGGCGAACACGCCGCATCCGTAATCGCCGCCCCTGACGCCCGCGTGGGAACTCCGGGCCGACTGCCTGTCTTCGGATGGGCATGACCGCTTTCCTCAGGATTCGAAACTTTCGCGAATCCTTGTCTTGTCAATAAAGAAATCCGATGTCAGCCTAGTTCTCGTAGTGCTGAAACGGACGTTTTCAGACTCACCGAAGGCAAGGATTCCGGCGCGTTAACAGCTCGCCGGAATCCTCTTCCACAGAGCTCTCGACAAGACAGGAATTCCGCGCGTGCAAACACCCGCTGAAACAGATCTGGCAGTGCCCGGAAGAATATCCGGCCCGACGATCCTGCTTGGCAGCGGGAACTACTACGACTACGAGAACCCCGAACAGAGCGTGCTGACGATCGAGGATGTGGCCTACGGACTTGGCTTCACATGCCGCTTCCGCGGTCAGACGATCGAACGCGCGACCGGCCGCAGGGTTTTCTACTCCGTCGCCGACCACTGCGAGCTCATGAGCCGCATCGTTCCTCCCGAGCTCGCCCTCGACGCGCTCATGCACGAGGTCGGCGAGACCGTGGTAGGGGATACGCCCGGCCCCTTGAAGGCCATCTGCCCGGACATACGCATGATCGAGAAGCGCTGCGAAGCCGCGGGTCTGCTGTTCGGATCAAGGATGTCCGACAAGGCGGAGATCAAGCGCTTCGACCTGATCATGCTGGCGACGGAGAGACGCGATCTCACTCCGTGGCGCGGAGAGCAATGGGAGTGGCTCGACATCGCCGGGATCAAGCCGATCGACCAGCGGATCCGTCCGCGCTCCCCGGAGGATTCAGCGGAGGCCTTCCTGAGCAGATATCGCGAACTTGCCCCTGCCGAGGCGCGATGAAAGATTCCCTATTTAGTTTTGATCCTTGCGACGCGGGGTCGGATCATCTTCTCGACAAGGCGCATTGGAGCGCCTCTGAGAGAGGATGGAGACCGGAGATGACTTCGATTGCGGCGGGCGGACAGAACAACGTCATCCATATGCCAGTTGCGGGCGGACAGTTCCGGCGCTTCCCGGTGGTCGATGACAGCATGGCCACGTTTCTCAAGAGCCTCAACGCTGCGATGCTCGCGAAGGCGGGGGTCACCTACATCTCGATCCGCTCGTCGCTGTATGGCGGAGACCTCGATGCGGTCCGCTCCTTCGTCGACAACGGCGTCGAGGCTTCCGAGGCCGCTTCTCAGATCATGCGCGATCACGGCCTGAAGAGCATCAACGCCAAGGTTCCCGCTGATGTCGCTGGCGCCTACAACAAGGTGCAGGCCGCCATCTCCGAATTCGTGGCCGGCTCCCATGACTGGCACCGCACGGACGATGGCCGCATCTACAGCGTCATCGACGAGACGGTAGCCTTTCTGCGCCCGGTGCGCTACCAGAAGGAAAGCCCGAACGAGCCCGAGAGCTTCGGCTTCGGCATCGAGCTGCGCGACGGCGCCGAGATCGACTTCATCGAGGGATCGGTGGTCGGTGAAGGCACGCCGGGAGAGCGCTTTGCCGGATGGGATCTCGCCCAGCCGCTCGAGGCGATGCAGAAGCATGTCGCAAGCCGCGACCAGGCGCGCGAATTCACTTTCTAAACGAACACACAGGAGCAGGACTACATGAACGCGACGGTGCAGCAAGCGAAGCCAAACGACTACTTCAGCTTCGTCGCGGACGTGAACGCAGTCCTGCTCGATCGGACTGGCGTCAGCTACGCCGAGGTGATCCGTTCGATCCATCCGGGAAGCGATGCCCCGAAGCATGCCTTCGACGGCGGGGTTGCCCCGTCCGACTTCGTATCCGGCATCGTCGCAGACGAGAACTTCATGGAACTTGGAGGCCAGAAGCCCGCGACTGCCGTGCGCGGGCACAACCTGGCCATGGCGGCGCTTGCGGAATTCGTCTTCGAGACCGAAGGCTGGCATCGGAGCGGTGACGGCAGATACTTCTCCTCGGATGGAGACAACACCTTCACGATCCGTCCGGTTGCGAACGAGGAAGGCCGCTACGGCTTCGGCGTCGAGATCTGGGAAGGCTCCAGCCAGTCGCCGGACATCGCCGTCACCGAAGAGATGGGCGAACCGGTCGCACGGTTCGCAGGCCACGACATCGGCTCACCGATCGAGCAGGCGCGCGACCACGTCGCCTCCGCGAAGCACCTCCACTACTGATCCCTGATCAATTCGATCCCAGACCTGCTTCAGCCAGTATCTCGCCGATCTCCCGGCCATCGAGTACGAGGACATCCACGGTGCCGTCTCCAGACCGTGTGATCTGGAGGCTTGATGTCCCCTGCAGCGCCGCCAGGCTCTCCTGAGGGCACTCGAGGCGGTACTCCATCCGTATGCCGTCTGCCGACATGCGCTGGGCGACGACCCTGACAGCGGATGGCGTCGCGCCTTCCGCTGGTTCCGCTGAAGCGGCGGCCTTTGAGAAGAGGGCGTCCATGACCGCCAGTGCGGTGCCGCGGGAATCACCCGCCTCTCCGGCGGATGCCTCGTCCCAGGTCGCATGAGCGCCAGCCCGCCACGCGGCGACCGCGACATCCTCGCCTGAGTCCCGCACGACGACCGCGACGGCCTCGGCGCTGTACTTGTGTGCCAGAAGGCGCAGGGAATCGACGCGCATGTTGTCGAGCTGTTCTCCCCGGATGAGCTTCTGGTCCTCTGAATCTCCCGTGATGGCAACCGTCCTGATGCCATCCGGCGTCGCCTTCGGCACGACCCATGACCTCAGCCACTCGTCCTGCCGATCCCACAGGCGGATTGTTCCGTCATCTGCCCTGGATGCGGGAACCACAAGAATCCACGACGGCCTGCCCAGCGGAAGGTTTCTGGCATCGTCGGGCCACGCCCCCTGGGGAACGGCGGCGGCGGTCGTGGCATGCAGGAGAAGAGCGAGTGCTGCTAGGCGAGCTTTCATGTCTACCAAAGGATTCGTTTGTTTGGCGAAGGATTCCACGCTTACATATCAGGGATGGATTGTCCATGCGGAGGAGACCTATGGAAATGAAGCGGAGAACATTCATTGCTGGTGGAGCAGCACTCCTCGCCGCCCCCTCCGCCGCGAATGCTGCGCCCGTAGGGCTTCCCGCGGCCCCGGATCTTCTCGCCATGGCCGCCTCCATGAGGGGGACGGTGGAGGGCACCGGCGGCGGCATGGTGCATATCCTGTTCACGCCCTGGTGCCATGTATCCCCCAGGATCTGGAAGGCCACCCGCGGGATACTCGGTGCGACGCGCATACACTGGATACCCTTCAGCGGCGGACAGCCGGAGGGTCGCGAGGCGGTCGACAGGTTCTTCAGAGATCCCTCGCCTCACGCCGTCCAGCAGATCTTCGTGCGGCTGCAGCCCGTGGCCCACATAGTCCCGACACCACTTTCGGATTCGCAGGACGAGGCGATCGACCGGATAGCGAGCCTCCTTATCCGGGACACCGGACGCGGGATGGTCACGCCGACGATCATCTATGCGATGGGAGGAGACAGGGTCCGTGTCGTTCCGGGCGGCATAGACGAGGGGCAGTTCCTCGAAATCGCCCGCGTGGCGTCGTAGGCGATGGATGCGCGATCCTCCTCGGTCATCCACGGGGATGCAGCCGAGATACTGCCCTCGATCGCATCCGGATCCGCCAGGCTGTTTCTGACCAGTCCCCCGTACAACATCGGCAAGGCATACGAGCGCCGCGCTCCGCTCGAGGAGTACGTCAACGGACAGGCCAGGATTCTCGCCGAAGCTGCGAGGATCCTTGTTTCCGGCGGCTCGCTTTGCTGGCAGGTCGGCAACTATGTCGAAGCGGGCGAGGTCGTGCCGCTGGATTCCCTCCTCATCCCGGTGATCAGATCCCTCGGGCTGAAGATCAGGAACAGGATCATCTGGTCGTTCGGCCACGGGCAGCATTGCCGCTACAGGCTTTCGGGACGGCATGAGACCGTGGTCTGGGCGACGAAGGGCGACGGATACCTCTTCAATCTCGATCCGATACGCATACCTCAGGAAAATCCCCGCAAGCGCCACTACCGCGGCGCGCGGAAGGGAGAGCTGAGCGGACATCCGCTCGGGAAGAACCCTGGCGACGTCTGGCACATCGGGAATGTGAAGTTCAATCACCCTGAGAAGACCGATCATCCATGCCAGTTCCCGGAGGCACTCGCGGAGCGGCTCGTATGCGCCCTCACGGACAAGGGGGAGCACGTCATAGACCCCTTTGCCGGGGCGGGTACGACCGGAGTGGTCTGCCACCGTCTGGAGAGGCGCAGCACTCTCATAGAGATCGACGGTGCATATGCCGAGATCGCCCGTGCGCGCATCGGCGGGATGCCATAAAAGCGGAAAAGCCCGCCATGGGGGACGGGCTTTTCCGAGCTGAAAGGACTGGTATCAGGATTCGAGTCCGAACGCCGTCGAGTTGAGAGAACCCATGGCATATGCCGGCGGGCACTGAGTGACCTTGCCGCCGCTGGCAAGGTAGGCGTCGATCATGGAGCGATCCTGTCGGAGCATCTCCGGGGTCTGTTCTACGCGGCGACGACGTGGGCGCATCGGCATTGAATTCATTCCATTTTTCCCACTCTTCTTCGTCGCTACGGCTGATGAGGACATGCAAAGTCTCCGGCTGGTGTTAAGGGGCGTTCGTCGGAAGGAACGCTAAGGTCATAACCCCACCCGCCAAGGATTGGCAAGATCGAATCCTTAAAAACTCAAACCAAAAATGCATCGAATCCTTGAGAGTGTCATTTCCGCCAGCGTCCTCCGCCGGCTGTTGAAGGATTCGAGCCAGGGTTTCAGAATCGAAATACGGTATGGCCGGCAGGATCCGCGGCTTATTCTGTATGTTCGCCCAGGTGTTCTGGAAGAGGTGCCATGACTGACAAACTGATCCGCGGTACGACCGATACCCAGGAAATCCGCCACGATCTCATTACGCGCGACACCAGCACGGCTGGCAAGAAGATGCTCCGGTGGCTCAAGCTGCCGATCAATCTCGCCAGCGTCCTGCTCATGCTTGCGATCCTGTCCTTCGTGTTCGCGGGCGTTGCCGATCTCTGTCTGGTGGCGGCTGGCCTGCTGACGTGGTTCGGACTCACCCGGTCCGAAACCGCGCCTCTGAAGCTTCCGGTGCAGTCGAAGCTGCTCGACCTGCACGAACCGCATCCCGCCTCCGGCAAGCCGATGATGGCGAACGGGATCTTCTTCATCGGCAACGAGCTGCGCACGGGCAAGGAAGTCTGGCTCACCAACTCGGACTGCAGGCAGCACTTCCTCGTTCTCGGCACGACCGGTGCCGGTAAGACGGAAGCTCTGCTGGGGTTTGCCGCAAACGCGATCGCCTGGGGCTCCGGGTTCCTCTTCTGCGACGGTAAGGGCGACGTGGCGCTGTTCGCCAAGGTCTACGCCCTCTGCGCCCGCTTCAACCGCCTCGATGACCTCCTCGTCCTCAACTACATGACGGGTAACAAGGATCTTGGTGCTTCCGGGGGCAAGCTCAGATCGAACACGCTGAATCCTTTCGCTACAGGTTCGTCCGACACCCTGACGCAGATGGTTGTAGGACTCATGGATGACGCCGGAGGGGACGGCGCCATGTGGAAAGGTCGCGCGACCGCGATGTTTACTGGCGTCATGAGAGCACTGACGTCACTTCGTGACAACCAGGTTGTCGACCTGAACGTGTCCGAGATCCGTGATCACCTCAACCTTAAGAAGATCATTGATCTCGCGGACGTCAACAAATACCCCGACATGCCGCAGCCGATCCGCAAGTCCATCCGAAGCTATCTTTCGTCTCTGCCTGGCTTCCAGGAGGACAAGGGCTACAAGCAGTCGCAGACGACGCTGGACCAGCACGGCTACCTTGAGATGCAATTCACGAAGATACTCGGTTCGCTTGCAGACGTTTACGGGCACATCTTCCACACCCCGTATGGCGAGATCGACATGGCGGACGTGGTGCTCAACCGACGCATTCTGGTCATCATGCTACCCGCACTCGAGAAGTCCGGGGACGAAATCGCGAACCTCGGCAAGATCGTGGTTGCAACCTTGAAGGGCATGATGGGCGGCACCCTGGGGTCCGAGATCGAGGGCACCTGGGATGCCGTCGTCGAGAACCGCCCGACCAACTCTCCGTCGCCATTTATCGTTATATTAGATGAGGTTGGCTATTACATGGTTGACGGGATGGACTTGATGAGTGCCCAGGCCCGATCGCTTGGATTCGCACTTTTCTTCGCTGGTCAGGACATCAACGCGATGAAACGACTCAACGAGAAGGTGTTCGGTTCGGTCCAGGGCAACACGAACACCAAGATCATCATGAGAACGGAAGATCCGGAGACGGCCGACCTCGCGGTGAAGGCCGGCGGCAAGGCGTTCCGCGCGCAGCTCGGCACATACGAAGGTGAAAGCCGCGAATTCCAGGGGCGTGCCTACAAGGACAACATGCAGGCGGGACTGCAGGAGGTCGACCGCATCAACCCCCTCGACCTCAAGGCGCAGGGCGAAGGCGAGATGCACGTGATCCACAAGGAATACGTCATCCGCGTGAAGTCGTTCTACGCGAATCCTGAGGGTTCCGTTGACGTCAAAAAGCTGAGCCTACGGACGAACCACTTCATCACGGTCGAGAAACCTGACGCCGACGACATCGCCAAGGACCAGAGGATGCCGGAAATCGTCGCGCGCCTCGTCAGCAAGGAGTTCGCGGGACAGATGAAGCTCGAGGCGCAGAACGCCGCCAAGAACGAGCAGCTCCCCGAAGAACTCGGATCGATGGTCAGGATGCTCGACACCATCAGGAAGTCGCAGCGCCCGCCGAAGAGCCCTGTCGAGGTCGCATGCGCGGTCTTCTCGCAGCTCATCCAGGAGAACAAGGCCGTCAGCGACAACTACGCCAAGGAAGTCCGTGGCGCCGCCGGCCGGGAAGCCCGCTTCCCCGACAAGCATTCGCAGCGGGACATGCAGTCGCGCCAGGCTCACATGATGATGGGCCTCGACGAGGACGGCGAACCGCCCTTCGAGGACTCCGATCCGATCTACGCCGAAGGCATCGATCAGGAACGCATCCAGCGCCAGCCGCGCAAGCCGATGACCCGCAACCTCAATTCCGGGCGTGTGCGGCGCAACGTCCCGCACGGCGTCCAGGTCGACGGCGGCGAGATCAACGACATGGCGGATCGCATCGCGTCGAACGACGGCGTTCTGAAGACGCTGCAGGCGCTTCATTTCGATCCTGCCGATGAATCCAAGGACAGCGTCGACACCAAGCTCAGCCAGGCCTTCACGACGGAGGGGTACGACCCCGTCGGCGGAGACGATCTCTCGATGTTCGACATGTCCGACGCGGATCGCGCGGCGGTGGCGGCCGACATGGCGGTGCCGCCGGAGGTCTACGACAACGACATGCCGGATGCAGGCGGCCCGGCAGATGCCAACGCGAGGACCGACAAGGTCGTCGACTTCTTTACAACACTTCTGGAGGAAGAGGAATGAGCACAGGAATCGGTGCGGCGATGGCCGGGGGCAAGCGGGGATCCGGTTCGCCCCGAAAGCGGCAGCACGCCGACTGGTACCCCACCCCGTCGAATGTCACGCAGGTCCTTCTGGAGCGCGTGTCGTTCGACGGCGAGATCTCCGAACCCTGCTGCGGCGACGGATCGCTTGCTGAGGTCATGGAGGAGCATGGCTACAGTGTCATCGGCACCGATCTCTACGACCGTGGCTATGGCGTGGGGCATGGCAAGGCGTTCGACATTCTCAAGCTCAAGGAGCTGCTTGCCCCCAACATCGTCACCAATCCGCCATTCAACATCGCAGGCGAGATCATCGAGCATCTGATGGCTATGCGCCCCAAGAAGATGGCGCTGCTCCTGAAGGCATCCTTCTGGCATGCTAAGACACGTCAGAAGCTGTTCCAGGAATACCCACCATCGAAGATCATCGCGCTGACATGGCGCCCGGACTTCCTCGGCCTCAAGCGCCCGACGATGGAGGTCATGTGGTGTGTCTGGGAAGAGGGAAGCAACGTCACCGAATACATGCTCGCCTCCAAGCCGAAGAAGGATAAGGCGAAACCTGAGAAGGCACGCGTGATCCCCAACGAAGAACTCATTGCCGCCTGATAGTGCAACGAGTCCTTGGATATGATGTTGACATGTCCTTCCCCCGAGATGAGCATTCTAGGACACAAGAGACATTTGCATCCGGAGATTCATGATGGCTACCAACGGAACACTCGTATTCGTGCTGAACGGCCCGCCGCGAGCTGGCAAGGATACGGGTTCCGAAATACTTCTCGACGCCCTCAAGGATGCCGAGGTGTATCCGTTCTTCCGGCCGATCAAGGAGATGCTCCACACGGAACTTGGCCTTGACGTTCCGCACGGTCATTTCGAGGAGGTCAAGGATCAGCCCCTCGACGAGTTCAAGGGCATGACCCCGCGCCGGGCCTACATCGACAAGGGCGAGCGCCTTCAGGCCGAGTTCGGACAGTCTGTCCTCATCGACATCTATTTCGAGTCCATCGCCAACTGCACGGCGCCGATCCTGATCACGACCTGCGGCAACGACGGCGAGGCGTGCGAGATCTCGAACATCTTCGGAAACGAGAATGTACTGGTGCTGCGCATACACAAGGATGGGTGCGACTTCTCCCAGGACTCCAGAAGCTGGGTCACCAGCACGCACCTGAACCTCCGTGACGTGAAAAACGTCCACGGCCGCCAGCGCGAGTACCAGTCAGAGATCGCAGCCATCGCCCGCCAGTGGGTGGAGACCCGCAGGGCGGAGATCGACTACGCCGCCTGAAGCGTGATCGCCTGGGGGTTCTCGCACCGGAACTTCAGCCTGATGTCCCCCAGCGGCTGCCCGCTATCCTTGAAGACCTTGATCGCGGCTCTTTCGCAGGCGATCAGGAGTTCCACCTCCTTGCGGTGGGCGTATTTGTGCTCGATGTAGAGCACCTGCTTCTGGCCGTCGTAGTTGTTCTCGATCATCCACTTGTAGATGTCGGTTCCCCTCTTGGGCCACGTGAGCCAGGCGGTGCCGATCATGCCGTGAACGCCGATCGGCTGCTTTTCGTCGGTGTCATCGATGATGAACAGCGGGTCGGGGTGCGCCTTCATCCACTTGTCGCCTGCCTCGTTGGCCGCGCTTCTCGCCTTTGTCATCATGGCGGAGAACATCTTGTCGGCCACGTCCCCGAGCCCGGCTCGTTCGCGCGCCCGCTTTTCTTCCAGCTCTTCTATGAGTTCGGACGCCTGGTCTCTGGTGAGGCCCTTGCCGCGGTAGTCGCGGCGATCGAGCTTGCCAAGCTTGAAGAGCTGTCTGCGGGTGGCGCCCAGCCGCCCCGTGTCGCTCAGACCAACGTTCCAGTATTTCCCGTATCGTCCATGGGCCATCGGCAACTCCTCTGTGCTGCCGCAGCTATATGCGATGTCGCCTCATCGTGTCAACAAGTGAGGATTCGATGCAACATGGATGCGCTTTCTATCCTTGCGAAGGTAGTGCACGACTGCTTCGACATCGGTCAGCTCCTCGTCGATGATGCGTGCGATCACATTCCAGTCACCGCCACCGAGATCGGCCCCGATCATCGGAAGCCATACCTTCCTGAACCCATCCGCCACCGTCGTCCCCGGAACCCCGGCCGTCGCCGCCGCGTTCACGGTCGCAAGGCAGGTTCTGAGCGCTTCGTACGAAATGTGCTGATTGCCGTCGTCGGCATAGGTCGGCTGCGTGATGCAGTTGCCGATGAGCCTTTTGCCTGACTGGGCCCAGACGACCGAGCCGGGAATGAGACCGGTGGTCAGATGCGCGTCCTCGTAGGCTCTGAAGGCTTCGGGATGGATCTCCCGGACGGCATATGCGAATCCCTTTCCGAACTTTCCGCGCGCGTTGCATCCGTGAATGATCACGTCCGCATTGGTCGCAAAGATGTCTCCTTCAGAATAGGATGGCACGCCGCGGTCTCTCCTTAGTCCAGGATCAGTGCGATCCGGTTCTGGTCTGTGTCTCCGGCGACCTTCCTGGCCGCTTCGAGCAGGTCGGCTATGTTTGCGCTCACGCCATCAAGCCTGTAGAAGCGCGGTCCCTGGACATCCACGATCCTGCCCGAATCCCTCAGAAGTTTGATGATGTCGGGGAGCGACATCGCGCGAACCTCCTTGCCGGCACGGTTTGCCTCGATCATGAGGGCCTTGGCCGTGCCGTGGACGCCGAACGTCGTCGCGGCGATGCTTCGCGGAGGATTGGAGGGAGATCTCGGCGGATCCTTTCGGATCTTCTTCACGGACTTGGTTCCGGGGGCGAGACAGTCGTCGGGAACCTTGATCTTGACGGATCCATCCTCGACCCAGATCGTCGCAGCGGACTGGTCCATCTTGACCTCGCGCAGCCCGAGGGTCGACGTTGCGGCCTCGAAGGCGTGCCTCGGATTGCTCTTGCCCTTCGCGCCGGGAAACTTGATGCGCCCCTGCTCTTCCGGAGTGATCACGATCAATCCGTCGACGCAGCGTGCATTGACACGCATGCCCTCTCTGATGCTGGCCTTCCTGGCCACGCTTTCTGGAATGGATACGCGCCCATACCACCTGTTGCCGTCCCCTCTGGCCGTTATGGCCAACGAACCCTGCTCCGCCATGGTTTTCCCCGGTTTTTATAGTTCCTTTCTTCAAGTGAGCATCGAAAAAAATGGAATGGCAAGGACTCGCGGCGAAAAATGTCGCCACGGCTAGGATTGGTTTGACCCGTTCTTCATCCGCTATGAGAATGAATCCTGTGATTTCAGGAGCGGAAGATGAGACAGGAAATCTATGATCTTATCGATGCAGTCCGCGGCCTTGGCCTCGAGCTGACCGACAGGGATCCTCCAAAGTGCGTTCGCATCAAGGGGGATCCGGCTGACTTCTGGCAGCGTCTCGAGCGTGTGCAGCGGGCACTGGAGGAAGTCGATTCCAGTGGATCCCTCTCCGACGGCTCGGATGCTCCGGAACCCCGCAACGACCCCGAGAAGCTGAGAGCGGCCCTCGACGGGATTATGAGGCTCTTCCAGCTTCAGGGCGGCAATCTCCAGGAGGCCATCGACATCGTCAAGGAGAAGATGGAACTCGAAGGAGGCGAGAAAAAGAAGAAGGGCTACGTCACCCTTCCCTTCTTCGCCCCGAACAAGATCAGGAAGAAGGGGAAGTACAAGCCCCGCCTCAATCTCCTTCCCGAGCGCCCCGAGGATGTGACGCTCGGTGACCTGCGCAAGATGGCCTTCGAAGTCTCCGTGACGGAGGCCCTTGTCGGTAGCACCTACAGGCAGCCGCGGGTGAGGGACAAGGACCGGGAGCTCATCGAAAGCAATCCGGCCCCGGCGATGAGCAAGTGATCAGGCTGCCGCCCGCTCGACGCTCAGGATCGGGCGCAGGACTGCCTGCGTGTCACGGAGCCACTTGGTGAGTTTCATCTTGTGGATGCGCACCGTGACGTCATCGAGATTTTCGGCCTGGCCGATGTCTTCGGCCATGTCCAGCGCCTTGCGGGCGTTGATGCCGCGGGCGCGGCCGAGTTCGAACAGGATGCTGTCGCAGTACGAGACGCGGAGGATCTCCACCTGGCCCTTGGCCTCGAGTTCCTCGAGCGCCTTGATGCTTTCATTGGCCGCATAGGGTGCGAAGCCGTAGGATCCGTTGAGGTCGTTGAGGACGACGTAGTAT
>RCUP01000201.1_pt1 | contig 56270 bp, 49 predicted proteins | sample 2166341 | NCBI WGS metagenome assembly RCUP01 (sample SAMN09932325, study PRJNA488358) | compost metagenome | isolation source: compost soil in succinonitrile-enriched | place: Germany: Experimental Botanical Garden | reverse complement strand
GCCGTGCCACTTGCTGTATCAGTTCCACCCGAATGTCGAGACCAGGGAGATTTCCTTGACCCTCTACATCCGCTCCAACGACCTGGGCCTTTTATATGACAATTCTGATTGTGCACAGTACGCAATAGCTGCGTGAAAAAAATTTGCCCTTACTGCCATTTTATATGTAGCAGCAGTAATTGCACATAATGCATAGCCATAGAGTGAATGGCACAGGAGTAGTCGGATGAGAGTGGTGGTGGTCAATCAGCGAAGGTTAGACCTTGGGGAGTCCCTCCTGAACGAGGATGGCCCTGTAGTCTCTGGTGAGGAGTCCGTCGTAGGTGCGGCGCTGTTCGATGAGAACGAGTGCATAGTCCCGTTGGTTTCGGAGTTCCTGACTAATGCAGCCAAAGACCACTCCCTAGCGTTCCAGTCCGTCGGAACCTATGGCCGCAACATTGGCTACTTCCTGACCCACATTCGACGCCAGGGGGCCTACCAGCACCTCAGCCATGATGAGGCGTTGCTAACGGTCAATCGACTCACCATCGCCCAGTATCTTGAGCACCTGCGCAACGTTGAGGGTCTCGACTCCACGACTATCCGCAACCGTGACGCGTGCCTGCGGACGTACATAAGCGGCTTCCTCTGTGTCGCACAGAATGACAGTCCTCCCCTCAGGACGACTGATCCCTATTCGTTGGGATTCATCTCTCCAAAACCCAAGCGGAGGCTGGTGAATCCTTGCTCCCTGAGTGACCTCAAAGTACTGATGCTCCGGTCGCGCTATGAGCGTGAAAGGCTATTGCTGCAGTTCATTTTTGATAGCGGTGTGCGGAGGTCAGAGGTTGGTCGAGTGACTGCCGGTGCGATCAATACAGCGCTGGCATTTGCGACGTCCAACTTCATTTGCGATGGCAATGAGATGCCCATCAAGCCCGAGTACTGCCCACTCTATATCCATGGCAGCAAGGGCTCAGGCAATGAAGAGAAGCCGCGCTGGGCGCTGGTGAGCCGCATTACGCTGGAACGGGTCAAAAAATACATGGCGTCGCCGCTGTATCGCAAATATGCGCGTGGTTACGTACATGGTGAGGCGCCCTGCTTCTTTAATGCAGAGGGGCGCAGGTATACAGCCGATGCAATTAGTCAGCTCCTCAGGCGCCTGTCTGAAAAGGCAGTGGCGAAGCGGCTGATCTCCAAGAGCATTTCTCCTCACAAACTCCGGCATGGTAACGCTTACGCCATTCTCAATAGTCCAGATCTCGGATCCGACTTCGTTGAGCGTCTTGTGATCACTCAGAAATCTCTGGGGCATGCCCGCACGGAAACTACTGAGGTCTACACCCAGGTTCCCCATGACCTTTACAAGGTTCTCTCGGCTGAGACCGGTGAAGTAATCACTCGCGCCACTTTCATGGCTGAGCTGTACTCGCAAACCAAGCTGAAAATCGATTTGGCGGCAAAGAAATGACAAATTTTGAATCTTTTTCCAAAGACAGCTTGGTTGCGGTTATTCAAGGCTTTCGTAATGAGCCCATGGGTTACTACGATGTAAGGTTCGCGGTAAGGACTATGAAGTCCGATTTGCAACTGTGCCCCTCGTTTTGCGAAGAGAAGGGCCTGGATATGGGGGCTGAGCCTTTTCAGGAGTTTGAGGCTGCAGTCATTCATGAAATGCTGGATCGCGACATCATCATCAAAGGTGAAACCGCCGCTGCTTGTAACTGGCGCCTTAGGATTCTTGGTTGGTTCAACCGCCTGACAGATGAGCAGAAGCTGGCATTGCCGGTCATTAAAAACAGTGTGAATTATCGCCGCGCTGTAAAGACCATTCCAGGTATGAAGAGCATTGATCGTGCGATGGAGCATCATCATGGTGCGCGGCTGGCCATGGATTATGTCAATTCTGAGCTCAAGCGTTTGGGGGGCATTGGCGATACCTACCTGACTCAAAAGGAAAAGAAGCGTCTTCAGCAGGAGGCTGTGGCTAAACGTCCAGTTGGCCGTTTGTTGGAGCTTGCGAAGCTACAGGGTGTGCCAGTTAAGTCCCGTGACGACATTGTTGAGCCGAGCGCCGAATCGCCATTCGCCAACCTGCTGCACCTGTTCGCGATCGCTTCACTGACTGCTTCCAGTGAGTCGGGCATGAGCAATCATCAGCTCTCCTTCCAGTGGGTTGTGGGAATGCTCACCAATGCAGGGAAGACCGGTACCGAGTCGTTGGAGCAGATCCTAGATCAGTACCTCCTGTCTCGATTTCGGAACCATCTCCAGCAGAAGATCTTGTCGAAGGAGTGCTCACCGGCCTCTGCCAATACTCTGCTGAGCGCTTTGCGTAAGACTTTCAAAGTGACCCGTGACATCGTTGGGCTGGAGCACATTCGGTACGTAGATGTGCAAGGGTTCAGTCCTGACCGTGCCACTAACAACTACCGGCCCTACAGCAAAACTGAGCGGGCGCGAATCGCTGAAATCATCGACAAGGACATCCTCTACAACGAAGGCCTGATGAAACCCTACGTGATGTCAGGTGTGGGGGAGGATCCCCTTACTCCAGAGGGCACCATCAAAAATGGGTGGGGGAAGATCGATAACGCTCGATGGATTTTCGAGAATCGCCTTGGGTGCCGGGTGGTTACCGCCACGGAGCTGACCCCGGATTCCCACTACGAGCGAGCCTTTCTTAAGATCATGGGGCAATCGCAGGATGGGTTGCGGGGCACTATTGAAAGCTGGGGTGTGATGTGGCGTGTCGACACTGCCATCCTTGCGCCCTATGTCATCAAGCTGGCCCAGGTGACCGGCCTCAACGCTGACTCGGTCAAGACCCTGGATCTCGATGATTTCGTGAAGTCCCATCCAGCAACCGGGCGTCCGTGTCTGCGTTACTGGAAAGAGCGCTCAACGGGGGAGAAGCTCTACCATCTTGATCTGTTCCACGCGGAGATTACCTGGCTGACCACATCCCAGGCATCCGAAGTCGCGAAGATTTTTGACGCGGTAGAACGACTGACTGCTGGTATTCGTGAGCAGGCCGAGCCTGAAATTCGCCCTAAGCTGTTCATCTTCCAAGGCACTGGTGGTCTGGGTTATGGCGAGATCAAATCCTTGGAAAGTGCCAAGTCAGCAATCCTGAATAATATGTTCGCGGCGTATGTCACTCGTCGGGGGCTTCTGGATGACCAAGGTGAGCGTCTAAGCATTACCTCGGCCAGGCTGCGTCCGAGCTTTGTCAGTGAGCTGATCGAGCAGGGCGTGTCTATTCGGGAGATTCAGTTGATCCTTGGCCATGCACAGATCACTACAACGATCGGCTATCTGGACAGCCTGGACTTCAACCACATCGCTAGGCGCAAGCTTGATGTCGCCCTGAAGGATCTGCACGGCGATGCAATGGAGGAGAAGCTCACCGAAGCTGAGCTCGAAGAGCAACGCCGGAAGGTCAGGCCTCAGCCCAAGAATGAAGGGGTGATTTTCAAGACACCTTTGGCTTCCTGTGCCAACGTTTTCGATCCCCCGGATTTCGTCAAAAAGCTGAGCTCTTACGTGCCGGGCCGTCCGTGCTCGCTATACAACATGTGCCTTGGCTGCGACAACGTCCTGCTGACCGTTTCCGACCTGCCCGAGCTGTTCGCGATGCAACGTGACTATCTAAAGCTGACCACCGTATCCCGCATCATGGATACCCCATATGGTCGAGTGGTGCGAGAAAACCTGGCTCTGCTCGATGGCATTTTGAATCCAGCGCTATCCGATTTTTTCCCAGAAGAATTGGAGAATGCCAAGCGACTGTCCGAGTTTGTCGAAACCACAATTTTGGTTGATGGGGTGAGCCTGTGAGCATGGAAGATATGAAGAGATTCTCGCCATTGCTGACGCTTGCGTCGATCCAAAAGCAGCTGCAGGGTCTTCAGGCTTTTGATGAGCGTACAGCCGTACGCCAGGTATTCGATGAGGAGGCGCTTGGGTTCATTTCCTATCTAGGAGCCCTCAAGGTCTCTCAGCTATCGTCGTTCATAGACGAGATGTGGGACTTCAATGCCGATTTTCCCAATGTAGCCTTCTCGGCCAAAGGCAGGCCCCAGCAGCTCCATTTCTCGAAATTCACTCACCTCCCTCTCTGTGCGTGCTGGGAGCTCAAAGCTGTGTTCATCCTGCGCTTGATGGCACCTGGCTTGGCGCAGGTTGGGAGGGTCAGCGGGGGCTCTACTGAGCGGCCCATGAAGCCCAGAACGCTTATTGGGATCTTCACTGACGGACTTCGGTTTTTCGACAAGCTCTTCGAGCTTATTAGCGCCGATTTGGGCGCCGAGCACGTTGCGCTGCATCACAGCTCGATCTCGCATATCCCCTCTCGCTACTACGAGCAGGCGGCGCGCGAGTATGACTATGCGTATGAGCCAGTCATGAATCAGTTTTTCAATCTGGTTCGCTCGCCGGAGTATGCGGATGCCATTTTTGATGCGCCACTGCCCAATGTTGCCTTGGTCAAATTGCCATGGAAAAAAGTTGGGAAGGGGATGGGTGGCAAGCCCTCGCGCAACACATCCGTAGAAAAGGTGCTGGAGAACAATACGTTTGAGCGGGCTTCACTCATCAGCTCCTTAGCCATCGTCGATTTTCTCGATACCCTTGGAGAGCCGGTCATTGACCGGGCCTCACTGGAAAGACGCAATGCCAAGGGTTATCGACTATCCGCCGGCCAATCCCTAAGCCGTGATAAGTTTGATGTCTATATTTACAAAAGGCTAATGAATAAGGGTTACACCAAGCAAGAGGTTGTGGCTGCAATTGGCTACACCAATCCGATGGTCGAAAGCCTGTTTGACTACGAGGGAACTACTACGCTCAGAAAGCTCGCCGCTAAAGGCTTGTCGTTTGACGATGATTTTCGGGACTATTTAAACTTCATAAGTTATTGCACCCAGTACATTGTGGCTCAGTACACAGGTATGCGCCCATCTGAACTCGCTGAGGTCGATGTGAATCGACCGCCTAAAGAAACCAGCAAAGACTTGTGGACTATTCAAAGTCAGGTCATGAAACATCAGGAAAACTCTGTGATGTTGTTCGATGACCTGTGGGTAGCGATTCCCATCGTGCGCGATGCGATGCGTGTAGGGGCACTGATTAGCAAGTACAAAAATAATCCCTACCTGTTCTCCGGTGCGTTTACTACGGAGCCGGGTAAGGTGGCTAAGCCAGCACTCACCATTCTACCGATGATGACCAAGTTTTTTGGTCGGATCACTCCAGAGGGGCAGAAGGCGGGGCACTTCTATCCCTACATGCTTCGACATACGCTTGCATATCACTTGTACAGAGCCGACTTGGGATTGCCGTTCATTTCTCACCAGCTCAAGCATTTTGGTGAGATCACTGGCAGTCCTGATCCGACCAAGGGCTTCAGTAAGACAACCCTCGCCTATGGTGAGATTGGAGACATGCTGGCCAAGGGAGGAGCCAAAAAAGGGCAGCCCACCCAGCTCCGTCATCAGGCGGAACTGGAGTCAGTCAAGAGCCTGTACGACCCTGATGCCAACTACGCTGGCGTGAACGCCGAGGCGCATAAGGCTAATCTCCAGAATCTCTTCCAGGGGTATATGGCAGCCGGCTATAGCAGAGAGGACATCTTTGAAGTGATGGCCTCTCAAAAGATTGCAATTGTTAGTGTAGGGCGTGGCTATTGCTACGGTAATGGCGGGTCGGAGCTTGATGACCAGTTGCCTTGCATCGGCGGCCTGCGTTGCAATCCTAACCGTTGCAAGAACTCCGTCGTAAGTGCGTCCAATGCCCCACGTTGGCGTGACGTTTATCACCAGAACAAAATGAACCTCGAAAAGCCTGAGTTTGCCCACAATCGGGCCCAGATGCTTGAGGCTATGGAAGAGGCGAAAGGTGTATTGGAACATCTCGGTGAGGTGGTTGAGGTTGATCTTGATCTACCCCAGGACTTCGTTTTGGAATCTGAAGAAGAGGTCGAAGTTTAATCATGACGGCCAGAGAGTTTGATAAGAAGAACAAGGAAGACCTAGATCGGAATACCGCCATTCTCACGGATGCGCTCATGAAAATGGCTGGGGATTCTAAAATCAAGGCCACTATCTGCGAGCTCTCGCGATTGAGTGGGCTCCATCGCAATACCATTCGAGATCGAGGATGGCCGGTGGAGCGGATCAATGCCATCAAAAAGAGCCGCAAGCTCGATGTTTACCGTCAGAAGATGGAGAAAGAGGAGTCAGTTGATCCACTATCTGTCCTGTCTGACCGTCTTGAAGCTTCGCGTGTAGAAGTCATTCATTGGTTCAATAAGTACCTTGCCGCCGAGAAAAACAATCGGACTACTGAGGGTCAGTTGGCGTTGATGAAATCATCCCGTGACACTTACATGGAGTCTTCGCGGAAAGCACGGCAAGAAGTCTGGGAGAAAGAGGCCGAGATCGAAAAACTACGAGGCGTCATCCAAGTTCTAGAGTCGGCTCGGGCGGAATGACTTTCATGACTAGAGAGCTTGGTCAACGTCAGCCAGTGTGTAGGCGGCGAGCAGAGGTAAATGGCCAGGCTCCGCTACCTTCCTGTCATTTTGAAATCAACGTGGATCGGGAGGCTACCTCCGTTGCTCGCCTGGGACAGACCCTGTCTCTCCAATTTCGGTATCATCCTAATTTTTAGACGCGTGCGTCCGACGCTCGACAGACTAGAGGCCATCATGAAAGCGTACCTAGACCTCCTGACCGATGTCATCACCAATGGATTGGTCAAAGGTGATCGGACGGGCACTGGCACCAAAGCGGTGTTCGCCCGCCAATTCCGGCACAACCTCGCACATGGTTTTCCGCTGTTAACCACCAAAAAGCTGCATTTCAAAAGCATTGCCAATGAGCTGATCTGGATGCTCAGTGGCAATACGAACGTGAAATGGCTCAACGAAAATGGTGTCAGCATTTGGGATGAGTGGGCCACGGAGGAGGGGGATCTCGGGCCGGTTTATGGACAACAGTGGACTGCGTGGCCAACGAAGGATGGTCGAACCATCAATCAAATCGATTACATGGTTGAGACGCTCAAGACTAACCCAAATAGCCGCCGCATTCTCTTCCATGGGTGGAATGTTGAGTACCTCCCAGATGAGCGCCAGAGTCCTCAGGAGAATGCCAAGAATGGCCTTCAAGCTCTGCCGCCCTGCCACCTCCTGTATCAGGCCTTCGTCCATGAAGGGCACCTGTCGATGCAGCTGTACATTCGCAGCTCTGACGTGTTCCTCGGGCTGCCATACAACACGGCTGCTCTTGCCCTACTGACACATATGCTGGCTCAGCAATGCGATCTGATCCCTCACGAGATCATTGTCACCACCGGAGACACGCATGCGTATGCCAATCATATGGAGCAGATCCAGGAACAGCTCAGCCGCACGCCTCGTCAGCTTCCTCAGCTCAAGATCTTGCGCCGTCCAGAATCAATCTATGACTATCGCTTTGAGGACTTCGAGATTGTTGGATACGACGCCTACCCGAGTATCAAAGCCCCGGTGGCCGTTTAACCCCTAGCTTGACCAGCGATCAACTGCAGATGCATTCAGAGCGCCGTGATCGTGCGGCGCAAGCGCTTCCTTCGTCCACACACGAGGTCTCCAAGGAATGAACCGATCAGAGCGCCGCAGGTACGAGAAAGAGTTTCCAAAAGCCCTCAAAAAGGCGGGTGACAATTGCGGGATCTGCCGCAAGCCACTGCAACACAACTCCCGTACCTTTGGCGGGGTGCTGGCTGATGGGCAGGCTGCGCTGGCAGGGGAGTGCTGCCAGAACCAGCTTGATGTCGTCATGGGGTCTGGGATTTATATTAACCAGAACACTGATGCCATCATGGATGCCCTGGGCCAAATGAAAGGTCGTTCAGGTGGGGAGCCTGTGTCTGACGCTTTGGAAGCTTCCAAGCGCCTCCAGAAGGGTATTGGAGGCTTGGAGGATTTTGTCGAGCGCGCAAAGCAGCGTGCGGGTGTTACAGGGCCCGTCCAACGGATTTCACTGACTGACACACCATGGAAAACCGATGACGCTCAATGGTTCGAGAGCCATCCCGGTCGCTCTCATCGGTTGCGGCCAATGCATCCGGGTGAGGAGGAGACACTTCCGCCCGAGATAAAGGATGCTGCCATCCCTGAAGGTCATCGCTGGGAAATCCTTGTGCGGCAAATCAAGAAAGGTCAGCGTGTTCGCTCAGCATTTTGCCGCGACACCCGCACCGAGATTCCCGATGTTGAGGCGGTCATTCACGCAATCTTTGACACTGTGGCTCGTGCCCAGCATGCAGGCACAATCACTGTTGAGGAGATTGCTGCGTTGGCCAAGCGATATCACATTCCTGAGGGCTCAGCACCTAACTGAGCAATAGCACTGCGGGTCATCGAACACTCAATGTCCCCACCGCCCCAGGGATAGTCCTCCGTCCGGGCAATACAAACCTATGATTTGCCATAGCAGGCCATGGTGTCCATGCCGGTGGACACCAGGCTTCCTAGGATTTGCATTACTGAGACGCCGATCTTCGTTCGCGATGGCAAAGAGGATCGGGGCGTGCAGGGTCGAGCACCGACCCTCGTCGTCCATGACGAAGGGCAGGTCGATCAGGCGAGAAGCGGTCACGGTGCCTGCTGCGCGCTCGCAATCTTCGCTAGGTACCAGGTAGGCAATGGATGGCGATGCAACCTGGCCGAGATCGCAATCAGCACTTCCCAGGCGGTGTTGTGCCAGGCGAAATCCTCTGGGGAGGCGGCATGGCTTGGCACCTTTACAGATGCGTCAACCTCATCAGTGGGTGTATGCCGGAAGCCAGTCAGGGCACGTGATACGCCAATGGCATTCACATAGGCATCGGAACCTGTCAGCGTCTGCAGTGCCGTTAGTGGAAACCACCTTTCCTTCGTCACCCCTTCAAGACGTGGAACAATTTCCGCAGTCAATTGATCGAGGGCTTTTTGGTCGCCCAGCAGAGCGGCCATGGTTCCCAGGAGCGGCACCAACGTCGTAGTTTTGAAGAATCGACTCCTTTGGGTTTCGTTCCCGGAGAACAGGGCCATGGCATCTTCAAGATCATCTGTATCCACCGGCATGATCCTGTCCCGATGCAGAGCGGTATCGAAACGATCAATGCACTCACCCACCAAGAGTTTGGTGCTGGCTGTATCACCCACGGCCATGATCGCGGCCATGGCTATCGAAAGGTCAATGGTCTGTCCGTCGTATACCGGTAGCAAGCATCCATTGTGCGTGTTGATGAAGGACACCAGGCACCCATGCATGGCGCAGAGAGTTGTGGGATTGGCCTTCAGGGCCTGAAGCAACAGAAGTGTGGTGCCCAATCGCCCAAGCTCATCGCAAACCAAGTCGATGTAGAGCACCTGATCGGGGCGGTAGCGGAGCATGCGTCTGCGGTTGAGGAGTGACGGCATCACGCGCTCGTAGTACCGCAGCAAGGCATTCGCATGGAGCTGAGCAAGCGTTTCAAAGCGTTTTAGGAACTGCGAGTCGGTCTGCAGGGCCAGCGTAATTGATTCGCTCCAGAGGCGTAGCAAAAGGTACTCACCTGCGAGCACGCCTGGCTTCTGATTGCCTTCACTTTCGCCCCAGACGAGAAGCACAGCCCACCCCATGCCTGCTGCCGCCGCTCGCTTATGGAAGCGGTTTGCACGCGTGCTCTCTGATACGTCCATGTCATCCTCAAGTGAGGACATGCAGTCATCAACAAACCGAACGAATCTGGAGAACGAAGCTTGCGTGTCCTCCAACCCGGCCAAGGCTGCCCTCAGGTCGGACTTTCCTTTTCCGAGCAGCAAGGCATCGTCAAACAGGTACTCCTCAATGTAGGGACTCAACTGATCCATGCCCCAGAAATTCAACGAGCATAGAGGAGCGAACTCGGCGACCTCTTTCGAGATTGCCGAGTAATCAGACTGGGCGTCTTGCTTGAGGATGCCATTTGAAACCAGGACGATTCGCTTTTTTAGGCCCTGCAGAGGCTCTGGCAACCGATTCCGGACGTACTCGGTGTACGCCTGACGAATGGAGGGGGAGATCGATTGCTGTGTTCCGTAAAAGTCATTCCGGTTCACATTGCCGAATTTGATGATGAACAGGAAGACTTCCGTTTGCCCCTGGGCATCTTCCTTGGTGGACATGATGTCGACACCGCCTTGATTCACCCCAATCTGAGCACGGCTGTGCACCGAATGCCCCATCGCTTGGAGAAGCTCTGGAAGAAGCGCGTCCAGTTCATCGCGCTCCCGAAGCCCTGAAAGGTAATGTGAGAGAACCAGCTGGATACTCATTTGTCAGCTCCCTTCCATAGGCTCATGATTTTCTGGTCATACAACAGCGGGTCGGCGATCCAGGTCTGAGGCAGTTCCATGCTCATTTCCTGCGTGAACATAGGGATCATCGTCTCGACGGTCTCGTGATCGTTCTGATACTCCACTGACACTTGGTTGGAGTACTTGAAATGCTGTGCGGTCATGAACATTTCAAACAGGGATTCGCCGTGAGCCCTCTCCGTCACCGCCCGACTCTCATTCCGGCGAAGGTAGCTCAAACTCCGTCGCATGTCCGATGACATCTGTAGCTCAGTGAGGTGGGGCAGGGCGTCCAAGGCGCTGCTTTCGGCGGACAGTCTTTCGCCCAGGTGCTTGGCGGGAATTGACTGAGTGAGCGGTGAAGGCTCTGCTTCGAGGAGACGTTTGCAGGTTGCCGGGTACTCTGTCGCTAAAAAATCGATGACCACTGAGGTCGTTGCCGAAATCAGAGGGGTTGAAGGCAGGTCTTCGTTCAAGCTCAACACCCAACCAAGTACTACAGGTACAGGAGCGCTCAGGGTACACAACCTGCGCGCAACCGCGCTGCTGGATGCCTCTGTGACCCCGGACAGTGCGAACCTCACCAACTTAGGATGTTGGAGGTACTGGACACTAACTTCATGCACTAGTGCTTTGCTCAGCCTGTGGTGACCTTTGTCGCCGATCCATGCGCAGGCAGCCAGGACAAAAAAATCAGTAGACGCAATTCGGCGGAGGCAGCCTTTTGTTTCCTCTGCCAGGGTATCGGGATCAACCCCTGCGATTTGTGCTTCGCTCCAGAGGGCATAGAACTCATCCAGCAAGGCCTGACCATCCTGCTGCAGGTTGGCTCTGTAGAGGCGCAGGTAGAAATCGTTGAATCGGATCATGTCCATCTGAATAGGCTCCGAGGGCGTCGCTTTATGCCCATTGAGATGACTTTCGTCGGCGCTGTCCTAACCCCTAGCAGGCCCCTATGCCTGAATTTCCACCCATGTCATCCAACCTGCACGGTGTTGGATGTAGTCGTCCATGTTTTCCATCGAGGCGCAGGTTGTGTTAGTGGCGTTAAATTGGTCTGCGGTGCATACCCTCAGATCATCGCGATGCATTGGCCGCCAGCAAAGCCTCTTTCAGGGCCTCCAAGGCGTCTTCTAGGCGTCGATCCTCGCGACTGTCACCGCTGGCTGCGCTGAACGAATGGCAGTGCTGTAACAGGGCATCTAGGTCATTCTGGTTCAACTCGAACTCGATGTGCATGCGTAGGCTTTCTCGAAAGTTGAAAATGGTGGGCTGCGGGTCTGTATTCCGCGCGATACGGTTGTGAGGTCTGAATTGGACAGTGATGTTGAGCGGCTCTTGTGGATTAAGGCCAGGCAGATTTACGGTGACTCCCTGAGCACGATTTTGAGTGAGGCATTGCTGGTCTACAAGCGTGCTGTCGGCTTCGATCACTTGACGCGTTTGTACTCCAGCACTGCCGGGAGCGAGACGCTGTTGATCTTGAGGCAGGCGTTGATTCGGCGGTGGCCCAGTGGCCATTTTGGACACCCGGACTCGTGTGTCGAAATGCGTTCCCGCCTTCGCTCCTACCTGACTCAGTTCTTACTGCGCCGGCTTGTCAGTGAGCACCCAGATTCGTCCGTTCTGCGCGATGCCATGTTTGGGTTAGATTTAGGGGTGTGACGGTCGTGTTGGGTCAGTCACTGTCGACACGAAGGCCCGTGAGGGGTGAGAGGAAGGACAGCGATGGCATCAGACTTTCGAGACGACAGTCCGCAGCCCCTTTTGGCGGGCAGCATTGCTAATGCCGGCGAACCTATCAGGTTTGAACAGGTGGGGTTGGTTGATGGCTTTGCCGGTTCATCTGCGAATAAAGGGCAGGAACTCAAGGTCTTCACACGCCTTGCCATCACTTCAGATGAACCTGGCTTTCACCATCTCGCAAAGTCGATTGCTGACATGATCCAGGCGTGGGTTTCTCATTCGCCAGTCTTTGAACGATTAGGGCTTGGTTAACCCGATCAGACTACGGGCACAAGCACCTTTCGAAATCGGCAGCACCTCTGTACTGGGAGAGGTCAGTCAGGCTGGCTCTTGAGCCAGTACCTTCGCACAGTCGCGTCAGGCAAGCCCAGTTCCCGAGCCACTTGAGCCTTGGTCATGCCACTGGCCTTCAGCTCCAGCACCGCTCGGATTTTATCTGGGTTGGTAGGTTTGCCACGCGAGCGCTTGATCAAGCCCTCACCAGCCTCCCAATGCTTCTTGAGGTTGTTCAGGCCCCCTTGGGCTATGAAATTCTCCAGATCTTTCGAGGCTTTCTTCATGACCTCTGTGGGGGAGGTCTCCTCTTGAAGCGCTTGGCATAGCGCGATGAGTGCAACGAGATCGAAATCTAAAGTGCGCGCGATCTTGCTCAGCTTGACCAAAGAGACCTGCGTTTTCCCCTGCTCCAAACGCGACAAATTGGCTTGGGAGCTGATCTCGGCAAGCTCCTCTTGGGCCGACCCTCTCAGGTCGCGCAGAGCTCGGACTATTGCTGCTATCTCGTTCTGCATGCTGAGCGCTCAAAACGAAGAATAGGGCCACAGCGCCAAGCGTCGATAAATATCGAAAACTGGTAATAATGGCGGCCATCGTTTATCGTGGGCCTACAGATGACAGCCTCGCCACGTCCGGGCGACCGGGCCAGGGAATGATCAATTTATTAGAAAGTCGACGTCAGCAGGTTGGGATGAAGCTTCATATACTGTCTGATCTACATTGTGAGTTCGCCGATTTCGTCCCCCCTGTGGTGGACTGTGACGTGGTCGTATTAGCCGGCGACATCCACGTGAAGTCCAGGGGGGCTAGATGGGCCAGCCTGACCTTCAGCACGCCTGTCATATATGCCATGGGCAATCATGAGCACTACAGCGGGAATATAGATCGAACCCACAGCAAGCTGCTTGACGCTGCTGAGGCGCACGTCCACGTCTTGGAAAATCAGGTTTTAGAACACCGTGACGTGCAGTTTCTCTGCGCTACGGGTTGGACGAGCCTGGCCGCGACCGGAGACCCAGTAGCTGCTTCTTGGTGCGCTCGTAACTCACTGAATGACTTTCGCGCAATCCGTGTCGGTGAACAGTATCGGCGTTTGCGCCCTGATGATCTGATCGCGAGAAATCGAGAGACGAAGGAGTGGTTGGAGGGCCAGCTGTCGGTGCCATTCAACGGTAAGCGTGTAGTTGTGACTCACCATCCGCCCCTTATGAAGTTCGTGAGTGACCAAGGAGCCGATCCTCACTTGCGAGCAGCCTATGGCAACAATTGGGATGGCCTGATGAATTTTAAGATCGATCTATGGATCTTTGGCCATACCCACGAAGCCGTGGATGAGGTGGTTAACGGTATCCGGTTTGTGAGTAATCCTCGTGGTTATCCCAATGAAGAAACTGGCTTTCGGCCAGACCTAGTTGTCAGTGTATGAAGCCTGACAGGGCTGCCGGCGTTTAGCTTTTTTCAGTAAGTGAGTAGGTTTCAAATTCGAACGTGATGGAGAATCCATGAGTTGTCTGAATTCCCAGGACTGGACGGCTGAGGGCGGAATACGACTGCCCAGTCTGGTGTCAGCTAAGTTGGCGATTGCGCAGGCCCATGATTGGGGTGCACTAGTGGACGCGTACTTGGTAGATGCAGCTGAAGTTGGCGATCGTTTCGTTGCGTATGTGTATGGCGATCTTTCAGGGCAACTGGTTGATGGGATGACAATTGTCACACCCCCTATTGAGGTGATAGCGGAGGTCGAAGGCATGGCGTTATTGCGGACAGTGTCAGGCAACGATCATTACGTCATGGTCAGCCGATTGCCTGCCGCCGCTTGAGTGCCCCCGCGTTGTCGAGGCCGCTGTCTCAGCCTGCTTAATTAGGCCCCACCGTCATCTAATCCATTAATAGTTAATGTGTGTTTAAGGGAAGAAGCATGTCCGAGTTAAAGAAACTGACATTGACTGTTAAGAACTATGATGCTCAAGCGAGCGGTGATCTAGACGCTCTCTATCGACGTGTTAGATATGAAGATGAGCACGGCGCTACGCTCTATTTCAAAGAGGTTGTGATGCTGAAGTATCTTGCGAAGTATGGTGCTTTGGCGACTGATGTTCCGCGAACTTGGTACTATAAACATGCCTCAAAGAAATCGATAATTGTTGTCGCTTTTGAGAAGGCTGGTGGGAAAGTTGAGTGCGACTTGGATGATCTGCGAATTATTGCAAGGTCGACTTTGGTAAAGGGTGTAGTTATTTCGCTAGCAGCGGTTCCAGCTGGGATTATTGCTGCAACGGCCACCTTTGGAGTTGGGCTTGTCATTATTCCTATGTTTTTGTGGTATGGGTACAGGAACGTCTTCAAGCTTCCGAAAATGCTGGGTCGAAAAACGCTGGTGGATGATTTTTCAAAATTTGGCGTTACTCTTCGGTAGATTGGTTATTTGGTTGTTGAGCTTGATTCTCGTTAGAGTGGCTGGCTGTCTTGCGGACGGTGACCAGCGAAGGAAACTCAGATGAAGACCAGTGCCGTAATCTTTGACGCCTTCGGAACGCTGGTAGAGATACAGCAGCCGACACATCCGTTTCGACAGTTGCTTCGAGAGGGGCGACGCCAAGGCCGCTTGCCTCGCGCTGATGACATTCGAGCGATCATGACCCGTCGCCTTTCTCTAAGCGAGGCTGCGCTGGCCTTTGGTATCAAGATCTCGCCCTCCCAGCTTGCATTTCTCGACCAATGCTTGGAGGAAGAGCTGGCAAGCATTCAGCCTTATCCAGACGCGGTTGAGGCCGTTGGGCTACTGCAAGCTGCAGGGGTGAGACTGGCCGTATGTTCAAACCTGGCAATGGCCTACGGCCCCGTAGTGGAAAGGATTTTCCCGCACCTTGGGGCCTATGGTTTCAGCTATCGTATTGGTGTTATGAAACCGCAAGCCGCCATCTACCAGCACACCTGCGATCTGCTTAATGTCCGGCCAGAAAATGAGCTCAGCGGTCAGAGGCGGATCGTCATGATTGGCGACTCAGAAAGGTGTGATCGAGATGGGCCTGGCCATGTTGGTATCAAGGGTTACCTGTTGCGCAGGAATGGAGACGGGGCTTCCAATCTTTCCCATTTTGCACGATCAGTGCTGAGTGATAGGTAGCTGCGAGCAGATCTTCAATTCGATGGTAAGCGTTGCGTCTGAGCTAAAGGGCCGCGCCACGAGTTGGCCCTGCCGGGATGCCCCCTGCAGAGTACGAGAGGCGACCAGACCAGTATCACCAGAGGGTGAAGCATGGATGAGCTTAGGATTGTCGGGCGATGCGTTCGCCCCCCGATTGGCTGCTGGAGTGCTACGCATCGCTGTTTTGAGACGCGTTACGAGCAGGTCTTCTCAATCGCACTTGAAGTGTTTGGAAGCCGAAAGAAGGCGGAGCGATGGCTCGTAAAATCTGTAGTAGATGTAGGCCGTCAGGCACCCTGCAGGGTGCTGTGCACACCTATGGGATTCACAATTATCCATGACGAGATTATGCGGCTTGAACACGGCATACGTGCCTAATCCCATTTAGCCTGTCGTTGCTCTCTATCGAGTTAGTGGTCGCCATCCCAGAAGCTGTGCGATCCGTGGTCTTGTGTGCCTATCCTCACTGCCGCTTTTTCCTATCTGATTTAAGTACCTGCTGAGTGGTGTCGTAGGCGATCCAAATTCGCACTTGGTAAACCGAAATTCACCAGTTCTGGCATTTTGTCCTCGTTCAATGGCCTTTTTCATAGCTTTTCGAAGATTTTTGAGTAATAAATCAAATTGCCAAAGAGGCAATTCTTTGACCGCTCGTCGGTAATCACCAATTTATTTCCACCCCCCCCTCTTGAAAATTTTTAAGCGAGACGGAGTTCTTATATTTGAGAGCAAGAGAAAAGCGGCAGTGGCCCAGACGCCGCCTTTCCCACAGACTACCACCGGCTTTTACATCTGATATTTACGGCTTCTAGATCACACGGTTTGAGGGTCTGGTGTGAAGCTGAGGTTGGAATGGGTGGGCCGGGGGCCAAGGAGAAATCGCTTTCCTTTGCAGCCGCAGGCTGCTGCTTACGCTTTGACGTCAAACCAATAGGGCTTTTTTGCTGGGATCAGTCCGTCTGAAATTCCACCCGTCTCGGACAACAGGCGTCTGCAAGCGTCCGTCGCCTTCAATGTTCTAGCAAGACGCACCCGGTGACCTACTGTGCGCTTCGAAAATTCGGATCTGTAAACTAAATTTTTGATCTGTAAACCTCAGCGGTTAACACGTTAAAAAATTGGTTTACAGGGTGCACCTGAATTCTGGCCGCGCTTGGGGCTATGTTGCCAATTTATGGATAATGCGAGCCCGACATCGGATCCTATGACCCCACTGTCTGATGGTCAGCTCTGGTCTCTTGCCTGCGAAGCCTATGGGGATGATCTCCCTGTAATCCTTCGATCGCTTTTAAGCGCCTACGAGCGTCGTCCTGGGCTGAATAATCCTATTCGTGTTCACAGGTCGGTTATCGGCGTTGATGGCTTTACAGCGCTTCGAGAGGCCCTTGTTACACAGCGCTCCAATAGTTTCCATCAGATCCAAGGTTGCTTGGAGATCCGCGAACCTCTGGCTTGGCATCTCGTACGCCATCTGCAGCAGAAGCTGATCATCGATGGGCATGCCCCTGCTTCAATCCGCGACCAGCGTTTTGCGGCAGACCTGGGGCTTTGACCTTGTCCAGTTGAGACACCTACGGATTCCGGACTTGCAGAGGCTTGCAGCGGACGAGCTCATTTGTGATAGCCCAAGCGCTGAGGTTTACGGGTATAGCTTGAAGTCGCTGCCCTCATGCCACTGGCTAGGATCGATATCAGTGATTTCTAGCCCGTAGGTGCGCAGGAGCCAGCGTGTTTGCTCGCCGTATTCACTTCCAGGCTCACTGCGGCCATGCAGCGCAATGCGATTGTTTACCAAGGCGATATCACCTGGCTGCAGAGGAACAGCGATTGCGCAGTCAGCACATGCGTGTTTCAGAGCGTCCATTGCCTCCTGCGCGGACTTGTGGCCGATGTCAGCAATCTGCGTGGTGCTGTGGCTGAATCGGATCCACCAGCTTCCATTCATTTGGAAGAGAAGCTGCGCATCATCGACATCAAGTTCGTCGCCCAGGATGTCTACCATCCCATCCTGGAAGGTCAGTTGCGAACCAATGATGTACTGGGGCTTCTGGAGTTCGTCGATATGCTCTTGGCTCAAGTGCGCCATGAGGTGGTCAAGAGGCATAACCGTAGTCGGAACTTGCTTCGGGTTGCGCAGTGCCGATAAGCACACAAAGTCTGGAGAGGGTGCAATGCGTTCATTCAGGGGGTCGCGGTATCCCCGCAACGGGAAGGTCACTCCATCGGTGTGCCCACTCATCTTGTCCGCCGATTTGACTGTGAATTTACCTCGGCCAGGCGGGAACACCACCAGGTTCACGAACAGATCGCCTCCGTTCTCGGAGCCATAGGAAACCGTGGCGGAATTGATAGCCGCAAGGCACGCGATCGCAGTGACTCGGGCAATGACCGTGCCTTCTGCTTCAGGCACCGGGCAAAAATCAATAGGGGTATCGGGTAGGTCATCTGGCCGGAAGATACCCTCCAGCGTCAGGCAAGGCTGTGCCCATGCAAAGGCTTGCACCTCTGCACAGCTGCTCCCCCGGCTATTGAGCTCGCGTTCGATCGCAGGCTGCAGCTCACGCCCCAGATCGCCGGGGCGCGCCAGGTACTCAAGCACTTGCTCGTAGGTCACGTTCGCTCGCCATTCGCTGACTGCGACACGCACTGCTTCTGTAAAGATTGCCTGGATCAATTGTGTCCCTACACGCGCGAGTGATATAAAAGTGATGTATGTCAGCGTGATTATCACGCACGATCTCACCAGCGACCAAATCCGTCTATGAAAATGCCCAAGCTTCAGCCTGCCGATTATCTCCAAGGGTGCGCTAGTTTCCTAGCCTGCCTTAAGCCATTCATGCACTTGCGGGAGACCTCCCAGGGCATTGAGTGTGAGATGACACTGGCTAATGGCCAGCCTGTAGTGGTCACCGGCAAGGACGAGCCGCACCTGCTGCTTGGCTTGATGTCCGTACTCGTCGAACTGATTCCTCAAGTTCCAGCCGACGAACGGTTAGCGATGCCACCTGTCTCACGCACAGTGCCTGCGGATAAGAAGACTTTGGAGGCGACCATGCAACCTACCGCTACTACCAAAATCACCGATGAGCGAACCCAAGCTGCCCGCTTGCAAATTGGTTTAACTACCAAGGTCTCGCTTCATGAGTTGGTAAGACGCGTAGCAAAACGCCGTGGCGTATCGCTGTCGATCGCTGCGCGTGATTTGGTGCAGGACGGGCTGACCCGGTTCGATAAAGAATCAAGGACAGTAGATCCGTCGGAGCTGCTGACTGATTACGAGCGCACTGCCAATGATTACGCAGGTGCCGATTCGGAGAGTTGGATCATTCGGGCTGACAGGCGTCTGGTGATGAGAGCGCGGTTACGCGCAGGCGAATATGAGCGCTCGTTGTCATCATTCACCAACTTCCTTCTCGCCAACGCTTTGAGCCATTGCCCTCACGCTGCCGCTGTGCGTGAGGCAACGACTAGTTCGATTACCAGTGATGAGGCTGTCGTAGAGGCTATCAAGGCGATCGAGCAGGTCAGTGGGGTAAAAGCCCGTGCTCTCGCTCCTCAGATCGATCTAGGTGAGCAACGCGGCCTGACCAACATGATCCTTGGTGGTTCTGTACTGGCGCCTGCGCGAGTCCTGGCGAAGCTGGCTGTCGTTTTGAAGAAGCCTTTGGATGTTGTGTCGGTAGCCTTGGAGCGTCGGTTCGCCACCCAATGCGTTCCAGCTTTCAAAGCGACTGATGGAAAACCCACCGTGCAAGCGGAACGCAAGGCGTGGAGTGTCGCAGTCAAAGAGCTTCAGCTGCCGGCTGAGGAACAAGAGCGTCTCCTGAACCTAGAGGGCTAAGTGTGAATCCATTCGACCGGGCACGTCGGCAAGCATTCGAAACCCGAGAAGCCCTGGTCGGATTGGCCGCTTCTCTAGGTGGCGTCAGCTCCTCTGGGCTCTTGGCTCATGTTGAGGACACGCTCGAAATCGCGATTGAGCGCTTACCTTTCGGGCACCCAGAGTTGGGTGGCGGCAGCGGGGTGCTCAAGCGAGAAATTCAAACCATCTACATCCGCAACGATGTGTCTCCAGGAGAAACGGCCTATCTCATCGCCCATGAGTTGGGTCACTGGTACCTCGACGGCGATCGCCCTGCACAGACGGTCGCTCATCTGACCAGCATGACGGATTCCTATGGGAGTCAGGCTACGGTGGCGGTGGAAGCATACGGTGCTCGTGAGCGCTTGGAGCTTCAAGCAAACGTGTTTGCTCGTGAGCTTCTGCTACCCCGTGGTGTCGCAAGCCAACTGTTCCATAGCGGTACTGGTGCCACGGTCATCGCGGCCACTCTGGAGGTACCGCTGGAGATCGTTCGTCTTCAGCTATTCGACGGCATTTTGCTCCCCATATTGCCTCCTGCTCCACCTCCTCCTCTGCCGCTTATGACGCAGGGGCAGCACGATGCTGCTACCGCGTCCGAAACCTTCGTCAACGTTGTTGCCGGGCCGGGTACTGGTAAAACGACGACACTGATCCATCGCATCAAGCACCTGGTCGAGCGCGGTATCCCTCCCAGCCAAATCTTGGTGCTGACCTTCACGAACAAGGCGGCTCATGAATTGGTTGAACGCCTGAAGGTGTCTGGCATCGCCGGAGCCGCCGACGTGTGGGCCGGGACTTTTCATGCATTCGGGCTCGAATTCCTTCGCAAATACCATCAGATTTTCGGCCTGGAGTCCGACGTTCGGCTCGCAGATCCGCTGATGCAAGTTCGCCTGATGGTGAGCACGCTGCCCAAGGTGCGGCTCAAGTATTATCTGAGGCTACAGAACCCGTACGATTGGCTACCTGGCGTTCTGGGCCATATCAAACGACTCAAGGAAGAATGCCTCACAGTTGCCGACTACCGCACGCGCTTGGCTGCACTTCCGCCCTGCGAGCCGGATGTAGCCAATGAGCGCGAAGACATCGCCACCCTGTTTGAAGCGTACGAAACAGCAATGCGAGCTGAGCATTTGGTCGACTACGTTGACCTCATTGCCCTCCCTGCATCCCAGGCCAAGCGGGATAGAACAAGCGTTGCTCAGTACATCGACCATTTCTCGCACGTACTAGTGGACGAGTATCAGGATGTCACCGAGGTGATGGTCGACCTCCTTCGTCAATTGGCGCTGAATGCTCAATCATTCTGGGTCGTCGGTGATGTGCGTCAGGCCATTCACCATTGGCGAGGCGCGTCGATCCGTAGCTTGATGCACTTCGACACCACGTTCTTGAGCACCATTCCAGGAGCAACGGTGCGCCGCTACGCTCTCGACCTGAATCGGCGAAGCACGCCTGAGATCTTGGAGCTATTTTCCTGCGCAGGCATCCATCATGCACTGAATGACCGGATGCCTCTGGAACCAGTCACGGCGTATCGTCCCTCGATCGGGGTCATACCTACCCTGTATGAGTGCGACTCCAAGCCCTCCCAAGCCGTCACCATCGCTCAGCGCATTGATGGGCTGGTGCAGAGGGGTGTCCCGTACAGGGATCAAGTCGTGATCAGCCGCAAATCGGCAAACGTTGAGCAAATTGTTGAAGCGCTTGAAAATCTGAATGTGCCAGTGCTGCACATCGGCGATGTCTGCCAGCGCCCTGAGATAAAGAAGCTGCTGTGCCTGATGGAACTGCTGTGTATGCGACAGCCGCGTTCACTGGTCGGGCTGATCTCTGAGCCAGCGTTTCGAATGCCGCCCCAAGACATTGAGCACCTCATATTCCTGACCCGCAAAGGCGCGGGATTGAGCATGCAGCGAGGCCGTTGGCTATGGCTGCCTACGCCAGGCCTCTCGCCCGCTGGCCAGCAAGCCAAGTCAAATTTGGCGTTGCTGTTGAGAGGGCTCAAGCGGAATTCAAGGCCTTGGGATTTTGTCGCCAAAGTACTGCTCGATCAGCGCTACGGTCTTCCAAACCCTGCTGATCAGACCATTCAGGCCCATACTCAGCGCTTGGCAACATGGCTGTTCGTCTACGCCGTACGCAATGGTGACGGAGATATCCGCCAGGCACGGCTTTCCCAGTTCCTGCTTCGCGAGGAGCTACGCCGTAGGATCGGAGAAAAGCTAGGGGATCGTGGTTTACCGCCTGAAGCGCGAGTCCTGGATGCGGTGAGCGTTATGACCGTGCATTCCAGCAAGGGGCTTGAGTACCCAGCAGTTCACGTCACCGATGTTGACGACGCGTCATACGGCGCCAATCGACCCTATGCATACGATGTGCGGGGGTTGGATCTCATCCCTCCCGAAGTTTTGAACAGCACTGGGTCAGAGTTCATGTTCGAAGAGCGGGTAGAGCGCAATAACCTGCTCTATGTCGCCCTGTCTCGGGCCCGTGATTACCTGTATCTCTATGAGATCAGCGGATGGCCACGTCCAGTTCCGCTCAATCGCGCTGCTCCCACTAGTCTGGTTAAGCGCTCGGGGGTGAAGGTACCGCCCGCACCCATCATACCGCTGCCGTTGGCTAGCAGCACCGTGGTACCCACTGTGAGCTATGAGGCGTTCCAGGCCTACATGAGCTGTCCCCTCCAGTACCACTATCGCTATGAGCTAGCGCTCACTGCCGAGCAGGAAATCGACGTCTCGATCCGTGCTCGCTGGGCGATTATGGACATGCTGTTGGCCGTGGCGAGGGACGGCACTGACCCCAACACGGCATTCCAAGCTGCATGGGCGTTACGCGGACTTCCAGATAGGGCAGAAGACCCTGGCTTGATGGATGATGCGATTGCCGCCGCCAAGCGTGGGCTGGTGGTGGTTAACAGCGTCGGCGATGTCGTCGAAGAAGGGATGATTTCTGAAGTCAACGGTGTTCGCATTGAGCTCCCTTGGATGCTCGTCGATAAAGGGCAGCTGCACTGGATTCGAGCTCAGACGGGGATCCAGTACACCCTTAGTCACCTACGGCCCATGATGCTTGATATCAATGGATCTCGAAGGCCGAGTGCGAAGATCTACTCCATTATCACTGACCAGCACGTGATGGATGGCCCTTCCAAGCAGGCCGCGAGCACGTCCGTATACAAGATGGCTCAACGTTTTGCCGCAGGTGATCGATCCGCCTCCAGAGGTCGGCATTGTGGGCGCTGCGCGTATTTGAGCATCTGTGCCAGCATCCCCTGATCAACCTCAACCTCAACCTCAACCTCAACCTCAACCTCAACCTCAACCTCAACCTCAAGCTCCAGCGCTCTATCGCTATGGGCTATCTCTCAGCGGTGCGGAAAGCTGTGCGCTGAGATGAGGGGGTATCTTGGCCGCCATTACACAAGGACAGTTTTGGGTATGACCTACATTAACCTGCCGAGTAATCAGCAAGCTGCAATCAGCGACGTAGACGAGACAGCGCTTCGGACAGCAGTGCGTAAGTGCCTGGATGAAGAGCGCATAGGGCCGATTCATGGCCTAGGTCTCAGTGACTGTGGCCCCTACGTGGGTATCAAGCTTCACGCATTCCAACAAGCGATCGCTGAGTACAGCAAGGCCAAGGCCCATGCCAAGCGCGAACGCACTCGACAGGATGCGCTGTATGCCGGCAATGACCTCGTTCACGCCTTGCAGCAGATGAAAGGGCGGCTCGAAACCGAGCGTAAAGAGGGTGAGCTGTTCTTCATTGAAGATCAGATCAGGCCGCCTTTCCATCTCAGCAAGCGACTATCAGTGCAAGTGTCGTTTCGCTGGCGAGCGTCGCCGTCTGCGGACTGGAAGCACGGGCACCTGACGTTTGTCTACGATTTCTCCCCTCAGCCCAGCTACACGTTGCCGCTGCCCAAGCGCAAACCCAGCGCCGCTCAAGCCGCGAGGGATCTAGAAGACAGTCTGTACCGAGAGTGGGAGCGCTTGAAGTCTCAGGCGCTCTTCTCTATGAGGGAGTTCTTCCGCGATGGCGGTGACGGTAATGATGTGCCTGAGGTATTCGCGGTAAGGCCTAGTCCCTACGGCGGTGGCTTGAATAACTTCAGCTGCAATTTCTGGCAGTCCGCAAGGTAGGCCCCATAAATTTGGCAAGTCATCAGATTCGAGCAGGTGGCTGATACAAACGATCGTCCGCCCACCATGTCTGCGTGGGCGTCCCGCAGCGTCGTGAACCGAAGACCAACACGATGACGTCGAGCCTTTATTGACCCAGGGCCAAGCGTCGGTGGTGGCCGGGCGATGCCATTGGTCATTTCAGGAGTGGATGATGGAAAAGGAACAATCGGCTACCAAGATCGCTGGCCCTAAGCCGCAAGACTTCCTGCGAGCGAGGCGTCCGGAACAGTTCTCAGATTCTGTGAAGCTACAAGAGCCGACCATCGACCGCTCCATGCTGGAGTACCATTTTGAGACTCTGAATAATCGAAGCCAGGAGCTTGAGTTCGAGATCTTCGTACGGAAACTGTGCGAGCGGGAAATTTGTCCGAACCTGGTTGCTCAGACTGGCCCGACTGCGGGTGGAGACGGAAAAACCGATACCGAGACCTACCCTGTTTCCAGCCAGATCGCCTTTTTCTGGGGGCTAAACGAGACCCCGGAGTCCGAGCGATGGGCATTCGGTGTCAGCACCCAGAAAGATTGGAGGGCAAAATGCAGGAAGGACGTCGAGAGCGTCATGTCGACAGGGCGTGGCTACGTCCAGATCTTCTGTGTCACCAGCCGTTTCATCAAGAACAGCTCCAGAGCGGAGCTGCAAGACGAGCTTTCCAAAAAGTATGACGTCAAGGTCACTATCCTTGATCGAACCTGGCTGCTTGATAAAACGCTACAACCCAAGAATCAGCATCTTGCCATCGATTACTTAGGTCTCACAGGCAATATCGAGAGCAAGATTCAGATCGGCCCGTTCGATGCTGACAAGCAAATCCAGCTAACAGCGATCGAGCGCCAGATCGAGCAGATCGAAGACCCTGGCCATTTGACGCTCTCTCAGGTCGACCTCTACACCAAGCGCGCCATCATCTACAAAGAGCTGGAACGGGATGCGGTTGCCGTTGAGCATCAGTTCAATATCGCTGTGCGGACAGCGAAAAAGTTTGGTACCCAGAGGCAGCATTTCGATGCCCTTTACCAACTGACCTGGGCCGCGTACTGGTGGCTGGAAAATGCGGAACTCTTTGAGGAAACGTTTGAGAAAGCACTCGGAGTGGCTCAAGAGACCGAAAACGTGGAGGTGTGGGAGAAAGTCGTAACGTTGTTCAATTTAATGGTCACCAGTCATCGAGACGGTAAGTGCACGCTCGATGTGGACTCCCTAGAGACCACCATTAGAGAGAGATTGAACTCGATAGCCGCTAACGCGGATATGGTCAGCGGGGCATTGCAAGCCAAGACCTCTTTGGCGCTTCTAGATCTGCTGGTTGCAGAAAATGAGGAGCAAGCCAACAACACCTTCCGGTCTTTGAGCGAAATCGCTGATAGTGCTCATAAGCTGATTGGCTACCCTATGGCTCGTCTCGTCAATTTGCTCGAAGCACTCGATGTGGCCTTCGGAGATCTCAAGGCCTACGAAGATCTCATGGATAAGCTCATTGATGATGCCGGTGCGCGGGAAAATAGCCGGATTAAGGCAGATAAGTACCTGAGGCGAGGAGCGCTGAGCAGCGATAAAAAGGACTACTACAGGGCGATCAAGTGCTTCGGGTTATCCCTGTATGGGCTGTATAGCAGTGAAAGCAAGGCAGAAGTCTTCGCTGCCCTGTATATGTTGTCGCATGCATACGAGAAGCAGGGCCTGCTCTGGGCTGCGCGAGGAGCAGCGCTGATGGCAGCCTACGTGGTAACCACTGACGCACTGAAAGAACAGCGAAGCAGTGCTAAGCAAGCTGCTATTTACCAACGACTCATGTGGATGGAAGGTCAGCTAGGTCGCGTGGGCCAGTCTTTGACCTGGTATCACTTAGCTCAACTGATCTCTCAAACGCTGGATGAAAGTCCGTGGACAGAAAATCAGAAAATGAATTATGAGGTTCTGATTGGTAAGCTGTTTCTCAATGCCAATTTTTCAGACGTTGAAAGAATCGCCTGGCTGCCGGACAAGTTAAATCAACTGGATCTAGGGCTCAGTGCAGATGCGCTATTAGTTTGCTTAGGTCATGAAGATAAGGCGGGGCCTGAGGATGAGCCAATTGATCTAAAATTTATGAACATGTGGCGCAGTGTTGATATGGGAGCCCCGGTGGCCCCGCTCGACCTCTATCTGGATCGCTGGACGACCATAAGTTCATATATCCTCGGTTGTAAGGTGTCTGTGTCTTTTCCGGTGAAATCCCCATGCATTGAGCTAGCGCAGCAATTGCTGGCTGTACTTGAGAGCTTCTGCGCACCGATGATGGCAGACCATGCAGCGGCTACAGTGCCCGCCGTGAATATTGATGTCCTGCTGGAAGATGAGGACGACTTCATACTGCGGCACAGCTTCGACACCGCTGCGCAGGTAACCTCTGCAGAAATCCTCTGCTCGCCTTTCAGCATTGCCAATTTGACCGATGAACAACGAGACACGATCCGGCAATTTTACAGTGAATTCTGCCTTCACTTTGTGTCCACCATCTGTCCTCAAGTTGGCTGGTCGAAATTCGAAGAGATGCTTCGAGACGACAAAGCCCTGGAACGAGCAGTCGTCTTCAACTGTAATATCGGATTGGACAGCTATTTCATGGGGCGTGATGCCGTCCCTGGCATCGGGTCTCATCAGGATGCTACCCTTGAATTGCATAAGCCAACACGGCGTGTGACTTGGTTTGAGCACCACAATATAGCGCCCATGGATTGGCCGCCTAAGTCTGATGTGCCTGAGGAGCGTCCAAAACATCCGTTTCAGTTTTCAACAATGAAGCATCGAGAGCTAAAAGTTGTTTCTCTCATCCAAGAGAGCCTGTGGAATCAAGCCGGCTGGAAGGGGTTGGGCTTTCAAACATGCGAAGGCGAAATTCCAGTGTTGATTTTCGGTTTCGAGAATGCCGCTGTTGGGCATAAGATATTCGAAAATATCGCGAAAACCATCGGGGATAAAGATCCCAATAACGCGCTGCGTATCGCATTGATACGAGGCATTAGCAGGCAGAACCCTGCGCATTATCGCGTGGCCGTCACAAGTAATCTTGATCGTTCTGATGATGGGGTTTCGAGGATCCAAACGGCACTCTCTAGGCTTCATACTATGACCCCGAACTCTTCTGAGAATATTGAAAGGTTTTTGAAAGATTACGAAGTGCATAAGAAGTGTCATGTTGCCACGGTGAACGCCAAAGGGAAGCTTGTAAGCCATCTAATAACTTCTGGCGTAATTGTCATTCATGCCTGGGAAATCGATGAAAACGACCAGGAGATTTCGGCAATTCAGCCTGAGGACGATATCTTTGTGCCGGCAGGCGTGGAAAACCCTCCAATCAGCCGTGCTCTGGCGAAGATTCGTTCATTTGAAGTTAGGTAGAGGTTATTCACCTACGAAGGTTGCTCCAGAAAAGTCTTCTCGACTATCCGGGGCAAGGTGCCTTCTATGCTGACTAGTAGTTGGCCGCAAACAAACCTCATCCTGTGGTGTGAGGTTGACGTCGCTGATTATGATCGCTCTTGGGTTTATTTTCTCAGGGGTTTTTGATTTGTCCCACAGGATTAGGGCGGGGTGTAAACGGATGAAAGTCATCGCAGAGCTTCTTCGGAAGCTTTATGATCAGAAGGTTGCGTTGTTGAACGGTCACAAGTCAAAGCAATCAACGCTGATGGGAAGTATGTATGAAGGTCTTACTATCGAGCTATTGGAAAAAATTGACCTTTCCCGTTATGGATTAAAAGTAGTCTCCGGGGTCATCACATCTGGCGACGAAGAGTCGCAGCAGATTGACTGTATGGTAGTGGTCGGAGAGGGGGAGCCGTTTCACTGCACTTCACAGTTTTCTTATCCGATTGAGCAGGTTTTGGCCGTATTCGAAGTAAAAAAGACGCTCTATGGTAAGAGCCTTAGCAAGGCATATGGGCAGCTTGAGGAAGTATTTCAGTTGTCCAAGCGTGATTATGAGCGTCGGCAGGCGCAAGGCACTCTGGAATTCAGTACCCGCAAGGTTGCCCATGAATATCTAAACCTCTTCCGTGAGTGGCCATGTCATTATGAGGAAAGCGCCAAGCTCGCATTCAACAAGCGCGTTGTTTACCACAGCTTGGTCAGGGATATGCTGACCCCCCTACGCATCGCCATCGGATACAACGGCTATAAAACCGAGAAAGGTCTGCGCAACGCGTTTTACAATCTGTATCACGGCAATGAAGAGGTTGAAGGTTACGGGGTAATCAATATGCCAAATCTGATGATCAGTGAGGGATATTCCGTCATCAAACTTAATGGCATGCCTTACAAGGGTGTATGGAACGAAGAGTTCGAGGAGTGGTGCTGGCTTGGCTCTACCAGCGCTGATCCGATGGTGCTGATCCTAGAGCTCCTTTATGATCGAGTGGAGCTTGCGCGTAATATCAAGTTGGACAGGGGCGACGATCAAAGTGAGGAGCCGTGGTTTCCACTAATGATTAGCAAGCCGATCGCCCGTGATGGCGCCGTCTCAGGATGGATCCATAAATACAATAACGCACCTATTCCGAAGGCTGATCCCCAGCAGCGCACATGGGCGCCGTTTATGATCTCAACTATCGAAAAGGAATTTCTTAGATTGCTCGTTCAGCAAGGGCCCCAATTTATAGGGTCTGACAAGCTCATTACGTTTATGGAAGAACATGGCATCGATGACATTCGTGAATCAATGCGCACCCTATTCACCGCTCGGATAGTGCTGGATGTCGATGGTGGCTTTTCGATATGTGCGGGTTATTGGACTCTAGCGAAGGTTAGAGGCGAATTTTATTGTGGTGATAATTCCGGGCATCGGTTCGAGAAATGGCTCAGCAAGCATACGGTACCCATGCGGTACCCACTAAAAATGATCAAGGTTAGTCCGAAGGACTTCGGGCCCAACACACTTGGCCCGCTGAATAGGATATGAAATTGGCCTTTACAGATCTGTCCCGAGTGAATTTTTTGCCACTGATAGCTCGCGATCCGCTCTGTCGACGCCCTATACCTGCATTCGGCTGATAAGCATGCTACATGCGCTGCCATGGGACAGGCTCAGCTCACCCTTTCGATCTATACTCGGGGTCTAAGCCGGGCGAAAGCCCATCGCAGTCAGCCAAAAGGGTGGGCAGCAGGAATGGCTGCCCCGCTAGGTGAAATATTTGAAGATGCAGAGCTGGCCGAGACTCCTTACGTAACGACGGTGATGGTAGCGGCATAGCTGAGTCACGTTTGCCCAGCCAGACCAGCGCTGTAGAGACCTAGGCGACTACCGCTGCATTTTCTGGAAGCTGCCAGGCCAAAAACCCTCACTAGGGATAGACACCCAACTCACACGTTGTGTACTATGAGGGTGTAGGCGCTTGGGCTTAATCGTCAGCAGGTTAAGAGCACCACTGAAGATCCAAGGGCAATGAAGTACGTGAAAAGGCCACCCCTAAAGGGTGGCCTTTTCCTTTCTCACATATCAAGAAAAGCCAAGGCTACCGCTGCGTCAGCGCTGCTACGCGTGAAGCTCCCCTCTTTTGGCTTCAAACCACCGCCTGCAGTGCGTTTCTCCCTGCCGCCCCATTCTCGGTTCAAGCACCCAGATTCAATCCTGGCGGCTGTTCTGTGTGCGGTTGTTCTGGAGGGGCGGTGAGTGAGCAGAACGGCCACACGCCTGTGAGGCCTCAGTGAGTGGGATAGAAATTTCCAATCACTTTTTGCTGGTGCGAGATCTGGATTGGTTTGCCACCCTTGAGTACCAGTTTCATGCCCCAGGATTTGGTCATGCTGCTGAGCTTGACGTCCGAGTGGGTGTACCCGCGCTTGAAGCCGTCCAAGGCCTCCTGGGTCATCAGGTATAAGGTCTTTTGATGAAATTCTGACTGAATATGGTCACTGGCTCTATCGCTCGAAAGCCAATGGAGCGTCTGGGTGATTCGGCGATAGAGTATGTTCAGTCGGGCCAGCACTTCTACTTCAGTCGTGGGAGCGGGGTACTCGACATTGACCGTTACCCCCTTTGCTTCTTTCTTCTCTTCTTTGATGTCCGGGATTTTCCACAGCGGCTCGAAATGGGCGACGCGGTTGCGCAGGGATCTGACGGTTTCAAGGCGGGCGTAGACGGTGCCTACGTTCTTCTGGTTGTTCCAGTGACCAGCGTTACTCGCGTGGCGATGGTGAGGAAAGATCGTCGGCATGATCTTGTCCCAAGACACCCCGAGATCAAGCAGTGGTGCCCAGAAGCCGAACGTCATGTTCGCGATCACTTGATTGGGGCTGACGGGGTGATTTTTCGGGGTATAGGTGTGTCGCTTTTGAGCCTTGTTCCAGTACCTGTCGTGAGTGATGGCCCTCACTTTCTCCGAGCTTTTTCCGCTCAATCCAAGCACTTCGTACCAGTTGTTGGCATCAGCGTTGCCAATGATCCTGGAAGGATGCTGGGACATCGCATATTGGCTAAGGGCGAGGTGGAAGCGATTTCTTAACGCCACTTCCACGATGCCTGTTAAGCGCATGAAATTCGTGGATAGAACCTCGTTCCAGCAATACAGGCCGTACAGCTCAGAGTCGGACGCCGGGCTGAAAAAACGTCTGTAGGAGGACAGCCGGGCAGCTGAAATGGAATCCAGCGAGCTGAGTAGGTTGAGCGGCGTCGGGTTGTACATGGTTGCTTCCACTGCGGTTTCAGCGCGAGCTTAGCCGGCGTGCATTGCGCTCAGCGCCGGTGGTTGGCCGATAGGGTGACTTGGTTATGGGTTTAAATGGCGTTTTAATATCATATCATCGCTGGTGATGGGGGCCGGCTCTGAAATGGGTCTTCTCAAGGCGAGACCTTAAGCCCGGAGGTGACTCCATTGATGCGGTATACGATCGTCCGCTCACCGCGAATGCTCGGACGCCGCCTGCCCTGCGAATCGACCACCGCTAGGGGCTGAGGTCGGCCAGGGGTGTGCTAGTCATGCCAGGAATGACCTGGCCCACGCCTGGCCTCGCGTCATCATCTCCACCCGTGCCGGACAGGTATCACGCACGTGCGGGCTCTGTGGTGATCGACGACTGGGCGCTTTTTTAGCGTGAGAAGCCTCAACTGTCTGTCTATAATCCGCGCATGTTGAATCCAACCGAAATCCGCCCAATCCTCAAGCAGTGGGTCGCGAAAGCGATGTCCCATGAAGAGAGTGACGTCTTCATCGAGGAGCTGTGCTTCATCGATAAGGCCAGACGCGCCGATCTCGTTCATGCCAATGGGAAGCTAACCGCTTTTGAGATCAAGTCCCATGCCGACACCTTGACTCGCTGGGAGGGCCAGCAGCAGGCCTATATGGCGTGCTTTGACGAAGTCTGGCTATGCTGCCATTCAAAGCACTTGGTGAAGGCTCTTGAGTCATGTCTTCCGCATGTTGGCGTACTCGTCGTCGATGACTATTCCGGCATGGCGATGATTCGAAAAGCGAAGCCCAACAAGCTCCAGGATAAATTCCACCTTACGGGATTTTTGTGGCGTAGTGAGTTGGACGCACTCGCGAACCAGCATGGGGTGCCAACGAAAAGTCGCGACCTCATAAAAGAAGTGCGCCGCCAGCTCAGCGACGCCCTTCCCATGAGTGTGATCAGGTCACATGTCTTGGTCAGCCTGAAACAACGTTATCGTTAGAGTAAGTCATCGGCATCAAGGTCATCGAAGCCGTCAGTATCTACGATGGACTGGATCATGGCGCAGATATGCTGATTGATCCTGTATCCATTCCATGTACCGTTGTTCCCATAACCTGTAGATGTGGCAACAATTCTGCTGTACTCACGAGTAGCCCAGCAAAAATCATCACCGTGGTAACCTGGCAGCCCTCTGACTTCTTGGGCGATTTCAATGTACCGCACAAATTCCTTGTCCGAACCTTTGCGTCGTTGCCACCATTCCGTTGGCGTGTAATAGCAGGCAAAAGGAAGCACAGGCATGCCGCGTATATATTCCATCGAGGCGGTTGGATTGGTGGCGGCGTAATCCCCGTAGACAATAGCCGATTCTATGCCAGTGGTATCGACCCTTGCTTGCCACGCAACGTCGTAACAGGCGGAGGAGCGGGAGCTATTGGAGGCCGGTTTATCGATAGGGAAGGAGGTGCTCATCAGAACGAGATTCCGTATCTGATAGTTGTTGAGTTGACGTAGGGATACGTTGAAATCCGACCCTGAGGCAGTATTGGCCGGGGCTGTGGCACCGAAGTCCAAAATTACCGTCGCTGTGTCCGGGCTTTCAAGAGCATCCAGGATTGATAGCAATCTGTTCCACGAAGTCGCGGTGGGGTTTTCCGGACAGGTAACCCTGATGGCTATATGGGGGAAATCGCCCTGAAGGGCGAGAGCACTTTGGATGACTGCTCGCTGAGGATCGTCATCAACCCAGGAGACCACCGGTATAACGTTCTGGTTGATGCCTGCCACATCGGAGAAGAATCGACGTTTGTTCTCAAACGCGCCATGAGGATTGTGCAGGTCGTTGGTAGTAATGAATGCTTCACCAACGTCCTTCGTTATTCTTGAAACGTCTAGGAAAAAAGGATGCTCAGTCCAACTCGCTAGGAATGTTTGAAGGTGTCTGTCGTCGTCACCTCGCATGTCCAACAGCGGAGCCACGACTTCCCGCCTGTGGTCTTCCAGATTTATCAGCGCCTTAACGTCATTCTGACCAACTCGTAAACAAGCCACGTACTGCATCTTGCACTCCTTGCATGTTGTGAAAACCGGTTTCGCCGTAATGCTGAAGGCATGGCGAGTCACAGGCCCCGGCAATCAGCGAGCGTCGACATACGGAACATGTCGGTTTTGCCCACTGCCACTGGCCGACGTCATGCTCCCAGCGAGACGGCAGGTCGAGATTGGTAAGATAGCACTTGGCCACTCAATAGAAGCCTTATGCGTTGTTTCTGGGATATGGGGTGCGCGTATGTCCGATTAGTCTGTGGGTTACTCATAGTGGAGTTCACCAAACAGTCCGATCATGAGGTCACCATCCAGGATCTCAAAAGGCAGGGTGACGTACTGGTCAGGGTGCCGAGGTATGGCCTTTCCATCGTGTGGTGCATTCTTTGTGTGCCCTTGAACTTTTTCCCCGTTCTCCTTGATGTAGGGAAGCACGACGATCCGGCCATGGTTCCTGGATAGGATCGTGCCCTCGTGCCACAAGGTGTTTCCTTCATCGCTACTGGACTCGCCACCCGTGTTTTTCACCACCCACCGTGGTACCCCATCGTCCTCATACCAGAACACGAAGCCACCGCAGACCAGCACCCTCTGGCCGCGCATCCTTGCCTCGGCGAGCATTTGCTTGACGCTCGCTAACTGCAGCAACTGATTGGCTCGGGGCAGTAAGAGTGCGCGTATCTGCGCTTTGGTTCTTCCCCAGTGGTCGGCTCCCGAAAGACCAAACCCTTTGGCTGTCACTTCGCGCAGACAGATCTGCGAGCGTTTGGGAGACAAGGCTCCGATCTGTTCCCATGTCTGGTCATCGACACGGCGAAGGCACATGTTGAATCTCGGTATGGCGACTATTTCTAGGTAAGGCGCACGCTCAAGCTCCTCGTGGAGCGGTTGCAGCAAGCTCTCCATCGTATTGTGCAATTTCAGCTCTTGCGCGGAGAGCCGGGGCAGATTGGCGTTCCGCTTGATCGCCTCGCGCTCCATGAGCTCCTCTTCTCCCTGGATGCGGCGCGCCGCCGTCAGTGCTTTCTCGACTTTCAGGGTGGTTGAGCTCTGAAGCACAGGATCTGGTACCGCCTGAGCCACCAGTTCATTGGTGCGGCTGTTGAACTCGTCTGCCGCTTCCATGGCCTCCTCGTAGGAGGCGAAAACAGCCGCCCTCGCATGGCCACTGCCGTTATCGTAGAAGTAACGCTTCCAGGACAGCTGGGACTCGGGGAAGAGCTTCAGTGCCCGCATCTGCCACGTCCATCCTATGCCGAATTGACGGAACGGAAGGACGGCCAAGGTGGGCATTGAGTGGTAGGGCATTTGGTCTAGGCGCATCAATTCTCCCTGCTGTTTGCTTCTTGGCGCCTGACCATCGGCTGAGTGAGCTAATGAGCGGCTGGGGTGCGGAGTGCTCTTGGCTGAGCAGGTCAAGAAGGCACTGTTACTGGAGTCGCCTTCGTATGGTGGCCTGGTGATGCTACGATCGTGGGCCATTTTTCTGTGACTTTTAAGGACGAAGATGAAGCTGAAAATCGAAAATATCTACAACCATGGCACCTTGGACAAGGAGCACGTTGTGCTAAGCGTGCTGGAGGACTGCAACCTGAGCGCGTATGTCCTTATGGACACAACGTACGATAAGAAGGGCAACGTTTCGAACAAGCATCGTCACGTCAAATGGCTGCCTGCTGTCCAGGCTAAGAAGGGAGACAAGGTCTCTGTTTGGACGAAGGCAGGAACTGATGAATCAGGGTTCTCCGGTGGAACCAAGTGGCACCGGGTCTACTGGAGCATGAACACGTCGATCTGGAACAACGAGGGTGATGTTGCTGTTCTGCTGCAGATCAGCGGGGTCGATCACAAGCGCGCAAAATCAGCCTAGCCTGAGCCAGCGTTCGAGCGATGCGTCCCCATTTAGCATGCTCATTTGGGTGGCTTGGTTGCTCGATCTAAATGGGCAGCGCTGTGGGGGCGATGGTCGCATTACGTTTCGCCCCGGCGTGCTTGCCCATGCTGCATCAGCCAGACTACCTGCTTCTATAGCGGTCATCTCTGCAGGCCTACCCATCCAGAGCTGACTCTATGGGCGGATAGGTTAGCCAAGGCAAAAGCTTGGTGATCAACTGAGAATTTTCACGAACGGCTGCTTATTGATGATCGCTGCGTGAGATTTACGCTTCAGCAGATCCACTAGATCTCCCTGGCGCTGGAGGAGGATGACGATTTCCTCCAGCGAGCAAAGGAATGTCGTTCGGATGTTCAGGAATTCGGCACACTGCGTGATGGCCGGCTGAGTGAACTCACTATTGGAAATGAAGATGCCCGAGGCGTCTGCTCGGCCCATGACCCTGACCAAGTGCGGCCCAAAATCGGCTACCCCAACAGGATCTTTCAGCCATTTCATTTCCACCAAGTGGATTGTCCCCCCAAGCTCAATTACCCCGTCGACCTGCTCCAGCACGGTTGCGCTGTCGAGTGCCTTGCGGACGAAGTTTTCCCTCACGTGGATGCCGTAGGAGCGAAAAAGGTCATTTAGAACCCCTTCAAGAAGCTTCCCTCGTTCGTGCGGCCTGTCATCAAGGTTGAACAGGCCGAAGAGCCGGGCCTTGATGTTGTCGATCTCATTGCGCTTTTGTGTTGCCTGCTGTTGCTCTTCGCGGTGGCGCGCTTGTGCCTGCTCACGTTCGGAGTCACGTTCATTCTTCATGCGTGTGAACGCATCCTTTGCATTGACGGCTTCGCGAACACTTGCCACCAAGCCTTTTGCCTTGAGGCGTTCGTTCTCCCAACACGTTTCGAAGCTCTCAAACTGGATGACACGCTTGATGATTTCTCGCCGGGGAGCCAGCCCGCTGTCCCCGCGCCGATTCAGGCGGGTGAGCACAGTGCGAGCGATGTCATATTTGCCAATAGAGTCCGGGGCGGTGTCGAGTTTCTTGAGGATATCTGACCAGTCACTTTCGTCTACTCCTGCCCCCTCGAAGAACAGGACAACGTCCTTTTTTCGTCTCACTAGGCGCGGGATGGTATCGACCAAGAGCTCGAAGATGTCGTGTGGGTAATGGAACTGCTCAGCCATGACTGATCTCGTTTTCCGTATGCATTCCCGTGGCCCATCCCGTGAGCCCTTTGAGGGCATCATGACCTGCGACCACGGCAAGGTAAATCCCCATGGAAACGTCATTCTCAAGTGGGCGATACGGTACCGTAACCAGCTCGCATCACCTGACCACGGGCAGCACCTGAGAATGACTAACTGCTCACGTGTGTTATCCGCCGCTTCAGTCGCTTTCAGGTGCCGATGGCACCAATAACAGGGCTTAGCATTGGTTATCACGTCTCACAAACGCGCATCACATGCAACGATTGCGACCCTGGCAGTACAGGTCAAAACTTGAACCGTCCGACCAGCCCTTTCAACTGAGCTGAGGTCTCCGTTAAGCGACTCGAACCTGTTTGCGCCGACTTGGCGAAGACTTCGACCAGCTGTGCGTCAGAATGGATTTGAGCGACGTGACGATTGATTTCCTCAGCCACCTGGTGCTGCTCCTCCGCAGCTGTAGCGATATGAGCATTTTGGTCACGGATTGAGTCCACTGAATTGCGAATTTTGTCGAAACTCTCGCGTGCCTGATGGATGAATTTTACGCTGGCCTGCGACCCCTCCAGACTTTTCTGCATCTGCTGACTCACCTCTTGAGTTCGCCGCGCGAGGTTAGCGAGCAGGCTGTCGATCTCGCCGGTTGAGTCAGCAGTACGCCGTGCCAGGGCACGTACCTCGTCCGCTACTACAGCAAACCCTCGACCCTGGTCGCCGGCCCGGGCCGCTTCAATGGCAGCATTTAGGGCCAAGAGATTTGTCTGTTCGGCGATAGAGCGGATGGTACTGAGGATGGTGTTGATATTCTTGCTGTCTTGCTCAAGCGTTTGCAGAGTTTGTGCTGAGTGCTGCAGGTCATCACTTAACTTGAGGACGCTACCCGTAGCTTCGGCGACGCGCTGCTGTCCATCATGAGCTTCACGAAAACCGATGTCAGCGCTGGAGGCAGCATGACTGCAAGAACGAGCCACTTCGTTAGCGGTTGCCAACATTTCGTTGAAGGCGGTACTTACCAACTCCACCGCTTCGCGCTGCCGCGTCGCAGCTTTTGACATATTGATTGCCACTTCGGTGGTGTCAGCCGCCACCTCTTGCAGGTTGGTGGACGCGCTGCCGATGCGGCGCATAAGTTGCGCGATCATGCCAAGGAACTGGTTGAACCAGGCTGCCAAGGTCGCTGTTTCGTCCTTACCCCGCACTGCTAGTTCTCGCGTGAGGTCGCCCTCACCTTCAGCGATTTCCTGAAGGCCATCGGCCACACCTCGAATAGGGCGGCTAATCGTATTAGCAAACCTTACGCCGACAATGGCGAAGATGACTGCTAATAGGAATGCAATGAGTCCAATGATAGCCGTCATGTCGTTGGCTCGGGCCATCACGTCTTCAAGTTTTATCAAGCTAATAAAACGCCACCCTAGACTAGGGGAGCTGACCACGTTGGCGATGTAGGTCACACCGTCGATTTCGACTTTGGTAACTCCATCTCTGTTCTTTGCCAGAGTGGAGTATCCTGGCCCTAGATCAGATAGTGGTTTGAAGTTGTTTTTCTCATTTGCGGGGTCGACCAGTATGTTTCCATTGGCTTCCACCGCCATCAGGTATCCGCTATCCCCAATTTTAATGGTTTTAATCAAGTCGGTTAATTGCTTGAGCGAGACCTCCACTCCGACAACGCCTATTGGGTTGCCATCTGTATCGGCAATAGCTCGAACTGTGCCAACAAGTACTACATTATCCACCGCCCAATAGTAGGCGCTCGTACGAATAGTTGAATTAGGTGCTGCTGCTATGGCGGCCTTGTACCAAGGGCGAGCTCTTGGATCGTAATTGGACAGTTTGAGGTCTCTTGGCCAACCGACGAACCCGCCATCATTGAGACCTAAGGTAACAGAAAATGTCGTTGGATGAGTGGTGGCGAACCTGTCGAAGACGCCCAATACCAAGCGATCATTTTCGGTAAAGGGAATTTGTTTAGCGTTGGCAGAACTATAATTTTTTAATAACTTTGCGCTGGTGATCTGAGGGTCTTTAGCAAGATGCTCAACGTTCTGAGTGATGCTGTCGAAGAATTGCGTGATTCCGTTGTCGACATGGAGAATTTCGCGGGTGCTATTTTCAAAGAAATGGGCCTCCGCGTCTCCGCGTAGATTAATAATGACAAGCGCTGCGACCAAAATCACTGGAAGGCAGGCTATTGCTGAAAATACCCATGTTAATTTCTGCTTGATGCTCATGATTTCTCCAGCGCGAATTCTTAGTTTTTTAGCTGTGGGAATAAAGCCATGCTTGCAGGCCCGTAATTAGCAGGAAATGGCTGGCCTAGAAGGAAAAAAACTCCCGAGGCTGTCGGGAGTAAAGGAGCGCGCGCAACAGAGGAGAACAAAAGTCATCGAATTTCACTGCGCCACTCCATGGCGCGAAACAAAAGCGGCGATCTTTAACTAAGCTATCATCGCCGCAAGGCAATGTCAGGTTTAATCTGACGGCTTGATTAGAAGATGTTGATCGGGTACTCAGCAAATGCCCTTACTTCATTGCCGTCCTCATTATAGTCGCGAGCATTGTTTGATACGCGCAACCAGGAGCCTCGCAACTTTAGTTTCAGATCTTTAGCAGGGCCGCTTTGGACAACATATTGAATTTGGTTGAAGATTTCCCGCTCGCTACCATCGCCGTCATTGGTGCGAATGTTATCACCGTGAACATACGCGATTCTGTATGAGAGTCCGGGTGCACCGTACTCAGCGAAATCGAGGGAGTATGCAACTTGCCAAGAGCGCTCATCCTCCGCATTGAAGTCCGACCAGTAAGAGTTGGCGAGGAAGATTGTGCTGCCGCCGTCTCCGACACCGCCAACATTCTGGTATCTGCCATAGTTATAGCCCGTGCCCCCCGAACTACGTTGGTGGGCTAAAGTAACGGCGTGAGGGCCGAACGCAAACGTGGCGCCCAAGCTCCATATGATGTTGTCACGACCAGTTCCGAGCTGTTCCGAGTATGCCTTGTCCAGTCGGGACTTATATGCGTTCAGGTCAAGTGTGAGCGAAGTGTTATCTTCGAACGGAAGGGTATACACTGCGCCCAAATAGTGCTTGGTGAGCCGGTCTTCAACGTCGGATGTGTAGAGAGCGGCGCTGAAATTATCGCTGAACTCATAGCTGCCGCCAATTAAGTCAATGTTCTTCAGGCCGCCGCTGTCACGCCCCTCAGCACTTTTCCGCACCTCTGCAGTTAAGTGTGCGGCATTGACTTCAAGCCCCTTCAGTTCCTTCGATGTCACCATCCATCCGGTATAGGTTTCTGGTAATAGTCGAGCATCATCGTGATTCAAAACAGGGAGCGTTGGCCTTAGGTCACCATATTTAAGAACGGTGTTTGAGGCCCGTAGCTTGATTGCGCCGCCTGCACGCGATAGATCACTTGCAGCTTCGCCACTATCACCTTGCTTGAAGAAATCGATACCCCCAGCGCCCGATTTACCTTGACCGCCATCCAGTCTCAGTGCGTAGAAACCGAATGCATCAGCACCAAACCCTACAGTCCCTTGGGTAAAACCAGACTCGAACTGGCCCATTACTGCTTGACCCCATTCTGCCTTGTCTTGGCGCTGATTATTGTAATCTCGATTGATATAGGCGTTTCGAAGAAGGACTTTTAAATGGCTATCTTCTATGAAGCCATTGGCTGACGACTGATCGCTCGCAAGCGCGTTGAGACTCAGGGCCAGTCCCAGAGGGGCTGCCATAAATATTGTTTTTTTCATTATTATCCCTTGTTGTGTTTGTGATGCGCTGGCTGTCGCAAGGGCTAATTGTCCCTGTTGCGATTATAGGGCGATAGATTTGTAGTTATCTTCGGCGTCCAGGGCGTAGTCTCCGGGCGCGCGAAGAGGAAACAATTTATCTATTATTCGTTATATGGCTATGACTGGGCATCGGGCGGTCTCTTTAGTTTTTGTTATTTTTTGGGTGAAGCCAAGGGCGTTACTGCTGGCATTTCTGATTCGTCGAAGCTATCAAAGCTTTCTCGATTCTAATATCTGATTTCTGAATACTTGGTCTTCAGGATTCGAATAGGCTCAGTCGAATCATTACGCATGAGGCCTGGGGGGGTTCTAGCTATTCGGAATCTGAATACCTGGATTTCGGATTCTGTATAGTAGATGGTGCTAAGGGGGGTGATATAGTCCAAGGCGAAATCACCTTTAAGGAAAGGAACCGCCAGTGACAGCGTTCTCTTATACGATCAAGCCCGAAATTTTTTCTGACCACCCCGACTACATTCGAGGGGTCGTTGTATTTAGAGGGCTAGATAACGCTGCGCTCCACGCTGAGATCACGCAGGAGCTCCGCGCCAGTGAGGGAGCGCTGCGCGAACGGATCCAAGGCAACCCTGCAGAATTCCCACAGATTGCCGCCTGGCGAGATGCTTATCGCAAATTTGGCGCGAAGCCGTCGGAGCACAGGAGCTCGATCGAGGCCCTTAGCAGGCGCGTTCTAAAGCCGGACTCCCTGCCCGATATCAACGCTTTGGTGGACATCGGCAACCTTCTGTCCCTGCGATACGTCCTGCCTGCGGGGGTTCACCCGATCGGTTCAGGATCCCATGAGATCGAGCTTCGTAAATCCAAAACCTCAGACACCTTCCTGGCAGAGTCAGAGAAAGATCCAGAGTTCATTGCACCTGGAGAAGTGGTGTTGGCCGCTGGCGGGCGAGTATTGACTCGTCGGTGGACATGGCGGCAGGCGGCTGATACCAGGACTCTTGCTGAGACAAATTGTGTCTTCTTCGATATCGATGGCTTGGCCCCCACAGGTCTGGCGGATGTGAGGTCTGCCATCGCCGATCTGATCCAGCTCGTCGGTAAATTCTGCGGCGGCGAATGCGTGGGATACGCCATACTGGACGCTAAGAACTCCACGATGAACGTTAACCTGGGATAGCCGATGAACCCTGCCTTCAGTAGCCTGACCATACTGCAATTGAGGGCATTGGTGACGATCCTTGATGTGCGTAACCTGAGCAAGGCTGCGGATATTTTGGGTACTAGTCAGCCAGCGATCAGTAGATATCTTGCTCATGCTCGCGAGGCCCTGGGCGACCCATTGGTGGTTCGCAAGGGTCGTCAGTACGTTCTCACCGAACGAGGAGTCGAGGTAATTCAGCCGCTCAAGGACATCTTGGTGCGCCTTGAGGGCATGACATCTACCATTAACTTTTCTCCTGAAAAATGTGATCGCCGCTTCAGCATCGCAGGTTCGGACTACGTTGCGCAGTACATTCTTCCTGATTTGATGAAGGATCTCGCGCTGGTTGCTCCGAAGGTCAGCGTCGATTACCGCAGTTGGCAAGCCAACCATTATGATTGGCTTGCCAATGGAGAGGTAGATCTTGCGGTTAGCATGGTCGCCGAAACGCCAGCGGATTATCACGGTCGTATGATCGGGGAGGATCATGCCGTTTGTTGTATGCGGCTTGGCCATCCTGTTTCTTTGGCTCAATCCGTTGATCAAGAGGCGTATCTAAAGTGGCCTCACGTCAAGATCACAACAGGCGGGGACAAGGATAGCTTTATTGATTCGTTCCTTCGCAAATCTCAGCACAATCGCAAATTGAAATTGACGGTTCCATACTACTCGGCTGCATTGATGGTCGTTCAGCAGAGTGATGCATTGCTTACGCTGCCTGAACACATTGCCCGTAAATGGTCAGAGATGGGCCTGGTGTGCTATCGCCCGATATCGTTCCTGCAACACCAATTCCGATACTGGGTGGTATGGCACTCCCGAACCCAGTCATCTCCAGAGCAGCAGTGGTTCAGGCATTTTATATACCAGCATTGCCGAGCATCTCACTTCCTGAGTCCTGGTGATCGCTCACCGTCGCTGCTGGGGTCTGATGTATCTACAATCTGAATAGCTGCTATGCAGGCATGATTACTGCCATCTCATCTTCTAGGTGATACCTTGGGTATCAATCGATGAGCTATTGCTTTTCGATAAAAGCGGTACCCAATAATTACAAAATGGGTAGCCTGCACTTCAATCTGCCAAAATCACATCTGGCCTGTCACTTTGGTGGCGCCTTAGGCTGATGCATCACAATTGAGAAAAATATGATGAGCAGAGATCAAGAGTCTGGGCAGGCGCTCGTGCGCGGCCTGTCGAATCGTCACATTCAAATGATCGGATTGGGCGGTGCCATTGGTACCGGTCTTTTTCTGGGTAGCGCGGGTGTTATTAAATCAGCTGGCCCCAGTTTGCTAATTGGTTATGCTTTCGCTGGAATGATTGCATTTCTTATTATGCGCCAGCTCGGCGAAATGCTTGTGGATGAGCCTGTGTCTGGCTCTCTCAGTTACTTTGCTCGGAAGTACTGCGGCGGATTCTTAGGGTACTTGACTGGGTGGAACTACATCGCGGCGTATGTCCTGGTCGGCATGGCAGAACTTACGGCAATTGGTAAGTTTATTCAGTTCTGGTGGCCAGAGGTTCCCACCTGGATCACGGCCTCGTGTTTCTTTGTGATTATCAATGCCATGAATCTACTCAACGTTCGCTTTTACGGCGAAACGGAGTTTTGGTTCTCGTTGGTTAAAGTTACCGCCATCGTTGCCATGATCGGCTTCGGAAGCTGGCTGCTCTTTGGCCCTACGCCCCCACCTGAGGCTGCTGTTTCGAATCTCTGGGCGCATGGTGGATTCTTCCCTCACGGGGTTGGCGGATTGCTGATGGCTTTGCCATTCATAATGTTCGCGTTTGGTGGCCTGGAAATGATTGGCTTCACTGCTGGTGAAGCTCGTGAGCCGAAAAAGACCATCCCATTGGCCATCAACCGTGTCCTGTACCGTATTGGTATTTTTTACATCGCTGCCTTGGCTATCCTCTTGGCGCTCACCCCTTGGGATACCTTGGTCAGTTCCCTGGATAACGCGGGTGATCCCTACAGCGCTAGCCCGTTCGTTAAAATTTTGAGCCTGTTGGGTAGTGACTTCGCGGCGAACCTACTTAACCTTGTAGTTCTGACTGCGGCAATGTCTGTCTACAACGGCATCGTGTATTGCAATGCGCGCCAGTTGTTCGCTCTCGCACAGCAAAATCAAGCGCCTAAGCGATTCTTGAAACTGAACGGTAATAGCGTGCCTGTGAATGCTTTATTTGCAACAGCGCTTATTACTGGCATTGCCGTTGTAATCAACTATTTCTCTCCAAATGGAGCTATTGAAATATTGATGTCGTTGACTGTGTCGGCCACTGTAATCAATTGGTTGCTCACAAGCTATACACATCTGAAGTTCAAGAAAGCTAAGGCCGAAGCAGGCGAGGAGCTGGCGTACAACTCCCCTTTGCATCCTTACAGTAACTATCTGTGCATCGCTTTCATTGTCGGGCTGCTCGTGCTTATGGCTTTCATTCCTTCAATTCGGATTGCTGTGTGGCTTATTCCTCTCTGGCTGATGGTGATTTATGCCAGCTATAAAAAAACCCAAGTTGGTGCGAATCGCGCAGTTAGCTTTGAGTAAATTGCATTAGGTGATACAAATGAAAACTGAGAACTCTACAGCTGTAACCATGACTGGCGGCGATGCTATCGTCCAAGGCCTTAAGGCTCACGGTGTTGATACTGTATTTGCACTCCCTGGTGCTCAAATCTACGGTTTGACCGATGCGCTCGCTCGTAACACCGACTCGCTGCGTATCTTCGGTGCCCGCCACGAGCAGACCAGCGCTTACATGGCATTTGGTTATGCTCGCTCCACTGGCCGCCCAGGCGTGTTCACTGTGGTGCCTGGCCCAGGCATTCTGAACGCCAGTGCCGCGATGCTTACGGCACATGGATGCAATGCGCCAGTGCTCGCTTTGACTGGCGACGTGATGAGCGCCTTCAAAGATCGTGGTCGTGGCCAGCTGCATGAGCTCCCTCGCCAACTGGAAATTCTGCAAAGTGTGGGCAAGTACGCTGCTCACATTGAGCAGCCAGCTGATACATCCTGGCATGTCGCCCGAGCGTTCCAGGAGATGTGCTCGGGCCGGCCAGGCGTCGTGTCTCTTCAAGCATCTTGGGACTACTTCACCAAGCCAGCTGCTGTCGCTCCCCAGGCGCCGCTCCCGCTGAAGCCAACTCCACCAGTCGATTCTGACGCGGTAGAGCGCGCGGCTGGAATTCTGAGCAAAGCCAAAGCGCCAATGATTTTTGTTGGCTCTGGCGCGCTTGAGGCCAGCAATGAAGTCAGTCAACTGGCAGAGGTTCTGGGTGCACCGGTTGTAAGTTTCCGTGGTGGTCGTGGTGTGGTAAGCGATGATCATCCTCTGGGCTTCACTGTGGCCTCCGGCTCTCGCCTTTGGCCGCAAACCGATGTGGCTATCGTCATCGGCTCGCGATTTGAGCTTCTGGACATTCGCTGGAGGCATCGCCCAGAAGGCTTGAAGATCATCCGTATCGACATCGATCCTGCCGAGGTACGCCGGATCAGCGCTGAGGTCAACCTGCTGGCTGATGCAGGCGAAGGCTCCAAAGCACTCGCTGAGGCCGTACTGCGAGTAGGAGCGCCTAAGCACAGAGATGCAGATCTGGCCGAGGCAAAAGCATCGGCTGAGCAAGCTATTCAGTCTGTACAGCCACAGTTGAGCTACTTGCGCGTTATTCGAGATGTCTTGCCACGTGATGGCTTCTTCATCGAAGAAATCTCGCAGGTTGGTTTCACTTCGATTTTCGGCTTCCCGGTATACAAGCCTCGCACCCTCGTCACATCGGGTCACCAAGGCACGCTGGGCTTCGGTTTCCCAACTGCACTTGGTGTGAAGGCGGCTCATCCAGACAAAGCAGTGGTCTCGATCTGCGGTGATGGCGGATTCATGTTTGCTGCCCAAGAGCTTGCCACCGCTGTTCAGTACAAGCTGAACCTGGTCACCATCGTTTTCAACAACAGTGCTTATGGGAACGTGTATCGGGATCAGCAGGAGAGCTTCGGTGGCCGCCTGCTCGGCTCCGAGCTGGTCAACCCGGATTTTGTGAAATTCGCTGAATCCTTCGGCGTAGAAGCCCACCGAGTCAATACCCCGGCCCAGCTTCGTCCCGTCCTGGAAAAAGCTTTCGCTGCTGATAAGCCGGTTCTGATTGAAGTCGTGGTTCCTCGTGGTGGAGATACCAGCCCTTGGACTTTCTTGCACCCGACTTTCAACTGAATCTAAAGGAAACTCAAAATGCTTGAACAAGTAGAGCTTTATCCGGGCGACCCCATTCTCTCGCTGATGGATGATTTCCATAAAGATCCACGAGCTGAAAAAGTGAATCTCAGCATCGGCTTCTACTACGACGAAAACGGCAATGTACCCGTGCTTACGTCCGTGAAGAAAGCCAAAGAGATTCTGGATGGCCGTGTTGAGGAGCCAAACCTCTACCTTCCTATGGATGGTCTGCCCTCCTTCCGTACCCAGGTACAGGAATATCTGTTCGGTGAAGCGAATAGCTCCCACGGCGCACGGATTGCCACAATCCAAACTGTGGGTGGGTCTGGTGCGATCCGGGTAGGCGCAGACTTTTTGAAGCGCTACTACCCTGACTCACAAGTGTGGGTGAGCGATCCAACCTGGGACAACCATCACGCTATCTTCAAAGGTGTGGGCTTCGATGTGCACCGATACTCCTACCTGAAAGATGGTGGGCGATCGGTCAACTTCGAAGGTATGCTGGAGACATTCAAGTCTCTCCCAGAAAACACGATCGTTCTCTTGCATGCGTGCTGTCATAACCCGACCGGTTTGGATCTGACGCCTTCGCAGTGGGACACCTTGATCGAGCTGTTCTCCAGCAAATCTTTGATTCCGTTCCTTGATGCAGCGTATCTGGGGATGGGGGAGGGTTTGGATGAGGACAGTTACGGCATTCGAGCTCTCGCAGGGTCTGGCATCACGGGACTGATCAGCAACTCATTCTCGAAAGTCTTTTCTCTGTATGGTGAACGGGTCGGCTCGTTGTCCATCATTTGTGAGTCATCAGAAATTGCGGAGCGGACAGGCGGTCAACTGAAAGGTACCGTCCGTACCAACTACTCCAATCCCCCACGTTTTGGAGCGGAATTGGTGAGCATTATTCTGTCGAACGCCGACCTTCGGGCTGAGTGGCGAGCTGAGTTGGAGTCGATGCGTGAGCGCATGGTGACCATGCGGCATGCCCTGTATGACCAGATCAAAACAATCCGTCCGGAAGCCGATGTTGAGTATCTCGTCACCCAGAAAGGAATGTTTAGCTTCAGTGGCTTGAGCGCAGAAGCTGTTGACAGAATCCGTGACAAGCATGGCATCTACTTCATTCGCAATGGTCGGATCTGCATCGCTGGTCTCAATGAGTTCAACGTCTCCAAAGTAGCCACTGCAATTGCTGCAGAGTCATAAGTTCTTCGTTAGGAAGTTACCTCTTAGCGCCCCTTAGGGGCGCTTTTTTTATATATCTACTTCAGGCGTTTGCACAGGTATTTCATGTGCTCAACAACGAGGTGTCGTGATGGCTGGCCTCCAAGAATGTGGAAACTCGGTGTCTCAGTGGAATTTTGCAGTGCGTGCCGTTTGTGGGCCATACGAGACAGAGGTTAATCGAAAGTACGCCAAATTCGTTGGTGATGTCGTGTCCGGGACGCGGGGTGGGCTACCATTCGCTCGGTTACGAACCAACGCAGCTCGTGTCAGGCGGTGTGCTCGTGGAGCGGATCGAGATAATGATCAGCGCTGCGTACTCCTCAGTCAGAGCATTGGCCAGGCCCGGGTAGTTCACGATGGTTTCACTTACCACCTGATGCCTGGAGACATTGTGCTCCTCGACAGCGCAGGGGAGTGCGAAATTGAACCGAAAGGTTTGATTGAGCACATGGCTATTTCTCTTCCGAAACCCATGGTCGCTCGGCACATCAGCCCTGGTCGACGCCTTCAAGGGATGGTGGATCTGAATTCTACTTCCGGTCGCCTGTTGCGTTTATTGCTGGCCCAGCTGTCTGAAGAGGATCATAAGCTTTCTGAACTTGAACAGCATGGAGTGCTATCTGCAATTCTATGCCTGCTCGGCTCAGCACTCCAAAAACAGAACGTACAGCCATCAAAAAAATTAACTCGAAGAACATCTGCAGAATTGCGAGTGGAAGCGGAGATCTTTATCCAAAACTCAATCGCATCTCCCGAGCTCAGTCCTGCATTAATTGCTAGCGTTCTAAATGTCTCCCTGCGACAGCTGTACCGATCGTTCGAGGAAGGTGGGGGGTCTGTGTACAGATACATACTAGCAAGCAGATTAAAGCACTGCGCTTCGGAGCTTACAGTCGCTGGCTCAATAAGAGTATCTGTTACTGATATTGCCTACAAATGGGGGTTTTCAGACTCAGCTAGCTTTAGCCGCGCTTTCAAGCGCCATTTTGGATTGGCGCCACGTGAGTATCGTATGGTTTTTTGCGATCAGAAAATTATTATTTAAATTTGCAAAAAAGGCTTGCGTATGATTGATTCGCCAACCTATATGAATTTGAGACTTTCGCATGTTCGTGAATTTTTTATGCGGAACTTAAGGCCTGCCTTGAATCGCTATAACGTAACAGAGCAACAGTGGCGAGTTATTCATGCCCTCAGCCACCACGGCCCAATGGAGTTCAGCCAACTCGCCCATCAGTGCTGCATAATTAAGGCAAGTTTTAGCTCTATCCTGGTAAGGATGGAAAGTGCAGGCTACATTTCTCGAAAAAAATCAAGCTCAGATCGACGGCGGATAATCATTGCGCTAAAGAAGCCAGGGGCAGATCTGTTTCTGCAGCTGTCCAATGACATGGCTATCAATCAGAGAGAGCTTAAGGAAAGTCTAGGTGACGACCGTTGGAGTTCGTTACTTCTACTGATAGATGAGTTAGATCGACTCGTGCTGCCGCTGGAGAGCATTGTCCCCAGCGACAGTCACCCCTAAAGGCACTAATACACAGTGCTAGCCGGCACCTCAGGGCTGTCAGTGCCTTTGAATTTTCCGGCCAGGGTTTTCAGTCCCCTCATCAGAATCGATGTATCTACACCGACCGCCACAAAAGTCGCCCCCAGCTCAAGATAGCGCCGAGCGAGTTTCTCATCTGCACTCAGGATCCCAACTGCCTTGCCTGCGCTCTTTACACGTAAGATGGCATCTTCAATTACGCGCTGAACTTCGGGGTGACCAGGATTTCCCCGGTGCCCTAAAGCAGCGGAAAGATCAGCAGGCCCGATGAAGACGCCGTCTACTCCCTCGACGGCAGCGATCGCATCCAGGTTGGACAATCCCACCTGATTTTCCACTTGTACCAGTAGGCAGATTTCCGCATCGGCTTTGTCGAGATAGTCAGTAATCGAATTCCAGCGTGAAGCGCGTGCCAATGCACTACCCACACCGCGAATCCCGTTAGGGGGATACGTCACAGCCTTCACCAGATGCTCCGCCTGCTCTGATGTCTCCACCATCGGAACCAATAGAGTTTGCGCACCCACATCAAGCATCTGCTTGATCAGGGCCGCATCACCCACCACTGGGCGGATGATCGGCTGCGATGGGTATGGGGCTATGGCTTGAAGCTGCCCCAGAGTGCTGCGAAGGTCATTCGGAGCGTGCTCACCATCTATCAAAAGCCAGTCAAAGCCCGCGTTCGCCGCAAGCTCTGCACAGTAAGGGTCTGCCAACCCGAGCCAGAGGCCGATCTGCGGTTCATCCTTCTTGAGGCGAGATTTGAAGAGATTCTGCTGCATGATTGAAGCTCCTTCGTCTTCAAATGAACCGGCAGGTAATGCTACCCAGCAGGTCGTAGTCGACATGGAACGTATCACCAGGGCTTGCGGCAACTGGCCGGGTAAATGAGCCGCCCAAGATGATCTGTCCAGGTTCCAGAGTGACATCGTACGGAGCCAGTTTGTTTGCCAGCCACGCAACACCTTTAGCTGGATGGTTGAGCACAGCGGCGCTCACACCGGACTCTTCGATCACGCCGTTGCGGTATAGAACTGCAGGGATCTTCCGGAGGTCGACGTCAGTAGGGCGTACTGGACGACCGCCCATTACGACGCCGGCGTTCGCTGCGTTATCGGAGATCGTGTCGAATACCTTCCGGGTCACCTTGGTCTGTGGATCGACCTGGTGGATACGGGCGTCAATGATTTCCAGTGCAGGAATGACCCACTCAGTCGCATCGAGGACGTCGAATACAGTGACATTAGGGCCTTTGAGAGGCTTACCAAGGATGAAGGCCAGTTCAACTTCTACCCGTGGGACGATAAAGCGGTTAAACGGGATGTCAGTACCTTCCTCGAAGATCATGTCATCGAGCAGTGCGCCGTAGTCGGGCTCTGTGATGTTCGACGAGACCTGCATGGCACGTGATGTCAGTCCGATTTTGTGGCCCACCAACTTCCGGCCAGAGGCAATTTTTTTTGCCACCCAGGCCCGCTGAATAGCGTAAGCATCTTCGATTGTAATTGCCGGTTGTGAAATCGAGAACTGACTAATTTGCTCGCGCATGCGTTCAGCTTGGTCGAGCAACTCTGCGCACTGTTGGATGATATCGTTGTTGAGCATGGCAAACCTCAAGTTGCTTTGTTGAACAGCGAGTGCAGGCTACTGTGTTTTGCATCAAACACCTGTCCAACGCTTTCATCTATTTGCAGAGTTAGGCCGATAGGGCGTTTTTGTAAAAGGGCGTCCAAGTGACTACGTAATGTTCCCAGTAGTGCTTGGCCGACCGATTGATGCACGGTAGGGCTGCGTCCGGCGCCAATTCGTAAATTGGCATAGAGGAATCCGTACTGACCTTGCCCGTCGGCAACTGCGCAATGCGCTGCAGGGTAGGCAAGTACACGAGTTCCCCCCGTTGGGAAGACTTTTTGGCCTGTTTCGTCTTTTTGCTCAAGCATGGTGTCAGCAAGAGCACGGCATAGAGCTGACAAGTCTGCTTCAGCCTCCAAATCGGGCGTGTAGAGCAGAACCAGGTGAGGCATGACGGCGCTTCCTATAGTCGACTGGTGGATACGACAGCAGCGAGGTTCGCGGCTTGCGCTGCTGGGATACGAGTACCGCTTTGCGGAGTCACTGGGAAGATGGCGTTGATTTGCCCAGTTCCGGAAGAGCCGAAGTAAGGCGTTATGACTTCTGCTTTGCCGTCGTAGTCTGACCATCCAAGCGCGCCCAGCAGCATGGCTGTGTCGTGCATGAAGCCCTCGCCGTGACCTTTCGCGGCATACTCAGGCAGCATTCCGCAGAACTCTTCCCATTCACCGTTTTCCCACATCTTCACCACGCGCTCATCAAGAACCTGGAGGAAAGGACTCCAAATTTTCTCGGCGAATTCGGGGGCTTGGCCATTTTGAGCAAAGCGATGAGAGAGAGAGCCACTGGCCAAGAATGCGACGGTTCCGTCATAGTGATCTTCGACAGCTTTCCGCATCGCCCAGCCAAGGCGCGCACTGTCAGCAAGGTAATGAGAGGTGCACAGCGCTGACACCGAAATTACTTTGAAGTGTTGATCTTGGTTCATGTAACGCATCGGCACCAAAGTTCCGTATTCCGGGCCTAAGGTTGTAGCATCGTGAGCCATCGTCTCGACTTGGAAGCGATTACATTCTTCAGCTAGGATTTTCCCAAGCTCTGGGTTGCCAGGGAACTCATAATGCATGTTGCTAATAAAGTGCGGAAGCTCGTTGCTGGTGTAAACACCTTCAAAGTGCGGGCCGCAGAGAACGTGATAATTCGCGTTCACTAGCCAATGGGTATCGAAGACGATAATAGTATCGACGCCCAGTTCGCGGCAGCGGCGGCTGATTTCGTAGTGCCCATCAATGGCGGACTGTCGCAGGCCTTGTCGCGGGCCAGGCAGTTCGGACAGGTACATAGACGGAACGTGTGTGATTTTAGCTGCTAGTGCTACTTTGCCCATGAGTGGAATCCTTATTCTTGTTAGATCCCGCAGCACCAGGCGAGCTTGGCGGTCGTCAGAACAGCAAGCTCCCCCAGTGCGTTGGGAAAATTGCTACACGCCCCAGCGTGGGATGTGATGGCTGCCCATGGAAATGCAGACGTTCTTGATTTCTGCAAAGACTTCGAAGCTGTATTGGCCGCCTTCGCGACCGGTGCCCGAGCCTTTCACTCCACCGAACGGTTGGCGCAGGTCGCGTACGTTTTGGCTGTTGATGAACACCATGCCGGCCTCGATACCACGTGCCAGACGATGGGCCTTACCAATGTCCTGAGTCCAGATGTAGGAGGCCAGGCCGTACTCGGTGTCGTTGGCCAGGCGCAGGGCTTCGGCTTCGTCCTTGAACGGGATCAAGCACGCCACCGGGCCGAAGATTTCTTCCTGGGCGATGCGCATGTTGTTGTTCACGTCGGCGAACACCGTCGGCTGGATGAACTGCCCCTTGGCCAGGTGTGCCGGCAGGTTGGTCGGACGCTCCAGGCCACCCGCGACCAGCCGCGCGCCTTCCTCGATGCCGATGCGGATGTAGCCGGTGACCTTGTCGTAGTGCTGCTGGGTGATCATCGAACCGACCTGGGTCTTCGGGTCGGTCGGGTCACCGACGATCAGGCGCTGGGCGCGGGCGGCGAATTCGGCGATGAACTGCGGGTACACGCTCTCCTGGATGAAGATCCGGCTGCCAGCGGTGCAACGCTCGCCGTTCAGCGAGAAGATGGTGAACAGCGCAGCGTCCAGGGCACGTTCCAGATCAGCGTCTTCGAAGATCAGCACCGGCGACTTGCCGCCCAGTTCCATCGAGTACTTCTTCAGGCCGGCGGTCTGCATGATCTTCTTACCGGTGGCGGTGCCACCGGTGAAGGAGATTGCGCGCACATCCGGGTGTCGAACCAGAGCGTCGCCGGCAGTGGCGCCGTAGCCCTGGATGACGTTGAGCACGCCATTAGGAATGCCGGCTTCGACGGCCAGACGGCCTAGTTCGTTGGCGGTCAGCGGCGACAGCTCGCTCATCTTCAGTACGGCGGTGTTACCCAGCGCCAGGCACGGCGCGGTCTTCCAGGTAGCCGTCATGAATGGCACGTTCCACGGCGAAACCAGGCCACACACACCCACTGGCTGGTACAGGGTGTAGTTGAGCATCTGGTCATCGACCGGGTACGAATGGCCGTCCATGCGTGTGCAGACTTCGGCGAAGAAGTCGAAGTTGTGCGAAGCGCGTGGGATCAGCACGTTCTTGGTCTGGTGAATCGGCAGGCCGGTGTCGAGGGTCTCCAGTTCGGCCAGCTTCGGCACGTTCTGGTCGATCAGCTCACCGAGCTTGCGCATCAGACGGGCGCGTTCCTTGGCCGGGGTATTGGCCCATTTCGGGAACGCTTCCTTCGCAGCCGCTACGGCCTGGGCGACCTCTTCAGCGCCGCCGCTGGCGACTTCGCCAATCGCTTCGCCGGTAGCCGGGTTGTAGTTGACGAAGGTGTCTTTGCTTTCGACCTCGCGGCCATTGATCCAATGTTTGATCATGATGATTACGCCTCTTTATTTCGTGAAGCGAAGAACTCCGCCTCGCTGACAATACGGTTCACCAGGCGGCCTACGCCTTCTACTTCCACGATTACCTCATCGCCCGCCACCACGTCAGCCAAGCCTTCGGGTGTACCGGTAGCGATCATGTCGCCGGGCTGCAGGGTCATGAAGCTGGAGAAGTATTCGATCAGGTAGGGGATATCGAAAATCATGTCCGCAGTGGAGCCTTCTTGCTTCAGCTCACCGTTGACCCAGGTGCGCAGGGTCAGATTGTTCGGATCGGGTACATCGGCGGTGTCGATGATCCACGGGCCTACCGGGGTGGTGGCGTCGCGGTTCTTCACGCGCAGGTTGGGCCTGTAGTAGTTTTCCAGGTAGTCACGGATGGCGTAGTCGTTGCAGACGGTGTAGCCAGCCACGTACTGCAGGGCGTCTTCGCGTTTGACGTTCCGTGCAGGTTTACCGATAACTGCCACCAGCTCGCACTCGTAGTGCATGTAGGTAACGCCATCCGGGCGCCAAGTGACCTGGTTGTGGCTGGTGTACGTACCAGGCGACTTGATGAAGGCCAGCGGTTCGGTCGGTGGCGCAAAGGCCAGCTCAGCGGCGTGGTCGGCGTAGTTCAGGCCCAGGGCAAACATGTTGCCATTGGCGGGAGGTAACCATTCCACCTGTGCTTCTGCGATCAGGCGTCCGTCGGCCAATCGCACTGCGTTATCAGTCTCGACGGTGACGTCGTGCTCTTGGCCTTCGAAACGGATGCGGGCATGTTTCATCAGCGGATCTCCTGCTCTTCGACAATGTGGTTGGCAAGCTGGCCAAGTGAAGTGATTTCAACCTCGACTTGGTCGCCAGGTCGAATGTCGACCCTGCCTTCTGGAGTGCCGGTAATTAGGAGGTCACCTTCATGGAGTGTCATAAACTCGCTGAGCTCGGCGATCAGCTGAGGGATGCTGCGCACAAAATTGGCCGTGGAGTTCTGCTGATGCACTTCACCATTAACCCGAAGGGTGATCATCAAATTGTGCGGATCAGCGATCTCGCTAGCGGGTACCACCTCCGGCCCAAATGAACAGAAGCCGTCACGACACTTGGCCTTGACCGCCGGGCGGTAATAGCTGTCTTCCGGCAAACTGAACTCATTGACGATGGTGTAGCCGGCCACGTGCTCCATCGCATTTTCGACGCTGACGCGGCTAGTGGTCTTGCCGATCAGAACGCCGAGCGCCGGGCCCGCCTGCAAGCGCTCTACATTAATCGGGTATACAACCGCGCGATTGTGAGCATTGCGGGTGTTTGGCGTTTTGATGAACAACACAGGCTTAACGGGTAGTTGCTTGTACGGCGCTTGTTCGAATTCCGCGAGACGCTGGTTCAGCAAACCCTTATAGTTCAGCGCAATGCCGAACAGAGCGCCATGCACCAACTCATTTAAGCTTTGGGACATCAATGTTCTCCTTGTTAGCTCGACCAGGCTTGGTCGTTATTTTTTATTGAAACTGAACACTAATGCCGACAGATAGTTGATGCGGTGGCGTCAAGTCACCGCTGGGAGATCCTGCCATCTGAAGTGTAATATGGTCAGTCCTATTGGCTTTAGTATCGAATCATTACGGACTTCAATTCAGTAAAGTCCTCGATGAAAGCACTGCCGAATTCGCGCCCAATCCCAGACGCTTTGATTCCGCCGAATGGAACTGCTGGATCAAGAAGGGTATGCATGTTGACCCAAAGAGTTCCTGCTTGAATTTCCGGAATCATGCGCAGTGCCTTGCTGAGATCGTTAGTCCAGAGACTGGCGCTCAACCCATACGGACTGTCATTCATCAACGAAACAAGCTCGTCCTCGTCGTCATAAGCGAGGAACGTCGCAACAGGCCCGAAAGTCTCTTGAGTCATCAGCGTATCTGTGGCGCTGTTTGCAAGAATTACGGTTGGCTCGACATAGCAACCTGGTTGATCCAGTAGCCGTCCGCCATGAAGAATGGTGTTGTTCTCAGCCCTGGCTTGCGCAAAATACCCAGAAAGCTTCTGCTGATGCTGAGCATTTGTAACAGGGCCGAACTCACTGGCTTCGTCCATTGGCGAGCCAATTTTCAAGGCCTTCAGGCGTGTCACCAAACTTTCAAGTAGGTGATCGATCTGAGACCGATGAACATAAAACCGTTCAGCTGCAGCGCAGATTTGGCCGGAGTGCAAGAAGCCAGCCTCAATGATCCCTGCCACCGCTTTTTCGACTGGCACATCGCGGAGGAAGCCAGCAGCGTTTTTGCCGCCCAACTCAAGCGTGGCACGAGTCAGCTTGGCCTGCATGGCAGTGGAACCTACTGCCAAACCAGTGGGCACCGAGCCGGTGAAGGACACTTTGTCAGTGTCAGGGTGCTCAATCAGAGCTTTCCCGACAGCACCATCGCCACAGACAACGTTGAGAGCGCCTGGAGGCAGGCCTGCTTCGATCGCAAGCTCCGAAATCCGCAGGATGGTAAGCGGGGTGAACTCGCTAGGCTTGATGATCACGCTGCATCCGGTCACCAGCGCTGACGCCAGCTTCCAGATCGCAATCATGGTCGAGAAATTCCACGGAACGATGCCTACCACTACACCTACCGGCTCTCGAAGAGTGAATGCCGTGTAGCGTTCGCCGTTGAATGAAGGGATCGACGGGGTGATCGTTTGACCCGTAATTTTGCTTGCCCAGCCAGCGTAATAGCGCAGGAAATGTGCCGCTTGTCCCACCTCAAACGCTCTGGAGATGTTGATGAGCTTTCCGGATTGGAGGGTTTCAAGCTGAGCCAATTCTTCGCTGTTGGCTTCCAGCAGGTCAGCCAGCTTCAGCAGGACTGCGCCTCGATGGGCTGGGGTGGCCTGCCCCCAAGCCTTGAAGCCTTTTCGAGACGACGCGACAGCAGCATCGATGTCCGCCTTATTTGCGACCCCGACGCGGGCGATAACACGCCCATTCGCCGGGTTGGTCACGGGCAGTTCGTCAGTATTCGTTACCGGTGTCGCCTGTCCATCAATGAATAGGCCATGTGGGCGGCGCAGAAATGCTTCTACGCTTGCAAGGATGGTTACCTGACTCATAGCCGAAACCTCTAAACAAGAAAGCTACTGAGGCTACGCCGGTAAAGTAAATTTAACTTGGCAATTCCTGCCAATTCCATATAGCAATCCATGCCATGAAAAAATTAAGGTAAACTTTTTGGAGTTAAACCGGCACTAATTTAAAATTAGACAGCACGGCGAGTATTGCGTAAACCCCGAATACTGCATAGCAGCTATTCAGGCATTGAGCTTGCAAAAGCCTATGCTGGAAAAGTAGTCGGGGTGTCTCTTTTGGCGTTTCGGCGGGAATACGCTAAATTCGCCATTGAGGAGGTGCGCGATCTGGAAAGTAAACGTCTCTGAGCCGCTTATGAATATAGGTGCTGAGACTTTCTGGCAGTTAGCTTTTTACGCAAGGAATGAAGCCTGAGCAGCCTGATTTTCCTGGGGTCAGAGACCAAATCCATGATCGAGCTGTGCAAGCATGTCCATCACAAGTAGGTATCCAGCCTCAGTGCAGGCGTACTCAAGCGCTGATATTTCTCCGAAGCTCGTGCGTGGCTGACTCAGCCATGTCGCCGCTTTCGCCTTGTTGCCAAAAACCTCTTCGGCCCGGAACCAAACTCGCTGTACGTTATCCATCGGTCACCTCATTAAGCATAAACTTATGGAAGCTACTGGAGTGTTGGGGAGGGGCAGCAAATTACCAGTAACTGATAAGCAGAAATTGCCTGAAAGAGTGCCTCCGCCGCAAGTCTTAATGTTTCGAGCTCGGCAGCCGGCAGCCCAGAATCCATATCATCTTGATATTGCTTCAGAGTGTTTAAGGTTTGCTGCAATGCATCCAGTGCGTGCCTCAGGGTGTCAAGCGCACTGGTCATCAGCGGCTCATTAGCTTCAAGAGTTGTAAGCACGTCTTTATCCATCAACTCCCTCCTTGGCTGAAAGGTAGCCTAGCCTGTCGGCAGCCGATGAGTACACCCAGAAGGGGATGGGTACATTGCATGATGCTACGGACGCGAGGAGTGCCTCGGCTTGCGAGGGTTTCTTGACGGGAAGGCAGTGAGCCTACTGCTTGCTGCCAGGCCATCAGGGCACCGTTTGCGATAGCGGAATCTCCGAAACCTTTAGGGCTGTCATGGTCGGGAGAGCAGAGAATCATCTCGTTCGCCCATTTGCCTTCTGCTGGCCAGATGGAGGGGTATCCGGGCTTGCGTGCTGACTGACTGTGCAGTATCATGATTGCACAGTCAGTAAATTCGTATAAAACCCAGCGTTTTCAGTGTTATGTGCAGAAAAGTCGTAACATGAATTTGATGGGCACGCCGTTCAACCTCACCGAAGGCGCTGCGCTGCTGAGCCTGATCGGTCGCCTGACCGGCTACACGCCGCGCTGGTTCACCT
>RCUP01000200.1_pt1 | contig 56516 bp, 53 predicted proteins | sample 2166341 | NCBI WGS metagenome assembly RCUP01 (sample SAMN09932325, study PRJNA488358) | compost metagenome | isolation source: compost soil in succinonitrile-enriched | place: Germany: Experimental Botanical Garden | reverse complement strand
GTTTTCGTCCGCGCATGGCAGAGTCATTATGATCGGCAAAGCTCCGTTAGCGGATACAAAGTCTTTGAGATAACTGTAATGGACACCGTCCCCGCCTGTGCTTGCAAAGGTAACGACGTTAGCAGGGGTGCACCAGTATTGCTGTTCTATTTGAGGCGTTTCCAGGATAAGGCCACAAGGCTCGAAGACCATATCGGCGGAAGTTTCAAACTGAATTGCAGCGGCATCCGCGACTTGATGCAGTTTTTCAAGCTGAACGGGTAGTTTCATTTTTTTAGACCCAACGTGTTCTACATTGCAAAACGACGAGTTAACATGGGCGCCTGCGTTATCGCATCTCATGCTGTCGATTCAGGGACACAGCATGGTTTAGTGTATGGCATTGTTGATTATCTGGCAAGCAAGAGATAAACAAGCGGCTTTACGAAGCGCGCTAAAGCAAGGACTTGATAAAGTGAATGCGCTCCCTGGCCGTGTCGCCAAAGTGCTCCACCAGCCGGATCTGGTATCCATTGCGGATCAGCAAGCGCAGCATGGCGGGATAGCGGTTCATCGATTTCACCGTGACCGCCGCAAAACCGTGTGCGCTGGCCCAGGCTTCCTGGTCTTCCAGCAGACGCTGCGCCAGGCCCGACTTGCGGTGCGCGGGCAGCACGCAGCCGAGCCAACTGTAGAAAGAATCGTCCTCGGCCGCATATCCCAGCTTGCATCCGACGGGCTGGCCGTCCGCTTCCGCGATCAGGATCAGGGGGCCGGCGGGCAGCCGCTCCTGCAGCTGCGCCAGGCTGCGCCGCTGGTCGAACTCGGGTATCGCCTGCAGCACCTGCCAGGCTTCCTCGATGGTGCCGGGCCGTATCATGCGGCCGCTTGTTCCCGGGGGCGTATGATCATGCAGGTGGCCGTCGCGTGCGCGTACACTTTGCCGGCTTCGTCGCGGATCGTACCTTCGGAAATGACCAGGTTGCGTCCCGCATTGATGACTTTGCCTTCCGCGTAGACCGTCACGTTGAAGGGCAGGGGACGGCACATCTTGATGTTCAGGTCCGTTGTGCCGTAGCTTTCGCCGGCCGGCAAGACCGTGTGCGTGGCGCAACCCGTGACCGTGTCGAGCACGGTGGCCGCGAAACCGCCGTGTACGCCGCCCATGGGATTGGTGTGCGTTTCATTTGCCGTCGCCGTGAAGATGACACGGCCATGCTCGACCGTGTGCGCATCCATGGGCATGGTTTTGGAAATGCCGGGCCGGGGAAACAGGCCTTGCGCGAAAGCTTGCATCAGTTGCAAGCCGGTCATGTCGTTCGGGTGCATGGGTAACTCCTGCGGTGGTGATGTGGGGATGGGTCAGACGTCCTGCGCAAAACGCAGGCGCGAAGCGTGCAGCAGGAAGCGGGCGACGACGGCCAGTTCTTCCTCGCTGAAACCTTGCTTCAGTTGTTCATTCAGGCTGTCGAGCAGCGGCAGGGCGGCGGCCAGCACCTCGCCGCCCCTGGGCGACATGTGCAGGGTGCCGGCGCGCGCATCGAGCGCCGACTGGCCGCGCACGATCAGGCCGTTTTCTTCCATGCGCGCCACCAGGCCTGTGACGGCCGAGTTTTTCAATTGCAGCGCTCGCCCCAGATCCTTCAATTGGCAGCCTTCCTCGCCCTTCAGGGCAAACAGGGCGACGACTTGCGTGCCGGAAAAACCCAGTTCGCTGGTGAAGACGGCATCGGCCGAGCGAAACAGGTTCTGGCGCGCCAGATTGAGCAGATTGAACAGCCGCGGCGAACGCTCGCCCAGCGGGCAGGCTACGGTATCGGGAACGTCTGGAGTAGGGGAGGTATTGGTACGCATGCGAAGTATACTACTACGTATGCGTAATAAATCAAGCGGATATTGTCAGTCGCGCTGGTGGCGCCCGATGTAGCGGGCGCGGGGGCGTATCAGGGCTGCGGTGGCGGCTTGCTCGTTGGCATGCGCGATCCATCCAGCCGAGCGGGCCAGCGCAAACACGCTCAATGCTGCGTCCTCGGGCCAGCCGAACGCCAGTTCCATGGCGGCCAGCGCCAGATCCGCATTCGGACGCGCATCGAGCAGTTCGCCCGCCGTGGCGCAGACCGACAGGATGGTGGCCACTTGCGGATCCGCGTGCGACAGCGCCAACAGGCGGTCCAGCAAATACGCGGCACGCGGGTCGCCTTGCGGATACAGCGGGTGGCCAAAGCCGGCGAATTCCGGCGCGATGGTCTTGTAAAATGCGCCGATGGCGTCCCTGGCGTCCGGCGCGGCCAGCGCCTGCATCAACATGCACCTGGCCGCCGCGCTGCCGCCGCCGTGCCTGTCGCCGGACAAGGCCGCCAGCCCGGCGCCCAGCGCGGCGGGCAAACTGGCACCCGTCGAGGCGATGCAGCGCACGGCAAAGGTCGACGCATTCAACTCATGGTCGGCCAGCAGCACGAGGGCGGCGCGCAGCAATTCAGTCTGGTCCGTGTCGGCATTCCACGCCTGCGCCAGCTGCCGGTGCAGCGGCAAGGCGGACGGCGCCGTCTGCAGCAGGGCGGCGGCCAGGATGCGCATCAAGGCGGGGCCGGACTGCAGCATGTCCGCAGGCGCAGGCAGGGACGACAGCATGGCCATGGCCAGCATGGCGCGTGCCAGCGGCGTCGCATCGGGCGCGCTGGCCAGCCCCTGCGGCAGGACAGGAGCGTCTTGCTGGAAATAGCCGCGCGCGTTATCGTCCCACAGCAGGCTGGCGGCCGCCTCCAGCGTCGCGGACTCGGCCAATGTGGTCGCATCGCAGCCCCGATACAACAGCCGGCCATCGAGAATGTGGGAAATCTTTGTTTCCAGCACGGGCAAGCCCCAGTGCATGGCAGCCACGGCCGTCTGACCGCCGCGCTTGGCGTCATTCTTGCGCGCCGCCAGGCGCAGCACGTCTTCCTGCGGGTAGCGCTTGCGGCGCGATGTTCCATTGCTGACGGAGGCCAGCAAGCCACGGCTTACATAGGAATACAGGGTGGGCAGGCTGACGCCCAAGAGGCGCGCCGCATCAAGGGCGGATAAGTCGTTTTTCATGGCGGCGATTGTATCTGTATATTGATTCGTGGAATCAAGATTGACGGGCCGCGTGGCGCTTCACTAGACTCATGCCTTTGCAGGAGTCTCCATGAGTACACACACGATACGCACCCTGCGCCTTGATGACGCCGCACCGCTGCTGGCCTTCGAACTCGCCAACCGGGCCTGGTTCGAGCGCCATATCGACCGGCGCCCGGACGCTTTTTACAGCATCGAGGGCATCCAGGCCCACGTCGCGCAATTCCTGGATGAGCATGCGCAGGGACGCATGCACCCCTGCGTCATCGTCGACGAGCACGGCGAGCTGATCGGGCGCGCCAACCTCAAGGATATCGACGGGCAGGCGCGAATGGCCGAAGTCGGCTACCGCATCGGAGAGCAACAAGCGGGCAAGGGCCTGGCCACGGCCGCGCTGCGCTACTTGATCACCCTGGCGCAAGAGGAATGGCGGCTGGCCAGCCTGTGCGCCTACGCCATCGATGGCAATGCGGCCTCGATCCGCGTGCTGGAACGCTGCGGTTTCGTGCAGGGAACGACCGTGCACGATATTGCCATCGTGGCAGGCAAGGTCGTCGATGGCCATGCCTATACGCTGGATTTGCGGGCGGCTGGGGTAGACTCTGCCCTGTGATAAATAAACAAAGTTGGCAGATATGAATCATGAGAGCCCGAAACGCGTCGTCGTCATCGGCGCCGGCATCGTCGGCGCGTCACTAGCGTACCACCTGGCCAGCAAGGGGGCGCAAGTCACCGTGGTCGAGGCGGGCGACATTGCTTCCGGCGTGACGGGCACCTCGTTTGCGTGGATTAACACGTCCTGCGCGGGGACTGATCCCATTGCGGCCCTGCGCAGCGGCGCCATCGCGGCCTATCGCCAGTTGGAAATGCAGGTGCCCGGCTTGACGGTGCGCTGGCATGGCGCCTTGTCGTATGGCACGCAGGATGGGCGGGTGTCGCCCGTATCCATCTTGGTGGGCCGCTCGCGCATCGCCCAACTTGAACCGCATCTGCGGCAGCCGCCAGAACAGGCTGTCCACGAGCCGGAGCAGGGCGCGCTCGACGCCGTTGCCGCCACGCACGCCTTGCTCGCAGCGGCCGGGGCGCTGGGCGCGACCGTCCGCACGCACACGCCCGTGCTGGGCTTTGCCGTCCGGGACGCAAAGGTGACGGGTGTGGAAACGGCTGCGGGCCTCATCGAAGCGGACGTGGTCGTGCTGGCGGCAGGCACAGGTACCGCCAAACTGGCCGAGCAACTGGGCGCCAATCTGCCCATTCACGCCTCGCCCGCCATTTTTCTGCGCTACCAGGCGCCACTCGGTCTGGTGCGTGGCATTATTTCCAGCCATGCAATGGAAGTGCGGCAAGACGAAGACGGGACCATGCTGGCGGCGGAAGACTATGTGGACGACGCGCCGGAAAACCAGCCCGCCGCCATGGCGCAGCGCACGGCCAGCGCCATCCGCAACGAACTTGCGGGCGCCGAGCCCATCGCGCCGGCATTCGCCTGCATCGGCCTGCGCCCCATGCCCTTTGACGGCGTGCCCATCATCGGCTATTTGCCGCAGGTCGAAGGCGCGTACGTGTGCGCCATGCATCCGGGTGTCGTGCTGGCAGCCATCGTGGGCCAGCTTGCCAGCGACGAAATCGTCACCGGCGAGCCGGCATCAGCCCTGGAAGCTTGCCGGCCCGCGCGCTTCCTGGCGCTTTGATTCCTGGGGCACGGACACGACAAACACGGGCAGGACGAACGACGCGGCCTCCTGCTCATCGCCATCCTCCGACGGTGCCTGCATATAATGTTCGTTGCGCCAGTCCCCGTTCACCGCGCGCTCGGCGATCTGCGCCAGATCCTGCGTTTCGCGCAGCTCGCAGCGAAACGGCAGCCGCCCATGCGAGCGCGACACCAGGCTGAAGCGCAATTGCCGGCATTGCGCATCGTGCCAGCAATAGAACAGCATCTCCTCGCCAACGAGCGCGCTGCTGCGTGCCGCGATTAACTGTTCAATGAATTCAACGATATCGGCCGCATGCATCTGCGGCGTTTCCTCTTCCGTGGGCGAAAAGCTCCACATATTGTTTATCGCTTCGTGATTGATGTCGTCGGGATCGATCACCACGGGATCGTCTTTTGCCATGGTGAACCAGTTGTTGAGAACTGTTGAGTGAGGCATGTAAATTTTCCAATTTAGCCTCTGATAGACCAAACCTTTGCAGCTATTTCTGCCATGTGAACTTGTCTAGATTCAATGGCTTCAATATTCCAGATGTCGAAATCGGCTATTGATTTAGTAAATTGGAACGATGATTTTGCTAATTCATTTTTCTTTGCCATAAAATCATCATTGCCAATTGTGCTGTTTATTTTTGACGAAAGTATCGCCATGTTGCCAAGGCGCCGTTGATATGCCTTCGCATCATCTGCTGACCATTCTTTCAGCCACTTTTCAGAGGGGGTCACTGGAAGGACATGTTCCAAATTGACTTGAGCAGTGTTTCCATTTGGTATTAATTCACCAGAGCCACCCTCGATCCCACTCTCAAGCATACGTAAATAGTAGCGTGCCAGCGCTTGCTTGGAAACTGTGGCGACTGAAAAGGCCGCTATAAATGCGGAGTCAGTAGGTAAAGTTGTAAATACCGCTAATATCTTTTCAATGGATGTGATAGAACCATCACTTACGCCCTTAGCTGCATCACTATAAATTCTCTCCAATGTGCCGCCTCCTGCGCCCCCGACAATTTGGAAGCGGACAGCCACAGAAATGAGGCGTTTGAAAGCGATTGAAACCTTTTTAGGTTCAAATTTATCTAGGATAGCAAGTAACAGTGGGCGAACCTGAACCATTCCTAGCATATTAAATGCAGAAATGGCTTCCCGAGTCGAAATGTCATACTTTGTCCATATTTCGTGGTCCGTATTTAATAATCCAGCATAAATTTTTACAGTATTGCTTAGCTCAGTGGAGAATTGCAAAGCAAGCTTTTTATTTGTAACCTTTTTCTTGATTATTCCAAAAAGCTCTTTTTCCCTAACAAGACCATACTTTGACATTGCAAAATGTCGAAGGTAAGTAACAACCAATGGATCATCAGATGCACTTTCCAACGTCGCAACCATTGTTAACCAACGATTTTTAGTTTCTTCAATTTTGTCGCCGGAACGATGAAATAAGTAATTCTTTAATAAATCTGAAATTGCCAGCTCTAACCCCCGATCGTTGAGGGTTTCAAAAATAACAAAAGCATTACTATCATCCGGAGCGACAACTAAAATTACTTTTAATGCAGACTCTAAATAATCCAACCATTCGTGTAACGTCTCTTCCGAATCTGGTGAGTGTTCGCATACACTATCGATATAGTTACGCATTGTGTCTGCTGCACTGATTAATCTTTTATGAGACTGTCGCTGATAGCGTGAAATATCAATTTCATTTCTTTGTTCAATTAGTTCTTGATAAAGTTCATTATCTACTTCGTTTAGTATTAACTTTGGCTCACGTTCTTTTGTTTTTCTATCAACATTTGCAAGGAAGTCATTGCGGATGGATGTTTCCGCTTCTACGTCATTTTCATCACGAAAACGATCACGTATTGCAGAAATTAACAAACTTACGGTGGTAAGACGCTGTTGTCCGTCCACAACTTCAAAACGACGCTCGACTGGGCCGGTAACTACAACCGAGCCAAGAAAATATTCTTTTTCTTTCCCTCGAATTGCATCATTAATGTCGTGCAATAGTGATTCAACATGCTCAGTCTCCCAAGCATATGAGCGTTGATAAGCTGGCACCCGAAAGCGGCGAGTCTTCAGTACATTGCTGATCCCATCAAGTTGGATTGTGATTTCTTGAACTTGTGACATGATTTGGCGGACCCGGAAGTTGAGCAGAAATTAGAGTTTAACCGACAAGCTCATTTAAAAAATAGTGAATTTGGAAAATTATTGAATTAAACTTCAGGCTGCTAGAATCTTCATAAAACACGTATCGTGGAGTCATCACTCTAAATTTTCAGGAAGATTGAAGACTTTCATACTCCCAAGTAAAAAGTAGTAGTGAGCTAAATTGCGGCCGTCACAGGCAAGAAGCCAACCTCTCTTTATAATTACAAACCCCAATGGGATACCTATCATTTTCTGCAATAGTTTTGCTTGCCATCACCCCCGCGGCCCATCCGCCAGCAACTCCGCCAACCTGATCGTCAGCCACAAACTCGTCTCGCTGAGTTTTTTGCCGTGAATCGACAAGCGCCGCACCGGCAGGCGCGACAAGGCCAGGGCAGGGCAGGGCACTTCCTGCAGATAGCCCTTGTAATTGTCGTAATTGGCGATGTTCAGGGGCAGAATCGCCCAGCCCAGCCCGTCCGCGACCATCTCGGCAATACTGTAGAAGCTGTCGGAAAACCAGACGGCGGGGCTGAACGCGTGTTCGCGGTTGAGCTCGGAATCCATGATCAGCTGGCGGTAGCGGGTCAGCTCGTTGCGGCTCACTTCCTGGCCGTGGGCCATGGCGTGGCCTTTTGCCACGAACACGCCTTGCGCCACGCTGCCGATGTGCTGCTGTTCCAGGACGGGGGAGATCGGGCCGCGGTCGAAGTGAAAAGCCACGTCGGCTTGCTGCTGTTCCACGTATTGCGCCACCTCGGAGGCCGTGGCGTTGAGCATGACCAGTTCCAGGGCCGGGTAGCGCGCCGCCAGTTCCTTGACCAGGGTGCCGATGGCCAGGTAGGGCAGGGCTTCGTCCAGGGCCAGGGTCAGCTGGGCTTCGGGAGCGGCGCTCAGTAGTTGCGCGCGCAGCTGCAAGCGCTCGGCCTGGCGCAGCAGCTCGCACGCTTCCAGGTGCATGACCTTGCCCGCTTCCGTCAGCACGGCGCTGCGGCGCGAGCGGTCGAACAGTTCCACGCCGAATTCCGCTTCCAGCAGCCTGATCGAGGTGCTGACCACCGATTGCGCGCGGCCCAGCCGGCGCGCCGCGCCTGAGAAAGAACCGGCCGCGACGGCCGCTTCAAAGTAGCGCATTTGTTCCAAAGTCCATTGCATGGCATCCACCTATCTGTTTTATAGATGGATTTTAACTTGAATGCCATCCAGGGGCGACATAAAATGTCTTTATATTTTCAATAACACGAGATCCGCCATGAAAAACGCTCAAGCCAATTCACCCGCCATCAGCTTCAGCTGGTGCCACGACGCCACCGCCGAAGACACCTTGTGCAAGCTCTACCTCGACAACGTCAGCGCCGACTATATCTCCCATTCGGAACTGCAGGGCGAGCGCGCCGATGCGCCCGGCAACTGGCGCGCGGACTTGCCCGAGGTCATCCGTGGCGAAATCCGTGCCGCCCTGTCGCATGACTGGGTGCATGGCGATTCGACCCTGCTGGCTGTCGCCACGTCGGGCGAGGCCATCGTCGGCATGGCTCTCGTTTCCATCGACACGCGCCAGCGCGCCTCGAAATCGTTCGCTGCGCTGGACGATTTGGTCTTGCTGCCCTCCGTGCGCGGCAGCGGCATCGGCAGCCAATTGGTGGAGTGGGTGGCCGACGAGCTGCACAGCCACGGCATCGCCCGGCTGTTCCTCGAATGCGGCGCGCACAACCTGACGGCGCAAAAATTCTTCCAGGGCCGTGGTTTCAAGCAAGTATCCGTCGTCATGCTGCGCGAACTTAACGTAGTCGATGCGGCGGTTGCCGTGTCCACCGCCGTGGATGACAAGGATGGCGACCGTGGCTGACGCCCGCCGCCCCCGACAAGCCCAGGCCCGTGGCAGCCTGGAACGTAAATATTTGCGCAGCACCCGCTTTATCCATACCGATAGTTGTTAAAAGTTACACTAAATCCATGAGTTGTTTATGCATCCAATGAAAAAATGGCTGACGCTGGCCATCGTCTCCAGCGCCTTGTTCCTCATCGTGGTCGACATGACCGTGCTCTACACAGCCTTGCCCGCGCTGACGCGCGACTTGCAGGCCTCCTCCTCGCAAAAACTGTGGATCATCAACGTCTACGCGCTGGTCGTCTCCGGTCTGTTGCCCGGCTTCGGCACCCTCGGTGACCGTCTGAGCCACAAACCCGTTTTCCTTGCCGGCCTGGCCGTGTTCGGCACCGCTTCGCTGTGCGCCGCGTTTTCGCCCGCGCCCGAATGGCTGATCTTTGCCCGCGTGCTGCTGGCCATCGGCGCCGCGCTGATGATGCCGGCCACCTTGTCCATCATCCGCCTGACCTTTACGGATAACCGCGAGCGCTCGTTCGCCATCGGCGTGTGGGCGGCGATTGCCTCCGGCGGCGCCGCGTTCGGCCCCGTGCTCGGCGGTTTCCTGATGGAACATTACTGGTGGGGTTCCGTGTTCCTGATCAACGTGCCCATCGTCCTGCTGACCTTGGTGCTGGCCGCCGTCGTCCTGCCGAAACGGGCCGGTAACCGCGACAAACCGTGGGATCTGGTGGGCTCCTTGCAAATCATGATGGGTCTGCTTGGTGGCGTGTATGCGATCAAGGAACTGGGCAAGTCGCAGCCATCGTATGCGCTGGCCGCCTGTGCTTTCGCCGTGGGCGCCTTCTTCATGCTGAAATTCGTGCGCCGCCAGAAGCGGCAAGCCAAGCCGCTGATCGACTTCGCCCTGTTCCGCGAACTGCCGTTTTCCAGCGCCGTGGCCGCCGCCATGGTGGCGTCCGCCGCCCTGATCGGCATGGAACTGGCGCTGAGCCAGCACATGCAGCTGGTGCGGGAATTGTCTCCGCTGGAAGCGGGTCTGCTGCTGTTGCCGCTGCCGCTGGCGTCCGTGTTTGCGGGGCCATTGACGGGTTTCATGCTGCCGCGCGCCGACAAGGCCAAGGTGTTGTGGGGTTCGCTGCTGCTGTCCGGTATCGGTATGGCGTCGTATCTGGTGCTGCATGATGCCGCCGTCTCGGCGCAAGTAGCCAGCCTGGTGATCCTCGGCCTGGGCCTGGGTGCCGTCATGACGGCCGCGTCGAGCGCCGTGATGCTGAACGTGGCGCCGCAGCAAGCGGGCATGGCCGCGTCGATCGAGGAAGTGTCGTACGAACTGGGCGCCGTGATCGGCGTGACGGTGCTGGGGACCATCTTGTCGGCCGTCTACAGCGCCACCCTGGTGATACCGGAAAGCGCGGGCCTGTTGCCGAATGCGCATGACACCCTCGATGCGGCGCTGCTCGCTGCCGAGCAATTGCCGGCCGAACTGGGCCTGCAAGTGTCGGAACTGGCCCGTTCCGCTTTCGACAAGGCATTTATTGTCGTGCTGGCCACGGCTTCCGCCATCCTGATGGCGGCCGCAGCCACCATCCGCCACCTGCATCTGCGGGCGCGCCGGGCGATCTCGATCTCGGTCTAATGGATCAACGCCTCAGCAGCGGCGCCACCTTGTCGCGCAAGACCGTCCATTGGGCGTCGTGCACGGCCTGGTTGGGGTCGTGTCCGGCCCGTTTCACCAAGGTAAAATCCTTGGCCGGCGCCGTGATGCTGTCAAAGTAGGTGCGCGCGATGACGGGCGAGGTCAGCAAGTCCGCTTCGCCCATGATGAAAAACACGGGCAAGTCAAAGCGCGTGCCCAGCGCGGGCAGGTCGACCTTGGCGAACATGCCGTCGCCGCGCAGGCCGATGAACTGGATGTACGAATAGTCGTCTGCCGCCTCGGCCGCCGCCAGGGCTTGCGGCGTGGCGTAGAACGGCGCAGGCTGCCACCAGTGCTTGGGCGGCGGATCCGTTGCCAATCCTTCATATTTGCGGTCGAAGCGGCGCAAGATGCCGAAGTTGCGCGGATCGCGCCATGGCGGCGCACCGAGGGCCGTCAGCTTGTCCACGGTGGCGGTATCACCGGCCGCTTGCGCCAGCGCCATCACTTCGCGGTACATGCCTGTCTCATTGTCCCGCGCATTGACCACCTGCGCCGTGCCGATATACGCGTGGAACAGGTCGGGGCGCACCTTGGCCATGTGCACGCCCAGTATCGATCCCCAGGAACTGCCCATCAAAATGACCTTCTGCTGGCCCAGATGCTGTTCAATATAGCGGGCCACGGCGATGCCGTCGTCGCGCATCTGTTCCACCGTCAAGGGCACGTCTTCCGCGGGCCGCTGCTTTGCATACGTCATGCCGGCGCCGCGCTGGTCCCACTGCACCAGGGTGTAGTGGCGCTCCCAGCCAGCGTAGATGGCATCCGCATACGGACTCAGCGCGTTGCCGGGGCCGCCATGAATGAACAGGATCACGGGATTGCCGCAGGCGGCGCCCGTGACCGTGATCCATTGCTCGATGCCATTGATGGGCACATAGCCTTGTTCGCGGATCGGCTGTGCGGGCGAGGCGCAGATGGACGGGGCGGCGGGCGGCGCCGCTTGCGCCACGCCGAGACAAGATAACAGCAGCAATGCCAGGCCTGTGATGCGCATATCGTCCTCTTTTAACTAGTTGGTGGAACTACAGCGTGCAATCGTGCGCTGGCTTGCGGGCAATAAAGCGGGTGCTGGCCTGTTCAAAGCAGGCGGGCGCCGTCCATAAAATGAAATGCGGGGCGTTGTGCACGGTGGACTGGGCCACCTTGCCGGCCTTGCTCTGTGTCAAAGCCCGCACTTGCGCCTGCGCGCCCGCGTATGGCGTCTTCGGGTCCAGGGTTCCCTGCAGTACCAAAGTTGGCGGCATTTTCTCCGGCAAGACGCCGAAATAGGCGTCGCGCGGGTAGGTGGGCAAGCCGCCGCCCAGCAGGATGCGGGGCAGGGGACTGGTAAACAGCAAGTCCGCCTCGTCGCGGGCGATGTCTGCGGCCGTCCAGCCGGGGTGCAACGACGGCTGCAGATTGTTTTCCGAATTGCTGATGATGCTGACCAGCGGAATCGACAGCGGCGACTGGGGATAGCTGCCCAGGCTGGCTGCCGCCTGCGTCAATGTGGCGCGCACGGACGCCAGTTCCGCTTCGCCGCCCCGGTCCAGGTCTTGCAGCAGATACGGGATGCGGGCGCGGGCGTTTGGCACGTCAAGCATGCCGCCAAGGAAGTTTTTCAGGTTCTTGCCGGGAATGGTCGCCAGCCGGGCCGGGTCCGCTTGCGCGTTGTCCAGCACGCGGCGGTACAGGGTTGCGGCCGGCTCGCCCAGTGCCGAATGACAAGCCGCATCCGCATCGCAGCGGGCCAGTGCCTGCATGCCGACCGTGTTGACCACGTGCGAACGCTGGCTCAAGTCCCAGCGCGCATCCGTTTGCGGCGGCACCAAGGAGTCGAAGATGACGCCCTGGACGGGCAGCGGCCCCAGCTGCAACGTGCGCAAGACCAGCTGCGTGCCATACGACACACTGTATACATACACGGGCGGCTTCTTCTTGCCTTGTTCGCCTTCGATCAAGGCTTTCAAGTCGCGCGCCGCCATGGTGATGGAAAACTGGCCCGCGTATTCCGGCACCAGGTTGATGCCGGCAAAGCAGCTGCCCCATTCGGCCCCGGCCAGGGCGCGGCCGCCGGGACTTTGTTCCGACTCTTCCACCTTGCACAGGCGCGAAGAATGGCCCGTGCCGCGGTGGTCGGGAATCAGGAATTCAAAGCCGGGAAAGCTGCGGCGCAAGGTAGGCAGCAGGCTGTAGAACGCGGCGCCCGATTCGCCGGGACCGCCCGCCACCAGCCACAGAGTGCCTTTGGCCGGCTTGCCGGCAGGCACATCGGCGGCAAACTTGCGCACGAAGACGTGCATGGCATCCGCGCTGCCGATGGCACGGCCCTGGGCATCGTAACTGCCGGGCACGTTCAAGCCCGAGCACAGGCTGCCGGGGGCGGCCGTATCGGAGCAGGGGGTGAAAACAAGGGGTTCGGCATGCAGGCAGGTGCTGGCAAGCAAGGTAGACAGCAGGGTCAGGCGGGGCAGGAAGGTCATCGGCTACTTTGGCGGCGTTGGAGGTCAGTCGCCAAAGTAGCGTTTTTTACAGCAATTGTCCAGATGGAAATATTTCTGCTAGGGACTATGCTTGCTGGCTCTTGCGCAGCAAGCGCAGGCCGTTCGCCACTACGAGCAGACTGGCGCCCACGTCGGCGAACACGGCCATCCACAAGGTCGCCATGCTGGCCAGGGCCAGGCCGAAGAAGACAGCCTTGATGCCGATGGCAAAGCTGATGTTTTGCACGAGGATGCTGCGCGTGCGCTGGCTCAGGCTGATGAATTCAGGCAATTTTCCCAGTTCATCATCCATCAGGGCCACGTCCGCCGTTTCGATGGCCGTGTCGCTGCCGGCCGCGCCCATGGCAAAGCCGATGTCGGCCTGCGCCAAGGCCGGGGCGTCGTTGACGCCGTCACCGAGCATGGCCACCACGCCGAACTGCTGCTGCAAGGCCTTGATTTCATCGAGTTTGTTTTCCGGCAGCAACTCCGCCTTGACCAGGCTGACACCGACTTCGGCGCCGATGCGCTGCGCCGTCAATGCATTGTCTCCCGTCAGCATGACGGTGGTGACGCCGAGCGCATTCAATCTGGCGATGGCGGACGCCGCAGTCGGGCGCAGCACGTCGGCCACGGCGATCACGCCCAGCGCGCCGGCGGAGGTGGCCAGCACCATGGCCGTGTACGCCTGCTGTTCCAGCCCGACCAAAATGGCTTGCAGTGCCGGCGTCAGTATCTTCAATTCCGTCATCAGGCGCGCATTGCCCAGGTAATACGTCTGGCCATTGATCGTGCCTTGCACGCCGCGTCCATGCAGGGCGGCAAACTGGGTCACGGGCAAGTGACTGCCGGCGGGCGGACCTGCCTTGACGATGGCGGCGGCCAGGGGGTGGGCCGAGTTCGCATCGAGGCTGGCGGCCAGCAGCAGGATAGTGTCGCGGCTGCCGCCATCGAGCGCCACCACGTCCGTGACCGCTGGTTTGCCCATGGTCAGGGTACCTGTCTTGTCGACGGCGATGGCCTTGATCCGGTAGCCCGTTTCCAGGAATTGCCCGCCTTTGACCAGGATGCCGCGCCGCGCGGCCGCCGTCAGGCCGCTGACGACGGTCACTGGCGTGGAAATGACGAGCGCACAAGGGCAGGCGATCACCAGCATCACCAGCGCTTTATACACCCAGGCCATGAACGGCTGGCCCAGCAGCAGTGGCGGCAGCACGGCCACGAGGATGGCGAAGACGACGACGGCCGGCGTGTAGTAACGGGCGAAATTGTCGACAAAGCGCTGCGTGGGTGCCTGTTTGCCCTGGGTTTCCTCGATCACCTTGACGATTTTCGCCAGGGTGCTGTTGCCGCTGTTGGCTGTCACCGTGACGTCGAGCAAGCCCCGTTCATTGATGGTGCCCGCATACACGACGTCGCCCACGGCCTTGTCCACCGGCATGCTTTCACCGGTGATCGGCGCCTGGTTGACGGACGATTCTCCGCTGGCCACCACGCCATCGAGCGCGATGCGTTCGCCCGGCTTGACGCGCATCAAGGCGCCGATGGCCACCGTGCCAACGGATACCTGCTGCCAGGCGCCGCTGGCGTCGGCGACCGTGGCCGTGTCGGGTGCCAGCTGCATCAGGCTGTGCACGGCGTTGCGCGCGCGGTTCAGGGACAAGCCTTCGATCAGTTCGGCGATGGCGAACAGGAAAATGACCATGGCCGCTTCCGGCCACTGGCCAATGGCGACGGCGCCGAAAACTGCAAGGCTCATCAGGAAATTGATGTTCAGGGTGAAGGTTTTCAGGGCAATCCAGCCCTTTTTCAGGGTCGGCCAGCCGCCCGTGGCAATCGACAGCAGGGCCAGGGCGATGACGAGGGGCGAACTGTCTTCATGCGTGGTCCACGCCAGCGCTTCGGCGGCCGCGGCAGCCAGGCCGGAGACGACCAGCAAGCCTTTTTGCAGGCCGCTCAGGCTGCCTTCGTTCGGGTCCCGCGCGACGGCAGCATTCGCTTCCATGGGAATGGCCTGCATGCCGATGCCGTGCAGGGCCGCTTCCACCGTGGCCAGCGAGGGCAGGGTGTGATGCACGTCGAGCACGCGGTTCATCAGGTTGAAATCGAGGCCCACGACGCCGGCCATATTGCTCAGCTTGTTGCGGATCAGCCGCTCTTCCGTGGGGCAATCCATGTTGGCGATGCGGTATTTGGCCGTGTTCGCGCCGGCGATGGCAGTGCTGGGCAGGGCCGGACCAGACGGAGCGGCAGGCGTGGACGAGCACGCATGTTGGCTGGAACAGCAGCTGACCGCCTTGGGCGCATGGTCATGCTTGTGCTCATGCTTGTGATCATGCTGATGGTCGTGCTTGTGCTCATGGTCGTGCGCATGGGTGTGGTCGTGATCGTGGCTATCGTGTGGCATCGCATCGTCCTTCCGGTTTCGTGTATGCTTCCATTAGAAACCCTGTAGCCGCTACAGGGTCAAGCGCAATTTGCGCGAAAGAATGAAAGGGGATGCCATGCGTATCGGAGAACTGGCCAAACGGACAGATTGTGACGTGGAAACCGTGCGTTATTATGAAAAGGCGGGCTTGCTGCAGGAACCTGGCCGCAACAGCGCCGGCTACCGCGAATACCGCGAAGAACACCAGGAACGGCTGCAATTCATCCGCCATTGCCGCTCCCTGCAGATCGGCTTGACCGATATCCGCGCCTTGCTGGAGTTCAAGAATAATCCGGCAGAAGGCTGCCAGAGCGTCAATGAATTGCTCGACCACCATATCTTGCGCATTGCCGAACAGATGGCGAATTTGCAAATATTGCAGCAGCAACTGGTGACCCTGCGCCACCAGTGCGACCAGCCGCAGCCGTCGCAAGACTGCGCGATCCTGCAAAACCTGTCCGAAGCAGCCAGCGGCCACGACTGCGCCTGCCATACCGAACTTCATTGACGATTGCTGCATGTTGAAACTGAGACCTGGAAGAACTTTACTGGCTTTATCCCTGCTGTCGCCGCTCAGCCATGCCGCCGATACACCTGCGGCAGCCGGCCACTACCTGACCCTGTACGCCGCGCCCGGCGTGCCGCAGGACGATGACCCGTATACGTGGAGCACGGCTGGCGGCAAGCAGCTGACCAAAGGCGTGACGAAGGCCGACGGCCGCGCCTATGTCAAAGGGGAGGAGGGCGAAGACACGTATATTCTGAAAACCGTCAGCATGCGCTGGCAGCTGAAGGTGCCAGCCGCATGCTGGCAGGGCGCGCCGGACGCCTTCCAGCAATGCATGCAACTGGCCAAGACCACGAGCCGCTATGACGAGGAGCAAGAGGGGCGCAAGCTGGCGGAGCAGCAGAAAGAAGTCACGATGCAGGCCAGGATCGCCGCTTATGCGGTGCAGGCCAGCGCCAACGACGATGACCTGGCCTGGCTGGGACGCTTGCCTTCGAACTGGACCCTGGAAAGCTATGGCAAGCGCCTGCTGGGCATCGGCGACAAGGTGGCCGGGCAGATTAGCAACGCGCTCAAGGATGGCGGCCCCGACGCGCGTCAGTTCGTCTGCCGCGCACCCGCTGACTATGGCCCCGTGCCGGACCAGGCCTTTATTGAAGCGTGGATGGCATTGCCGGGCGATGTGCGCAAGGTGCGCGCCGGCCCCGCCTGGGATGCGCTGGTGGCGGCCGGCGAAAAAGGCAACTGGATGGCCCGATTGGAACTGTATTACGCCTTGTCCAGCGTCAATGTTCACGCACTGAGCTTGCTGGAACAGTACCGCATCGTGCAATTGATGGAATGGTTGCACAAGAAACAGGTGGGCGGCCTGTATGGCTACTTCAGCGCCGGCATACCTGTCACCCCCGGCAATTTGCCCAGCGCCACCTGGCGCAAGCAGGACCAGGCCTCGCTGTATGCGGCCATGCTGGGCAGTTACGAGGATCAGAACAGCCGGGGCAGCGCCTTGCAGACGGACCCGGACCCCGCGCTGGCCGAGGCGGGCAGGAAAATGCTGGCCTGCGCCAAGGCTGCCATGCCGCGACGTTACTGACGCGGCAGCAACGGCGGGCCGCCATCGCCCAGGCGGAAGGCGTCAACCACGCGCAGCAAGTCATGCGCCTGGTCTTGCATGCTTTGCGCGGCGGCGGCCGATTGTTCGACGAGGGCGGCATTGCGCTGGGTCAATTCGTCCATTTCCGTGATGGCATTATTGACTTCCTCGATGCCCTTGCTCTGGCGCTGGCTGGCCGCCGTGATGTCGTTCATGATTTCCGTCACTTGCTGGACGGAAGCGACGATATCTCCCATGGTGCGCCCGGCGCTGTCGGCCAGCTCGCTGCCCGTTTCTATCCTGGCCACGGAATCCTCGATCAGTTGCTTGATTTCACGCGCCGCCGTGGCCGAACGCTGGGCCAGGCCCCGCACCTCGGTGGCGACGACGGCAAAGCCGCGTCCCTGTTCGCCCGCGCGCGCCGCTTCCACGGCCGCGTTCAAGGCGAGGATATTCGTCTGGAACGCAATGCCGTCGATGACGGCGATGATGTCGACGATGCGTCCGGAACTGGCCTTGATCGAACCCATCGTCTCGACCACCTGGCCCACGACGCGTCCCCCCTCGAGCGCCACATTCGACGTCGACAACACCATCTGGTTGGCCTGGTGCGCATGGTTGGCATTCTCTCGCACGGTATCGGTCAAGGCATGCATGGACGACGCCGTTTCTTGCAGGGAATGGGCTTGCGACTCGGTACGGGCCGACAAGTCCGCATTGCCCAGCGCGATTTCACTCGCTTCCACCGTGATGGTGGAGCCCGCCTGACGTATGTCGCCCAATAAAGTGTTCCAGTTCTTCAGCACGGTGGCCAGGGCCCGGGTCAGCTTGCCCACCTCGTCGTCGCCCCGGGCTTCGATGCGCGTGGTCAGGTCGCCGGCGGCCAGGCTTTCGGCGGCGCGGCAGGCGTCATCGATGCGCCCCACCACGGAGCGCGCCACCCATGTGGCGATCAGGGCCAGCAAGGCAAAGCCGACAGCCATGGTGCCCAGCGACAGCCAGCCGGCGCGTTGGCCCGCATTTTTTGTTTCCTGCAAGGCTACAACCGTGCGCTGGTCGAGGTTGAGCAGTACCTGGCGCAGCTGCCCGCGCACTTGCTGATAGTGTCCGGCGGCATTTTGCATCGCGGCCACGCCCGTGTTCGGGTCCATCGACGCCAGGTCCAGCGCCTGCGCCACGCTGGCACGGTAGCGCTCGACACCGGGCAAGGCCTGGCCCGCTTCCGTGGCGGCGCCCGAGAATTTCTGCAGCTCCTTCAATCCTTGCGCGATGGCGTTCAGCTGGCCATCCGTTTGCGCGCCGAATTGCTTGAACTGCTCTTCGGACAGGCTGGCCGCGATGGCGATCTTCGCGTACACGTCGGCATGTACCTGGCCCAGGGCAATAGCTTGCTGGTTAGCAAGCCGTTCGGCCGTCAGGGTGACGTCTTTCAATTCGCGCATGCGCTGCTCATTTTGCTGCATGGCGAAGTAGGACAAGGCACCCATGGCCAGCAGGCAAGCCAGCGCGACCACCGGGACGATCAACATCTTCTGTGCGATTTTCATTGAGGCCCGTAGCGTTGAAAAATTCGTTGAGAGATCGGTGTGCCATCCCGGCGCTGGCCGCGCGGCGGCCGGCTACAGGTAGATGCCGCCGCAGACGACGGAATCGGCCAGCTTTTCGCAGTACATCACCTTTGGCTCGATCTTCTTGGTTTCCGGGTTGGTGAATTTGTATTCCTGCCAGAACGCCCCCTTGCTCTTGGCCAGGTCGACTCGTTCCTTGACGAAGGCCTTGCCGTCGATATCCTTCAGCTCGATCAAGTTCTTGCCGACCATTTTCGGGTTGGCGCCATGCGCGGCGACGGTGCCATCGAGTTTATACACGACCAGGTACAGGTCGTGCAGGATGAATTGGGGCGACTTGGCAGTGATCTCGCCATACGCCTTGGCGTCGCCGGCGCTCTTGATGTAGGCCACACCTTTCTTGACCATGGCTTCTGCGTCGGCGCGCGTGGCGCCGCCTTCGGCAGCGCTGGCGATACCGGGCAGGGTCGCGGCGGCAAGCATGGCCGACAGGCAAATGGCAGGGGTGAACTTGGGCATGAGAATCTCCTTCACATTGCGGCAGGGGAAAACCGGCGGGGAACCGGTGCGGTGAGGCGGCGCCTATCGAAGTGCCGACGTTTCATAGTAGCGCGATGCCAGCAGACATGCGCTGGTGCAACAGTATTTTTTTGAGTGGGGCGTTTTTGCAACGGCGCGTGCAGATGGCCACAATCGCGTTGACAGAGGGAAAAAGCGGCTGGAAGCTATCGTATCGATAGTGTGTCGGCCGCGCCGCGCTACCAGCTGGCCGGGTCTTCCGCCGCAGCGCGCGCCAGGTCGTCGCGCCAGTCCTGCTGCACCAGCCGGAAAATGTCCGCGAAAAAGGCGCGCGGATCGTCCATTTCATCCCACAAGGCTGGCAGGGCGTTCGTGCTTTCGGGGTCGTGCTCGAGGATGGCCTGGAAATCGAAAGCGGGGTCTTGCAGCGCCTGCGCCAGCACGGTCACCAGTACATGACGGTGCCGGTAGCTGAGTTCCTTGTATTGCGACGTGATGTCGCGCCGTATCAGCGCCGCGCGCTGGACCGGGTCGTTCATGTTCCAGGTGTCGAGCTCCACGCCCAGGGTGTGTTCTCGGTCGTACACGTCGAAGGGACCAAGGAAATGGTAAAGCGTGGGCTCATATGGCACGTCGACCCAGGGGCTGCGCAGGCCCTTTGGTCTTTGCGTGCTCATCGACCGTTCACGCGCATACAGGCAAGGTCCAGCCTTCGTCACCGAGGTCGGTCGGGTAGATGGCGCGGGTCTGGTTCTCGCCCCAGCGTGCATGGTCGAGGATGCCGTCTTCATGCATGTCGAGCACCCATTCCGTGCTTTCCAGCAAGGTGCCATCCTTGTGGTAGACGCGGAAGAAGGTGGATGTGCTCAGCGCGCGCACGATGTTCTGCGGCACGCCGTTGCCGTAGTGCGGCACATAGGTCTTGATCACGCACGTGCCCTGGTTGTTCCACTGCTGTGCATACACGGTGGCATTGCGCGCCGCGCTGACTTTGATGAAGAGCCAGCCTGCCAGCAGGAAGATGAGCAGGAAGGCGGCGGCGATCAGGCCGGTTTTCTTGAGTAGCTGCATGAGGTCATGGCATGGCCGAAAACGAAGTTGCCGCATTGTATGTCAAGAGCAGACATGCTTGCCGTACGGCACGTACAGCAAGCATGTCCCCGCTAATTGCCGTCAACTTGGCTATTTGCCCACTGCCGCATGCAAGGTATTCGCCATTTCCAGGTGATGTTGCAACGCTGGCAAGGTCTTCGCGGCAAAGGCCTTGATCTCGGGATCGCTGGCCTTTTGGCTGGCATCCGTAAACAGTTTCACGGCGTCCTTGTGCGCCGCCACGCCGATGGTGGCTGCATATTCCTTGTCGAACTGCACACCTTCCAGGCGGCTCAGCTTGTCGATCTGCGCCTGGTGTTTCTTGCCGGGCTGGTCGCTGACCTCGATCTGCTTGCTGCTGGCCAGCTGTTTCAGCTCGTCAGCCACTTTCGTGTGGTCCGTGACCATGGCATCGGCGAATTTCTTCACTTCCGCATTGGTGCTCTTGCTTTGCGCTACTTTGCTTGCGGCAATTTCCGTGCTGCCCGCGTCTGCGGCCTTGCTGAGGAATTGCTTGTCGTACGCGCCCGGTGCGGCAGCGGCGATGCTGTTGATGGCGATGCCGCTCAACAAGGCCACGGCGGCGCCGATGGCCACGCTTTTCAGGGAGGGGGTACGGGAACTGGTGGTAGGGATAGGCATGGCAAATCCTTTCGGGTGTGGTTTTTTCTACAAGCTGATGACAATGTTAAGCCAGCAGCCTGCGCACACCCATAGGACAGTCGCGATTATGCCCGTAGGACTAGTCCTGTTCGTTAGCGCACAATTCGACTTGTTTCAGAGCAAACAAAGCGGTGATGCCGGCATCGCGGCGCCAGGCGGGCATGCCGATATCGAGCCATTCCGCCATCGCGTCCAGGTGCGATGGTTCCGAAACGCTGTGTTCGAGCTCATCGAGCACCGTGTCGCGGTCGATGTACAGGCTGTCCAGCCAGGCGTCGAACGAGGGCGCCAGTTCCATCAGGCCGTGGGCGCGCTTGCCCGTCCAGTCCGGCAATTCCTGCACATAGGCCAGTACCCGGCCGCCGCCTTCGTCCGTCAGGTCCAGGTAGACCATGGAATTGCCGCCATCGCGTGCGAAGGGCAGGATGCGCACGGGCATGTCCGTGTGCTTGCGCGCGGCGCGGATTTCACCGACAAGTGTTTCATCGCAGAAATCGCCTTCATCCGCGCTGAAGAAGGTATTAAAGCCCATTTTTTCCACGCCGCCATTGCCGTCCGGCACATCAGTGGTGTAGTCAAAACAGGCGCCGTTAGCCACTTTCAGGAACGCCAGGAAGGCGGGCGGCAAGGGCGCTTCCAGCAAGGCCTCGATGGCGGCGATCTGCCGCGCCGTGGGGGCTGGCTTGGCGTCCTCGATCGCCAGGTGGCGGTAGCGCGTGTAATAGTTGCTCATTGATTATCCTTGTATTTATTCTTGTATTCCACTGGCGCCACATCGTTGCAACCCGTCTCCACCTTGGCCAACGCATCGATGAGGCCCGCGCGCAGCACGGCCATCGAGCGTGCCTTGTCGTCGATCTGGGCAATTTTCGTTTCCAGCATAGCTCGTTTGGTCTGCGCATCGAGCGCGTTTTCCTGCCAGACGGCAATCACGTCGGCGATTTCCTTCAAGGTAAAACCCAGCGCCTTGGCGTGGCCGATCAGCTCGATGCGCCGCAAGGCTTGCGCCGAATATTCCTTGTAGTTATTCGTCAGGCCCGGCTGCGGGGCTTCATCCAGCAGTCCCTGGCGCTCGTAAAAGCGCACCGTATCCTTGCTGACGCCCGTCAGGCGGGTGATTTCTCCGATACGCATGGTTTTTTGACTTTCTACTAATTTGCGGGACGCGAACAATGTGCAGGGCAAGCCTATGCAATGCAGCCATGTGCATTTTTTGCATTCCACGCTTGACCGTGGACTAAAGTCTACAGTTTACAGTAAAGTTCTCTTCACTACGACTTAATTGCCATGACCGCTTTCAACTATACCAACCAGACCGTGCTGATCACGGGCGCCTCGTCCGGCATCGGCCGCGTCTTTGCGGAAACCCTGGCCGCGCGCGGCGCCCATTTGCTGTTGCTGGCACGTTCCGGTGCCGTGCTCGACAGCCTGGCTAAAGAACTTTCCCAGCGCCATGGCATCCGCGCCCATGCGCTGGTGGCCGACCTGAGCCAACCCGGCGCCGCTGCACAAGCTTATGCGCAAGCCTGGTCGCTGGGCATGGCGCCTGACGTACTGATCAATAACGCGGGATTCGCCACGCATGGCTACTTCGAAAGCATCGACCTGGCGCGCCAGGCGGCTGAAGTGACCGTCAATTGCACGGCGCTCATGGAAATGACGCACTGCGCCTTGCCGCACATGCTGACCAAAGGCCGCGGCGCCATCATCAACGTGGCCTCCACAGCGGCGCTGCAGCCCGATCCCTACATGGCCGTGTATGGCGCCAGCAAGGCTTTCGTGCTGTCGTTCTCGGAAGCGCTGTGGGCGGAAAACCGCAGCCGCGGCGTGCGCGTGCTGGCCCTGTGCCCGGGCGCCACGGAGACGGCTTTCTTCGACGTCGTGGCCGCGCCCGAAGCGGCCGTGGGCAAGCGCATGGATCCGCAAGCCGTCGTCGATGAAGCGCTGCGTGCGCTGGACCAGGGCCGCAGCAGCCATGTGGCGGGCAGGCCGAACCGGCTGCTGGCGTGGCTGCCGCGCTTGCTGCCGCGCCAGACCGTGCTGGGTATCGTGGAAGGCATGCTCAAACCGAAGGCAGCGTAGGGTTCAGAAGGCCATGATGCGTTCGCGCAACCAGCGGTGCGCCGGGTCCAGGTGCATGCGCTCGTGCCAGACCATGGCCATCTCGTAATCGGGCAGGCTGACGGGCGGCTCCCACGTGCGCAGGCCGCCCAGCGCGTTTTTCAGCAGGCGCGACGGCAGCAGGGCCACCATGTCGGACGCTGCCAGCAAGGGCGGGACGATGAGGAAATGCGGCACGGACAGCACCACCTTGCGCGTCCGGCCCAGCAATTCCAGCGCCGTATCGACATTGCTGCGGAAACCGCCGCCGTTGGGCGAGACGACGATGAATTCCAGCGCGCAAAATTGATCGACGTCGGGAGCCGTTTGCAGCAGCGGATGGTCGCGGTGGCCCGCCAGCACGTAGTGCTCGGTGAACAAGGTGCGGTGGCGCAAGCCGGGTGGCGCTTCTTCCTGTGCCAGAAAACCCAGGTCGACCTGGCCGTTTTCCAGGTCTTGCGCCATGCGCGCCGGCACGGCCTCGAACACGGCCATGCGCGACAACGGCGCCTGCGCGCGCAGGGCGGGCAGCATGGGCAGCAGGATCGCATATTCGGTGGCGTCGGCCGCCGCCAGGTTCCAGCGCACCTCGGCCGTGGCCGGGTCGAACGCCTGTTCCGGCTGCAAGACTTGCTCCAGCTGGGCCAGCACGGCTTGCAATGGTGCAAACAGGGCCAGCGCCCGGGCCGTGGGCAGCATGCCGCGCGGACCGGGCAAGAGCAGCGGATCGTCGAAGGCGGCGCGCAACTTGCCCAGCTGTACGCTGACGGATGGCTGACTCAGGTGCAGCCGCGCGGCCGCCCGCGTCACGTTGCGCTCGATCAACAAGGCATTCAGGGTCAGCAGCAGGTTCAAGTCCAGCTTGTGCAAATCCAACTTATGCAGATTGTTCATGACTATACCTTGTATATCAACTATTCATTTCCACTATGATAGCGCAAGCCCTACAGTAGTTCCTGCGATTCTCACTCTTCATCTTTTACAGGAACTAACTGATGCAACTCCATGAATATACGAGCTTTGATGGACTAGGACTGTCCCAGCTAGTGCGCGATGGCGCCGTCTCTGCGGCTGAATTGCACGATGCGGCCGTGCGCGCCTGCACCGCCGTCAACCCGCACATAAACGCCGTGGTCGAGTTGTGGCCAGCCGATTTCACGCACATCGACCACACGGCGCCGTTCGCCGGCGTGCCATTTTTGATCAAGGATGTGGCCGTCACCATGGCGGGCAAACTCAGCGAAGCGGGCAGCCGCCTGGGCGCCGGCCACGTCGCCGCGCTGGATTCCCACCTGATGACGCAGTTCCGCCAGGCGGGGCTAATCACCTTTGGCCGCACGAGCACGCCGGAAATGGCCTTTGCCACCACCACCGAACCCGTGCTCTACGGCGCCACGCGCAATCCCTGGAACGTGGCATTGAGCGCGGGGCGGTTCCAGCGGTGGCGCTGCGGCGGCCGTCGCGGCCGGCATCGTGCCGCTGGCACATGCGACGGATGCGGCCGGATCCATCCGCGTGCCTGCCGCGTCGACGGGGTTGTTCGGCTTGAAGCCGAGCCGAGGCCGGGTCTCGAACGGCCCCGCCATGGACGAAATCTTCAGCGGCCTGGGCGTGCAGCTGGGCGTGAGCCGCACCGTGCGCGACAGCGCCGCCTTGCTTGATTGCGTGCAGGGTGTGCTGCCGGGCGAGCCATATGTAACGGCTGCGCCCGGCCACAGCTGGCTGTCGCAAGTGAGCGTGGCGCCGGGCAAGCTGCGCATCGCCGTGCAGCGCGCCGCGTGCAATGGCGCCCATCCCGTGCCCACCATCGATGCCGCGCTGGACACGAGCGTGCGCCTGCTGGAAAGCCTGGGCCACCACGTGGAAGAAGTGTCGCCCGCGCTGGGCGTGTCGTGGGAAGCGTTCGTGCACGCCAATGCCAGCATCTGGTGCGCCAACCTGGTGCCATGGATAGACGCCCTTGCGCAAGAGAGCGGACGCAGCGTGTCACTCGACACCCTGGAAGCGGCGACCCTGGCCTGCTACCGCCATGGCAAGACGGTCTCGGCAGTCGATTTCGTGGCCGCCCTCGACGTGCGCAACACCGTCACGCGCCAGGCCGGCGCCTTGTTTGGCCAGTACGACGTGCTGCTGACGCCCACTATGCCGGACTTGCCATGGCAGCTGGGCCGCTATGGCGAAAAGGAGGAAAAACTTGACGGCCTTGGCTGGACGGCGCGCCTGTTCGAGCATTCGCCGTACACGCCGCTGGCGAACGTGGCGGGCTTGCCGGCCATGTCCGTGCCGCTCGGCATGTCGAATGACGGTTTGCCGATCGGCATGCAGTTCATGGCCGGTTACGCGAACGATGGAATCTTGCTGCGCCTGGCGGGACAGCTGGAGCGGGCGGCGCCGTGGGGGCAGCGTCGCCCATCCGTGTGGGCGGGCAAGGTGTAAAGCATGCCATGAAGGCGGCTGAAACCGGCCGCCATATCGGCTTTGGCCTGCGGCAGAAGCCGGGGTCGGACCCGCCGGGTTCGAGCCCAGTCCTTGTTCTTGGGTGAAAAATATCAGGTGGGCAGCGTCGCCAGCGGCGCCGCGCTGCGGCTTTCCAGGCGAAAGCGAGCTTTTTCCCACAGCCGGTCGTGGAAGGGCAGGACGATCACGTTGCAGATCGGCTCGACCACGGCCAGCAAGCCGCCGAAGGCCATGGAACCGGTGGCCCAGTACATGACGCCGAAAGCCACGCTCATGTGCAAGGCCGTCTGGCTGAGCTTTTCACCGGCCAGTGCGGCAAAGCCAAGGCGGCTGGCGGCGTAGCGGCGGCGGATCGCATGCCAGGCTTTTTCATGCCACGGCAGCAGGGCTACGTTGATGACCGGTTCGATGATGGCTGCCAAGCCACCGAGCGCTAGGGAGCCCGTGAGCAAGTAGGCGAGGCCGAAGGCGATCGACATGTGCGTGCAGACCTGGCTGAATGTTTTGATCGCTGTGAACAAGGGAGGCTCCTTTCTGTTGAATTCGCTTATCCTTGATTTAGATAGTAACGATTCTCATTTACAAAAGGAAGCAAAATATTTCAACCGAATCAATAGAAATAAACTATCAACATCTGGCATTGCATTTTATTTTCACGAAACCGGGCTGATCCCGTCCCAAACGCGCATTTGCTAGCTACACAGTAAACCAGCATGTGCTGGGGTTTCTGGAGAACAGCATGCCCACCCTTTTTGACGATGTACTGACCACGCCACAACCCTGGTCGCAGCAAGTGATTGCCGAGTGGCGCGACGTTTTTCCTGCGCAACACGGCGCCAATCTCGATGATTTCGTCGTGCGCGAGTGCCTGCGGCGCAACGCTCTCATGGACATGCGCAGCGTCGTCGGCCAGTCGGACCACTATGCGGGCCAGTCGTGGCGCGACGCGGCGCTGGCACCGCAATACAAACCGGGCAAGATGCGCGCCGTTTTTGCTCAATATGAACGCAACCCGGACTACTATTTCAACGGCGAACTGGACAATGGCATCGTGCTCAGTTCCATCGATGGCCACGATTGGTACACGGATGGCGGCGGCAATCACCGCACGGTGCTGGCGAAGTTCGCCTGCGACCGCATTGCGCGCCGCACCGGGCGCTATCCGCTGGTGCGCGGCGTGTCGACCTGCCGCTATGAGGCGGACATGCAGGCCTGGCTGTTGTTTTGCCAGCTGCGGGAACGCCATGCGCAGCTCATTTCCGTGGCCGTCACGCGTGAAGACAGGCAAAGAACCGATGTGGCCGGCGCGACGGACATCACCTGGCGCCTGCGGTTCTTCGTGCTGGACCGGCGTTTTGGCGGTATTCCTCGCGCCGGGCATCTCGACGCCGCCTGCTTTTGCGCCTATGCCCGGCATGTGCTTGCCCATGACGGCAAGCCAAGCTGGCGCGACCGCGTACTGGATTGCCTGATTGGCGACCCGGACCGTCTCATGTACCGGCCCGTAGCGTAAGCACGCCTACCTATGTGGTGTGCAGGCCGGAGGAGGGAAGTACCCGTCCGGCCTGCCTGACCTTACGGCAGGGTTTTCAGCACGGTCTTCGTGGGCACGGAGAAATTATAGTTGTTGTGGCGGTCCCAGTTGATCGACCACGTCATCACGCCGCGGAAGTCAGGATACGCCTGCAGCGGCTTGATGGTGCCGCAGTTGAGCAGGCGCGTCAGGCAATTGAGGGCGTTGCTGACGTCGGCATTCGTCGTGAAACCCGAGCCGGCCGAGCTGCGCCCTGACGGCACGCCAAAGCCCACCTGGTCCGGACGCAGGCCGGCAAAGGTATTGCTGCCGTAATTGAAACCTTCGATCAGCATGCGCGCTGTGGCCACCAGCTGGTCGGCCGAGCCGGCCTTGATGGGACCCGTGGCGTACGGCGTATAGATATCGCCATTGTTGTAGTACTGCGGGTGCAGCACCGTCAGCTCCGAGCGCAGGGCGTTGATGATGGGAATATAGGCGCCCCAGATGCTGCCGTAACTGGTGTAACCCCCTTCCACATACACCCATTCCGGCGCCATCGACAGGTAAAAGCTGCTGCCGACCTTGGCTTTCAGGTTTTTCACGGCGATCGGCAGATAGGTCTGGATGGCCGCGCCTTGCGCCACGCCGTTTTCCAGGTCCAGGTCGATGCCGTCGAAGCCATATTTGGTGATGATGGCGTACAGGCTGTTGGTGAAATTCGTCGCTTCGGCCGTGTTGCCGACGGAAACAGAGCCATTTTGGCCGCCCAGCGACAGGATGACTTTCTTGCCCTTGGCACGTTTGGCGGCCACGTCGGCGATGAATTGCGCTTCCGTGCCGGCGCCTGGATCGATGGTCAGGCTGACATTGCCGCCGCCCGCGTTGTCGCCGAACGAGACGACGATCACGTCCCAATCGTCGCTGACCTGGCTGATCGGATAGGTGGCGCCGCTGGGGTTGGTGAAGTTGTGCCAGTAGCCGATCAGCGCGTGTTTCGCCAGGCCCGTGGGGGTAGGCGTCGGTGTTGGAGTTGGAGTCGGAGTAGGCGTCGGGGTGGGAGTCGGCGTAGGTGTTGGGGTAGGCGTGGGTGTCGGAGTTGGCGTAGGAGTTGGTGTCGGCGTACCGCAGTCTCCCGCTGCCGTCCAGGGCTGGCCGCTACCGGCGCCGCCGTTGCTGGTCGACGGGTTATTGCCTTGCGTCCACCAGTTGGCCGTGTAATTGACGTTGTTGTAGCTGGCCTGGCCGCCGCCGTTGTAGGCCGTGCCGCTGTTCCACGGCGCGTAGCAGGCGACCGCTTGCGTGGCGCCGGCCAGCAGCTGGCTTGCGCCTGCGCTGGATCCTTCGCTGCCACCGCCGCAGGCTGCCAACGTTCCCCCGAAGAGGGTAATGATGAGGGTATTCATGACTGTCCGGTTCATTGCGTCTCCTTGTGTATTTTTTTGCCGGCCGGCTGGACACCGTCCGATTTTTCAGAGTGCAAGCATTGCAGGTGGTAGTCAACTGGTTTTATTCTTTGCGCAAGATCACAATACCAGTTGCCATCTTTCCCCAGTTGAAGGCGATGCGGGCCATACCAGTGGCTGTTTTCTGACACGCTGGTATGGTTCCAGGAATGGCGCCGGGAGCAGGGCGGGGAAGGGAGGAGGAATCTCGCAGCGGCTATGACGCTGTTTCCTGGCGCAATACGGCATACGATACGCGACAGCTCCAGCAGCATCTGCATCAAGGCCACGGCCTGATCATCGGAATTCAATGTTGAGATTTCTCATTGAAAACAATCTGCAAATAGCTGATTCTATTGCCTATTTTGTTGATTCTACTGGCAGTGGAATATTAGTCTCGGGCGGCAATTTGCCACCAGTTAAGCGCATGTGTTCCTTTCATTAAAGAAAGCCTGTAAGTTCCTGTATGGAACCATGCCACGACGAAAGCGAGAAGATGAAAAAGATAGTGATACTGGGTGCAGGCGGACAAGTGGCGCAGTGGGTCATCCTCGCCTTGGCGGGCCGTGAAGACATCGCCTTGACGTTGTTGTTGCGCAATCCCGCCAAGCTGCCTGCGCCAGTCCCGTCCAACGGCAGCGTGCTGGCCGGCGACGTGCTGGATCAGGCATTGCTGCGTCAAACGATGCCTGGTCATGACGTGGTCTACGCCAATCTGGTCGGCGACGACATGGAAGCCCAGGCCAACAGCATCATTGCCGCCATGCAGGCCTCGCATGTCGAGCGCCTGATTTTCGTGCTGTCGATGGGCATCTACGATGAAGTTCCTGGCAAATTCGGCGAGTGGAACAACGCCAGGCTGGCGGAACACCTGAAACCATTCCGCCGCGCCGCCGACGCCATCGAAGCATCGGGCCTGGCATACACGATCGTGCGCCCAGCCTGGATGACGGACGAAGACGAAGTCGACTACGAACTGACGACGCGCCACGCGCCATTCAAAGGCACCGTGGTGTCGCGCAAGAGCGTGGCAGACCTGATCGCCAGCATCATCGAAGCGCCAGAATTGCACCTGCACGCCAACCTGGGCGTGAACAAACCAAACACGGACGGGGACAAGCCATATTTCATGTAGCTTGTTCAGGCGGCGGCGACAGCGGCGCGCAGATAGGCGCAGATAGGGAGAATCGCGTTTGCGATTGAGGAGTTGGCAAAATGGGGGTTTTCTCAAATTCATCCATAACTTCGCATAATTTATATTATGTAAAATAGATTGTGGGGAGAGGATGATACTTGTAGTAACCTCAGATGTAGCCTAACTTGACAGTAGTTCCAGCGATTAGGTGCCCTTAACTCACAACCGCTGGATCATGTCTACCCTTACTCCTCGTCACCCTTAAGTTCTTTTGAGTTCTTCCGCACCTTCTTTTTGTCCTTTCTAGAAAGCCGCTTACTCAATTTCGAAAGTGTCTCGACGGCCTCTATTGCGAAGTTCGCGTCAGCCCTTTTAAGCATGTATGCATTTGGCCACCGAATGTCCTTCTCTAACATAGAAAGGAGAACATTATTAATTTCCCGCTTTCCTGCAATGTCGGTACCTACTAAAGACGATTGAGATAGATAGGCCAACATAAATTTATCAAACATCGCTTTTATTTTAAGTAAGTAAGTTGAGGTGTCCACATAATGTCGATATTGCTTTAGGTACCAACCACTCAACACTTCAATAAATACAAAAAGACCAGAACACGAAGCTATTCCGTAAATAAATTCAACCTTAAACCCATGAATCCAAGATAGAATTTGCCATGCAACTATGGAAAATATAAAGAAAAATATTCCGGCAAGCGTATATTTACTTCCTTTATCAAGTAACAACGACGCCTTCTCCTCAGCTATTGATGCTTTTTCTTGAAGCAATAATGACATCTCTTCAAAGTAGTGAATAAATTGATCTTTTTCTTTTAGGGAAATCCGCTCATTTACGTCAACATCATCGTCACCCGGTCTGACGCTCGTAGCAAATGGCCAAGCACTTATCGGAGAATTTTCTTTAATTTCACGTTGGCGCAAATCCACATCTCTAAAGCTATCTTTAGAAAGAACACCTGGCAAAATAATATAGAGAAATGCCATTGCTATCACAGAAACGCCCAATGCTACCTGCCAATTCTCCATCAGTATGGTCGTGAATAACACCTTGCTATACGCCGAAGTAATTAGCATTCCTCCGATTGTCAATGACCCATAGAAAATTATGAATTTCTTATAGACCAATTTCTTTCTCTGTAAGAGTTCATCTTTTTCTTTTTTTGCCAAAAATTCTGCATGAGCTTCTTTCAGCCGGAGATATTCCTCATGCGTCCTGTACTCTTCATATTCCCTTTCAATCTCATTATGATCTATGCCATCATTTTCTTCTTCATCATCATATTGCTCAGCTATTTTCGACACTCCCTACCCCTTCTTTAATATTTATATAACAATTCTACTTTTAAATTTATAACTAAAGTAAGTAAATAACCTATCGAAAATATCTCACGCTTCAAAAAAAAGAAAATTTTAACCGAAGTTTGATAATTATAGCAATTTAATTATGAGCTGAAATCGCCTCTTTTCGCGCGATCACATATTCCGTGACAACGAATTTCGTCATTAAAACAACGTTCGCACACACGTAGACGCAAGCAATATCGAGCCTCCTGCACCGCCCATTTCGGCACCCCAAGCATGTACATAAAGTTTGTCGGTCGCCTCCGGACCACCCTGTTCGGCACGCGAATCGGAGGCAACGGTGGGCTGATGCGAGCACAGGAGCTCGCGCGCAGCCGAAAGCACCGCTGCGGCTCGGCCGGTATTGGACTTGGAAGTAGATATCCCCGAATCACGAAGTAGCGGCAACCCGGTGTTCGCGTCCAATCCGCCACAGGAGGCGTGCTGCTGGAGACCACCCGCATCCGGCGCAATCTTCATGAATTCCTTAGCGGCATCATGGTTGCCGGTGGAAGTAGCCGCAATTACGGCTGTCACCACATCTCGGTCGATGATCTGGTCCAGTTGATACTGGAATGTGGTTGGGAGCAACGCGACCCGATGCAGGGAACCGAGTGTTACCATGAGTCACGGCGAGGCACTTCAATGGACACAGTTTCTGTGTTTAAGGACAACTCGGAGCTCAAGAAGATCGGCAGTTGCCCCTCCCCATGTCCGACGCAGACAGTATCTACTAGCTACGGGATGCCGTAAATACCGCGTAGTCGATCCCATTCTAAGGTCAACTGCGGATTGAGTTCCTCGTAAATTTTAGAGGACAAGGTGATGCCGGCGGCACTTTTCGAGGTTTCATATCGCGTGTAAGCATCCATGGCAATGGTATCGAATACCACGCCGTTCGGTGGGGTGAAATAAAGCTGCTGCAATTCGCCGAAAATCCGCTCGGCGCGCGCCCGCAACCACCACAACCGCGTGAATCGCACGATGATTTGTTCCCCGAATAGCACTTGGGCGGATGCGCACCATAGTGTGATGGGAGTGTCTCTGCATGCCAGGCCGACGGCAAAGATGGCGACATAGGCAGCGACCCAAGGGATTTGCCGCTTAAACATGCTGCGACTGATTTCCTTGGTAAACAATGAGTTTTCAAAGGTCTGCGCCGCAATTTTATGCATACCAGGTTGGGCATTGTTATTGTAGTAGCCTTGGGTACGCGTGGTTGCCAAGTTCTGACCGTAGGCATGCGACAGGAAATCCTGCGCCCTGGCGTTGGCGGCGCGCGGCGAAAGGTATAACTTGACCGCGAGGTCAATCACAAACAGACCAAGCACGGTAACCAAGAAGAAGATCTGGACCCAGCTAAACGCTGCGGGATAACGTGTTTCAGGAATAAAGGTGCTGGCGATTGAAAGCAAGGCGCCCAGTAGGAAGAGGCGATTGGCCCATTTGTCTACGTCTTCGATGATGTCAAAATAGTTGGTTCGGATGGGGTCGACGGGCGGATTCGGCTGCATCTTCTTGCTTTCTTGGTTAATGACTTGCTGTAACTACGGCGGCGAGACGTCGGGTGCTCGCCGCCGCCAGCCCATATGCCGGTGTCCAGCCAGTGTTCAAAATAAAACAGCCATTCCACAGTCCAGGGGACATAGGTCTCGGACAGTTTTTTGTTCCAATCCCACTCCTTATATCGCGGCCGCCAAAGGCATAGATGCACGCCCTTACCATCGTACGGATAGACATGCGGTAACTTTCTGCCTATGCCAAGCGCGTGCAAATCAGGTTCCTTGACGATCATTTCGGGAAGCACGAGGCCTGCAGGAACATGTAGCTCGCATTGATAAAGCCGTGATGCGGGTGACGGCGACAACTCCATACGGTAGACCAACTCCCTGCCGGAATGAAACGTATGGGACGCACCGGGCAATTTTAAATGCGAAAGATCAAGCAGGCGCGCAGCCAAATCGGGTGGCCGCTTAATACCCTTCCACATACTATTTACCGAAGAACGTGTGACCGTGCGCCGTCATGGGTACGGCAATGCCGCCGCCAGTGATGCTGGCAATTTTGCCGGCGCCGCGCTGCTGGGACTGCCTACCTAATTGCGCCTGGCGCAACGCTGCACCAGCCTTCTCGCCGAACGCCGATGAAACTTGGTTGGCCACTTGATCAAGTCCAGCCCGGGCCTCGACCGTGTCTACGACCGCCAGCACGTCTTCAAGCAGTTTGTTATGCCATTGGCTGAAGGCCTGCCGCTTCTGCGGACTATCCATGCAGCTCGCCAAGTTGTCGCCCGGCGCCGTTGGATTGTCCACGACCCACTCAACCTGGTCGTAGCCCGCGTGCCGCGTGGTGATCAAAGTAGGCATGGTGCGGATAATATCGAGCAGCAGGTCGAGCTGGTCTAAGTGCGGGATCTGCGCCAGAAGCTTGTAGCTGCTGGCCGCCAACGACGTGATCAGGATTGAGCTCGGACGCAGATGCTGCACCGACTCCTCGCCGAACAGCGCGTCGCGGTGCAGCTTCATCATCTGGATCAGGCGACACAACAGACGACCGAACACTTCCGTTCCAGGCAGCGGTGTGATGTCCGCCTTACGGAAGCCCTCGGCGGAAAGGCTATCCATGACGATCCTGCGGAAGTTCGGTTCTATGGCTGCGATATCGCTGAACATCCTGGAAAAGCCCTTCGGGTTCGTTGGGTGGAAGCTGCGCAATTCGCGGTCGGGAATCATGCCGTGGTGCTCGCCATGGAGCGCCGCCAGATGAGGGTACTCGATGATCGGCGCAATATCGGCGCACATGCCATCCGCATATTCCAACGTTGCGCAACGCGCCCAGCGGTGCAGCCGCAAGCTATGCTGGTCCGCGTAACGCGTGAGGGCGGTGTGGAGTTTGTTCATCAGCGTGTTGGCGCCGGCGGAGCCGGAATACACCGCCCATGCGGAACGATTCATCCGCGCCACGAGATCGATGTCGAACCCATCCCTGCGGCGCAACGGGCGCGTCAACGTGCCCAACTGTCTTGACCCTTGCGGGTGAACTTCCTCCAAGTGCCCTTTCAGTTCCGGGCAATCAACCAGAAATTCGCTGGTGCTGCGGTACGAGCGCTCCAGCGTGGCAAGCTGACTATCGGACGGTTCCAGGCTGCGCCCGATATCTTCAACCAAGCGGACAAAGAAAGAATCGGTGTTCGCCGAGTAGGACTTGCTGAGATACGACGGGTTAGCGGCCATGCGGCACCTTGGAAAATGAAATAGCTGGATTAATAAGCAGCACTCTCGGCGAATGAGTGCCAATGGTAACAGGCAGTGCCATAAACACAAGCAACATCGCTGATTTTGGTTATTTTCGGGAAAGTGGATCCACCTAAAATCAAGGGGTCTTGCGCGACTGCGATGTCACCGAGCCAGCCTGCTTCCTGGTGGTGGTGCTGGAATTTGGATTCTTCAGCGCCGCCGAGGCTTTGGTCTCCATCGGCTTACTGGAGACTTTGCTGGTTCTCGATTGCGCCAGGGCGCTACCGGCCAAGCTGCGTTGAAGCGTGGACGCGGTCACACTTCCCAGTGTACGGCCTGCGATGGAGGCGACTTTGCCGCCGGTGGCTTTGCCTGTCATGATGAATCCATGGTTTTATTGACAATAAAAACTACATGTAGTGATATTATCACTAAATGCACTATAGATGGCGCTGTATGGATATACAAGGTTTTTCGGCAATATTTTGAACAATGGCGGTTTTCCCTACAACTAGAACTACTTACCTTAATCCGTGCTAGGGTAAAAAGTGTATTTTGACGGTCATAAAAATATACCTGTTAAGGTACCTATGCGTATCCAGTCTCGATATCGCCATGCCCCGCCCTGCTTCCGCATTAACCGACGAACATGGACTGCCCCATCTGTTCGTCGTTCGGGCCACACCCCCAAGATGCCTGTGCCAGATGGAGAACAGCAACGCATACATTTTCCGCACCGCAACGTGCTACACCGACTATGCCCCCATGAAGGGTGGCGAAACGACAAGAACTAGTTCAGGCCTCTGTGCTGGGGATAGCCAAGCCCTGCTGATCCTTGCAAGGCCAAGCCGAATCGGCTTCTCGACCAGCATTCAGAGCACGTCATGTCAGCAAATATAGAACGTAATGATTCTCATTTATAGTATAGTGCGCACAGTTTTTCTTCTTATAACCTTGCGCCCATGCCATCGATGCCATCCTCACGCCCTACTCCATCCCCAGCCCATCATCCCCTCGCCGCCCGTATGATTCTCGCCGGCCTGCTCATTGCCAGCGTGGCACCCTCAGTCTATGCGCAAGCAACGTCCAGCGCGCCCAACCCGCTAGCCACCGTGGTCGTCACCGGCCAGGCCGAAGCGGATGCCGGCGGGCAGATTGCCAAGAGTGCGCGTGCTGGCATGCTGGGGGAAAAAGACTTGCTCGATACGCCGTTCAGCGTCAACAGCTACACGAGCCAGCGCATGCTGGACCAGCAGGCGCTGACTCTGGCCGAGGTGCTGGGCGGCGATCCGTCTACCCGCTTCACGGGCCAGATCGGCGGCGTCACGGATTCGTTTTTCATCCGCGGTTTTCCCCTCAACGAGGGCAATCTGAGTGAAGTGGCGTTCGACGGCGTGTATGGCGTCTCGCCCAATTACCATTTGTTTACGGAATACCTGCAAAGCGTCGAGGTGCTCAAGGGGCCGGCCGCCTTGCTGTACGGGATGTCGCCGAATGGCGGCGTGGGCGGCGTCGTCAATGCCGTGCCGAAACGCTCGCTGCCGCGCGATCTGACGCGATTGACGCTCGACTACGGCTCGGGCTCGCAGGCTGGCGCGGCCATCGACGTCAGCCGCCGCTTCGGCGAGGAGCGGCGTTTCGGCATCCGCTTCAATGGCTTGCACCGCCAGGGCCACACGCCGCTCGACCACCAGACCTCGCGCGCGGAAGTGGCGGCCGTCGCCCTCGACTACCAGGGCCAGCGGCTGCGCGCCTCGCTCGACGTGATCGAGCAATACCAGTGGATCGACGCGCCCACGCGCCCTTTCCTCGTGGCCGCGCGCCTGCCCGTGCCGGAAGCGCCTGATGGCCGGCGCAACATCGCCCAGTCCTGGGGCTGGTGGAAGTCCAACGACCTGGCCACCTTGGGCAAGCTCGAATACGATGTGAACGACAAGGTGACCGTGTTCGCCGATCTGGGCGGCACGCGCTCCGACGTGTCGCGCTATTCGGACCAGACGCCGACGATCACCAGCGCGGCCGGCGACATGACGGTCACGCCCATGAACTGGAAATTCCGCGTGCGGCGCGCCAGTGGCGACACGGGCGTGCGCACACGCTTTCGCACGGGCGGCGTCGAGCATGCGCTGGTCGTGATGGGCAATGTCTACCGAGACGAGTTTGGCAGCGTGAGCAATTCAGGCAAGCTCATCACCTCGAACATCTACCATCCCGTGGCCGTGCCCGACCCCGGCATTGCCGCACCGGCCCGCGTGCCGAAACTGTCCGCGTCGACCCTCTCCAGCCTGGCCGTGGCCGATACGCTGGACATGCTGGACCAGCGCGTGCAGCTGACCCTGGGCGTGCGCCGCCAGCTGGTCGAATCGAAAAACTACAACGCCATCAGCGGCGCGCTGACCACGCACTACAAGCAAGGCACATTGACGCCGCTGGCCGGCATCGTCGTCAAGCCGCTGCGCCACGTGTCGCTGTATGCGAACTATATCGAGGGCCTGAGCAAGGGCGATATCGCCCCGAACATCGCCGACAACGCGGGCCAGGTCTTCGCGCCCTACAAGAGCAAGCAATATGAAGTGGGCACGAAGGCCGATTTCGGCGTCGTGCTGGCGACGCTGGCCGTGTTCCAGGTGACCAAGCCCAGCGGCCAGTTGTACGGCAAGGTCTACAGCATGGATAGCGAACAGCGCAACCGGGGCCTGGAGCTGAACCTGTCGGGCGCCGCCAGCAAGGCCGTGCGCCTGCTGGCCGGCATCACCCTTCTCGACGGGCGCCTGGTGAAGACCAACAACGCCGCCACCATGGGCAAGCGCCCCGTGGGCGTACCGACGTCGATGGCCAACCTGGGCGGCGAATGGGATCTGCCGTACTGGCCTGGCTTGACGGCCACGGGCGCCGTCAGTTACACGAGCAAGCAGTTTGTCGACCAGGCAAACGTGCAATCGGTGCCGTCGTGGACCAAGGTCGACCTGGGCTTGCGCTACCGCACGGCCATCGCCGGCAAGGCGACGACCTTGCGCGCCGGCTTGATGAACGCTTTCGACCGCCATTACTGGGCCGGCGTGGCCTCGTATGGCACCGTTTCGCAGTCGGCGCCCCGCACCATGCAACTGTCGGCCGCCGTCGATTTCTGAGGCGATCCGCAGTCAGGCCTTACTTGAGTTGCTGCAGCGCCTGGCGCTCGGCGTCCGCGTCGAGGGGCTGGCCGGCGATGCGCGCGTCTATCGCCTGCAAAATGGCCGGGGCGGCGCTGCCCGCCATGCGGTAAGTTGCCGCTGCCGTCGTTTCCGGCTGGGTTTCCACCAGCACGGGAATAATCCACGGGCCGCCAGCCTCGGGCGCCTTGCAGGCGAGGCCGGCCAGGGCCGATGCCTGGCTGGCGCCGTCGTGAAGCGTGAAACTGCGGCAGAATTGACCGTCGGCCGAGCGGAAAGTGATGCCGATGCTGACAGGCTGCCCCTGCCCTGGCGCGCTGGCCAGCTGCTGCGACAATGCGCGGGCCAGCACGCCGCCTGCCGCCATGCGGCCATCGGCGGTGCTGACGGCATCGGTGGCATGGCCCTGGCGGCCGCCGGATTCGAGCATGGGCAAGGCCATTTTACCGATGAGTACGCCAACGACCAGGGTCGCGGCCAGCGCGCCCCACGCGGGCAAGGCCCAGCAGCTGTGGTTGGCGGCGGGCCTTGGAATGAACACTGGCGCCGGGCTGGCGGGCGCCGGTTCGGCCGGGCTCAGCGCGTCGCGCAGGTGCTGCGGCACGGCTTCGTCGAGGATCGGGGAGAAACTGGCGTAGACGTCGTCGCGCATGGCGCGATGCTGGGCCACGCGCCGGGCCATTGCGGCGTCGTCAGCCATCGCGGCCTTGACCTGCGCGCTGGTGTCGGGGTCCAGCTCGCCGTCGGCAAATGCCATCAGGATTTCATCAGAGAACTGCGTCATTTTACCCTCTCCGTATCGGACAACTGCGCCTGCAGCGCTTCGCGCGCCCGCGCCAGGCGGCTGGTCAGCGTGCCGACCGGAATGTCCAGCACCTGCGCCGCCTCTTTGTAAGGCATGCCATCGATGAGCACCAGGGCCACCACCATGCGTTGGTCTTCGTTCAGCCGGCTGATCGCTTGCTGTACAGCCAGCCGATGCACCTGCCTCTCGGACGCATCGTCGCCAACGAACTGCCCCTCTTCCTCGTTGCTAAACAGCCGGTCGCGCCGTACCCGCACCCTCACCTCGTCTATCCAGGCATTCTTCATGATTCTGAACAGCCAGCTGTCGAGCCGTGACCCCGCTTCCCACTGGCCGCTATGCTTGAGCGCCCGTTCGATGGCGACTTGCACAAGATCGTCGGCATCTTCATGGTTGCGCGTGACTGCCCGGCCAAAGCGCCGCAGCCGTGGCAGCAAGGCGGCAATTTCGGCGTGGAGCGATGCGGCGTGTGGCGTCATTGGTCTCTGGTAAACGATGGGGTACGGGATTTTAGTCCATCCCCCAACCATTTAGGCTTAATATAATGAAACATCCTGTTTCACCGAACGCCCCAGATATTTCGCCATGCCCCCTAGCCTGCTCCTGTTGTCCCCTCCCGCCCGGCGCCTCCTGGCGCTGCTGCCCCTGCTGTTGACCTGCACCGCCGTCCATGCCCAGGGCCATGGTCAAGGCCATGGTCAAGGCAACCGGCCGGCCATGAATCCCTCAATGAATATGCCCATGCCGCGCGGCAATGGTATGGGCAATGGCAATAGTATGGGCATGGGCAACGGAATGGGGAATGGCATGGGCATGGGTTTGCAGAGGGATCCCCCCGGCTTGCTCAAACAGCAAAACTGGATGCAACCCGGCAATTCTGGCAATGTTGGGAATGCCGCCAATGGGGCCAGGGCGGCCAATGCAGCCAATCGCGGCGACACTGACGAGACTGGCGAAGGGGCCAGCCTGCAACAATCGCGCGCGCGTACGGTGAAAAACCTGCTGCGCGTATATCGCGACGTGATCGAAGCCGATCCCCGCGGCGAGCCCGTGCTGAGGCGGCAGCTGCTCGCATGGTCGCCGCCGGCCGCCGTGCTGGAAGCGGCGCGTGCCGAGGGTTTCAGCGTGCTTGGGAAGCGGGTTCTGGGCGGGCTGGGCGAAACGCTGGTCACGCTCGGCGTGCCGGAGCGTTACAGCACGGAAGAGGCGCTGGCGCGGCTGCAAGCGCTCGATCCCGGCGGCAGCCATGATTTCAATCACTTGTATATCAGCAGCGGCCAGTCCGGCAAGCCATCCGCCACCGGCCAGCGCGCCGCCCGCCCTGCCGCGGCCGGTCCGGTGCGCGTCGGGCTGGTCGATGGCGGCGTCGACAGCACGCACCAGGCCTTCCAGAAGGCGGCCATCCGGCGCTGGGGATGCAACGGCCGCGTCGTGCCCAGCGCGCATGGCACGGCGGTGGCTTCGCTGCTGATCGGAAACGCCGACCGCTTTCATGGCGTGTCGCCGGGAGCCCGGCTGTATGCGGCCGACGCCTATTGCGGCAGCGAAACGGGTGGCGCCGTAGACCAGATCATCGAGGCGCTGGCCTGGCTTGCACGCGAACAAGTCCCGGTGGTCAACGTCAGCCTGGTGGGACCGCCCAACCAGATGCTCGAACGCGCCGTGCAGGCCATGCTCAAGCGCGGCCACCTGCTGATCGCCGCCGTGGGCAATGACGGCCCGGCCGCGCCGCCGTTGTATCCGGCCAGCTATCCTGGCGTGATCGGCGTCAGCGGCGCCGATGCGCAACGGCGCATCCTGCCCGAGGCGGCGCGCGGCCCGCAGGTGATGTTCGCCGCGCCCGGCAGCCAGATGCTGGCCGCCGCCGTCGGCCCGCAGCCCTATGGCGTGGTGCGCGGCACATCGTTTGCCGCGCCTATCGTGGCAGCCATGCTGGCGCAAAGCATGCGCACACCCGACCTGGCGGCAGGCCGCTCCGCCGTGGCCAAGCTGGCTGCGCGGGCGCAGCGCATGAGCAGCGGGGAACGCTCGCCCGAGGCCGGTTACGGCCTGGTCGGCGAAGCATTCCGCATCGCGCCCGAAGCCAGGCCGTAAGGCCCGGGCGAGATCGTGCGCCAGGTCGCGAAAAAAAAGTTGCCGGTGATGGATGAAATTCGCCTCGCCCGTCGTTCTTACTGTACCAGCCGCAATTTTTCCGTGGCTCTCAAGGAGACTGAACATGAAATCCCAGCAACTTGCCACCCTGGCCACCATTCGAGGAGAAAACTCCATGACACACTTATTGCGTACCTGCGGCATGATCAGCACCGTCACCGCCGCAGCCCTGCTGTCGGCCTGCGGCGGCGGTGGATCGTCAAGTGATACCAACCTGAGCGGGACGCTGGGCGTCGCCATCACCGATGCGCCAGCGTGCGGCTTTGACGCCGTCAACGTGACCGTCAACAAGGTCCGCGTGCACCAAAGCGCCACGGCGGGCGATACCGATGCGGGCTGGACCGATATCACGCTCAGCCCGGCGCGCAAGATCAACCTCTTGAACCTGACCAATGGCGCCCTGGAAAACCTGGGGCAAACCCCGCTGACGCCCGGCCGCTACACGCAGCTGCGCCTGGTGCTCGATGCCAATGCCGGCTCGGCCATGGCCAATTCGGTGGTGCCGAGCGGCACCGTCAACGAGGTTTCCCTCGATACGCCCAGCGCGGTCCAGAGCGGCATCAAGCTGGTCAACCAGTTCGACGTGGCTGCGGGGCAGCGGGTCGACCTAGTACTCGACTTCGACGCCTGCAAATCCGTCGTCAAGAAAGGCAATGGCGGCTTTGCGCTCAAGCCGGTCGTCAAAGTCGTGCCAACCGTACTGAATGGTATCAACGGTTTTGTCCCACCTGCCTTGCTGACGCAACATGTGATGGTAACGGCGCAGCAGAACGGCACGATTGTCGCCGCCACCGCGCCGAACGCGACGACGGGCGAATTCTATCTGGCGCGCCTGGTTCCCGGTAACTATGACGTCGTCATCACCGCCGACAACAGCGCCACTGCCGTCATTGCCGCCGTGCCGGTCGCCACCGCGACGAGCACCACAACGCTCAGCAGCGCCAGCGCGCCGATCAATCTCGTGGCCGCCGCAACGGCTCCAGGCATCATCGGCGGTACCGTCGCCCTGGCACCAGTGAGCATCACCGAAGTCGCGACGGTCTCCGCAAAGCAGAGTTTCGCGGCCGGCCCGACCGTCACGGTCAAGTACCAGGGCGTGGATATCGCCACCGGCGCCTATGCGCTGACCCTGCCCACCGTTGCGCCGCAGCTGGCGCCGTACAGCGCCACCCTGCCCCTGGTATTCACGGCGCAGGCCAATACGCTGCCCGGCACCGGCAAATACAAAGTGGAAGCGGCAGCAAACGGCTATGCGGTCCAGAGCCTGCCATCGGTGGATATCTCCACGGCGAATCAGCTTGGCGTCAGCTTTACCTTGATACCTTAAAAGCATCGTAACAGCACGGTGATGCCTCGACGCAGGCATCACCGTGCATAGTCAATCGCATAGTCAATCTCTACTGCCTATCCCCAGGCTTTCCATCACCCTGGCGGCATTATCCTTGCAGTCCACATCGTCCGGCTTTGCATCGATCAGTTGAATCAGCGACAAAAGATGGGCCTTGTTCTGCGCCAGTCGCACTTCCAGCGATTCGATATCGGCAATCTTCTTTTTCAGCGCGGCCATCAGCTCATCATGTTTCCATGATGAGCTATCCTCGGGCAAGACTTGCCTGATTTCGTCCAGGGAAAAGCCCGCCTGCTGCGCGTCGCTGATAATGGACAGTACCGCCACCGCTTCCAGAGGATAGTCGCGGTAGCCATTCGATTGCCGGCTCACGGCTTTCAACAGGCCCCTGGATTCGTAGAACCGAATCGTGGAGGCCGCCAAGCCGCTGCGCTTGGCCAATTCACCAATTTTCATCACTTCCCCGCTGATTTTTTGTGCTTGCCTATCCGTGTCATCACGACGCCATGCTCAACTATAAGCTTGAAGCCAGCTTGAATGTCAAGCGGCGGGTGATGCCGCAAGGGAGATTGCAATTTTTTCGATTCAGGGCTTGACCTTCAAGTTAGCTTAAGAGCGCCTAACAGAACCTCCGAATATATCGCCAGCAGATGAGTATGCAGGCAAGCGAGAGGAATGCCTGGTGGATATCGGCTCTGCGCTCGTAGCGGATACGCAGCCGGCGGAAACGGTGAAGCCAACCGAGTGTGCGTTCGACAACCCAGCGCCATTTGCCCAGTCGCTCGCGCGATTCGATGCCGTAGCGAGCAATGCGCGGTGCAATCCCTCTGCTACGTAGCCAGGCCCGATGGGCACGTGATGCATAGGCCTTGTCGGCGTGCAGTTTGGCCGGACGTTTGCGTGGCCGGCCCGCCAGGCCTGCCACTGACGGGACGGCTTCGAGCAGCGGGATCAGCATCCGGGAATCATGTACCTGAGCCCCCGATATGCTCGCCACTAGAGGCAGTCCGCGTTGGTCGACGAGCAGATGGTGCTTGCAACCGAGCTTGCCGCGGTCGGTGGGATTGGGGCCGGTATGCTGTCCGCCCAGGGGGGGATGGCACGCTGGCCGAGTCGACACTGGCGCGTTCCCATTGAATCTGGTCGTATTCCCGCAAGTGCTGCAGCATGGCTTCATGGATGCGTTGCCACACACCAGCCTGTTGCCATGCATGCAGGCGCCGCCAGCAACTCATGCCGCTGCCACAGCCCAATTCACGAGGAAGATATTCCCAAGGCAAGCCTGTCTTAAGGACAAACAGGATACCCGTCAAGGCGGCGCGGTCGTCAATGCGAGGGCGTCCTCCCTTGGGGGAAGGATGATGTACTGGCAGTAAAGGCTGGATCAGCGCCCACAGGTCATCAGGAAGAAGTGCTTTGGCCATGTGATCGGTTCCCGAAAAACGATGTCAGGTGGGTTTGACCAATTTCGGGGCCGTTTGTTTCTCTGGCGATGTTTTGTTAGGCGCTCTAAAGCTTATCGTGGGGCTATCGCAACCTTGAAGATCAGCATGAAACCCTTTACCGCACTGACATTACCGAATGGGACCGTCGTTCCGAACCGTCTTGCCAAAGCCGCCATGGAAGAGAACATGGCCGACAACGATCACGCGCCTTCGGACGAGCTGATACGCCTGTACCAGTCGTGGGCGGACGGTGGCGTGGGCCTGATGATCACCGGAAACGTGATGATCGACCGCCGCGCCATGACGGGACCCGGCGGCGTGGTGCTTGAGTCTGAGGAATTTGGCGCCCGCTTCGAGCAATGGTCGCGCACGGCCCGTTCACGCGGCGCGCAGGTCTGGATGCAGATCAACCATCCAGGGCGCCAGATGCCCGCCGCCCTGGGACAGGAAACCGTGGCGCCGTCAGTTGTGCCCATGGACCTGGGCAACTTTTCAAAGCAATTTTCGGCGCCGCGCGCCATGACGGAGGCCGACATTGCCGACGTGAAGCAGCGCTTTGTCAACAGCGCCCGGCTGGCGGAACGCTTTGGCTTTACGGGCGTGCAAATCCATGCCGCGCACGGCTACCTGATCAGCCAGTTCCTCTCCCCTCTGACCAACCAGCGCACCGACCGCTGGGGCGGTTCGCTGGAAAACCGGGCGCGGCTGCTGGTCGACGTCGTCAACGAAGTGCGGCAAGCCGTCGGCAAAGGCTTTGCCGTTGCCGTGAAGCTCAATTCGGCGGATTTCCAGAAAGGCGGATTCAGTTCGGATGACGCCAAGCAGGTCGTTTCCATGCTCAATACCCTGGGTGTCGACCTGATTGAATTGTCGGGCGGCAGTTATGAAGCCCCTGCCATGCACGGCCAGACCCGCGACGGCCGCACCCTGGCCCGCGAAGCCTATTTCCTCGAGTTCGCCGAGGATATCGCCACGGTGGCCAGCATGCCCATCATGGTGACGGGCGGCATACGCCGCTACCAAGTGGTGCAACAAGTGCTGGACAGCGGCATTGCCATGGCGGGCATGGGAACAGCCTTGGCGCTCGACCCGCAACTGCCTGAAGCATGGCGTTCCAATCAAGCGGCAAGCCCCTTGCTCCGGGCCATTACGTGGAAAAACAAGGTGCTCTCGTCCATTGCCTATATGGCGATGGTGAAATATCAGCTGCGGCGCCTGAGCCAGGGCAAGCATACCCGGCCCAACGTGGCGCCTGCGCTGGCGCTATTGATACAGCAATGGGATACCGCCATCCGGAACCGGCAGTATCGCCGCCGGATGCATAGCGGCTTTTAATGGCGTTTTTCCCATTCAAACATGGAAGGTGCAAGCAATGAACATGAACATCGCCGCGGCGGTATCCGCATTGGCATTGAGTATGGCCGCAAGCCCGTCCCGGGCAGAGCACGCTGTCGACAACAGGCAGCTCATTATTGATATCGCGGGACATGCCGTCCCGGTGGCCGCTGGCGGCCTGTATGACCGCTTTCGCTCGAATCCGCCTTTATCCGTCATCGCGGCGGAAGCGCCGGAGCTTGATCTGAGCTGGTTCAAGGGCATTCAAAAAGAAAAGGTGTCCATCGGCTTTGACTCGTACTCGCCGAACTTCTATTACAGGAACCGCAAGATCACAGCCGTATTTACGGCCGACCTGGCGCGCCTGAAGGAGCTGATGCCGGCAGACATACTGAAGCAAGTCCAGCCCCTGCAAGTGTGGCCAGGCCGGGGCGCGGTGGCATTGACGGCCTATGCGTATGAGTACTGCGACAACGACAGCTACAATGAAGTGTCCCTGGCGATTGTCACCAGCAAGCCGGGCAGCGCCAGCTTTGGCCCGTTCACCTTGCTGGGCCAATCGCTGTCCAAGGATTTCTGGGGCTATGTGCTCAAGCTTCCCGTCAACACGGAACTGGCCAGGGTACGTGGCGTGGTTGGCTACAATCTGCCCAAGTGGCTGACCGGTATCGAAGTGAAGGAAACGGACGCAAACGTTTCCTTTGAAGTCATGGATAGCGCAACGGGCAAGCTCGATTTTGTTTTTGCAGGCAAAAAACTGGGCGACCTGTCGCATATGGCCCATGTGGTGAGCAACAGCTTCACCAACAAGGATGGCGCCGGGAAACTCACGTATGGCTATGCCGTTTCCCGCCAGCTCAGTCATGCGTCGAGCACGAGCGCGGATGCTGTCGACCTGAAGCTGGGCGACGGCAGCTTTTCCACCTATATCAAATCATTGAAGCTGGGAAAGATGATGAAATATGAATACGTGCCGGAATTTCAAAGCGCGCTGTATGCCCCGAAACCATTGGTAACAAACCATTAACGGCCTACTCGCCCGGTGTTTCGTGATCCATGGCCGCCGTGGCGAGGGCGCGCACGTCAACCGGCATGGACTCCTTGCGCTCGCTGTAGCGGCTGGTCAGGTAATCGGAGCGGTCGCGCAACACCAGGGTGAATTTATACAGTTCTTCCATGACGTCGACCAGGCGGTCATAGTATGGCGACGGCTTCATGCGGTCGTTGTCGTCGAACTCCTGATATGCCTTGGCAACGGATGACTGGTTCGGGATCGTCACCATACGCATCCAGCGGCCCAGCACGCGCAAGCCGTTGACGGCGTTGAACGACTGCGAGCCGCCCGACACTTGCATCACGGCCAGCGTGCGCCCCTGCGTCGGGCGCACGCTGCCCATTTCCAGCGGCAGCCAGTCGATCTGCGACTTGAACACGCCCGTCACGGCGCCATGGCGTTCCGGGCTGCACCAGACCTGGCCTTCCGACCACAGCGACAACGCGCGCAGCTCCTGCACCTTGGGATGATCGGGGCTGACGCTGTCGACCATGGGCAAGCCATGCGGGTCGAACACCCGCGTCTCGGCGCCGAAATGCTGGAGCAGCCGTTCCGCTTCCAGGATCAGCAAGCGGCTGAACGAGCGTTCACGCAGCGAGCCATACAGCAAGAGGATGCGCGGTGGATGCGTGGACACCGTCGGCGGCGCAAGTTTATCGAGGGTCGGCGTGTCAAGGTGGGCGGCGCTGATGTTGGGCAGCTTATTCATGGTAAATCCTTTCTTGATTAGCTCAGGCGCAGTGCCAGCCAATGCGGTGACAGTTAATTCTATAATTCCATAATAATCGAAACATGAAATTAATGTAAACCTGTTTTTCTGCGTACGAGCTACCTGGAAAGACCGTTTGACATGGGATCCGTCGAGACCAAGTGCAGGCCTCGACGGAATACAGCATTACATTGTCACAACATCGCCATCGCGACGAATTTCGTCTGCCTGCACACTTTCATGTTCACACTGGTCTTTTGCCTTCGGGGCAAAACGCAGAATCAGGCAAGCAACGATGGCCGACAGGAGAGAGCCAAGCAGGATGCCGATCTTGGCTTCCTCGACATACGCTGGATGGCCAGGAAATGCCAGGCCACTGATGAACAGGCTCATCGTAAAACCGATACCGCAAAGCATCGAGACCGCATAAATTTGCAGCCAGGTGCTTCCGCGTGGCTTGCCAGCAAGTCCACTCTTGACCGCCAGCATGACACCAGCGAACACACCCAGTTGCTTGCCGAGGAAAAGACCTGCGGCAATGCCAAGCGGGAGCGGCGCCCACATGGCTGATGGCGAGAGTCCCGCAAACGAGACGCCAGCGTTGACGAAGCCAAATACCGGGACCACCAGGAAACCGACCCATGGATGCAAGGCATGTTCGAGCCGGTGCAGGGGCGAATCAGGCGCATCCGGCGCGCCTGGGGATGGAATGTAGGGGATCAGGAAGGCGCCCACCACGCCGGCAATCGTTGCATGCACACCCGAGAGCAGCGTGACATACCATAGCAGGGCCAGCCCGATCAGATACGGCCACAGTTTCATCACGCGAAGCTTGTTCAAGGCAAATAACACCACGACGATAGCGGCCGCGGCGGCAAGTGCGCCGGCATTGATGGAGGCGGTATAGAAAACGGCGATGATGGCGACAGCACCCATGTCATCGATAATGGCCACTGAAACAAGCAGCAGTTTCAAGGACAAGGGGGCATGGCGTCCCAGCAGCGCCAGCACTCCCATGGCGAACGCGATGTCCGTCGCGGCAGGTATCGCCCAGCCATTCATCAGCAAGGGCTGTTTCGCAGTCAGTAAAACGTAGATCGCGGCCGGGAATGCCATCCCCAGCAGTGCGGGCAATGCGGGCAGGCGTCGCTGCTCCCACGTCGAGAGCCGGCCATCGACCAGTTCCCGTTTGATCTCGAGCCCGACCAGGAGGAAAAAGACCGCCATCAGCCCGTCGTTGACCCAGAGGTGGGTTGTCATCGGGCCCAGTTTGTCGCTGAGCGCGGGACCTGTTTGCCAATGCAGAAAATGCTGGTAGGCGCTGGCCAGCGGACTGTTGGCGATAATCAGGGCGGCAACGGCCGCTGCCATCAACAGGATGCCGCCCGCCGCGTCACTGGCGAGGAAGCGCTGTAGAACGGAATGGTGTTTCGGTGATGTAGTGGTGCTCATGCCGCATGCTCCTTGAACGAATGGATGTCCACGACGCACCAGGCCGTCCGGGCGCAAGCACGCTCGGCGAGGTCAATGACGGAAGAAGTGCCAATACAAGCGCAAGCACAAGCAGGCCGGGCAGGCGTAGACGAGGAGTGGGAAAGGAAAAAGACAGCGCCCGCGGAAAGCGGTGCTTCAATCAGTTGACGCCAATAGAGATGGAACGCTGCGCGCATCATAAAACCTCACGGAAAACGAAAATGTCGTTCTCCGTATTCGGGATAGCCCCGGGCGCACGCAGCACACGCCGAGTTGTCATTATACCTCAGGCCCCGCTTTCCTTCAACGCGACAGCAGCGGACTGAATCGTCGTCCAAGGTGGCTGGCTTCCCGCTCAGTATGTTGATGTAGATCAATCAATTTTTGTATCGTGTGCAGCAGAATATGATCATTCGCAAGCTTCTGTTCAACAAACCATGGCTTGCGCCCTGCACTACGCCCTACCCACTTCATAAGGAATACCATGACACCCACTACCATGAAAGCCGCCGTTGTCGAGCAACTGGGCCAGCCGCTGGTGCTGCGCGAGGTGCCCGTGCCGGTGCCCGGTCCCGGCCAGATCCTCGTCAAGACGGAAGCGTGCGGCGTTTGCCACACGGATTTGCATGCGGCGCGCGGCGACTGGCCCGTCAAACCGTCGCCACCGTTCATCCCCGGCCACGAAGGCATCGGCCTGGTGGTGGCCGTGGGCACGGGCGTGACGGAGGTGCAGCTGGGCGACCGGGTCGGCGTGCCCTGGCTCTATTCGGCTTGCGGCCATTGCGAACATTGCCTGGCAGCCTGGGAAACCGTGTGCGCCGAAGCGCAGTTCGGCGGCTACACCAAGAATGGCGGCTTTGCCGAGTACATCCTGGCCGACCCGCGCTACGTCGCGCATATCCCGGCGGGACTGTCCGCCGTGCAGGCCGCTCCCATCATCTGCGCCGGCGTGACCAGCTACAAGGGCATCAAGGAAACGGGCGCGCGGCCGGGCGAATGGCTGGCCGTATCCGGCATCGGCGGACTCGGTCATCTGGCCATCGAGTATGCACTGGCCATGGGCCTGCGCGTGGCGGCTGTCGACATCGATGAAGGCAAGCTGGAGCACGCGCGCGCCCTGGGCGCCGAAGTGACCATCAATGCGCGCCAGGGCGACCCCGTCGCGGCCTTGCGCGAAGCGACCGGGGGCGGCGCCCACGGCGTGCTGATCACGGCGCCGTCGCTCGATGCCTTCCAGCAAGGCGTGGCGATGACGCGCAAGCGCGGCACGTGCGTGCTGGTGGGCTTGCCGCCGGGCGACTTCCCGACGCCGCTGTTCGACGTCGTCGCCAATTGCGTGACGATACGCGGCTCTTTTGTCGGCACGCGCCAGGACATGGCCGAGGCGCTTGCCTTTGCCGCGACGGGCAAGGTCAAGGCCGACGTGGAATTGCAACCGCTGTCGGCCATCAACGACATCTTCAGCCGCCTGGAACACGGCAAGGTTGCCGCGCGCGTCGTGCTCGATTTCAGCGCGAAGTAAACGCGACGCCAGCATTCGGTGTGTCGTGCGACGGCAATTTAATTGCCGTTGTTATGATGGCTTATCATAAAAACACAACAAGGACACACCGATGAAGCAATCCCTCTCCCGCCTGCTGGCCTGCGCCGCCCTCGCCTTCTCCATTTCGGCCACCTGGGCCAGCGCGGCCGAGCCGGCCGCGTCGTCACTGCCTGGCCACTATTATCTGCAAGGCGTCATGGAAACGGGCTCCGAACTGCTGCTGAAAAAGGACGGCACGTTCGAATGGATGCTCAGTTATGGCAATACCGACCAGCAAGCGAGCGGCGAGTGGCGCGCTTCGGGCGACGTAGTCACCCTGGTGGCGGGCAATGGCGGCAAGGAGCCGCAGTTCCGCGTGTTCGAGGAATCGGAAATGCGCATCCAGAAAGCGGCCGAAGCGGGACTATGGGTCGCCATCGTCGGCTTTCCCCGGCTGGGACCGATGGCCGGCGTGGAAGTGAAATTCGAAGCGCAAAGCGGCAAGACGGCCACGGCCGTGAGCGTGGCGAACGGCGACGCCATCGTCCGCATGCCGGCGTCGGAACGCTGGGTGCGCGCCGGCTTGCGCCGCCAGGGGGCAAAAGCCGAGTATCAATGGCTGCCCGTACCGCCCGCGCGCGCGCAGGAACGCATCGCCGCGTTCGCCGTCACCGATCCGCAATGGCTCAGGGGTCAGGCATTCCAGAAGCTGGCCCTGCGCGTCGTCGAGGGCGGCCTGCGCGTGGACGAGCCTGACAACGGCCTGGCCAGGGGGCTGTACGCGAAGCAGGCATCCGGCCAGTAGCACGCGTTTTCCGCCGTCCCATTCTCTGCCACCTCCCGGCGCCTGGTCCTCACTATCGTCCAGGACAAGGTCCGTGCGCCGTTGACACCCCGCACGGTCTGTCCTATAGTCGCCGGGTTAACGACAAATGAGAATGAGAATCATGTTCAGTTCTATGAAGAAATGGCTCGTGTGCTATCCGCTCGTGGCCGCCAGCCTGTTGCTGGCCGGTGGCGCGCAGGCGCAAACAACCGATCCCGGCGCCGGCGCCAAGCAGTTGTGGCAATTGATTGACTACGTTGCCGTCGATTACAGCGGCGCCGTCGAGCACGGCAAGGTGATCAGCGAGGCCGAATACGCGGAAATGCTCGATTTCACGGACAACGCGACGACCCAGATCGCCGCCCTGCCCGCCCATGCCTCGCAAGCGGCCATTGCCGCCGCCATCGCCGACCTGCGCAAAGCCGTCGTCGACAAGGCGGACGGCGTGGAAGTCAAGCGCCTGGCGCACCATGCGAACGGCTTGCTGATCGCCGCCTACCCGATACCCGTGGCGCCGAAAGTGCTGCCGAACCTGGCGCGCGGAGCGGCCCTGTATGCGGCCCAGTGCGCCTCTTGCCACGGCGTGGCCGGTGGGGGCGATGGTCCGCTGGCAGCCAGCCTGGAACCGAAACCGATCGCCTTCACGGATGGCGAACGGGCGCAGTCGCGCAGCCTGATGGCGCTGTACCAGGTCATTTCGCAAGGCGTGGCTGGCACGTCGATGGCCAGTTTCGGCCAGCTGTCCGAAAACGAGCGCTGGGACCTTGCTTTCTATATCGGCGGCATGTCGCACGATGCGGCGGCCGGCGCGCACGGTGAAAAGCTGTGGCAGGACGATCCACGGGCCAAGAAGCTGTACGCGGACCTGGCCGCCGTGACGACCCTGACGCAGGAAGCCGTTGCCGCCAAGCTGGGCGCGGACGAGGCCAAAGCGCTGACGGCGTATCTGCGCAGCCATGCCGGCAAGGCCGAGGCGCACAAGCCGGCCGGCCTGGCCCTGTCGCGTCTGCGCCTGGCCGAAAGCCTGGCCGCCATGCACGCGGGCGACCGCGCGGGCGCGACGCGCCTGGGCCTGTCTGCCTACCTCGATGGTTTCGAGCCGATCGAGCCGATGGTCGGCGCGCGCAACAAATCCCTGCTGCTGGCCGTGGAAAACGCCATGCTGGCCTACCGTTCCGCCGTGGCCAAGGGCACGGCGGCCGACGCCGAAGCGGCCGGTGAAAAACTGCAGCAACTGTTTACCCACGTGGAAGCGGAACTGGGTGACGCCAAGGCCGACCCGATGACGACCTTTATCGGCGCCCTGACGATCTTGCTGCGCGAAGGCGTGGAAGCGCTGCTGATCGTGATCGGCATCATCGCCTTCCTGCGCAAGGCCAAGCGCAAAGACGTGCTCGCCTACGTGCATGCGGGCTGGGCCAGCGCCTTGGTGGCGGGCGGCCTGACGTGGGTGGCGGCGACGTATCTGGTGACCATCAGCGGCGCCAGCCGGGAAGTGAGCGAGGGTCTCGGTTCCGTGTTCGCGGCCCTAGTCCTGCTCAGCGTGGGCTTGTGGATGCACCAGAAGAGCAGCGCCGGGCGCTGGCAGGAATACCTGCACGAGAAACTCACGGCCGCGATGAGCCGGCGCTCCGCCTGGGGCCTGTTCGCACTGGCCTTCATCGCCGTCTACCGCGAAGTCTTTGAAACCGTGCTGTTCTATTCCGCCCTGGCGGCGGACGGCAATGGCGGCGCCCTGCTGGGCGGCTTCCTGTTGGCCATCGTGCTGCTGGTCGTGATCGCCTGGGCCTTGCTGCGCACGAGCGCGCGCATGCCGATCGGCAAGTTCTTCTCGTGGACCTCCGCCTTCGTGGCCGTGCTGGCCGTGATTTTGATGGGCAAAGGCGTGGCCGCGCTGCAGGAAGCGGGCTGGGTCGGCGTCACCCCCGTCGATTTCGTGCGCATCGACTTGCTGGGCATCCTGCCGACCATGGAAACCCTGCTCGCGCAGGCGGCCATCGTGGCCATCATCGTCGCCGGCTATGGCTGGAACCGTGTTTCGGCAGGCAAGCGCAAGCTGGCCTGATCCTGAAATGCCGGCGTAGGCAGAGCTCACATGGCGCTGCCTACGCCTGGTGGATAGTTGCGAACGACTGGGCAAACAAATCAGGCTGGTAGCCGGCGGCACTGAACAGGTGGCCACAGGACTCGTCGATCGCGGCGCGCAGTTTTGCCTGATCCACGCCCAGCACGACGCCACCGCGTTTGCGCACGCGCCCGCCAATGATGACGGTATCGATATTGCTGCGCTCAGCCGCATGCACGACGGTACCGATGGCGTTGTTGACAGGATATACATTGAGGTCGCCGGTGCGTATCAGCACCAAGTCGGCCTGCTTGCCTGGCCTCAAACTCCCGATGCGCTGTTCCAGCCCCGCCACCGCGGCGCCGTCGATCGTGGCGGCCTCCAGCAAGCGGAAGGCATCGGTGGGCGCCGCCGCATGGCGATGTCCGTGGCGATGTCCCATCACCCGCTGCAGGTAGAACGCCACGCGCATTTCCATGAACATGTCGCCGCTATACGAAGTCTCGTTGTCGACACTGAGGCCGGGGCGTATGCCGTGCTGGTGCGCCGCCTGCCAGGCGTTCATGCCATCCTCGATGCCGTAGTGGGCATCCGAACGCGGGCATACATTGACGCGCACGCCCGCCTCGCGCAAGATGCGCCAGCCCGATTCCGGCAGGCAGGTGCAGTGGTTGAAGATGTTGTCGCTGCCGAGCAGCCCCTGCCGATGCAATCCTGCCAGCTCGGCCGCCATGCCAGCGCCAAAAAACTCGGTCACGATGGGAATACCCAATTGACGGGCGACGGCCCACTGCTGAGGCTCCAGCTGCGCCATCATGGCCAGCGTCACCAGGCTGTCGGGATTCATAAAATACTTGGCCTGCAGGCGCGCGAGGTTGCCTGGCCAGTGCGCCTTGTCCCACTCGCCCGACACGGGCGCCCCCGAGGCGTGCACGGCGCGGATGCCCGCATCGAGCAGCGCTTCAACTGCCGCGTCGGCGTGCGCCCCCGTGCGGCTGTTGTGCGAGTTGTCGATCACGGTCGTGATGCCGGCATCGATGCAGCCCAAGGCCGTGAGCAGGTTGCCCACGTAAATATCGCGCGGCCGGTAGTATTTGGCGAACGAGAAATGCGTGGCGTTGCAATAGTCCTCGAGCGTTGCCGCATTCGGGTTGATGCGGCGCAGCTGGCCTTCCCAGGAGTGGCGATGGGTGTCGACCATGCCGGGAATGGCGATCATCTGTGCGGCATCGATCACTTCGGCGCCGTCGGCTTGCAGATTCTGGCCGATGGCGGCAATGACGCCATCGGCAATCAGGATGTCGCCTTTGGGGACATTGCCGACATTGCCATCCATGCTGATGATGGTGGCGTCTTTGATCAGCATCTTGTGCGGGGCTGGTGCCAGCGAAGCCAGCAATGAAGGGACTTGTTCAGACATGCTTGATTCCTGCTATAGCGAATGAGTTGCACGCAGTCTAGTGCAGGCAAGCACGGGGAAAAAGTGGCACCGTGTGTTTTCAGCATGCAGAAAATCCGAATAATGTTGGGTTATAGTGCCGTTTCCCCTACTGCTACGAAGACAAGACATGGACCGCGTACAAGCAATGCAGGTATTCCTTCGCGTGGTCGAGAGCAGAAGTTTCGTGCGCGCGGCGCAGACCCTGGCTTTGCCCGCATCGTCGGTGACCGCCATCATCAAGCGGCTGGAAAAACATTTGCAGACGCGCCTGCTGAACCGTTCCACCAGAAACCTCAGCCTGACACCGGAAGGCGAGCGCTACTTCCACCGCTGCCGCGAAATCCTCGATCTGATCGCCGATACCGAAGCGAGCCTGCAAGGTTCCAGCGATCGCCCGCAGGGACGTTTGCGCGTGGATATGCCTGGCGGCATTGCCCATGCCGTGATCCTGCCGCAGCTGGCGCAATTCCAGCAGCGCTACCCCGACATCTACCTGATGATCGGCGTCAATGACCGCCAGGTGGACTTGATACAGGAAGGCGTCGATTGCGTGATCCGCACCGGCAGCCTGGAAGACTCGACCCTGGTCGCGCGCCGCCTGGGCGAGCTGCGCTGGATCACCTGCGCGGCGCCGTCCTACCTGGCCGAACACGGTGTTCCCGCAACCCTGGAGGATTTGCCGGGACACCGGGCCGTCCATTACTTTTCCAGCACGGCGCGGCGCGGCAGCGATCTGCATTTCATCGAAAACGGCATCCGCGTCGCCGTGCCCCTCCCCGGCACGGTCGCCGTCAACGAGACGGGGCTGTACATCGAGCTGGGCCTGGCCGGCCATGGCTTGATGCAGCTGGCCGAGATCCTGGTGAGCGATCAGTTGCAGACGGGGGCATTGGTCGAGGTGCTGGCCGACAGGCGGCCTGCGCCGGTGCCGGTATCGCTGCTCTACCCCCATCAGCGCTTTCTTTCCCCTGCGATGCGGGCGTTCACCGGCTGGACGGCCGAGCTGTTCGGCAACGGCGCGTGACAATTGAATAGTAATATTTTCAAAAATTTAACTATATTCGGTATTGCAGACATTATGCCGGCCGACCGGACATTGGCCGTATCAAACGAGCCTGTCCATTGAACGCTCCACCAACGAAAGCATATCGATGAAAACTCAACGCGCAACAAGCTGGTCGCTCGGTCTTATCGTGGCAGGCGCCCTGCTATCTTTCCCTGCCCATGCGGCGAAAATCCCCGACTGCGGCAAAAGGGAGCCGAGCAAAACCCTGCCTACCCCGCAAAACAGCGAATATGACGCCTACCGCAACGCGAAGACGAGCGCTGTGGCCGGTGGTCCGGGCAATACCGTCTTCAATAACAACGAGGGCCGCCTTCCCGCCGCCGGCAAGGACGAGGTCTATTATGAATACTATCTGGGCATCGGCGGCGATGGCGGCGCGGGTTCGCATCGTGCGGTATTGCTGGTGCAGACCCCGAAAGGGAAACGCAAATTGGTGGAGCGTTATTACACGCAGGACCACTATGCGTCCTTTTGCAGCCTGAAGAACTAGTCTTTCCTCAACTACCAGCCGCGGCGTGGAAACGTCTGCCGCAGCTGGTCGCGTGCATGGTGTTGAAAATTAAGATATGATGATCATCATGCAGAACTCACCGAACAAACCGGCGGCGCAAAGCCGCAAGGAAGCCACCCACGAACGCATCGTCGAGGTGGCCACGCGCGCCATCCGCCGCAGCGGCTATGCGGGCACGGGCGTGGCCGACATCATGAAGGAAGCGGGCCTGACGCACGGCGGCTTTTATGCGCACTTCGCCTCGCGCGACGCGTTGCTGGCCGAAGCGGGCGACCGCGCGGGCGCCGAAGCGGTGGCGCTGGCGGCCCGGGTGGCCGCTGCCGCCCCACCGGGCCAGGCGCTGCAGGCCATGCTGGCCGCTTACCTGTCGCCTGAACACATCGCCGCCATCGAGGTGGGCTGCCCCGTGTCGGCGCTGGGTTCGGAAATGCCGCGCCAGGCGCCCGAAGTGCGGCGCGCCGCCACCATCCATATCAAGGAAATGATCGACCTGTTCGCGCGCCAGTTGCCGAACTGGGGCCAGCCCGAAGCGCATGCGCAAGCGATGGCGACCGTGTGCGCCATGATCGGCACCACCATTCTCGCGCGCGCCGTGGACGAACCTGCCCTGTCGGACGCGCTGTGCGCGGCTACCCTGGCGCAGTTTCAAACACCCAGCTAATTGCACCGCCCGTGGCCTTGATCCGTCCCGGGCTTTTTTTGAAACGACAATATGATGATCGTCATATTTTATATCCAACGCTGTCAACCACTGAAGGAATTACCATGAAAAAGATTGCCCTCGTCACCGGCGCCTCGTCCGGCATCGGCGCGGCCACGGCCCAGCGCCTGGCGCAAGCGGGTTACACGGTGTACGGCACCAGCCGCCGCGGCGGACAAGTGGCCGCAGCCGGCCATGCGATGCTGGCGCTCGACGTCACCAGCGATGCGTCCGTCGTTGCCGCCGTGGCCGAGCTGATACAGCGCGAAGGCCGCATCGACCTGCTGGTGAATAACGCCGGTTTCGGCGTGGCTCCGGGTGGCGCAGAGGAAAGCAGCGTGGCACAGGCGCAAGCCATCTTCGACACGAATTTCTATGGCGTGCTGCGCATGACCCTGGCCGTGCTGCCGCACATGCGGGCCCAGGGTGGCGGGCGTATCCTCAATATCGGTTCCGTCCTGGGCTTTTTGCCCATGCCTTACGGCGCGCTGTATTCCGCCACCAAGCACGCGATCGAGGGCTACACTGAATCGCTCGACCATGAAGTGCGGGGCTGGGGCATCCGCGCCAGCGTCATCGAACCGGCCTACACGAAAACCACGTTCGAAGCCAATCTGCTGGCGCCCGACACACCGCTGTCAGCCTACCGGCAAGTCAGCGCGGCCGTCACAAGCCGGCTGCAAACGCTGATGGCCGGCGCCGATGACCCGGCCATCGTGGCCGACAGCGTATTGGCGGCAGCGCAGGCAAGCGAACCAAAATTGCGCTACACGGCCGGGCCGCTGGCGGCGCGCCTACGCCTGATGCGCCGTTTCATGCCGGCGTCGCTGCTGGACGCCGGCTTGCGCAAGGACCTGCGC
>RCUP01000196.1_pt1 | contig 56862 bp, 49 predicted proteins | sample 2166341 | NCBI WGS metagenome assembly RCUP01 (sample SAMN09932325, study PRJNA488358) | compost metagenome | isolation source: compost soil in succinonitrile-enriched | place: Germany: Experimental Botanical Garden | reverse complement strand
AGAGCTTCGCCACGTCTTCCGACCGCATGAGCGCCGTGATGGCCGGCAACATCGATCTGGCCGGCACCGGCGTGGTGTCGTCGCTGGCGCTGATGGCGGCCGGCGCGCGCCAGTTCCAGGTCATCGCCACCCCCAACAACTTCGGCCGCGCCGAGGGTGTGCTGGTGCGCGACGACGTCAAGTCGGTGGCCGACCTGAAGGGCAAGAAGATCGGCGTGACCTACGCGTCGAGCGCCCACGTGCTGCTGCTGGACGTGCTGCGCCAGGCGGGCATGAATCCAGACCGCGACGTCTCCATCATCAACCTGCCCGCCACCAATCTGCTGTCGGCCTACCAGGGAGGCCAGGTCGACGCGGCCGTGGCCTGGACCCCGGCGTTCGACCGCATCAAGGCCGTTCCCGGCACCCGCGTCCTGCTGGACGACACGGCGTTCTCGCTCTACAAGCAGTACGCCATCACGCCCGGCCCCGATGTGCTGCTGACGCACGCCAGGCTGGGCAAGGACAATCCGGAGGCCGTGCGCAAATTCCTGCAGGCGATATTCCAGGCCAACGCCCTGCTGAGCGGACAGCCCGACGAGGCCGCGGGCGTGCTGCTGGAGCTGACGGGCCTGTCCAAGCCGGACCAGCTTGCCGTCATCAAGCAGACGCAGTGGTACTCGGCCGAGGACCAGAAGGCGCTGATGGTGGACCCGGGCAACTTCGTCAACGGCATGCAGAAACTTGCCGAAATGCTGGTGTCGCTCAAGCAGATCGACCGCGCGCCCGCCGTCAAGGACTGGGTCCAGGCCTCGTACCTGTAAGCCCGGGACAGCCTGCTCATGTCCACGCGTCCGTCTTCAAGGGAAACACGCCTGCTCTGGATCAGCGTGTTTTCGCTTCTGTGCTTTCTGCTGCTGTGGGAAGGCCTGTGCCGCGCCGGCGCGGTCGATCCCATTTTCCTGCCCGCGCCCTCCCAGGTTTTGTCGCGCGCCCTGTCCATGTCCGATCAGGGCACGCTGTTCTACAACGTGCTGGCTTCCACGCGCCGGGTCATGGTGGGCTTTCTGGCCGCCGTGATCGTCGCCATTCCGCTGGGCATCCTGCTGGGCACGTCGAAGGTGGCCCGCGCCGTGTTCGATCCCATCATCTCGTTCCTGCGCCCGCTGCCCTCCATGAGCTGGATCCCGCTGTCGCTGCTGTGGTTCGGCATCACCGAAACGCAGAAATACAGCATCGTGTTCATGGGGTCCTTCGTGCCCGCCTTGCTGTACGTGATGGAGGCCTCGCGCAGCATCGATCCGGTGCTGGTGCGCGCGGCGCGCAACCTGGGCGCCAACCGCTGGCAGGTGATGCGCGAGGTGCTGTTTCCGGGCTGCCTGCCGCAGATCCTGTCCGGCATGAAGATCATTCTGGGCCTGTCGTGGACCTGCGTGATCTCGGCCGAACTGGTGGCGTCCAAGGAAGGCCTGGGCTTCATGATCATGAACGGCAAGGAGTTCTTCCAGACCGATACCGTGGTGCTGGGCATGGTCCTGATCAGTTTCACCGTGCTGGTGACCGATCTGTGTTTGCGGCTTCTTGAACGATGGGTGCTGGCATGGCAACGATGAACGATACGATGATCCGGCTTGCGGACGTCTCCAAGGCTTACGGCGACGTCCCCGTGCTGGACAAGGTCAACCTCGAGGTCCGGCGCGGCGAATTCCTGGTGCTGCTGGGCGCGTCCGGCTGCGGCAAGTCGACCTTGCTGAATCTGATGGCGGGCTTCATCACGCCCAACACCGGCACGGTCTCGATCAACGGCAGGCAGGTCACGGACGTGACGGCCGCCTGTGGCATGGTGTTCCAGCAGTACGCCCTGTTCCCATGGCGGACCGTGCAGGAAAACGTGGAGTTCGGCCTGAAGATGCGCGGCATGTCGCGGCAGGAACGCGCGCCGATCGCCCGCAAGTTCATCGACATGGTGGGATTGAAGCAGGCGGCGGACAAGTACCCGCACGCGCTGTCCGGCGGCATGAAGCAGCGCGTGTCGATTGCCCGCGTACTGGCCAACGATCCGGACGTGATGCTGTTCGACGAACCGTTCGCCGCGCTGGACGCGATGACGCGCCAGGTGCTGCAGGAACAGTTGCTGTCGATCTACGAGCAGAGCGGCAAGACGATCGTCTTCATCACGCACTCGATCGACGAGGCGCTGACCTTGTCGACCCGCATGGCGGTCATGGGATCCAAGCCCGGGCGCATCGTGCAGGACATCCAGAACGACCTGCCGCATCCGCGCAGCACGGACGTGCAACTGTCGCCCCGCTTCGTGGAACTGAAGCGGGCCATCTGGGAACGCGTGCAGGAAGAAGTGACGCGCAGCATGGAACTGGCCAGCGACTAGGCGGGCCGCATGCCTGCTAGATGATCTGGGTGTACAGGGTGACCGTGATGCCGAAGCTGGGAATCCGGTCCCAATCCGTGCGAGGATGGCGCCGCGCCTCGGTTCCCATGCCCAGCCCGTATTGCAGGCCCGCCGGCCCGTCCCGCCACGAATGCGGCCTTGAGCCCCAGCCGCAGCAGGCATATTCCAGCGGCGGCATGCCGAAGGTCTTGCCCAGGTAGGCTTCGGCCGCCGCCGCGTGGACGCCGCTCACTTGGTAGCGGGCGATCATGGGACTGGCTTGCAGGTCGTCGTGGCGTTCGCATCCCAGGTATTCGACACCGTCCGGCTTCCTGCCCAGGGCCTGAAGAAAATCCTGGCACGGCATGCCGGGCGGCGCCACGCCCTGGGCCCGGGCCTCGGCATCCTCGCTGGCCTGCGCGCCGGCGGGCGCCGACGGCTGGGCCTGGGCCGGGGCGACGAACGCGGCGAACAACGGGGCGAACAACGCGGTTAACAACAGCGGAAGCACCCGCGCAAAGACTGGCGCGGTTCCGCGCGGCGACGTTTTCATGGCGTCCTTGAAATGCCGTTGGCTTCGATACCCGGTCCGCCAGCGGCGGCGGCGCCCTGGGCCTGCCACGCGCCCGTGCCGCGCCCCTCTTCGGCCAGGAACTCCACCAGCGCGGGCAGCGACGCGTCCATGGGCCGGTTGGCCTGGATGCGCATGACATAGCCCCAGGACCCCGGCATGCGCAATTGAGGCATCAGCGCCACGAGCCTGCCGCTGGCCAGCTCTTCGTCCACCAGCGGCGCGCGTCCCAGCGCGATGCCCACCCCCGCCGCCGCGGCGGCCGCGACCGTGCTCAGGCCGCTCAACACCAGCGGATCCTGCCAATCGGCCTCGGCCAGGCCCAGGCGCGGACTCCAGGTCCGCCAATCCGTCTCGGGACTGTCGATGTGCTTTTCCTCGAGCCAGCGGTGGCGCAGGAAGACGCGGGGATCGTTGCGGTCGGCCGGATCGACCAGCGCGGGACTGCACACCGGCACGACGGTCTCGGTCATGAGCGGGATGTCGCCGGGCTCCGCGTTGTGCGGTCCCTTCGCCCGCACGTGCAGGAAGGCCAGGTCGATGTTCTGACTCTTCCAGGCCGGGTCCTGGCTGGCATGCAGGTAGACCTGGATGTCGATGTCGGGATGCAGTTCGATGAACCGGCCAATGCGCGGCGCGAGCCACAGGGCGGCCAGCGACGGATTGGCGGACACGTTCAGGGTGTAGCGGCGCCTGCCCCGCGCACTGGCCCGCGCATTGCGGCACGCTGCCTCCAATAGGGTCAAGGCCTGTTGTACGGACGCCAGCAGCCCGGCGCCCGCTTCGGTGGTTTCGGCGCGCCGAACCGTGCCGCCCCGGCGCAGCAGCGAAACGCCCAGGTCGGCCTCCAGCGCGCGCAACTGATGGCTTACCGCGCTCTTGGTGACGTTCAATTCCACGGCGGCACGGCTCAGGCTGCCCAGACGGGCAACGGCTTCAAAGGCGCGCAAGGCGGCGAGCGGCGGAGTTCGGTTGGGCAGGTCGGCCATGGGTTGAGTTTATCTCAACCCATGATTGAAAAAGTATCGCTTTCGCGTGGGCGCGGTATCAGTGACCATGCAGCCTCTGGATGGAGTAATTGCTATGTATTTCGATTCACGGCTCTGGCGGCTGACGCTGGGCATGCGCGGCGGCATGGCGGGCGGCATCTTCCTGGGCTTGCTGGCCCTGGCGGCCGGCATCGCCCGTTATGTCTTTCTGGGCCAACTGCTGGCCCGCGTGTTCGACGGCGCGCCGTGGCGGGACTGGATCGTGCCCGCGCTGTGCGTGGCCGCGATGGTGCTGCTGCGAGCGTTCTTCGACCATTGGCGCACCGTGCAGGCGAACCGCACGTCGGCCGCGATCCAGCACACGCTGCGCGCCAGACTGTATGACCGCATCGTGGCGCTGGGGCCCGCGTGGTTCGCCAACCAGCGCAGCGGCGGCATCATGCTGACGGTGGTGGACGGCGTCGAGCAATTGCAGACCTTTTTCGGCCAGTACCTGCCGCAAGTGGCGATCGCCGCGGCCGCGCCATTCGCGATCTTCGCCGTGATCGCGTTCTGGGACGTGCCGACCGCGCTGGTCTTCCTGGCCGCGGCCCTGTTCGCGCTCTTCGGCCCGATGGCGGTACACATGCTGGACCGGCGCGCCAGCCTGGCGCGCACGCGGTCGCTCAATGATTTCGGCGAAGATTTCCTGGACGCCGTGCAAGGCCTGCCCACGCTGAAGTCCTATGGCCAGGGCAAGGCCTGGGGCGAACGGCTGGCGGCCCGCGCGCGCAGCCTGTCGGACAACACCTTCTGGGTGCTGTCGGTCAGCCTGCTGACGCGCGGCGTCAGCGACCTGGGCGTAGCCCTGGGCGCGGCGCTGGCGCTGACCCTGGGCGCCTGGCGCGTGGCCGCGGGCGACATGAGCGTAGAGGCGCTGCTGATCGTGCTGATGGCCGGCACCGAGATCTTCCGGCCGCTGCGCGACCTGCGCTCGGTGCTGCACCGGGGCATGCTGGGCCAATCGGCCGCCGCCAGCATCCATGCCCTGATGGATGCCCGGCCGCTGACCCCCGCGCCCGACGCAGGTGCAAGCGGCACGGGCATAGGTGGCCCGGACAACAGCAGCGCGGCCCAGGCCCGCCTGTCGCCCACCATCGACTTCGACGGCGTCGCCTTTTCATACACGCCCGAGCGCCCCGCCCATCGCGGCCTGGCCTTCAGCATCGCGGCCGGCGAACGGGTCGGCGTGGTCGGCCCCAGCGGCGCGGGCAAATCCACCATCGTCCGCCTGCTGCTGCGCGAATGCGTGCCGCAGGCCGGCGTCATCCGTGTCGGCGGCCGCGACGTGAACATGCTCGACACGCAGACGCTGCTCTCGCACATCGCGCTGGTCAGCCAGGACATCACGCTGTTCCACGGCACCATCGACGACAACCTGCGGCTGGGCCGGCCCGATGCCACCCACGAGCAGGTGCGCGCCGCCGCCCGCGCCGCGAATATCGACGACTTCATCATGGCGCTGCCGGACGGCTACGCCACGCGCATCGGCGAACGCGGGCTGCAGCTTTCCGGGGGCCAGCGCCAGCGCGTGGCGATCGCCCGCGCCCTGTTGCGCGATGCGCCCATCCTGATCCTGGACGAAGCGCTGTCGTCGGTGGACACCGAGAACGAGGCGCTGATCCAGCAGGCGCTGGACCGCCTGATGGCCGGCCGCACGACGCTGATCCTGGCCCACCGCCTGGCCAGCGTGATCGGCGCCGATCGCATCCTGGTGCTGGATCAGGGACGCGTGGCCGAAGCCGGTGCTCATGCGGAACTGATGCGCCAGCACGGACTGTATTACCGCCTGATGCACGAGCAGGCCGCGGCGCACCGGAACCCGTCGGCGGGCGCACCGCTTGCCGTGCCGCCGTCCCAGGGCGCCGTCGCGGCGGCGAATGCGCCGGCCGCCGCGGCGGACGACAGCGGCGGCCCAGGTCCGACCCTGCGTCCGCTGGACGCCGACGCCGGCCAGGTCGGCTGGCGCGCCACGCTGGGCACCCTGCTGTCGGTGGTGCGCCCGTGGCGCGGCACCCTTGCTGCCACCATCCTGCTCGGTGTGGCGCGCGTGGCCGCCTTCATCGGCGTGGGTGTGTTCAGCGCGCTGATCGTCGCCGCCATCCGCGACGGCCGCGACATATCGGCGCTGGTCGCGGGCCTGCTGATCGCGGCGCCGCTGGCCGCGCTGTTCCATTGGCTGGAGTCCTGGCTGGCGCACGCCATGGCCTACCAGTTGCTGGCCGACATGCGCGTCAAGCTCTATGACAAGCTCGAACGCCTGGCTCCGGCCTACCTGCTGCAGCGGCGTTCCGGCGACCTGGTCGCGCTGGCCACGCAGGACGTGGAGATGGTGGAGTACTTCTATGCGCACACCATCGCGCCGGCCATCGTATCGGTGCTGGTGCCGCTGTCCGTGCTGGGGTTCCTGGGCTTCTACAGTTGGCCGGTCGCGCTGGCGCTGCTGCCCTTCCTGGCCTACGCGCTGGTGTCGCCGCTGCGCGGCCGCCGCAAGATCGACACCCTGGGCGACAAGGCGCGCGAGGCGCTGGGAGAAATGAGCGCCCACACCACCGACACCATCCAGGGCCTGGCCGACCTGACCGCCTTCCAGGCCACCGGCCGTCGCCGCGACCAGTTCATGAAGGTGGCCAGCCGCTACCGCGAGCGGCGCCTGGATATCCTGCGCGACCTGTCGCGTCAGACCGCCTGGTTCGAGGTCGCCATGGGCCTGGGCGGCCTGGCCGTGGCGGTCGTCGGCGCCCTGCAGGTCCAGGCCGGCGCACTGTCGGCCAGCATGCTGCCGCTGCTGGTGCTGATCGCGCTGGCCACCTTTCTTCCGGTGTCGGAGATCTCGCAGGTCAGCCGGCAACTGGCGGACACCATTGCCGCCACGCGCCGCCTGCACGTCGTCGCCAACGAGCCCGAGCCCGTCGCGGACGGCCCGCTTCCCGCGCCGGTCGCCGCGCACGGCCTGTCGCTGGCGTTCGAGCACGTCAGCTTCGCGTATCCGGGCAAGAACGAAGACACCTTGCGCGACCTCACCTTCACGGCCCCCGCCGGCGCCACCGTGGCGATCGTGGGCGCCTCCGGCGCGGGCAAGAGCACCGTGGCCAGCCTGCTTCTGCGCTTCTGGGATCCGCGCCAGGGCGCGGTGAAGCTGGACGGCGTGGACGTGCGCCAGCTCCGGCTCGACGGATTGCGCGAACGGGTGGCGCTGGTGACACAGGACACCTATCTGTTCAACGATACGCTGGAAGGCAACATCCGGCTCGCGCGCCCCGAGGCCAGCCGCGAGGACCTGGCGCGCGCGCTGGAACAGGCGGCGCTGGCGGACTTCGTGAAGAGCCTGCCCGACGGGCTGGCGACGCGCGTGGGCGAACGCGGCATGCAGCTTTCGGGCGGCCAGCGCCAGCGCATCTCTATTGCGCGGGCCTTCCTGAAGAATGCGCCCGTGCTGATCCTGGACGAAGCCACCTCGCACCTGGACACCTTGTCTGAAATGCAGGTGCGCGGCGCGCTGGACGTGCTGATGCGCCACCGGACCACGCTGGTCATCGCGCATCGCCTGTCCACCATCCGCGACGCGGACCTGATCCTGGTGCTGGACCGCGGAACGCTGGCGGAAGCCGGCACGCACGATCAGCTCTTGCGCAGGCAAGGCGCCTATGCGCGCCTGGCCAGCCATCAAGGCGGCTACGCGGCCAGCGGCGCGGCGTATCTGTCCGGCGGCGTACATTGAGAATGACGCGCACGCGCCGCGTGCGCGTGTCATCGGGCCGGGCCGCGTCAGGCCGGGCCGCGCCAGGCCGGGCCGCGTTGAAAAAAACCGACAGGACGCGCGGTCCGCCTCGCACCGGCCGTTGATTCCGCTACATCACTTCTATAGAATCAGCAATTCGGGCCTGTGCCCATTTCATTTCCCCGCTTCATTTCCCCGCTTCATTTCCTCACCCACCGATAGGGAGGCGCATGATGATGTATCCCATGCTCAACGCCATCCCGCGCGTGTCTCCGCGACGCCATTAAGTCGTCGCCCGCGCGGACCCATCGCCAGCTTTCTATCTGGCGACTGGTCCTCCGCGCCCGCCTGAACCCCTGAACGCAATCGCTGGTGCCTGACAGGCACACGGCTTGTTTTCCCTTCTTTCCTCACAAGGACATCCTGGCGTGTCTTGTGCCGCCAGGCCATCGCAATGGCTAGAAAAAAAATCGACTTTCGAGGACAGGCCTTCAAGGACGTCCTGGGCTTTACCTTCCGCTATTGGGGCCGGCAACCGCTGCGCATCGTGGTCATCGTGGCGCTGGCGCTGCTGTCGGCGGTGGCGGATGTGCTGACCCCGATGTACGCCGGCCGTCTGGTCGACGCCGTGGCGTCCGGCGCCGCGGGCGACCAGCTCGCCTGGAACGCCGCCATCACGGCCTTCTGGCTGCTGGTGGCGCTGGGCGTGGGCGGCACCCTGCTGCGCCAAGCCGTGTTCCAGAACATCATCACGTTCACCTTGAAGATGATGAATGGCATCGCCTCCAATGCCTTCTACCGCGTGCAGCGCTTTTCCACGGATTGGCATGCCAACAGTTTCGCCGGCTCCACCGTGCGCAAGATCACGCGCGGCATGTGGGCGGTGGACCTGTTGAACGACACGCTGCTGGTGGCGCTGCTCCCGTCCGTCGTGATGCTGGTGGGCGCCACCGCCTTGCTGGGCGCGCACTGGCCCTTGATGGGGCTGGTGGTGGGCCTGGGCTCGGTGCTGTACATCGCCGTCACGGCGGCGCTGTCGCTGGGCTATGTCGCGCCCGCGGCGCGGCTGGGCAATGCCTGGGACACGCGCATGGGCGGCGCGCTGGCCGACGCCGTGAGCTGCAACGCGGTGGTCAAGGCCTTTGGCGCCGAAACGCGCGAAGAAGCGCGGCTGGACCGCGTGATCGACAAATGGCGCCGCCGCACGCGCCGCACCTGGGTCCGCGCCACCTTCAACGGCGGCATCCAGGGCGCGATGCTGGTGGCCATGCAGGCCGCCATCCTGGGCGCATCGCTGTTGCTGTGGTCGCGCAACCAGGCCAGCGTGGGCGACATCACGTTCACGCTGGCGATGTTCTTCGTGCTGCAAGGCTATCTGCGCGACGTGGGCATGCATATCCGCAACCTGCAGCGCTCGGTCAACGACATGGAAGAACTGGTGTCGCTGGAAAAGCAGCCGCTGGGCGTGGAAGACAGGCCCGGCGCGGGCGCCATCACGGTGACGGCCGGCGAGATCCGCTTCGAGGACGTGACGTTCCGCTATGGTTCGCACAACACGGCGCTGTATGAACAGTTCTCGGTGCGCATCGCGCCGGGCGAACGCGTCGGGCTGGTGGGCCACTCGGGATCCGGCAAGACCACGTTCATCAAGCTGATCCAGCGCCTGTACGACGTGAACGGCGGCCGCATCACCATCGACGGGCAGGACATCGCCCAGGTGAAGCAGGCGTCCCTGCGCAGCCAGATCGCCATCGTGCAGCAAGAGCCCGTGCTGTTTCACCGGACCCTGGCCGAGAACATCGCCTACGCCCGGCCCGGCGCCACGCAGGCCGAGATCGAGCAGGCGGCCCGGCTGGCCAGCGCGCATGACTTCATCATGTCGCTGCCCAAGGGCTACGACACGCTGGTGGGCGAACGCGGCGTGAAGCTGTCCGGCGGCGAACGCCAGCGCGTGGCGATCGCGCGGGCGTTCCTGGCGGACGCGCCCATCCTGATCCTGGACGAAGCCACGTCCAGCCTGGACAGCGAAAGCGAGGTGCTGATCCAGCGCGCGATGGACCGCCTGATGGAAGGCCGCACCACGCTGGTGGTGGCGCACCGCCTGTCCACGGTGCGCGCGTTGGACCGCCTGCTGGTGATGGACCACGGCCGCGTCATCGAAGAAGGCAGCCACGACGCGTTGATCCGCTTGAAGGGCGGACTGTACCGCCGCCTGTTCGAACGCCAGGCCCTCGAACTGACCAAGGGACTGACCCAGGCGGAGCTGCTGGAGGACGGCGCCACGGCGCCGCCCGCGAAGACCGATGAGGAAGACGCGGCGTCGTACGCCTTCGGCAAGTGACTCAGGCGGGGCGCTGGGCGAAGGTCAGGCGCAGACCAAAAGCGATCAGGGCGGTGCCGAACACGATGCTCTGCACCTTCTGCGCGCGGGGGCTGGCCGTCATCCAGCGCCCCACCGCCCCGCCCGCCAGCGCGCACAGCACGTCGAACGTCAGGCCCAGTCCCACCAGGATGACGCCCAGCACCGCGAACTGCCGGCCGATGGGCCCCTGCGCCGGCGACACGAACTGCGGCAGCAGCACCGAGCAGAACAGCAAGGCCTTGGGATTGAGCACATTGGTCAGCACGCCGGTCAGCAGCGCCGGGCCCCAACCCTCATGGCGGGGCGCCGCGCCGGCCACCGGCGCATAGGACAGCGGGCCCGCGCGCAACAGGCGCACGCCCAGCCACACCAGATAACAGCCGCCCACCGTGCGCGCGGCGTCGAATGCCCACGGGTGGGTCTTGAACAGCGCCGCCAGCCCCAGCGCCGCCAGGGTGACGTGCGCCGCCCGCGCGATGGCGAGTCCGGCTGCCACGGCCAGCGCCTGCCCCCGGCCGCGCAGCAGGCCGGTTTCCAGCAGCAGGATCATGTCCGGCCCGGGCACCACGTAGACAATCAGCAAGGCTCCCAGAAACAACGCCATATCGGTCATGACCGCGCTCCCGCGCAAGCTTTCAATGGCGTCATTCTAGGAAGTTCGGGCTGGCATGTGCTTGCTATTCATGCCAATCGATCTATCATTATTGGCATATTTCACCAACGACCTGACCACTTTTTTGACTTCATGCCAAAGCACGAATTGGATGCCTACGACCGCCGCATTCTGGAAGCCCTGCAGAAGAACGGGCGCCTGACCAATGTGGAGCTGGCCGAACAGATCGGCCTGTCGCCCTCGCCCTGCCTGCGGCGGGTGCGGATGATGGAAGAAGCCGGGGTCATCCAGGGCTATGAAGCGCGGCTCGACCCGCATGAGGTCGGCCTGGGGCTGACCGTGTTCGTGGGCGTCAAGGTCGAACGCCACCACGAACGGGACGCCGAACAGTTCCGGCACGAGGTCAGCGCCCTGCCGGAAGTCGTCGCCGCCCATCTGGTGTCCGGCGAATCCGACTTCCTGCTGCAGGTGGTGGTGCCGGACCTGCGCGGGTACGAGCACTTCCTGCTGCGCACCCTGCTGAAGCTGCCCGGGGTCAAGGACATCCGCAGCAACTTCGCCATCCAGACGGTCAAGCCGCGGAGCCCGCTGCCGCTGGACCATCTGGCCAAGTAAGGGCGTGGCGTCATCAAGGCATGGCGGCGGCGGCGCGATCCACGGCCTTGCCCCGGCGCTCGAAACGGGCCTGGGACAGCGCCAGGTAGCGCTCCACCACGGCCGGCTCCGACGTCTTGGGCGTGCCGCCCGCGAAGGGCGGCTTGGGGTCGTATTCGATCTGCAACTGGATCAGCTTGGCGACGTCTTCCCCGCACAGCGCCGCCACCACCTTCAGCCCCATGTCGATGCCCGACGTGACGCCTCCCGCCGTATAGGTATTGCCGTCCACGCACATGCGCTCGTCGCTGGGCGTCGCCCCAAAGCGGGATAGCAGCTCGCGCGCCCGCCAATGGCTGGACGCCCGCTTGCCGCGCAGCAATCCCGCCGCGCCCAGCAGCAGCGACCCCGTGCAGATGCCGAACAGATACTGCGCGCCCAGCCCCTGCCGGCGGGTGAACGCCACCCAATCCGGATCGACGATGGCGTCATCCGTTCCCGGGCCGCCGGGCACCACCAGCAGATCGCAAGGCGGGGCCGAATCCAGCGTCTGCGTCGGCACGAATCGCAGTCCGCGATCGCACCGCACCGGCTCCAGCGTTTTTGCGACAAAATCGATGGTGAAGCCCGGCGCGTTCGCCAGAACCTCGTACGGCCCGGTCATATCCAACTGGGTCAGCCCTTCGAACAAGACAAAATTCACATGCATGACGATGCTCCCTTGGAAACGCCTGCGCCCAGCATCTAACCCGCCAGCCCCACCGACATCCCGCCGCACACGTACAGCACCTGCCCCGTCATGAAGCCCGCGCGCGGGTCCATGAACATCGCCACGGTGTGCGCCACCTCTTCGGGACGCCCGACCCGGCCCACCGGGATCGAGGCTTCCAGCGCCACCGTCCTGGGCTCGCCCGGCGGGTTGGATTGATTGAACAGTTCGGTCGCGACCGGCCCCGGCGCCACGGTGTTCACCGTGATGCCGTCACCCGCCAGCTCCAGCGCCCAGGTCCGGGTCATGCCGGCCAGCCCGGCCTTGGAGGCGCCATAGACCGACCGGCCGCCCTTGCCCAGGGCCGCGCGGCTGCCTATGTTCACGACGCGACCATAGCCCGCCGCCCGCATGCCGGGCAAGAGCGCCTGCATCAGCAGGATGGGCGCGGTGATGTTCAGGGCCATCGTGCGCGCAAGGTCTTCCTGCGTGACGTCCTCGATGTTGGCGACCTGGATCATGCCCGCGTTGTTCACCAGATTCAGCACGGGACGCTCGGCCGCGATCTCGCGCGCCGCCGCGACGGTGGCCGCCCCATCGCCCAGGTCCACCGAACGGAAGGTCTCGCCGCGCAGGATCTGGTCCGGCGCGGTGCGGCTGAAGTTGACGACCTGATAGCCGTCGTCGAGCAGGCGCGCCACGATGGCGCGGCCGATTCCCCGGCTGCCGCCGGTGACAAGAGCGATGGGTGTGTTCATTGCGCGGAGATTCCTTTGTCTTTGATGAGACCGCCCCACTTCTTGCGCTCCGCCGATTCGAAGGCGGCCAGGTCGGCGCCGAACAGCGTACCGGGCTTGGCGCCCATGGTGGCGAAATTGGTGGCGATGGCCTGGGTTTGCAGGCCGCTGCGGGCGGCGGCGATCAGTTGGTCGACGACCGGCTGCGGCGTGCCGCGAGGCGCGTACAGCGCGAACCAGGCGGTGACGTCGAAGCCCGGCAGGCCGGACTCCGCGACGGTGGGCAGGTCCGGCACGGACGGATCGCGCGCGCCGGAAGTCACGGCCACGCCGCGCACCAGATTGCCGTCCTTGATCTGCGCCAGCGAACCCGGCAGGTTGTCGAACAGCAGATCGACCTGGCCGCCCGCCACGGCGGGCAAGGAGGCCGACGTGCCCTTGAACGGCACGTGCAGCATGGTCACGCCGGCCATGGCTTCGAAATAGGCGCCGGTCAGGTGCACCGAGGACCCGATGCCGGGCGAGGCGTAAGTCAGCTTCTTGTCCGGCGATTGCTTGGCGGCCTTGATGATGTCCGCCACCGTCTTGTAGGGCGACTTGGCGCTGACCGCGATGACGTTGGGCGTGGTGGACACCAGCGCGATCGGCACCAGGTCGCGCTCGGGGTCGAACGCCATGTTGCTGTAGAGGAACTGGTTGATCGTCTGCGTGCCGATCGTGCCGAGGCCCAGGGTGTAGCCGTCGGCCTTCGCGCGGGCCACGTAGGCCATGCCGATGTTGCCGCCCGCGCCGGGCTTGTTTTCCACCAGCACGGTCTGCTTCAGGCCCGGCTGCAGCGCATTGGCGATCGCGCGGCCGAACAGGTCCGCGCCACCGCCGGGGGGATACGGGACGACGACGGTGACGGGATGGTCGGGGTACCCCGCGGCGTGGGCGGCGGGCAGCGCCAGAACAGCCAGCGCGGCAACAGCCAGGTGGCGCCATACGGCGCGCGGATGCAGCAATTGCGTCATGGTTTTGTCTCCTCTCGAATCCGCTGATTGCGGATTTCTTTTTAAAGTACGTAAATACGTACTATATTCATAAGAACATAGAAAACGGATAGGAGACAAGCAGATGAAACGCTGGACGCACCGCCCCGAAGGATCGACCTGGGGCGACTTCGGCCCCGACGACGAACTGGGCCGCCTGAACCTGCTGACCGAAGAGAAGGTGCTGCAGGCCGTGCGCGAGGTCCGCGCGGGCAAGGTGTTCTGCCTGTCGCTGCCGCTGGACCTGCCCGGTGGCAATGTGCTGAATCCGCGCCGTCATGCCCCCACGCTCAAGCCCACCTTCCGCGAAGGCACGCCCTACCTGAACTTCGCGATGTCGCAATTGCAGCCCGAGGCCATCGACGTCCTGTCCGATGACCAGGTAACACTGTCCATGCAGTACTCCACGCAGTGGGACGGCCTGTCCCATGTGGGCGCGATGTTCGACATCCAGGGCGACGGCGAGGCCCGCCGCGTCTACTACAACGGCTACGCCGCCGGCGTCGATGTGTTCGGCGGCGCCGACCCGGACACGTCCCCGGAAGCCTGCTGCCCGCCTGGCGGCTCGTATGCGCGCAAGCTCAGCGTCAGCCGCTACGCCGAAAAAGGCATGCAGGGGCGCGGTGTGCTGGTGGACCTGGCGCGCGCGTTCGGCCCGGGCCGCACGCTGGTCAGCCACGACCGTCTGCAAGCCGCCATGCGCGAACAGAACGCCGTGGTGGAATCGGGCGACATGCTGGTCCTGCGCACGGGTTTCGCCGAAGCCGTCGTGCAGATGAACGGCCACCCGGATCCGCACGAATTGGAACAAACGGGCGCCGTGCTGGACGGGTCCGACCAAGCGCTGCTGGACTGGATCACGGATTCCGGCATCGCGGCGATCTGCGCCGACAACTACGCGGTGGAGTCCTACCCCGCGCGCACGTCCGGCCCCGGCCATTCTATCCTGCCGCTGCATCATCACTGCCTGTTCAAGCTGGGCGTGCCGCTCGCCGAACTCTGGTATCTGAAGGACCTGGCCGATTGGCTGCATGCGCAGGGACGCAACCGCTTCCTGCTGACCGCCCCGCCCTTGCGCATGCCGGGCGCGGTGGGGTCGCCCGTGACGCCCATCGCCACGGTGTAAGCCATGAGCCTGCCGTATTCGACCTTCTCCGAACACCTGGATCTGCTTGCCGCCCGCCAGCCGGACGCGGCCGCGCTGTTCGACCAGGACCGGCGGATCAGCGTCGCCGAGCTGCGCGCGCAAAGCCGCGCGCTGGCGGCGGGCCTGGCCCGCATCGGCGTGCGCCCCGGCCACCGCGTCGCTGTCTGGCTGCCCAATTGCACGGCCTGGCTGGAGTCCTTTCTGGCCTGCGCCCACCTGGGCGCGCTGGTGCTGGCGGTCAACACGCGCTTTCGCGCACTGGAAGTGGCAGACATCCTGGGGCGCGGCGGGGCGGACTGGCTGGTGTACTGGCCGGGCTTCAAGGGCATCGACTTCCAGGGCATTCTGGATGGCGTAGCGCCCGCGGCGCTTGCCCGTCTGCAGGGCGCAGTCGCCCTGACCGGCCCCGGCGAAGCCCCTATCCCGTCCCTGCACGGCAAACCGGTGCACCGCTATGCCGATCTGCTGGCCTGCGCCGACCCGGCGCCGGCCGCGCAAGGCAACGCAGGCGTGCTGTGCTTCACCACGTCCGGCACCACGTCCAAGCCCAAATTCGTGCTGCATGACCAGCAGACCTTGCTGCATCACGGCGCGGCGGTGGCCCGGGCGTTCGGCTACGACGGCAACAGTTGCGTGCTGGCCAGCGCGCCATTCTGCGGCGCCTTCGGCTTTGCCACGCTGGCCGGCGCGCTGGCGGGCGGTGTGCCCCTGGTGTGCGCGCCCGTGTTCGATGCGGCGCAGTCCGCCGACGCCATCGCCCGCCACGCGGTGACGCATACCTACGCCAACAACGAGGCCCTGGTGGGCATGATGCAGGCCGCGCCGCCCGCGAACTTCGCCTCGGCGCGGCTGTTCGGATTCGCCAGCTTCACGCCGGCGCTGGACAACATGCTGGACCTTGCCCGCCAGGCCGGCGTGCCGCTGACCGGCCTGTACGGGTCCAGCGAGTTGATCGCGCTCGTGGCCGGCCAGCCCCGCGATCCGGCCGAGGGCGACGTGTCGGCCCGCCATCAGCCCGGCGGCACGCTGATCTATCCCGAGGCCCGGGTGCGCGCCCGGGATCCCGAAACCGGCCAGGTGCTGCCGCACGGCCAGTCCGGAGAAATCGAGATCCTGTCGCCCAGCCTGATGCTGGGCTATCTGGACAATCCCGAGGCCACCCAAGGCGCCGTCACCGCCGACGGCTATTTCAAGACCGGCGACCTGGGCTACACGCTGACCCCGCGCCAGTTCGTGTTCCAGACCCGCATGGGAGACTCGCTGCGGCTGTCGGGTTTCCTGGTCAATCCCGTCGAGATCGAACAGGTCGTCGAAACGCTGCCCGGCGTGCGCGCCTGCCAGGTGGTGGGCGCAACCAGCAAGGGCAAAATCGTGCCCTACGCCTTCGTGCTGCTGCACGAGGGCGCCCAAGCGGATCCGGCGGGCTGGACCCGCGCCTGCAAGGCCGCCATGGCCGGTTTCAAGGCGCCGGCGGGCTTCACCGTGCTCGATGCCTTTCCTTCGGTGGAAAGCGCCAACTCGGTCAAGATCCAGAAGCACCGGCTGCGCGAGATGGCTGACGCTATGCTCTCGGATTCTTCATCCCCGCCCTCGCCCTGATCATGCCCGCCCGCAAGCTCTTTTCGCGCAGCCCCCAGCCGCTCTATCTGCAAGCGGCCGCGCTGTTTCGCAGCCATATCCAGAACCGCACCTGGCGGCCGGGGCAGCAGATCCCGCCGCTGGATTCGCTGATGGAGACCTACGGCATTTCGCGGGCGACCATACGCCAGGCCTTCGGGCTGCTCGAAGAAGACGGCCTGATCCGGCGTTCGCGCGGGTCGGGCACCTTCGTCAATGCCGCGTTGCCCGAGACGCCCACGCTGCTCATCCCCAAGACCTGGGCCGAAACCGTCGAACTGAGCAACCAGCTCGGCACGGTGTCGCTGGTGGAGTCCAGCGCCGACTCCCCGCTGCCCGACACGCTGGGCATGCCTTGCGGCGCCGACCGCGGCGGCAGCTTCCAATACCTGCGGCGCGTCCACACCACGGATGCGGGGCCCTTCTGTTATAGCGAGGTCTTCCTGGACAGCGGCCTGTTCCGCAAGCACCGGGCGCGCATCCAGAAAAGCACCGTGGCGCCGGTGCTGGACCAGTTCTACGGCGCGCGCATCACCGAGGCGCGCCAGGTGCTCAACGTGATCGAAGCCGGCCAGGAGTCGGCGGAATCCCTGCAGATTCCCGTGTCGTCCCCCGTGGCCGAACTGCGCCGCTATGCCTGCATCGATGGCCGCGTGGTGTATTTCGCGCGGCTGGAGTTTCCGTTCCGGAAAGTCCGGATGGAATTCGACCTGCTGACCCAACGCTGACCCTCTTCAACCCAGACGGCCCGCCCGCCGCCGAACCAGGAGCCCGACCACCGCCCCACCGACCATCGCGGCCAGACCCCACCCAGAGCGCGGCGATACGCCACAAAAGCGCCAGCAGGTTCCCACAGATCCGGCACCAGAGGAGACAACCATGGCTTACGCCAACACGCCCCGGATTTCAATGCAGTGCCGCAGCACGTTTTCCCGCTTGTTCACCGCCACGGCCATCGCTTCGGCAATGGCCATTGCAATGGCCACGGCACCGGCCGTCGCGCAGGCGCAGCCCGCAGCGGTCTCCGACGACGTCGTCCGCCTGGGCCTGATCCTGGACATGAGCGGCATCTACGCCGACGTCACCGGCAAGGGCAGCGCCACCGCCGCCGAAATGGCGATCGCCGATTTTGGCGGCACGGTGCTGGGCAAGAAGGTGGACCTGATGGTGATGGACCACCAGAACAAGGCCGACATCGCCGCCGCCAAGGCGCGCGAGTGGTACGACACCCAGAAGGTGGACGCCATCATGGACGTGGCGGGCTCCGCGCCCGCGCTGGCCGTGCTGGAGGTGGCGCGCGAGAAGAAGAAGATCGTGGTCTTCAGCGGCCCCGGCACGGAACGCATCACCAACGACCTGTGCTCGCCGTACTCCGTGCACTACACCTATGACACCTGGTCGCTGGCCAACACCACCGCGCGCGCCACCGTGGAGCAAGGCGGCAAGAGCTGGTACTTCCTGACGGCCGACTACGCCTTCGGCCATACCCTGCAGGCGTCGGCCACCGATGTCGTGAAGGCCAACGGCGGCACCGTGGTGGGCGCATCGCGCCACCCGCTGGGCTCCAGCGACTTCGCGTCCTACCTGCTGCAGGCGCAGGCCAGCAAGGCGCAGATCGTGGGCCTGGCGAATGCCGGCGGCGACACCGTCAACGCCATCAAGGCGGCCAGCGAGTTCGGCCTGACCAAGGGCGGCCAGAAGATGGCCGGCCTGCTCCTGTACATCAACGACATCCATGCCATCGGCCTGGACGCCGCCGCGGGCCTGACGCTGACCGAAGCCTTCTACTGGGACATGAACGACCAGACCCGGGCCTGGTCCCAGCGCTACTACGACAAGCTGAAGAAGATGCCCAACATGAGCCAGGCGGGCACGTATTCGTCGGTGATGCACTACCTGAAGGCGGTGCAGGCGGCCGGCACCGACGAGCCCGCCGCGGTGATGAAGCAGATGAAGTCCATGCCCATCAACGACTTCTTCGCCGCCAACGGCCGCATTCGCGAGGACGGCCGCATGGTGCACGACATGTATCTGTTCGAAGTGAAAAAGCCGGCCGAATCCAAGCGGCCCTGGGACTACTACAAGCTGGTGGCCACGCTGCCGGGGGACCAGGCCTTCATGCCGCTGTCCAAGTCCACCTGCCCGCTGGTGAAGAAGTAGGCGCCACGGCGCGGGCGGAAAGCGATTTCCGCCCGCGCTCTACACTGCGGGATTGAAGCCGGAGCCTCCATGACCGATCCCGATCCGACACGCCCCATTGCCGCCACCATCGCCGCCGTCATCCGCGATGGCCACGTGCTGCTGGTGCGCCGCGCCAACCCGCCGGACGAAGACCGCTGGGCCTTTCCCGGCGGCAAGATCGATGCGGGCGAGCCCATCCTGGCCGCGACCGCGCGGGAACTGCGGGAAGAAACCGCCGTGCTTGCCGAACCGCTGCACGTGTTCGATGCCGTCGACGTGTTCGATCGCGACGCCACGGGCGTGCTGCGACGCCACTTCATTCTGATCGCGGTGCTGTGCCGCTGGCAATCCGGCGAACCGGTGGCGGGCGACGATGCGCGGGATGCCCGATGGGTGCCGTTGACGGAACTGGAAGGCCATGCGCTGGCGACCAGCTTCGGGGTGGCGGAACTGGCGCGCAAGGCCGCGGCGTTGATGGTGGCCGGCTAAGGGCTGCCGGTACGCCAGGCGCCGGTTCAGGCGCCGCGCTCCCGCAGCCAGTCGCGGAACGCCCGGGCCTTGTCCTTCATCGGGCCCTGTCCCGGCCACACCAGGTAATAGCCGAACTCCTCCAGCCAGGCATCGTCGGCCAGCCTGACCAGCCGCCCCGCCGCAAGCTCGTCTTCAACCATCGCCGCCGGCAGCAGGCCCATGCCCTGCCCGGCCGCGACCGCCTTCAGCAGCAGATTGCCATCGTCGAAGGCAGGCCCTCTGGGCATGCCCGCGTCGTCCACGCCCTGTGCCGCGAACCAGAGCCTCCAGCCCTTGCGGCCTTCGTCGTGCACGCGCGGCCAACGCAGCAGGTCCCGCGCGCCGCCGGGCATGCCCAGCGAGTCCACCAGGCCGGCCGACGCGACCGGCACGACTTCCACCGTCAACAGGTGTTCGCTCTGCAAGCCCGGGTAGCGGCCCAGCCCGTGCCGGATCGCGATGTCCACGCCGTCGCGCGTGAAATCCGTCAAGGCATTGCTGGTGACGATCTGCAGATCGATGTCGGGGTGGCGCGCGTGAAAGTCGTTCAGGCGCGGAATCAGCCAGGCCGATGCGAAGAAAGCGGTGGCGCCGACGGTAAGCACGCGGCTTGCCGGCGGCGCCGCGACGCGGGCCGAGGCGTCCAGTATCTGGCGAAACGCATTGCGGATGGGCGGCAGGTAGTTCCTGCCGGCATCGGTCAACAGGATGCCGCGGTTCACGCGCACGAAGAGCGGCACGCCCAGGTGCTGCTCCAGCGTCTTGATCAACTGGCTGACCGCGCCCGGCGTGACGCACAGCTCTTGCGCCGCCGCCTTCATGGACTGATGGCGGGCGGCGGCATCGAAGGCGCGCAGGGCATTGAGCGGAGGGAGTCTGGGTGGGAGCATGGGCGTCGCCGCGGTAAAGATTCAAGTTAGTTTTACTAACCTGAACAAGATAGAAAACAGGGTTTGTCGAACCTGATTTGTCCCATTAACTTTGAAGGTGTGCGCTGGCAAATCAACTCGAAAAAGAATAGTTCAACTATATGAATGACATCAAGCTCGAAACCCCTGGGGCGGACCTCCTGGACCGGGACCTGACCGAGGTCGCCGCGCTGATCCGGTCCGGCGAGATTTCGCCCGTGGAGATCACGCGCGCCCAGCTCCGGCGCATCGAGGCCCGGGACGGCGCGCTGCGCAGCTACGCCTGCGTGACGGCGGCGTCGGCGCTGCAGGCCGCGCGCGCCGCCGAAGCGGAGATACGCGGCGGCCGCTACCGTGGCCCGCTGCATGGCGTGCCCATCGCGCTGAAGGACCTGTGCCGGCGGGAAGGCGTGCCGGCGGCGGCGGGCTCGACTATCCACCGGAGCACGCCCGCAGATCATGACGCCACCGTCGTGCGGCGGCTGCGCGACGCGGGCGCGGTGCTGCTGGGGCAACTGCAGATGACGGAAGGGGCGTACTCCGACCATCATCCCGCCATCGCGCCCCCGCGCAATCCGTGGAACGCGGACTATTGGACCGGCATCTCGTCCAGCGGATCCGCCGTGGCGACGGCGGCTGGCCTGTGCTTCGCGGCCACCGCATCGGACACGGGCGGATCGATCCGCTGGCCCTGCGCGGCCAACGGCCTGACGGGCATCAAGCCGACGTGGGGCCGCGTCAGCCGCCATGGCACGGTGGAACTGGCGGCCTCGCTGGATCACATCGGCATCGTCGCGCGCAGCTTGCGCGATGCCGCCGTCATGCTGGAAGCCGTGGCGGGCGCCGATCCCCTGGACCCCACCGCATTGCAGGCGCCGGTGCCGCGCTATGCCCAGCTTGCCTCCGGCTCCATTCGCGGCCTGCGGATCGGCGTCGATCCGGACTGGAACAGCATGGACGTGGACGCCCAGACGCGAAGCATGCTGGCGGCGGCCGCGCAGACATTCCAGGAGCTGGGCGCGGAGCTGGTGCCGGTGCGCTTCCCGCGCGCGCAGGCTGAACAGGCGGTTCGCGACTGGGCGCCGAACTGCGCGGTGGAAGCCGCGGTTGCCCATGCGGGCACCTACCCCTCCCAGAAGAACGAGTACGGGCCGGTGCTGGCGAAGGTGCTGGATGCGGGCCATGCCTTGTCCGGCCTGGATTACCAGCGCCTCTTGCTGCGCCGCATGGACCTGCGCGGACAGGTGGACGCGATGTTCACCGGCATCGACGCAATGCTGGCGCCGGTGCAACCGATGCCGCCACTGACCCTGCACGCCATCAGCACGCTGGGCGATCAGCCCGGCTTGATCGCCGCGTTGCAGCGCTACACCTGCGTGTTCAACATGACGGGTCATCCCTGCCTGACGCTGCCGGCGGGCCTATGCCGGGCCGGCATGCCGATGGGCCTGCAATTGGTGGCCGCGCGTCTGGACGAGAGGACCTTGTTCCGGCTTGGGGCCGCGTTCCAGTCCGCCACCTGCTGGCATCTGCACAGGCCCGCGCCAGGAAAGGAAGCGTGACCATGCGCTCGCAACATGCCACCCCCCTGCCCACGGCCGGCAGGATTTTTCACGGATGGTTCGTGGTCGCCGCCGCGTTCGCCATCACCTTGCTGGGATTCGGCAGCGCCTATTCCTTCAGCGCGTTCGTCGAATCCCTGCAGCACGATTTCGGCGCCTCGCGGGGCGCGGTGTCTCTGGTGTTTTCACTGGCGGGATTTCTGTACTTCGGCCTGGGCGTGATCAGCGGGCCCCTGGCGGACCGCTACGGGTCGCGCCGCCTGGCGCTGGCCGGGATGCTGCTGCTGGCGCTGGGACTGCTGCTTGCCGGCGCGGCGCGGAGCATGACGCAGATATACCTGGCCTATGGCCTGGGAGTGGGCTTGGGAGTGGGATGTTCCTATGTGCCGGTGGTGGGTGCGGTGCAGCGTTGGTTCCGGCGGCGGCGCGCGCTGGCGTCCGGGCTGGCCGTCAGCGGCATCGGCGTGGGCACGCTGCTCGTGCCGCCCCTGGCTTCGGCGCTGATAGACCTGTGGGGCTGGCGGGCCACCTATCTTGCGCTGGCCGTGTGCGTAGCGGTCCTGGGCGCGGCCGCCTCGCGCTGGGTGGAGAACTCGCCGCTGGACCGCGGCCTGGCTCCGGATGGCGCGCCGCTGCCGCCCCCGTGCGCCGCCACACCAGCGCCCGAGGGCGTCCCCGTGCGCGAGGCCGTCCGCAGCAAAGCCTTTGTCCTGCTGTACCTCGCCTGCCTGTTCTGCGCGTTCGGCGTCTTCGTGCCCTTCGTGCACCTCGTGCCCTACGCACTGGACCACGGCGTGCCGCCGGCCCGGGCCGTTCTGCTGCTAAGCCTGATCGGCGTGGGCAGCACGGCCGGCCGGTTCTGCCTGGGACCGATTGCGGACCGACTGGGCAGGCGCGCATCGCTTGCGGCCATGTATTGCGGGATGGCAGCCACGCTGGCGATCTGGAGCGCCTTCAGCCAGTTCTGGGCGCTGGCGCTGTTCGCGCTGGCGTTCGGGGTGTTCTACGGCGGCTGGGTGGCGCTGCTGCCCGCCGTGGTCATGGACTATTTCGGCGGACGCCACGTCAGCGGCATCATCGGCATGCTGTACACCAGCGTGGCGTTCGGCACCCTGATCGGGCCGGTCGCGGCGGGCTACGCCTACGACCTGGGCGGCAGCTACGCGCTGCCGATCGCCACGGCCGCCGGCGGAAATATCCTGGCGGCGGCGATCACGGCCCTGCTTCCGGAGCGCGCCGTTTCCCCGCGGACCGTACTATAGGGATCGCCCCGCAACCGGATGCTCCGCAACCATTGTCATGTTCGACGCCTATCTCACCCGCTGGAACCTCGCGCCCGATGGCGCGCCTATCGTCACCCACGCGGCGCAACTGCTGCCCGTCCTGCATGAAGGCGCGCCCGCCATGCTCAAGGTGTCCATCGAAGAAGACGAAAAGCAAGGCGGCGTGCTGATGAACTGGTGGGACGGCCAGGGCGCCGCGCGCGTGCTGGCGCACGACGACGACGCCATCCTGCTGGAACGCGCCACGGGCACGCGCTCGCTGGCCCACTACGCGCGCAATGGCCGCGACGACGAGGCCACCCGCATCCTCTGCGGCGTGCTGAAGGCGCTGCACGCGCCGCGAGGCAAGCCGCTGCCGGCCCTGCGGACGCTGGAGGAATGGTTCGCCGAATTGTGGCCCATGGCGCGGACGCATGGCGGCATCCTCGCGCACAGCGCCCGCCACGCCCGCGCCCTGCTGGACGATCCGCAAGACGTGACCGTGCTGCACGGCGACGCCCATCACGACAACGTGCTGGACTTTGGCGAGCGCGGCTGGCTCGTGATCGATCCCAAGCGCCTGCATGGCGACCGGGCCTTCGACTACGCCAACATCTTCTGCAATCCCGACCTGACGGACCCGGTGCCGCCCGTGGCCACCGTGCCCGGGCAATTCGAGCGCCGCCTGGACATCATCGTGGCGCACGCCGGGCTGGACCGCCGGCGGCTGTTGCGATGGGTCGTGGCCTGGTGCGGCCTGTCGGCCGCCTGGTACATGGGCGACGGCGACGATGCCGCGATCGACCTGGATATCGCGCGCCAGGCGCAGGCCCTGCTCGATCGCTGAATCCGCGCTGGCCGGCGCCATGCCCCATGCTCGCCGCGTAAAGAGAACAAAAGCCCGATGCGTTAAGGTGTAGCCCCTCACCCCTTATCTCTTCATTCGCGGAGCATTGAATGACCGGATTGATCATCGTGGTGGCGGCGCTGGCGTTTCTGATGCTGGCGGCGTACCGAGGCTACAGCGTGATTCTTTGCGCGCCCATCGCGGCCATGGGCGCGGTGCTGCTGACCGACCCGTCGGCGCTGGCCCCTGTGTTTTCGGGCATCTTCATGGAGCGCATGGCGGGCTTCGCCAAGCTCTACTTTCCCGTGTTCCTGCTGGGCGCGGTGTTCGGCAAGCTGATCGAGCTGTCCGGATTCTCGCGCGCCATCGTGCAGGCGGTGCTGCGCCTGATCGGCGCGGAGCGCGCCATCGTGGCCATCGTGCTGGTATGCGCCGTGCTGACCTATGGCGGGGTGTCGCTGTTCGTGGTGGTGTTCGCGGTGTATCCGTTCGCCGCCGAAATGTTCCGCCAGGGCGGCATTCCGAAGCGGCTGATGCCCGGGGCGATCGCGCTGGGCGCCTTCACCTTTACCATGACCGCCCTGCCCGGCACGCCGCAGATCCAGAACATCATCCCCACCACGTTCTTCGAGACCACCACCTGGGCCGCGCCCTGGCTGGGCCTGATCGGCGCGGCGTTCACGCTGAGCGCCGGCATCGCCTACCTGGAGTGGCGGCGCAAGCGCGCGGCGGCCGCCGGCGAAACCTACGGCACTGAACTGCGCAACGAACCGGCCACGCCGCCCAGCGAACGCAGCCACCACCCGCTGATCGCGCTGCTGCCGCTGGTGGTGGTGGGCGTCATGAACTTTCTGCTGACGCGCTGGATCCCGGGCTGGTATCCGGCGGGTTCGGAAGTGGACCTGCCCGGCCTTGCCAAGCCCATGGCCGTCAACGCCGAAGAGCAGGTGGCGCTGTGGGCCGTGATGGGCGCGCTGATCGCGGGCATCTTCACCATCCTGCTGTTTTCGTTCCGCGCCATCAAGGCGCACTTCGCCGAAGGCAGCAAGAGCGCCGTGTCGGGCGCCCTGCTGGCGTCCATGAACACGGCGGCGGAATACGGTTTCGGCGGCGTCATCGCCGCGCTGCCGGGCTTTCTGCTGGTGGCGCAGGCCTTGAAGGCGATTCCCGATCCGCTGGTCGGCGAAGCCGTGGCGGTGACCACGCTGGCGGGCATCACCGGCTCGGCCTCGGGCGGCATGAGCATCGCGCTGGCCGCGATGTCGCAGACCTTCATCGACGGCGCGCTGGCCGCCGGCATCCCCATGGAGGTCCTGCACCGCGTCGCGGCCATGGCGAGCGGCGGCATGGATACCTTGCCGCACAACGGCGCCGTCATCACGCTGCTGGCCGTGACCGGCCTGACGCACCGCCAGTCCTACGGCGATATCTTCGCCATCACGCTGATATCGACGATGTCGGTATTCCTGGTGATCGCGGTCTTCTACCTGACCGGCATTGTCTGATCGAAGGCCGCGCCCAGCACCCCGGCCAGCCACTGCGTGAAGACGCGCACCCGCGCGGGCACCTGCCGGTTCTGCGGATACAGCACCGACACCGGCATGGGCGCGGGCGGCGCGTGGGGCAGCACGATCCTGAGGTGGCCCGCCGCCAGTTCCCGCTCCACGCGGTAGCGCGGCACCTGCACCAGCCCCAGGCCGGCCAGCGCCGCGCTGGTGTAGAGTTCGGCCCCCGTCACGCTGACGACCGAACGCGGGCGGACCAGCACGTTGCGCCCATCCACCGTGAAATCGAGCGGAAGACCGCGGCCCGTGGCGCTGGACAGGTAGTCCACCGCCCGATGGCCCTCCAGGTCTTCCAGGCTGGCCGGCACGCCAAAGCGCGCCAGGTAGGCGGGGCTGGCCACCGTCACCTGCGGCATCAGCGCGATCTGCCGGCCCGCCAGCGTGGAGTCCTGCAAGGTGCCGGTCCGCAGCACGCAGTCCACCCCTTCCCGGACCAGGTCCACCAGGCGGTCGTCTTCACCCAGGTGCAGCACGATGTCTGGGTAGCGCTCCAGAAAATCCGGCAGGCCCGGCATGACGAAAAACCGGGCCAGCGTGCCCTGCGCATTGACCCGCAGCAAGCCCTTGGGCGCCGTGTTCAGGAAGGCGCCGTCCGCCTCTTCCAGGTCCGCCAGCAGGCGCACGCAGCGCTGGTAGTGCGCTTCGCCGTCGTGCGTCAGCCGCACCTGCCGGGTCGTGCGTTCCAGCAAGCGCGCGCCCAATCGGGACTCCATGCGCTTGATCAGGTTGGTAACGGTGGCCCGGGGGATGCGCAGGTCTTCCGCCGCCTTGGTGAAGCTGCCGCGTTCAGCGATCCGCACGAACACCCGCATTTCCTGGAAACGATCCATCGCCGAACCGCCAATTGTTAATGCAAACGAAATTATCTTAGCAAATCAAGGGTAATTATCTTTGATCTGGAATAGTCGATGATGCGTCCTACCCACTCACCCGACGGAGAAACACCATGAGCGCTTCCACTCCCACCCCCCAGCGCATCGCCCTCGTCACGGGCGGATCCCGCGGCATCGGCGCCGCGATCGTGCGCCGCCTGGCCCGCGACGGCTTCGCGGTCGGCATCAACTACGCCTCCAGCGCGGCCGAGGCCGAGGCCCTGGCTGGCGAGATCCGCCAGGCCGGCGGGCGCGCCATCGCCGTGCGCGCCGACGTTTCCCAGGCTGCGCAAGTGCGCGCCATGTTCGACGCCGTGGAAGACGGCCTGGGCCGCATCGACGTGCTGGTCAACAGCGCCGGCATCCTGAAGGTGCAGCCGCTGGCCGACACCAGCGACGACGTGTACGACCAGACCTTCGACATCAACACCCGAGGCACCTTCAATACGCTGCGCGAGGCCAGCGCCCGCCTGGCCGATGGCGGCAGCATCGTCAACGTGTCCAGCACCACCATCGCCCTGAACCTGCCGGGCTACGCCGTCTACATCGCCAGCAAGGCGGCGGTGGAGAGCTTCACCCAGGTCTACGCCAAGGAGCTGCGCGGCCGCCGCATCACCGTCAATGCCGTGGCCCCAGGCCCCGTCGCCACCGAGCTGTTCCTCAAGGGCAAAAGCCCAGAACTGATCGAGCACTACGCCAAGATGCCGCCGCTGGAACGCCTGGGCCAGCCCGACGACATATCCGGCGTCGTGGCGTTCCTGGCGGGCCCGGACAGCGGCTGGGTCAATGGGCAGATTCTGCGCGCCAATGGCGGCATCGCCTGAGCGCCACCCGCCGGAAAACGCCCGCGGCGAGGCCGAACCGGACCGTGCGGCCGGACCCGATGCCTTAGCCGCTTCGGCTCCCCCGTCATCCCAACGCACGAGCCGGGGCTCGGGCGCGGGGATGGCGGGGGCGGTCCGGAGCATCGCGGATTTGCTGAGGTGCTCATCCGTTCTACCCATACCCCCATCGCCCGATGGGGCGAGGCGCCGGCACCGATTCGAGAAATTTCGAATTGCTCACTCGGGCCTTTGATTTACGGACAAGTCTGGCCAGTTGGACGAGGTTTGCATGAGACGGCACCCGGAAGGTGTGTATTAGCCTGACCCGGCAGTACTCCGACTCACCTTGATCGATTGGACGAAAGCAATGAATCAACTCATTCATCCGGACTGCCACCCCTTCACCGCAGCAGGCAATCTGAAGCAGATCTCCGCCTTTTACGAGGAGGGACGCCGAGTCATGTGGATGATGCTGCGCGCGCAACCGCGGCCCTGCTTTAACCATGAACTGATCGACGAGATCATGACCCTGGCGCGCGCCGCCAAGGATTCCGGCCTGCCTATCGACTTCTGGGTCACGGGTTCGCTGGTGCCGCAGATCTACAACGTGGGCGGCGACCTCAACTTTTTCGCCGAATCCATCCGCACGGGCAAGCGCGAAGCGCTGCGCGCGTATGCCCGGGCTTGCGTCGACTGCGTGCATGCCGCCACGCGCGGCTTCGACACCGGCGCCATATCGCTGGCCATGATCGAAGGGACCGCGCTGGGCGGCGGCTTCGAGGCCGCCCTGGCCCACCATTTCGTGCTGGCCCAGACCAACGCCCGCATGGGCTTTCCCGAGATGGCGTTCAATCTGTTCCCGGGCATGGGCGGCTATTCGCTGGTGGCGCGCCGCTCGGGCATGAAGCTGGCCGAAGAGCTGATCGGAACGGGCGAATCCCATACCGCCGAGTGGTTCCACGCCAAGGGCCTGGTGGACCAGCTGTTCGAGCCGGGCGACGCCTACAAGGCCACCCGCACCTTCATCGACGTGATGCGGCCCAAGCTCAACGGCATGCGCGCCATGCTGCGCGCGCGCCAGCGCGTGCTGAGCCTGACCCGCTCCGAGCTGATGGACATCACCGAGGACTGGGTCGATGCGGCGTTCTCCATCGACCCCAAGGACCGCGCCTACATGGAACGGCTGGTGATGGCGCAAAACCGCCGCAGCGCCGCCAGCACCGAGGCCGTCGAAGAAGCCACGATGCACTGACCGGCCGGCGCGCAACGGCGTCAGGCGATCAGATGCAGCCGGCGACGTTGCGCCAGCCAGCCCGAGAGTTCCTCGGCCGGCATGGGCTTGGCGTAGAGATAGCCCTGCTTGGCATCGACGCCCAGGGTGTCCAGGAACGCCGTCTCTTCCGGCGTTTCCACCCCTTCGGCGATCACCTTGAGTTCCAGCGTGCGCGCCACCGCGACGATGGCGCGCGCCAGCGCCTGCGACACTGGATTCTCGTTCACGCCGCGCACGAAGCTGGCGTCCAGCTTGATCGCGTCCAGCGGGATGCGCGCAAGCTGCGACAACGAGGAGTAGCCGGTTCCGAAGTCGTCCAGATGGACGCGAGCGCCCAGTTGGCGGAACTGCTTGATCAGTTCGATGGCCGCGTCTTCGTCGTCGATCAGGCAGCTCTCGGTCAGTTCGATGTCCAGCAGGCAGGGATCGAGGCTGGCGTCGTTGATGGCCCGCATGAATTCGCTGACCACGCCCTTGTCGTCGAGCTGGCGGGCCGACATGTTGATCGCGATGCGGATATTCAGGCCGTCGCGCTTCCAGGCCGCCGCCTGCCGGGCGGCTTCGCGCATCACCCAGACACCCAGCGGCGAGATCAGGCCTGATTCCTCGGCGTAGGGAATGAAGACGTTGGGGCCGACCATGCCGCGTTCCGGCGAACGCCAGCGCACCAGGGCTTCCACCCCGTCGACCTCGCCGGTGCGGCCGGCGAGCTTGGGCTGGTAGTACAGCATCAGGTGGTTTTCGGCCAGCGCCTTGCGCAGGTTCGTGTCCAGCCATACGTAGTCCGCGTTGCGGCGGTCCATGTCGGGCTGGAACACGCGGTACGTGTGGCGCCCCGCTTCCTTGGCCACGTACATGGCGATGTCGGCGCTGCGCACCACGCTGTCCAGGTCGGCGCCGTGGTCGGGGTACATGGCGATACCGATCGAGCAGCTTGTGTAGACCTCGATCAGGCCCTGGCGGAAAGGTTCGCGCAGGCGTTCGATGATGCGTTCGGCAGTGGCTTCGAGCTGCCAGGCCTGCGCCGCTTCCTGCAGGACGATGAACTCATCGCCACCCAGGCGGGCCAGCGTCTGGCCCTCGGACAGGCAGGTCGAGATGGCGACCGCCACCGCCTTGAGCAGGCGGTCTCCGAAGCCGTGGCCGTAGTGGTCGTTGATGCGCTTGAAGTTGTCCAGGTCCAGGAACAGCACGCCGCCGCGCCCTTCCTGCCCCGCCGCCAGCGCCGCCTTCAGCCGCGAGGTGATCGCGTGGCGGTTGGGCAGGTTGGTCAGCATGTCGGTGTTGGCCAGCACGCGCAAACGTTCCTGCGCCTGGCGTTCTTCGGTGATGTCGGTGCCCGAGCAGATCAGGTAGACGCGCTTTTCGCCGCTGCCGCTGGTGACGAACTTATTGCGGAACAGGAACAGCCGCGGGCCCTTGACCGTATTGATCGTGCGCTCGACTTCATAGGACTGCCCGCGCTTGTAGAACTCGGCGATATTGCGCCGCGAGGCGATGGCCTCTTCGCGCGTCATGAACATCTCGAAGACGCTGCGGCCCACGATGTCCTGTTCGCGCTTGCCGGTGTATTCCTCGCTGAGCTTGTTGAAGCGCTGCACCCGGCCGTTCTGGTCGACGATGACAATGACCGAGTTGGCCTCGGACACGACGGTTTCGGCGAACGACAGGCCTTCGACGAGGTCCTTGGCGACCGATTCCGTATCGGTATGGGCCGACGCGGTGCCGGCCCATTCGTTGGGATTGATCTTGCGGCCCACCAGGTGCAGGTGGAGCAGGTCGCCGTACAGCGAGATGTCGATGCGCACGCTGGACGTGATGCCGGTCAGCCCGCGGATGACGTCCGCCTGGTCCGGGCGTAACGCCATCGCGATATTGGTCGCGCCCTTGACCGCGGCGAGCTCGATCGCATCGCTATCGGCGGTTAAACGCCAATATGGGCTATGCGTACCGAAATGCGTGTGCAGGATCGATTTTTCGTCCTGGTTCTCAGTCATTGGTATCCCCCCGCCGCCCTAAGATGGCCCGCAAAGCACATTACGGTCTACTCAATTTGGGGTCAACCAGATTGTTGAGTACCCAAATTCGTGTATTGCGGTTTATTGCGGCGCAGTCCATCGTTACCCTGTAAACCTTCGCAATACAGGCTGGTTTCGTGCGTCCGGATCCAGGCGCGCGGTTTTTTTATTGCGTTTCTTTTCAGCATTCGCGCAAACAAAAACGCCGGAAATCCTGAGCGGACTTCCGGCGTGTGGCGTAAATGGCGCAGCGCGCGCCGGGTGCGGCGTATCAGTCGCCCTTGACCCCGGCCTCGTCGATCACCTTGGTCCAGCGGGCCACCTCGGCCGAGATGCGGGCGCTGGCGTCCGCCGGCGAGGTCCACGTGGCGATGGCGCCCTGGTTCAACAGCGAAGCCTTCACTTCCGGCTTGGCCAGGATCTTCTTGAGTTCGCCGTTCAGGCGGTCGATCACGGGCGCCGGCGTGTTCGCGGGGGCCACGATGCCGAACATCGAGCTGACCTCGAAGTCCTTCAGACCGGCTTCCGCCGCGGTAGGCACGTCGGGCAAGGCGTCGACGCGCTGGGGCGAGGTCACCGCCAGGGCGCGCAGCTTGCCCGCCTTGATGTTGGCCTGCGAGGCGGGCACGGTTTCGATCATGCTGAGCACCTGGCCGCCCATCAGGTCGGTCATGGCGGGGCCGCTGCCCTTGTAGGGCACGTGCAGGATGTCGGCGCCCGCCGTGCGCTTGAACATTTCGCCGGCCAGATGCTGGGGCGAACCGTTGCCGGCCGAGGCCATGGTCATGTAGCCGGGCTTGGACTTGGCCAGCGCGATGAACTCGGACAGGGTCTTGGCCTGCACCGACGGGTTCACGACGAACACCAGCGGCACCGTGCCGACGATGGACACCGGCGCAAAGCTCTTCTCCACGTCATACGTGACGCGGCCACGATACAGCGCGGCGTTGATGGAATGGCTGGTCAGCGCGCCCATCAACAAGGTGTAGCCGTCCGGCTGCGCCTTGGCGACCTGGTCGGCGCCGATATTGCCCGCCGCGCCGGCGCGGTTTTCCACCACGACGGTCTGGCCCAGCGCGCCCGTCAATTCCTGCGCCAGCACGCGTCCGATCACGTCGGTCGCGCCTCCGGGCGGATACGGCACGATCAGGCGGATGGGCTTATCGGGATAGGCGTCGGCGGAGAACGCCGGGGCGGAAACGCCGGCGCAAAGGGCCAGCAGGGATAACAGCACGGCACGGCGCGGCCGCAGACGCAGGTCTGACATGTAGGTCTCTCCAGCCGGGTTGAGTATAGGAATGGACGGACGCCCGGCTCGTCAACGGCGCCAGTGTAGGAGGCCATTCTTGATTGAAGAATCAACATTTTTCTATCGACTGATCTTCAAAACAGATCAATAGAAAGCGCTCAACAAACCGCTTGCGGCCGCCGCCAAGGGCTGGATATGATGTTGCCCCAGGATTATCAATAATATTATCGGGACCGAATATGACAGACGAGAAGAAGGGCGAACAGCCGAGCAAGGGCCCGTTCGACAGCGACAGCGCCACCGCGCAGGGCGTGGCCCGCGGGCTGACGAACTACGGCGACAAGGGCTTCTCGCTGTTCCTGCGCAAGGCCTTCATCAAGGGCGCCGGGCTTTCCGACGACGCGCTGGCCCGTCCCATCATCGGCATCGTCAACACCGGCAGCAGCTACAACCCCTGCCACGGCAACGCGCCCCAGCTCATCGAAGCGGTCAAGCGCGGCGTCATGCTGGCGGGCGGCCTGCCGATGGACTTCCCCACCATCTCGGTGCACGAGAGCTTCTCGCAGCCCACCAGCATGTACCTGCGCAACCTCATGTCCATGGACACCGAGGAAATGATCCGCGCCCAGCCCATGGATGCCGTGGTGCTGATCGGCGGCTGCGACAAGACGGTGCCGGCCCAGCTCATGGGCGCGGCGTCGGCCGGCGTGCCGGCCATCCAGCTCGTCACGGGGTCCATGCTGACCGGCTCGCACCGCGGCGAACGCGTGGGCGCCTGCACCGACTGCCGCCGCTACTGGGGCCGCTACCGCGCCGACGAGATCGACGCGCCCGAAATCGCCGACGTGAACAACCAGCTTGTCGCCAGCGTGGGCACCTGTTCCGTCATGGGCACCGCCAGCACCATGGCCTGCATCACCGAAGCGCTGGGCATGATGGTGGCGGGCGGCGCGTCCGCCCCCGCCGTCACCGCCGACCGCGTGCGCGTGGCGGAAAGAACCGGCGCGACCGCCGTCGCCATGGCCGCTTCCCGGCTGACGCCCGATCTCATCCTGACCGGCAAGTCCATCGAGAACGCCCTGCGCGTGCTGCTGGCCATCGGCGGATCCACCAACGGCATCGTGCACCTGACCGCCATCGCCGGCCGCCTGGGCATCGACATCGACCTGGCGGGCCTGGACCGCATCAGCCGCGACACCCCCGTGCTGGTGGACCTGAAGCCGTCGGGCCAGCATTACATGGAAGACTTCCACGACGCGGGCGGCATGCCCGCGCTGCTGCGCGAACTGCGCCCCTTCCTGCACCTGGACGCGCTGACCGTGTCGGGCCGCACCCTGGGCGAAGAACTGGACGCGGCGCCCGCCCCCTTCAAGCAGGACGTGATCCGCACGGCGGCCGCGCCCATCTATCCGGTGGGCGGACTGGCCGTGCTGCGCGGCAACCTGGCGCCCGGCGGCGCCATCATCAAGCAGTCCGCCGCCAATCCCAAGCTGATGGAGCATGAGGGCCGCGCCGTGGTGTTCGAAGACGCCGAGGACATGGCCCTGCGCATCGACGACGACGCGCTGGACGTGACGGCCGAGGACATCCTGGTGCTCAAGCGCATCGGTCCCACCGGCGCGCCGGGCATGCCCGAAGCCGGCTACATGCCGATTCCCAAAAAGCTGGCGCGCGCGGGCGTCAAGGACATGGTCCGCATTTCGGACGGCCGCATGAGCGGCACCGCCGCCGGCACCATCGTGCTGCACGTGACGCCCGAGGCCGCCATTGGCGGACCGCTGGCCTACGTGCAGAATGGCGACCGCATCCGCTTGTCGGTGGCCCAGCGCGAAATCGCGCTGCTGGTGGACGACGCCGAGCTGGCGCGCCGCGCCGCGGCCAAGCCGATCACCCGGCCCACCGCCGACCGCGGCTATCGCAAGCTGTTCCTGCAGACCGTGACGCAGGCCGATCAGGGCGTGGACTTCGACTTCCTGCGCGCCGGCGTCACGAACGACACCGTCCCCAAGAAGTGAGCCGACGCTTTTCGCCATGAACGCCATCACGCCCGACGCCTTGCAGGAACAGGCCCCCGACGCCACGCAGTCCGCGGTGGCGGCACTGGAGGAAGACATCGTCTTCGGCCGGCTGCATCCGCGCGAACGCTTGACCGAAGACGAGCTGATGGCGCGCTTCGGCATGAAGCGCCACGCGGTGCGGCAGGTGCTGGCCGATCTTGAACTGCTGGGCGTGGTGGAAAAAAGGCGCAACGTCGGCGCGGTGGTGCGCGCGTTTTCCGTGCGTGAAGTGATGGAGCTGTACGCGTTGCGTGCAGTGCTGGAAGTGCACGCGGCCAGTCAGATACCGCTGCCCGTGCCGGAGCCCCGGCTGGCGGCGCTGATGGCGGTGCAGCGCGAGCACGACGCGGCGGTGGCGGACGGCGACGCGCGCCGCGTATTCCGCAGCAACCAGCGCTTTCACCGCGAGTTCTTTGGCCTGCTGGACAACGCCGTGCTGGGCCAGGCCATCGAAGAATACGCCCGCCGCACCCATCCGATCCGGTTCGGGTCGCTGGTGACGGCCGGGCACCGCGAACGCGCGCGCCAGGAGCACTGGACCATGATCCAGGCGCTGCGCGACGGCGACCGCGACGCGCTGATGGCGGTTTGCCGAGACCATCTGCTGCCTTCGCGCGACGCCTACCTGGCCTCGCAACAGGCGTTCAGCCAGACCAATGGGGCTTATCTGGCCCACGCCGCCCTGGCGTGACTCCCCGGATTTCCAGCAACAATTTGACAAGCCCCGCCCGGATTCGGTAATAATAACAATTATTATTTCCAGTAATTGGCATGAGCAGTTGTCCCGCCTCGGCTTGCGAGGCGCCGGCGGCTTGATCAAAAGGTTGGATCTTGACTACGCCGGGATGCGCCTTCCCCACCTCCATCGAAACGCTCTATAGCGACCATCACGCCTGGCTCAGGGGCTGGCTGCGCCGCCGCCTGGGCAACGCGGATCAGGCCGAGGACCTGGCGCACGACACGTTCATCCGCCTGCTCAGCAGCGAACGGGTTCCCCCCACGCTTTCCGAACCGCGCGCCTTTCTTACGACGGTGGCGCAGCATCTGGTGTCCAACCATTGGCGCCGCGAAAAGCTGGAGCGCGCCTATCTCGAAGCCCTGGCCCAGGCGCCACAGCCCATGAACTGGTCGCCGGAAGACCGCGCCATCGTGCTTGAGACGCTGCTGGAACTGGACCGCCTGCTCGACGGACTGCCCGCGCTCGTGCGGCGGGCCTTCCTGTTGTCCCAGCTCGAGGGGCAGACCCATGCCCAGGTGGCCCAGGCGCTGGGCATCTCGATTCCCACCGTCAAGCGCTACATCGTCAAGGCCCTGCAACGCTGCTGCTTTGCCGACCTTTCCTTTACAGGATGACCCGACCCTTGTCCGCCTCGCCCTGGTACAGGACCACCCGCGACGCCTCCGCGCTTTCCCCAGCCGTCGCGCAGCGCGCCCTGGAGTGGCTGGTGGAGTTGCAGGACGACGCCGTGCCTCCGGAAACCGTGCGGGAATGGGTCTGCTGGCGCGCCGCGCACCCGGATCACGAGCGGGCCTGGCTGCGCATCGAATCCGTGCGCGGCACGCTGCGCCCGCTGGCCTCTTCCGGCCACGCCGCCATCGCGCAGGCGGCGCTGACGGCGCCCCCCTCCCCGCACCGCCGCCGCGCCCTCAAGGCGATGGGCGCGCTGGCCATCGCCAGCGGCGCAAGCTGGAGCGTGGGCCAGTACACGCCCTGGCGCGAATGGACGTCGGACCACCGCACCGGTGTCGGCGAACGCCGCAATCTCACCCTGCCGGACGGAACGCGCCTGGTGCTGAACACGGGCAGCGCCATCGACGTCCGATTCGGCGCCACGGAACGCCGGGTGACGCTGATCTCGGGTGAGATCCTGATCGCCACCGCCCCCGAGGCCGGCCCGGCGATGCACCCTTTCCTGGTCGAGACCCCCCACGGCACGGCGCGCGCGCTGGGCACCGAGTACGCGGTGCGCCTGCTGGGAGACTCCACCGAAGTCAGCGTCTTCCAGGGCGCCGTCCAGATCCGTCCGCGCCAGGACGCCGATCACGCGCTGACGCTGCAGGCGGGCCTTTGCGCCAACTATTCGGCGCATGGCATCGGGACGCCCGCCGCCGCCGCGGAAAACCGCGTCGCCTGGAAAGACGGCTTCATCGTCGCAAGCGGCATGCGCCTGGACGACTTCATCGCCGAGCTGGGCCGCTATTCCCGCGACACGCTGTCCTGCGACCCCGCCGTGGCCGGCCTCCGGCTGTCGGGGTCGTTCCCGGTCAACGACATCGACAAGGTGCTGGCCGCGCTGCGCGCGACCCTGGACGTCCGGGTGGACGTCCAGACCCGGCTGTGGCGCGGCAGGCATCTGCGCGTCATTTCCGGCCCGGACGCTGCGCGCGCCTGACGCGGCGGCGCGCTCGCCGGCGAGCCCGGCCGCGCCTGTTACAAAAAAGCAGCCGAAGAACTGATCCGTTTTGCGCTTCTGCGGGTCATGGCAGGTGAGCACACAGCATTCTCATCTACCCATCGAAAGGCCAGTACATGAATCACGTCCGGGCGCCCAAGCGCCAGCTCCCCCCCATCCTGCGGCGCGCGGCCGCGGCTCGCCTGGCCGGACGCATCGCCGCCGGCGCCCTGCTGGCGGCCCCCACGCTGGCCGTGCCGGTCGCCGCGCACGCACAGGCTGCGCAAACGCGCGCCTACGACATTCCCGCCGGAACGCTCGAGGACACGCTGGGCCGCTTTGGGCGCGAAACGGGCATCGTGCTGTCATTCAAGCCCGAGGTCACCGCGGGCCTGCAAAGCAATGGACTGCGGGGCAGCTATGGCGTGCGCGGCGGGCTCGACGCCCTGCTGGCCGGCACCGGCATCCGGGTCCTGCCGCAGTCCAATGGCAGTTATGTGCTGGACCGCCCGGCCGGCGCGGGCATCGCGACGACGCAACTGCCCGCCGTGACGGTCACCGCCTCGGCCGCCGACCCCGCGCTGCCGGCGCCCTTCGCCGGCGGCCAGGTGGCGCGCGGCGGCGGCCTGGGCGTGCTGGGCACGGCCGACGTCATGGATGTGCCGTTCAGCACCACCAACTACACGGCGGAAATGCTGGAAAACCAGCAAGCCCGCACGTTGGCCGATGTCGTGATCAACGAATCCTCGGTGCGGACGCTGACCTCCAGCGGCGGCTTCGCCGACGAATTCCAGATCCGCGGCTACACGGTGTCCAGCGGCGACGTCGGCCTGAACGGCCTCTACGGCCTGGCATCGGCCAGCCGCATGCCCGCGGCCATCATGGAACGCGTGGAGGTGCTGAAGGGTCCGGGCACACTGATGAACGGCATCGGCCCCAGCGGCAGCATTGGCGGCGGCATCAACATCGTCACCAAGCGCGCGGGCGACGAGCCCCTGACGCGCCTGACCACCACGTACCAGAGCCAATCGCAGCTTGGCGGGCAGCTCGACATGGGCCGCCGCTATGGCGAAAACAACGAGTGGGGCATCCGCTTCAACGGCGTCTACCGCAACGGCGACACCACCATCGACGACGGCAGGCAGGAACAAGGCGTGGGCGCGCTGGCGCTGGACTACCGCGGCCAGAAACTGCGCTGGTCGCTGGACGCCTATACCCAGCACGAGGACGTCGACAACTTCCGGCCGCAGATCGGCTTCCAGCCGACGGTGACGTCGCTGCCGTCGCCGCCCTCGGGCCACCGGAATTTCTTCCCGGGCACCAAGCTCAAGCTGGATGACTCGACGGTCGCCACGCGGCTCGAGTACGACATCAACGACCACCTGATGGTCTACGGCGCCACCGGCTACCGCTATGGCACCGCCGAACAGACCTTCCCGTCGGGTCCCGCGGACGCGCTGGGCAACTTCAGGGTCACGAACGCCTATTACGACTCCTACTCGCGCACGTGGACGGGCGACGTCGGCTTGCGCGCGCGCTTCGACACCTGGGGCGTCAAGCACACCCTGACCCTGGCCGCCACCCGCCTGGACCAGGAAGCAGGCAATGCCTACGTGACGTCCAGCACGTCGGTCCCGTCCAACATCTTCCGCCCCGCGCCGTTGCCGCCGGTCACCGCAGACCGCGGCGCGCCGCAAAAGGCCTCGAAGACGGAACTGTCCAGCTACACGTTGACCGACACCCTGTCGTTCGCTGACGACAGCCTCATGATCACGGGCGGCCTGCGCAACCAGCGGGTCGCGCTGGACAACTATTCCACCACCACCGGCGCGCGCACCAATTCTTACGATGAAAGCGCCATTTCTCCGGTCGCGGGCATCGTCTTCAAGCCCATATCCAACGTGTCGCTGTACGGCAATTTCACCTCGGGCCTGACCCGCGGCGGCATCGCGCCGGCCACCGCCGTCAATGCCGGACAGGTGTTCGCGCCCTACAAGTCCAAGCAGTACGAGGCGGGCGTCAAGGTCGATTGGGGCAAGGTGATCACCAGCGCCTCGGTGTTCCAGATCACGCGGCCGAACTCCATGACGGACCCGTCCACCAACATCTACAGCTTTGACGGCGAGCAGCGCAACCGCGGCCTGGAACTGTCCGCCTTCGGCGAGGCGATGCCCGGCCTGCGCATGATGGCCAGCGCCACGTTCTACGACGCCACGCTGACCCGCACCACGGGCGGCGTGAACGACGGCAACGAGGCCAACGGCGTGCCGAAGAACACCTTCAACCTGGGTGTGGACTGGGACACGCCGTGGGTGCGCGGCTTGAGCCTCAACGCCCGCGTGATCCATACATCGTCGATGTACTTCAACGCCGCCAACACGCTGACGCTGCCCTCGTGGACCCGTTACGACATCGGCGCGCGGTACAGCACCGAGATCCTGGGCCGCGCGGTCGTGTTCCGCGCCAACGTCGAAAATCTGTTCAACAAGGACTATTGGCTGGCCAGCGGATCCTACGCCACGGTCGCCGCGCCGCGCACCGTGCTTCTGTCGGCACAGATCGACTTCTGACGCTTGCGGTTTTGCGCAGGACGGCCCGCCCCACGGCGGGCCGTTTTTCGTTCCGCCACCGTTACACCGCCCGTTCGCTAGCGCGGCTGGGCCGCCAGATATTCCCTGAGCGTCTGCACCAGCGCCGTGGCCGCCGGCGACAGGCTGCGGTTGCGCGAGGTCACCAGGCCGATGGACCGCTCGGCCACCGGTCCGGTCAAGGGCCGCTGCACGATACCGCTCTGCGCCACCGCGCTGGCGGCGATCTCCGGCAGGGCCGCCACGCCGAACCCGCATTCCACCATCGCCACGATGGTGGTCAGGTGCTCGGCTTCGAACGCGGGCGTGAAGCGGATGCGGTTCTGCAGGAACGCCCATTCCGTGTACTGGCGCACGCTGCTGGGTTGCACCATGGACACATGCTCGGCGGTGGCGGTGTCGGCCCAGCGCAGCGGGCCTTTGGCCCGGGCCAGCGGATGCGCCTGCGGAATCAGCAGGATGAAGCTGTCGGACATCAGCGGCACGTAGTGCAGGTCGGCATGCTGGGGATCGGCCGCGGTCAGGGCGAAGTCGACCTCGCCGGCGCGCACCAGGTCGAAGGCCGGCCCCGACAGCGTGTCGCGCACCTTCAGGGCCACCTGGGGATGGGCCTGGCGGTAGGCCATGAGCACGCGCGGCAACAGCCGGGCGGCGAGCGACGGCAGCGCCGCCACCGACACCTGCCCCTGCTCGGCGCTGGTGATGCCGCCGACCGCGGCGATCGCGTCGCGGAAGGCCGCCTGCAGGGTCGCGGCCTGCTGCAGGAAGACCTCGCCGGCGGCCGTCAGCCGCACCGTGCGCGTCGTGCGGTCGAACAGCCGCACCCCCAGCGCCTCTTCGATGCGCTGGATCTGCGTGGACAGCGCCGATTGCGACAGGTGCAACTGCCCGGCCGCCTGCCGGAAATTGAGCGTGCGGCCCAGCACCAGGGTGGTGTCGATGTCTCGCATCGACAGGTTGATCTGCATGATTTGTCCCCGATCTTATTGATCTGATTTGAAGATCATTCTATCCAAAAATTCTGATTCATCAATCAACCACGCTTCTCTACACTCGCCCCCAGCGTAGTTTCAGATCAAGGAGCAAACCATGCAGACGGACGCGAAAGCCCTGCCCAACCCGGGCGCGGCGCATGCGGTGGTGGTCGGCGGCGGCACGATGGGCGCCGACGTGGCGGTGGTGTTGACCCGCGCGGCCTGCCGCACGACGGTCATCGAGTCGAATACCGAGCGCGCGGCAGGCCTGCCCGCCCGCGTCGCCGAGAACCTGAAGACCATCGGACGCGAAGCGAACGCCGCGCTGCTGGCCACCGCGCCCTCGCTGGACGAGGTGGACTGGTCCACCGTGGACCTGGTGATCGAGTGCATCCCCGAACGCCTGGACATCAAGCAGGCGCTCTTCGCGGACCTGGCGCGGCGCGCCCGGCCGGACGCCATCCTGGCCAGCAACAGTTCCAGCTTTCCGATCAGCGCGATCGGCCAGGGCCTGGAGACCCGGGGCCGCATGCTGGGCCTGCACTTCTTCATGCCCGCGCACCTGGTGCCGCTGGTGGAAGTGGTGCTGGGCGAGGCCAGCGACAATGCCTGCGCGGACACGCTGATCGCCTTCATGCGGCGCTGCGGCAGCGTGCCCGTGAAGGTCAAGCAGGATCTGCCCGGCTTTCTGGCCAACCGCCTGCAGCACGCGCTGTCGCGCGAGGCCTTCGACCTGATCGACCGCGGCATTGCGTCGCCGGAAGACGTGGACGCCGCCGTGCGCTTCGGCTTCGGGTTCCGCTTCCTGGCCGCGGGTCCCGTCATGCAGCGCGACCACGCCGGCATCGATGTCCACGCGGCGGCGGGCGCCACGATGTACCCGACCTTCTGCAACGCCGACCACCCGGCCCGCTGCCTGACCGAACGCGCAGCCGACGGCCGCCATGGCATGAAGACCGGTGAAGGCTTCTACGAATGGACGCCGGAAACCATCGCGGCCGAACGCGCGCGCTATGACAGGCTGCTGCGCGCGGGCCTGGACCTGATCGCCCCCGAACTGCCGGAGATCCAGCCTTGAACGCCGCCGCCCTGCCGCGCGCCGCGCTGGCCGAATCGCCCGTCATCATCACCGTGGCGCCCAACGGCGCCTACAAGAAGGCCGCCGACCATCCGGCCGTGCCGATGACGCCCGCCGCCCTGGCGCTGGAAGCGCGCGCCTGCCTGGACGCGGGCGCGGCCATGATGCACATGCACGTGCGCAAGCCCGACGGCAGCCATCTGCTGGACGCCCAGGCCTACCGCGACGCGCTTGCCGCGGTGCGGCAGGCGGTCGGCGACGAACTGCTGGTGCAGGTGACCAGCGAGGCCGCGGGCGTGTACAAGGCCGCCGAACAGATCGCGCTGGTGCGCGAGCTGCAGCCCGAAGCCGTGTCCATCGGCCTGCGGGAAATCGCCGTGCCCGACATCCCGGAAGCGGAACTGGCCGCCTTCCTTGCCTGGCTGGCCGACCGGCGCATCATGACGCAGATCATCCTGTACGACGACGCCGACGTGCGCCGCTGGCTGTCGCTGCGCGCGCGCGGGCTGGTGCCGCCGGGAGCATGGTCGGTGCTGTTCGTGCTGGGCCGTTACAGCGCGGGCCAGACGTCGTCGGCGTACGACCTGCTGCCCTTCCTGGCCGTGTACGACCATTCCCTGCCCTGGGCCATCTGCGCTTTCGGTCCCGAGGAAAACGCCTGTGTCACGACCGCCGCGGCGTTCGGCGGCCATATGCGCGTGGGCTTCGAGAACAACCTGAAGCTGCGCGACGGCACGATCGCCCCCGACAACGCCGCCTTGGTACGGCAGGCCGCGCAAGGCGCGCAAGCCCTGGGCCGCCCGCTGGCCACGGCCGCCGACGCGCGCCGCATCTACGGCGCGATCGCGTAGCGGTCTCTCCTAGGCGCGGCCCGCCTTGGGGCGGAACACAATGGTGCCTGACGGCTCCCGGCGAATCCTCCGGAAACCCGTCAGGCATCGTTGTATATAACCTCCGGAATTTATTTCGCTGTGCTGCAACATTGACGCAGCGCAAAGCCTGCTACAAACTTCGGTATCCGCACGTGAACGCAATACCCCAACGTATGCAGCGAGGTGGTTTGTGCAAAACGAGTCTGATGGCTACACCAAGCCTCAGGAGCTTCGAAGTTTCCTGTTCCTGACGGCCGTCATGGCCCCCGTGTTATCGGTGCTCGTCGTAGCGGGCTATGGTTTCGCGGTCTGGTTCTATCAGCTTTTCGTCGGCCCCCCAGGTAGCTGATGACACGCGCCGAATCCCCCAGCATGTCCGCGATTCCGCCCCCCCCTCCCTGTACTAGCCCGCCCGAGCTGCATATCGCCAGCATGGTCGTGCATGCCACGCCCCGCCGCCTGGCCGACGTGCGCCAGGCGCTTCTTGCCATACCGGGCGTCGAAATCCATGGCGCTTCCGACACCGGCAAGCTGGTGGTTACCCTGGAAGCCCCCTCCACGAACGACATAATGGCGCAGATCTCCGAGATCCAGCGCCTGGATGGCGTGCTGGCGTCGGCGCTGGTCTACCAGCATTCCGACACGCTCACCGCGATGAATGAGGAGATTGACGATGTCCATGGCTCGTAGAGACTTCATCAAGCAATCGGCGGCCGCCGCGGCCGCCACCGTGGCGGGCATCCCCATCGTCGGGTACACGCAGAACATCGTGACCGATTCCGAGGCCGCCAAGCTGAAATGGTCCAAGGCGCCCTGTAGATTCTGCGGCACCGGCTGCGGCGTGAACGTGGCCGTGAAGGACAACCAGGTCGTCGCCACGCACGGGGATTTCAAGGCAGAGGTCAATCGCGGGCTGAACTGCGTGAAGGGCTACTTCCTGTCCAAGATCATGTATGGCAACGACAGGCTGACCACCCCGCTGCTGCGCATGAAGGACGGCAAGTACGCCAAGGATGGGGAATTCGCGGCCGTATCCTGGGACCAGGCCTTTGACGTCATGGCCGAACAGTACAAGCGCGTGCTGAAGGACAAGGGTCCCACCGCGGTCGGCATGTTCGGTTCGGGCCAATGGACCATCTGGGAAGGCTACGCCGCCCTGAAACTGATGAAGGCGGGATTCCGCAGCAACAACCTGGATCCCAATGCCCGGCATTGCATGGCGTCGGCTGCGGTCGGCTTCATCCGCACCTTCGGCGCCGACGAGCCCATGGGCTGCTACGACGACATCGAAAGCGCCGATGCGTTCGTGCTGTGGGGCGCGAACATGGCGGAAATGCACCCCATCCTCTGGACCCGGGTCACTGACCGGCGCCTGAGCACGCCCAACACCAAGGTCGTGGTGCTATCCACCTTTGAGCACCGCTCGTATGAACTCGCAGACCTGTCGCTGACTTTCACGCCGCAAAGCGATCTGGCGATCCTGAACTACATCGCCCACTACATCATCAAGACCAAGCGCGTCAACCGCGAGTTCGTCGACAAGCACACGAAATTCCTCGAAGGCAATACCGACATCGGCTATGGCCTGCGTCCCGAACACCCCTTGCAGAAAGCGGCGAAAAACGCCAACAACGCGGGGGGCTCGCGCCCGATCACCTACGACGATTTCGCCAAATTCGTTTCCAAGTACGACCTGGAATACACCGCGAAACTGACCGGCGTGCCCGCCAAGAACCTGGAAGCGCTGGCCGAGCTGTATGCCGACCCGAAGATCCGCGTCATGTCGTTCTGGACCATGGGCTTTAACCAGCACACGCGGGGCGTGTGGGCCAACAACATGGTCTACAACATCCACCTGCTGACCGGCAAGATCGCCACGCCGGGCAACAGCCCGTTTTCACTGACGGGCCAACCGTCGGCCTGCGGCACCGCCCGAGAGGTCGGCACGTTTTCGCACCGCCTGCCCGCCGACCTGGTCGTGACCAACCCAGAGCACCGGGCCCGCGCCGAGGAGATCTGGGGCCTGCCTGACGGCACCGTGCCCGAAAAAGTGGGCGCGCACGCGGTGTTGCAGAACCGCATGCTGAAAGACGGCACCATCAACGCCTATTGGGTGATGGTCAACAACAACATGCAGGCGGCGGCCAACATGATGAATGAAGGCTTGCCGGGGTATCGCAACCCCGCCAACTTCATCGTGGTGTCCGACGCCTACCCGACGGTCACCACCATTTCCGCAGATCTGGTGCTGCCCACGGCCATGTGGGTCGAAAAGGAAGGCGCCTACGGCAACGCCGAGCGCCGCACGCAGTTCTGGCACCAGCTCGTCAATGCCCCCACCGGCGCGCGTTCGGACCTGTGGCAGTTGATGGAATTTTCCAAGCGCTTCACCACCGACGAGGTCTGGCCCGCCGACCTGCTGGCCAAGAAGCCGGAACTGCGCGGCAAGACCCTGTTCCAGGTGCTGTTCGAAAACGGCAAGGTCAACAAGTTTCCGAATTCCGACCTGAATCCCGAATACGCCAACGACGAGGCCAAGGCATTCGGCTTCTATCCGCAAAAGGGCTTGTTCGAGGAATACGCCGAATTCGGCCGCGGCCACGGCCATGATCTGGCTCCCTTCGACACCTATCACGAAGTCCGCGGGCTGCGCTGGCCCGTCGTGGACGGGGTGGAAACGCGCTGGCGCTACCGCGAAAACGCCGACCCCTACGTGCGGGTCGGCTCGGGATTCAATTTCTACGGCAATCCGGATGGCAAGGCCAACATCTATGCCCTGCCCTATGAACCGCCTCCGGAAGTGCCCGACGAGGAGTATCCCTTCTGGCTGTCCACCGGACGGGTCCTGGAACACTGGCACTCCGGGTCGATGACGCGGCGCGTGCCCGAGCTGTACCGGGCCTTTCCCGACGCGGTCTGCTTCATGCACCCCGACGACGCCCAGGCCATGGGTCTGCGGCGCGGCTCGCTGGTCGAGATCGCGTCGCGCCGCGGCAAGATGCAGACCCGCCTGGAGACTCGCGGGCGCAACAAGCCGCCGCGCGGCCTGGTGTTCGTGCCCTGGTTCGATGCCGGCCAATTGATCAACAAGGTCACGTTCGACGCCACCGATCCGATCTCTTTCCAGACGGATTTCAAGAAGTGCGCGGTCAAGATCACCAAAGCTTGACGGACCGACGGAGACTCTCATGAACATTCGAGCTGCCGCGATTGCATTGGCCGTCCTGCTGGGTACAAACGCCGGGGCCGCGCCGCCCGACGCGATGGTGGACCCCTTGCGGGGGCCGACGCCCCTGACCGAATCGATCACCCCGCCGCTGATCAGCCCGGTCGAAAACCGGGATATCCGGCGCATGCGCACCTACTCGATGCAACCGCCGACCATTCCGCACAAGATCGACGGCTATCAGATCGACAAGAACTTCAACCGGTGCCTGGCGTGCCACGCCCGCGTCAACACCGAGCAGACGCAGGCGGTGCCCTTGAGCGTGACGCACTACATGGACCGCGACAGCAACGTGCTGGCGGAGGTGTCGCCCCGCCGCTACTTCTGCCTGCAATGCCACGTCACGCAAACCGAGGCCAAACCGCTGGTGCCGAACAACTTCCAGGATATCGACACCATCCTGAAGCGGCTCACGGCGACCCCTCCGGAAAAACGCTGAGGATCCACCCATGCGCAAACTCCTTAAGCGTTACTGGGCCATCATCCGCCGGCCAAGCGTGCACTTCAGCCTGGGGTTCCTGACGATCGGCGGCTTCGTGGGCGGCATCCTGTTCTGGGGCGCCTTCAACACGGCCATGGAACTGACCAACACCGAGCAGTTCTGCACCGGCTGCCACGAAATGCGCGACAACGTCTACTCGGAACTCAAGGGCACCATCCACTTCACCAACCGGTCCGGCGTGCGCGCCATGTGCTCGGACTGCCACGTGCCCCACAACTGGACGGACAAGATCGCGCGCAAGATGCAGGCGTCCAAGGAAGTGTGGGGCAAGATCTTCGGCACCATCGACACGCGCGAGAAGTTCGTGGAAAAGCGTCTGGAACTGGCCCAGCGCGAATGGGCGCGCTTCAAGGCAAACGACTCGCTGGAATGCCGCAACTGCCACAACTACCAATACATGGACTTCACGCGGCAGAGCGTGCGCGCGCAGAACATGCATTCGACCTACCTGGCCGACAAGTCCAAGACCTGCATCGACTGCCACAAGGGCATCGCGCACACCCTGCCGCACATTCCGCCAGGCTCGACTTCCGATGCGGCACCGGCCAGCGGGGCGCCCAAGGAAGTGGCGCATGCTCCCCGCTGACGCGCCGCCGCCGGTGCTTTCCACGCGGGCGCTGACGTGCCCGCGCGGCGGCCCCGACGGCCTGGGCCCGATCGGCTTCGACCTGCACGCCGGCCAGCTTCTGCATGTGCAGGGCGCCAACGGCAGCGGCAAGACCAGCCTGCTGCGCATGCTGGCCGGTCTGCTGCGGCCGCTGGGCGGCACCGTGCTTTGCCTGGAAAACGACATCTGCCGCGACCCGTCCTCGCATTTCGCGCGCACCGCGTACCTGGGACACGGCAACGGCCTGCGCGGAGAGTTGACCGCGCTGGAAAACCTGCGCTGCGCCCTGCATGTGGCAGGCACGCCGCAATGCGACGACACCATCGCCGCCGGCCTGCAAGCCTGGCGCCTGGGCGCCTGTCTGCATACGCCCGCTGCCCGCCTGTCACAGGGCCAGGGCCGCCGCATGGCGCTGGCCGCCGTGGTGCTGGGCGCCAAGCCGCTGTGGCTGCTGGACGAGCCCGACGCGGGCCTGGACGCGGCCAGCCTGGACCAACTGCGCCAGGCGCTGGACGCGCACCTGGCGCAGGGCGGCGCGGCCGTCGTCGCCTCGCATCGATCGCCGGGCACGCCCGCGTCGCACACCCAAACCCTGAACATGGATGACTACGCGGATGCTGGCTACGCTGTTTCAGTTAGCGCTGCGTGAAGTCCGGCTGGCCTGGAGGCGACCGGCGGACACGCTGGGCGCCACGCTGTTCTTCATCGTCGCGGGCACCCTGTTTCCGCTGGCGGTCGGCCCCGATCCTGTCCTGTTGCTGGCGATCGGTCCGGGCGTGTTGTGGGTCTGCGCGCTGCTGGGCATCCTGCTGAGCCTGCATCGCCCCTTCGCGCAGGACTACGACAACGGCGCGCTGGAACAGCTTCTGGTGTCCCCGCATCCGCTGCCCCTGCTGGTGGGTGTGAAGCTGGCCGCGCATTGGTTCGGCAGTTGCCTGCCGCTGATCCTGGCCAGCCCGGTGCTGGCCCTGCAGTTCGGCCTGTCGCCGCAGGCGATCGGCGTTCTGGTGCTGTCGCTGCTGCTGGGCACGCCCACGCTGGCGCTGGTGGGCGGGTTGGGCGCGGCGCTGACGCTGGGCCTGCGCGGCGGCGCCCTGCTGCCGCTGCTGGTGCTGCCGCTGTATGTGCCGGTGCTGATCTTTGGCGCGGGCGCGGTGTCGGCCACGCATGCGGGCCTGGGCGCGGGGCCGCAACTCTCTCTGCTGGGCGCCTGCCTGTGCCTGGCGATACTGCTTTGCCCGTGGAGCGCCGCGGCGGCGCTGCGCGTGGCGCTGGACTGAAGAGACCTCGATGCAAAACCACTCCGCCTACGACTCCCGCCAAGCCGCGCCGCCGCGCGCGAGCTGGCTGCGGTACGCGTCGCCCGCGCTGTTCTATCCGCTGGCCGGACGGATGATTCCCTGGCTGGCGCTGGGCGCCGCCCTGTTCGCCTGCGCCGGCCTGTACGCGGGGCTGGTGGTTGCCCCCATCGACAGCCAGCAGGGCGAGGTCTATCGCATTCTGTTCATCCATGTGGCGGCGGCCTGGATGTCGATGTTCCTGTATCTGGTCATGGCCGCTTATGCGGCGCTGGGCCTGATCCTTCAGACCCGGCTGTCGTTCATGATGATGCGCGCGCTGGCGCCCACCGGCGCGCTCTTCACGTTCCTGACCCTGTGGACGGGCGCCCTGTGGGGCAAGCCGACCTGGGGTGCGTGGTGGGTGTGGGACGCCAGGCTGACGTCCGAGCTGATCCTGCTGTTCCTGTACCTGGGTTTCATGGCCCTGCAGGCCGCCACGGACGACACCCGGCGCGCGGACCGGGGCGGCGCCATCCTGCTGCTGGCCGGCGTCATCAACGTGCCCATCATCTATTTCTCGGTTCAATGGTGGAGCACCCTGCACCAGGGCGCCTCCATCAACCTGACCACGGCCCCCAGCATGGCGCGCGTCATGGTGACCGCCATGCTGCTGATGGTGGCGGCGTTCTGGCTGTACAGCGCGGCGGTGGCGCTGGCGCGCGTGCGCGGCATCATCGCCGAACGTGAGCCGGGCGCCGTGCAAGCGGGCGCCGTGCAAACGGGAGCCGTGCGACCGGACGCCATCCAGACGGGCGCCGCGCAAACTGGCCGCACTGGGCGGGAGGCTCCATGAGCTGGGATACCTTGTTCTCGCTGCAAGGCCACGGCCCCTACATCCTGGGCGCCTATGGCGTGACACTGGCGCTGATGGGACTGGAGGTGTTCGTACTCTGGCGCCGCGGCCGCCGGACCGCGCGGCGCCTGGGCGCCGCCACGGACGCCGGCGCAAGGAACCGTCCATGACCCCCCGCAAGCGCCGCGCGCTCGCCATCTGCGCGGGTCTGGCCCTGCTGACGCTGGCCACCGTGCTGGTGCTCAACGCCCTGCAATCCAATCTGGTGTTCTTCTTCAGCCCGACCCAGGTCGTGGCCCGCGAAGCGCCCCACAGCGGCAGCTTCCGCGTGGGAGGGCTGGTCGAAGCGGGGTCGTTGCGGCGCGAGGCCGATGGCCTGACGCTGCGCTTTGCCGTGACCGACACCGCCCACACCGTTCCCGTGACCTACCAGGGCCTGCTGCCCGACCTTTTCCGCGAAGGCAAGGGCGTGGTGGTGGCCGGCAAGCTGGGCACGGACGGCGTCTTCCGCGCCACCGAGGTGCTGGCCAAGCACGACGAAAACTACATGCCGCCGGAGGCTGCGGATGCCGTCAAGCGCGCCGGCGCCGCCAACGCAATGCGAGTGGAGGCCCGATGATTCCCGAGATCGGCCTGTTCTGCCTGATCCTGGCGCTGCTGGTCGCGCTGGCGCAAGGCATCCTTCCCCTGATCGGCGCGGCCACCGGCTGGCAGGCGGGGCTGCGCGTGGCGCGGCCCGCCGCCATCGGCCAGTTCGGCCTGACCACGCTGGCCTTCGCCTGCCTGGCCTGGTCGTTCGTCGACAACGACTTTTCGGTGCTGTACGTGGCGGGCAATTCGCACGCCGACCTGCCCGCCGCCTACCGGTTCGCGGCGGTCTGGGGAGGCCATGAAGGATCCCTGCTGCTGTGGCAGTACCTGCTGACGGCGTGGACCCTGGCCGTGGCGCTGTGCAGCCGGCGCCTGCCGCTGCCCTTCGCCGGACGCGTGCTGGCGGTGATGGGCTGGATCAGCGTGGGCTTGCTGCTGTTCCTGCTGTTCCTGTCCAACCCCTTCGAACGCCTGATCCCGCCCGCGATGGCCGGCCGCGACCTGAACCCGCTGCTGCAGGACCCCGGCATGATCGTGCATCCGCCCATGCTGTACATGGGCTACGTGGGCTTCTCGGTGGCCTTCGCCTTCGCCATCGCCGCGCTCCTGTCCGGCGAACTGGACGCGCTGTGGGCGCGCTGGGTCCGCCCCTGGACGCTGGCCGCCTGGACCTTCCTGACCATCGGCATTCTGCTGGGCAGCGCCTGGGCCTATTACGTCCTGGGCTGGGGCGGATGGTGGTTCTGGGACCCGGTTGAAAACGCCTCGTTCATGCCCTGGCTGGCGGGCACCGCGCTGATCCATTCGCTGATCGTCACCGAGCGCCGCGGCGCCTTCCGCAGTTGGACCGTGCTGCTGGCCATCTGCACGTTTTCGCTCAGCATCCTGGGCACCTTCCTGGTCCGCTCCGGCGTGCTGACCTCGGTCCATGCCTTTGCGGTGGACCCCGGCCGCGGCCTGTACATCCTGGCGTTCATGACCCTGATCGTGGGCGGATCGCTAGCGCTGTACGCGTGGCGCGCGCCCACCGTGGGGCTGGGCGGCGGCTTCTCGCTGCTGTCGCGCGAATCCCTGCTGCTGTCCAACAACGTCGTGCTGACCGTGGCGGCCGGCTCCGTGCTGCTGGGCACGCTGTACCCGGTGGTGCTGGACGTCCTGGAATGGGGCAAGATTTCCATCGGACCGCCCTACTTCGAGGCCGTCTTCGTGCCGCTGATGACACCGGCCATCTTCCTGATGGGAGTGGGCCCCGTGGCCCGCTGGAAACAGGCCGAGGTGCCCGAGCTGGGCCGGCGGCTGCGCGTGGCGTTCGCCGTCAGCGTGCTGACCGCCGTGCTGGCGCCGCTGGCCATGCCCGGGCCGTCGCGTTTGGGCTCGCCCGTGATCATCCTGGGCTTGTGGCTGGCCGCGTGGTCGGTGGCCAGCGCCGCCACGCACGCCTGGCAGCGGCTGACGGATGGCGACGGCCGCCTGCTGCGGCGGCTGGGGCGGCAGCCCCGATCCTGGTACGGCATGCTGCTGGCGCACGCGGGCATCGGTGTGTTCATCGCCGGCGTCACGCTGGCCAACGGCTACGAGGTCAAGCAGGAATTGCGCCTGGACCTGGGCGCCACCCAGGAGGCCGGCGGCTATCAATTCACTTTCGCCAGCGTGGGCCCCGCCACTGGCCCCAACTACAGCGCGCAGCGCGCCGTCGTTCCCGTCACGCGCGACGGCAAGCCGGTGGTGACGCTGTACCCCGAAAAGCGGCTCTACACCGTGCAGGACATGGCGCTGAGCCAGGCCGACATCGACAGCGGCTTCACCCGCGACCTGTTCGTGGCGCTGGGCGAACCCGTGGGCGACAACGCCTGGACGATGCGCATCCAGGTGAAGCCCTTCATGACCTGGATCTGGTCAGGCTGCATCCTGATGGCGCTGGGCGGCCTGCTGGCCGCCAGCGACCGGCGCTACCGCCGCGCGCAGGAGGCGCAGGCGCGCCAGGATGGCAAGGGCGCGCGCGCCGCCATGCCCGACACCCGCCCAGCCACGCGGGAGGGCTACTGATGCTGCGCTACCTGGTGCCGCTTGCCGCCTTCCTGGCCATGGCCGTGTTCCTGGCCATGGGCCTGTCGCGCGACCCGCGCGCGGTGCCGTCGGCCATGATAGACAAGCCCGCCCCCGCCATCGGCCTGCCGATCCTGCTTGAGCCGGACCAGAAGCTGGACGTCGCGTCGCTGCGCGGCCAGGTGTGGCTGCTGAACGTCTGGGCCTCCTGGTGCGGGCCCTGCAAGGAAGAACTGCCGGTGCTGCGCGAGGTAGCGCAGCGCCATAACATTCCGCTTTATGGGCTGAACTACAAGGACAAGCCCGATGACGCGCGCGACTGGCTGGCGCGCAACGGCAATCCCTACATCGCGTCGGCCAGCGACGTCGATGGCCGCGTCGGCATCGAATACGGCGTCTACGGCGTGCCCGAGACCTTTGTGATCGACGGCGATGGCCGGATCCGCTACAAGCAGCTCGGCCTGATCACGCCCGAGCTCTGGCGCACCCGTCTCCAGCCCGTCATCGAGTCGCTGCAATGAACGCGCTGTCCGCCCCACGCTCCGTCCTGAACGCCACCCTGCTCGCCGCCCTGCTGCTGGCGGCGGCGCTGCTTGCCAGCCCGGCCGCCGGGGCCGAACCTTCGGCCGAGCCCGCGCTGACCGCCGCGCAGGAACAGCGCGCCGACAAGCTGGCCCACGGCCTGCGTTGCCTCGTCTGCCAGAACCAGACGCTGGCCGAGTCCAACGCGCCCCTGGCGCTGGACATGCGCAAGCTCATCCGCGGCCAGCTTGCCGATGGCAAGACCGACGCGCAGATCATGCGGTTCTTTGAAGAGCGCTACGGCGATTTCGTGCGCTACGACCCGCCCTTCAAGCCCATCACCTGGGTGCTCTGGCTGGGTCCTTTCGCCCTCCTGGCGCTGGGCTTCGCGGTGCTGGTGCGCACCCTGAAACGCCGCGCCGGCGCGCGCGCGCCCTTGACCGCGGACGAACGCGCCCGCGCCGCCCACTTTCTGGACTCCGGCTCATGACCGCGCTCTGGCTCATCGTCCTGGCCCTGCTGCTGGCCACCCTGCTCTGCCTGATTCCGCCGCTGCTGCGTCGCGCGCCCGCCGCCCAACCCGCGTCCGATGCCAACGTGCGCGCCTTTTATCTGGCGCAACGCGAACAACTGCGGCGCGATCTCGACAACGGCGCCCTGACCTCGCAAGCATACGCGCGCGCCGAAGAGGAATTGCAGCGCGACCTGCTGCAGGATCTGGCCTTGCGCCGCGCGCGCGGCGCGCCGCTGGCCGGGCAGCGCGCCGGCATTGCGGCCGCCTGCCTGCTCAGCGTGGCGATTCCGGTCGCCGCGGTGCTGCTGTATGGACAACTGGGCAACCCCCGCGCGGCGGCCACGGTCACCATGGCGCCGGCGGCCGAGCCTCACGCCCCGGAGGCCGGCGAGGACATGGCGCTGGCGATCAACGCGCTGGCCCAGCGCCTGCGCGCCGCCCCCGACGACGCCGACGGCTGGTACATGCTGGCGCGGTCCTACGAAACGCTGGGCCGCTACACCGATGCGGTAGCCGCCTACCAGCAGGTGCTGCGCCTGGTGCCCGGCCAGCCGGACGTGCTGGCCGATCTGGCCGATGCATTGCTCTCGGCCAAACAGGGCACGCCCGACGAGGCGTCCATCGCGGCGGTCGCGCAAGCGCTGAACGCGCAACCGGACCAGCCCAAGGCGCTGGCGCTGGCGGGCATGATGGCGCTGCGGCGAGGCGATGCGGCCGAGGCGCTGGTGCATTGGGAGCGCCTGCAGACGCTGTTGCCGCCGGACTCCGAGGCGGCGCGGCAGATCCAGACCAATATCGCGCAGGCCAGATCGATGGCCGCGGGCGCGTCGGCGGCGCCCTCGGCGGCCCCTGCGCCGTCCACGTCCGCCGGTGTTTCCGCCCCCTCGACGTCCGCCGCTGGCGCCTCTTTGCCGTCGACGTCCGCCGCTAGTGCCTCCGCTCCGTCAACTTCCTCCGTTGGCGCCTCCACTCCGTCAACGTCTTCCGCTGGCGGCTCCGCGCCACCGGCATCGCCCGCCCGCATCGGCGGCCGCGCCCGCATCGCCGATGCGCTGCGCGATCAGGTGCGGCCCACCGATACCGTCTTCATCCTGGCGCGGCCCGTCGAAGGCTCGCGCATGCCCCTTGCCATCCTGCGGATGCGGGTGTCGGACCTGCCCCGCGCCTTCGTGCTGGACGACAGCACCTCCATGTCGCCGGAGGCCACCCTGTCTCGCGCCACCAAGGTAAGGGTGGAGATCCGCATCAGCCGGTCGGGCGGCGCCACCGCCCAGCCCGGTGACCTGAGCGGTGTGCTGCCCGATGTCGGCATCCATGCCGACGGGCTGGAACTGGTGGCCGACACCGTGGTGCGCTAGCGCGCACGCGGGCCGGCCCCGTGCCCCAAGTCCGCCTAGACGCGTTCGATCCGCGCCGGCAGGCCCTGGCGCACCGCCGCGCCGGATACCCAGTCGATCCAGACGTTGGCATGTTCGCCGCGCGTGGCATCGCCGAAACCCAGGTCGTTCAGGTTGACGCCCGCCGCCAGCGCCGGATCGTGCGGCATGGGCTTGCCGTCCACGATATGCGCGCGGGCGCCCAGCTCGGTATGGCCATAACCATGCTCGATGCCCAGCGCGCCCGGCTGGATGCCGTCGCGCAAGAGCGCCAGCCCCGTCACCGCGCCGCCCGGCGTCACGATGCGCACCGCGTCGCCATTGCGGATGCCCAGGCGCTCGCCGTCCTGCCGGTTGATCGACACCGGATTGTGCGGATGCACCTGGCGCAGACGGCTCACGCCGATCGACATCGAACTCATCAGGTTGGACTTGAACGAACTGAGCAGGAACGGCCAGTCCTGCCGCGGATACTCTGCCCGCACATCGCGTCCGTCCGCCAGGCGCGACGGATACCAGGTCGGACAGCCGCTGTAGCGTTCGCCCGTCATGGCGTGGCGAAAGCCCGCCAGCTCCTCGCTCCAGACATGCAGCGGCTTGGCGTAAGCCGCGCGCGTATGGCGCGCCGGGCCGTTTTCGACCCAGGCGTCCTCCATCCTGTCGAAGCGGCCGCCGCGGCTCATCAGCATGGCGACCTGGCGCCATTCGCCCGGCTTGAGCTTTTGCCGCAGCAGCGGGCCATAGCGGTCCACGCCGGTCAGCGCCATGTCGTCGTCGCTGGCCTCCGGCACCGGCCGCCCCGCCGCGAAGGCGATGTTGGCCATGCCGCGCAGGAAGAAATCCTCGGGCGTGTCCAGCGCGTACTTGGCGCCGTCCTTGTCCGAGATGGCGTTGGCGCCGAAGCCCGGCATGCCCAGCCGCTTGGCGCAGGCGATCAGGAAAGTCTCCAGGCACACGGGTTCATTCGTGGCGGTGCGCGCCACGCGCGGCTGCACGGCGGGCCAGCGCACGGTGGACGCCTTGGCCACCACGTCGGCCCACGGCGCCGACACGCCCCAGCTCTCGTAGGTCACCGTGTCCGGCACGATGTAGTCGGCCAGCGCATTGGTCTCATTGATGAACGGGTTGATGGACACCGACAACGGCAGGATGCCCGGATCCTTCATCTTGTCCAGCACCACGCTCTTGAACCCGGCAATGCCGTATACGGGGTTGCTCATGTGGTTGAACCAGACCTTGGCGCGATACGGGTAGCCCGCCAGCGCGGACGCCAGCATCTCAGAGCTCAGCCCGCCCGTGGCCGGATACCACGGCGCCGCCGCCGGATAGGCGGGCTGGCCCGCCGCCTTCTTGCGCTTGAACTCGCTGGACTTCTCGTACGGAAAACGGTTGCGCGACAGCGCCACGCCCTTGGGGGCCGCCTTGTTGGCGAAACCGGCGATGTTGTAGCGCGGGCCCGCGCCATACGGCGGAAAAGGACCGGCATCCAGCACCAGTCCGCCTTCCACGTTCAGGTTGCCCACCAGCGTGTTCAACATGGCGATGGCATAGGCCGTATAGAAGCCCGCGCCGCTCATGGTGCCGCCGTGCGCATCGGCCACGGCGCGCTTGCCGTGGCTGGTGAAGCGTTCGGCCAGCGATGCGATCTTGCCCGCCGGCACGCCGCACAGCTCGGCGTATTCGTCCAGTGTCTTGCGGCGCGATTCCTCGCGCAGCAGGCTCAGCGACGAGCGCACGCGCAGCGCTTGCGGCGCGCCCGCCATGCCAGACATCGGAATCGCCTCATCGACGAACAGCTCGGCCGGCGTGGCCGCCGTGTGCGGCGCCAGCGTCCCGTCCAGCAGGCGCACGACGTACACGTCCTCCCATTTGTCGTCCGCGTCCGCCGGACGCGCCCATCCCATGTCCGCGCCCCGCACGAAACTGCCCAGGCGGGGATGGCCGGGTTCGGCCACCACCAGGTGCGTCGCATTGGCCCAGGCCGCCTCGCCCGCCGCCTTCATGGCGTTGGGGCCGGGCTGCGCCAGCATGCGGGCGTCGAAGCGTTCGTTGTCCAGGATCCAGCGGATCAGGCCCATCGCAAGCGCCAGGTCGCCGGCCGGGTTGACGGCCACCCATTCATTGCCCGATCCCGCCGACAGGCTCGAGGACGCGGGCAGCATGGGCGACACCACCACATACGTGAAGCTGGAGGCTTCCGGCCGCACGCGGGCCTCGGCCAGTTGGCGAGCCTGGCGCTGGAACGGGTTGCCGGACTGCGCTGGCGACGCGCCGATGAACAGGCCGAAACGCGCGTTGTCCCAGTCGGGCTTGCCGTGCGGCATGCCCTTCAGGTCGCCCATCGCAGCGCCCGCCCCGACGCGGAAACTCTGTCCGCAATACGAACCGTGATTGCTGAAGTTGACGGTGCCAAAGGACTGCGCGGCAAAACGCTGGATCAACGGCGTGCGCCCCTCGTTGGACGCGTCGGTGAAGAGAAACTGGTTCACCTTGGCGCCGTACTCGGGGTTCTGCGGGTCCAGCGGCGTCTCGCGGTCGAAGATGGCGCGCAGTCCATCCACATGGCCTTCGCCGAACAGATCGCCGCCTTCGCACACTTCCTGCACAAGCTGTTCGAACGTGATCGTCTGCCACTTGCCTTCGCCGCGGCCGCCCACCCGCTTCATGGGTTGCAGCACGCGGAAGGGGCTGTTCATCTGTTCCAGCATGGCCGAGCCCCGGGCGCAGGACGTGGCGCGCCCTTCCAGCCCGTTGTCGCCGCCCAGCTGCGCGTAGACCTCGCGCACCGGCGTCTCCATCGCGGCGGGCCGCGTCGTCGCCAGCGGATGATAGGGATTGCCGGCCACGCGCAGGATGCGGTTTTCCTTCGTGTCCACGCGCAGCCGCACGCCGCATTGCGTCCAGCAGCCCAGACAGCTCGACGGGCTGACCGTCTGGTCCGGCTGCGCGCTCAGCACGCCCGAGAGCGGATCGATACGGAATTCAGGCGTCAGCGAGTTGCCCCGCACGGCATGCGCCGTCGGTACGCCGGCGGTGCCCTGCGCCAGGCCCTTGACGGCCTTGGCCACGGTCTCGCCATAGCCGGCCGCGAAGGCCGCCATGCCGCCGGCCACGACGCCGCCCCGCACCATCAATTTGCGCCGTGCCTCATCGCGCGGCAGGTCCGGGCCATCGTCCGCCGGGCGGCGCTTGTCGTCTTCGTGTTGCTTGTTCATTGCTTCCATTTCCATGTTTTTTCGTCTTGCAGCCGGGTCAGGCGGCCACGGCGCGGGCGCGGGCCGGGAACAGCTCCAGGGCCCAGGTCACGGCGGCGATCAGCGCCACGCAGAGACCCAGCACGCCCACCATGCCCAGCAGCCCATCGCTGCCCCAGGGCATGTCATACAGGTAGAGCCCGGCGCCGTACTTGGGCACGCCCTGCACGCTCATGAAGACCACCCAGCGGAAGATCCACGCCGCGCCCAGCATGGTCAGCGCCAGCGCGGCCGACGGCAGCGGCGCCGCCAGCGTCCGCCACGGGCGCTGCAGCAGCGCGATGATGCAGAAGGCCGTGATCACGGCGCCGGCCAGGCTGATGCGCCAGATCGGGTATTCCGAAAACAGCTTCAGCGCGGCCGCGAACGACGCATCCAGCCCCAACAGGCCCAGCAAGGCCCAGGCGCCCGCGCCCAGCGCCATCAGCACCACGGCCGTCACGCTCAGGCGGCGCAGCATGTCCACCGGCAAGGCCTTCATGCCGCCCGGCAGCCAGCGGCCCACCAGGAACATGGCGCCCAGCGCGCCCAGCCAGGCCGTCAGCGCAAAGTTCACCGGC
>RCUP01000195.1_pt1 | contig 57110 bp, 57 predicted proteins | sample 2166341 | NCBI WGS metagenome assembly RCUP01 (sample SAMN09932325, study PRJNA488358) | compost metagenome | isolation source: compost soil in succinonitrile-enriched | place: Germany: Experimental Botanical Garden | reverse complement strand
CACCCGCCAAAGCATCGCCCGCCGGAACCGCGCCCGCCGAAGCCCCGCTTCCAGCGCTGCTGCGCTTCGTGTCCTCCAGCCAGTGTCCGCTGCTGCTCGTGCCCATGGAGGACGTGGCCGGCCTGCTGGACCAGCCCAACCTGCCGGGCACCATCGATACCCATCCGAACTGGCGCCAGCGCTTGCCGCTGAGCATCCGCGCCACCTTCGCCGACCCCGCCGCGCAGCAACGCCTGGATGCCGCGCGCACCGGAAGGAGCCGCCCGTGAGCGCGCCGCAAGCCACCGCCCGTCTGCAGTTGCACGCGGGTTTCACGCTGGACGACGCGTGCGCCCAGGTGGACTATTACGCCGACCTGGGCGTCAGCCATCTGTACTTGTCGCCCATCACCCGCGCGCGGGCCGGGTCCACGCATGGTTACGACGTCATCGACCATGCCTGCGTCAATCCCGAACTGGGCGGTGAATCCGCCCTGCTCCGCCTGGCGCGGGCTGCCAGGGCGCGCGGGCTGGGCCTGATCGCGGACATCGTGCCCAACCACATGGCCGCGCACCCCTCCAATGCGTGGTGGCGCGATGTGCTGGCCCACGGCCCGGCCAGCGCCTGGTCGCGGCATTTCGACATCGACTGGGATCCGCCAGCGCCCACGCTCAAGGGCAAGGTGCTGTTGCCGGTGCTGGCCGACCCCTACGGCGTGTCGCTGGAGCGCGGCGCGATCACGCTGCGCGGCGGCGCCGGCGGCGAAGTGGAACTGGACGTGTCGGGGCAGCGCTATCCGCTAGCCGTCGCATCGGCGCCGCGCGCCGACACGGCCGCCTGGCTGCGCGAGCACGACCCCGCGCATCCCGCAGGCCGCCAGCGCCTGCATGAACTGCTGGAACGCCAGCACTACCGCCTGGCGTGGTGGCGCACGGCGCCGGACCTCATCAACTGGCGGCGGTTCTTCGAGATCAGCGAGCTCGTGGGGGTTCGCGTCGAGGACGACGCGGTGTTCGACGACGTCCACGCGATGGTCCTGCGTTTGTATGCGCAGGGCGTCCTGGACGGGCTGCGGGTGGATCATATCGACGGGCTGGCGTCGCCGGGCGCCTACCTGCGGCGCCTGTCCCGCTGCCTGGCCGACGCCGGCGCCAGCCGTCCAGAGGCTTGCCGGCTGGAGCAGCCGTATCTGGTGGTCGAGAAGATCCTGGCGCAGGATGAAACGCTGGATCCGCGCTGGCTGACGGACGGCACGACCGGCTACGACTTCATGGATCAGGTGGGCGCGTTGCTGCACGCGCCGCAAGGCGAAGCGCCGTTGCGCGCGTTCTGGGAAACGTTGGCCGGCGACGCGCGAGCGCCCCGGGAACAACTGCGGGCCGCGCGCGAACGGATGCTGGCCCGGCATTTTCCGGCCGAACGGCAGGCGCTGGTGCGCAGCCTCGAGGCCATTGCCGCGCAGGACGAACGCACGCGCGACTGGAGCGCCACCGCGATCGACCGGGTCCTGACTGCCTGGCTGGCCGCGTTTCCCGTCTATCGCACCTATGCCGAGGACGATGCGGGCACCGCCGCCGACGCGCATTGGCGCGAACTGGCCGCCCGCGAGGCCGCCGCAACGCTGAACGCGCGCGAGGACACCGCCGACGCCTCGCTGCTGGCCCGGATCGGCCAATGGCTGGACGGCGCATCCCCCGCCGCCGGCCATCAGGCCGCCCTGCGCCGGTTTCAGCAGTTGACGCCGCCGCTGGCCGCGAAGGCGCTTGAAGACACGCTGTTCTACCGTTACGGGCCGCTGCTGTCGCGCAATGAGGTCGGCGCGTCGCCGGACGGTTTCTCTTTGTCGGCCGACGGCTTCCACGCCGTGAGCGCAAGCCGCGCCCGCACGCATCCGCGAGCCATGCTGGCCACGGCCACGCACGATCACAAGCGCGGCGAGGACACCCGGGCGCGGCTGGCCGTCCTGACCGAAATGCCGGAGCGCTGGACGCAGGCCGCCAGCGGCTGGATCGATGCGCTGCCCCCCGGCCCGTCCCGCGCCGACCGCTACATGCTGCTCCAGACTTTGGTCGGCGCGTGGCCGCCCGAGTGGGACGTGGGCGTGATCGAGCGCGACCCCGACGCGCTGCGCGCGTGGACCGCCCGCATTGGCCAGTGGCAGGAGAAGGCCCTGCGAGAGGCCAAGCTGCACACGAGCTGGACCGATCCCGACCCGGCGTATGAAGCCGCCGCGCAGGAAGCCCTGGCCTTCCTGGTGGACGACGGCCGTGGCCGCGAGCTGCTCGCCGATATCGCCGCGTTCGCCTTGCACATCGCGCCCGCAGGCATGGTCAACAGCTTCACGCAGACGCTGCTGCGCAACACCTTGCCTGGCGTGCCCGATCTGTACCAGGGCACCGAGCTGTGGGACTTCAGCCTGGTCGATCCCGACAACCGCCGTCCCGTCGACTACGCGTTGCGCGCGTCCCTGCTTGCGCAGTCGTCGGGGGATGTCGCCATGGACCTGTCGGCGCAGGCATGGCGGTCGGGCGCGGTGAAGCAGGCCTTGATCCACCGCCTGCTGGCCGCCCGTCAGCGGCTGCCGGGGCCGTTCGCCAGCGGTGACCTGGTGCGCGTTCATGCCGAGGGCGCGCAGGCGATGCATGTGCTCGCCTTCCTGCGCCGTCACGACGGGCAGAATGCACTGATCGTCTCGTCCCGGGGGTGCGCGTTGCAGTTGGCCGGTTATGCCAGCGGTGGCAGCGAGGCCGGCCGCGAATTCTGGGCCGCCACGGCGCTGAGGCTGCCCGAGGGCAGCACGGGCCTGGCGCTGCATGACGCGCTTACGGGACGGCGCCTGCGCGCCGCCGCCAACGGCCTGCTGCCGCTTGCCGAGGTGCTGCGCGACGGTCCTGCGGGGCTGTGTCTGTCGGTGTAGCCGCAAGGCCCGCCTGACATGAAACGGCCCCCTCCGCGCCACGGAGGGAGCACGGAGGGGGCCATCGTGTACTACGCGCCGGCCATGCGGGGGGGCCGCGCGGCCAGCTCAAGAAGCGCGGTTAGCGCTGGGCCTTGTTTTGATCGGCAGGGCTTTGGCCCGGCTGATTCCGGTCCTTATCCATTTGCTGGCCGGATTGACCGGGCTGCTGTTGTCCCGGCTGGTTGCGGTCCTTCGGGTTTTCCTGGGACTGCTGCTTTTGCGGCTGCTTTTGCTGGTCGGGTTGGTTCTGATTGGCCATTACAAGTCTCCTAGTAGGCGGAAACATTCCGCTGAACCCTATAGAGCAACTGGCGTGCCCGGCAAGCCCGCGGCGCGCCGTGCAATCAAGGGTTCAGGGGGTCCGACCCGGACTTGGCAAATCTCGCTTCATCGGTAAAAACTGCACATGCGCGGCCCGCGCTACAGCGTCGCCATCCGGCGCCCGGCCTGCCCCGGCTCGGCGTCCTTCGTGCCGCCGTCGAACGCCTCGATCCAGGACGATGCATAGCTGGCGGGCGCAGACAGGGGCTCGCCGCCATCGCGCTGCGTGCGCAGGCGGACCATCAGTTCGTCCAGCGGCATGGGGCGGCCCAGCGAGAAACCCTGTCCATAGCGGCACCCGGCCGCCCGCAGCGCGGGGATATCCGCCACGTTCTCGACCCCTTCCGCCACCACGCGCCATCCCAGGCGGGTCGCCAGTTCCGCGGCGGTGCGCAGGACTTCGAAGGCCACCGCGCTGCGGCGCATCCGCGTCACGAAATATTGGTCGATTTTGACTTCCGACAGCGGAATCGCCGACAGCAGCTTCAGCGACGCATAGCCCGTGCCGAAATCGTCCAGGCTGACTTCGCAACCCGCGTCTTCCAGCCGCAGCAGCGACGCCCGCAGCACGTCCAGATCGCGGATCGGCTGGTCTTCGGTCAGCTCCACGCGCACCAGCGACGGCGGCAGTTCGGCGGCGTAGACGCGATCGAGCAGGAATTCCACCGAGCGCTGGTCCGACAGCGTGGTGGCCGGCGCGTTGATCGCCACCGGCACCGCGACGCCCGCGCGCCGCATCGTCAGCAGCGCGTCGATGACTCGCAGGCAGACGCGTTCAAAAAGCGCCTTGTCGAGTCCGAGGCGGTTGACCGCCGGAATGAACGCCGCGGGCATGATGGTCCCCAGGCGCGGATGTTGCCATCGGGCCAGTGCCTCGGCAGACACGATTCTGCCGGTAAGCAGGTCCACCTGTGGCTGCAGCAGCACGCGCAGGCCATCCCTGCCCGTGACCATGGCGGCGATTTCCGCGTCGTTCACCACCGGGTCCGGGCCTAGCTGTGTGTTCGGCGTCATGTCTGCGCTCCTGTGGCGCCTCTGGTTATGGCCCGCGCGGTCCGGCCATAGTAAAGGCGCTTCGATTCGCCATTCTGCGCCCTCGATGCCGTAAAGTCACACACATGTAACCATCGGTATTAAGGTGCGGAAAAACATGTGTAGGCACCCCGTGGACGCCCGCCCCCGTGACCGCAAGAACGCCTTGTCGACATGGTAGGGTTTGCGTCTTTCGCCCCCCATCGGGCGCAACCCCCTGCCTACCCTTCCCCGCGTGACGACTCTGCTTTCCCGCTGGCGCGCCTCAGTGCGCAATGTGCTGTGGCTAGACGCCCTGCAAGCCGCCGCCATCAGCGCGGCTCCCGTGATACTGGCCGTGCTTGCGCACGAACCCCGTCTGGGGTGGACGGCCATCGCCGCATTCTGGGCCTGCTTCGGCGATCCTGGCGGCCCCTTGCGACAGCGCGCGGGTTCCATGCTTGCGCTGGGCCTGATCGGCGCCCTCTTCTGCTTCCTGGCCAGCGCCAGCGCCGCGTACCTGTGGCTGCTGCTGCCATTGACCTTCGTCTGCTGCACCTTCGGCGGGCTGCTGCGCGTGCTGGGGCCCGCCGCGGCCATTGTGGGCACCCTGCTGTCGGCCGGCTTTGTCGTGGCGGCCGAACTGCCCGCCCCCACCTGGCGGGAAAGCCTGTCGTACACGCTGTTCTTCCTGGCGGGCGCCGGGTGGGCCATCCTCATGACGGCGCTGGTGTGGCGCCGCCGCCCCTGGAAGGACGCGACGCATGCCGTCGCGCACTGCTATCGCGGCCTGGCGGACTTTGCCGACGCGTTGTCCGGCCTGTATTCAGGCCTGACAGCCGCCGGCGGCCCGCAGGCCTGGAGCGCCGTCAGCCGGTCTCAACGCGGCGCGCTGCGCGCCGCGCTGGAGGCGGCCCGAGGCCGGATCCGCGAGGTCCAGGACGCGCGCCCGTCGCGCCGCGCCCGCGCGCATCAGTTGCTGTATCTGCTGGATAGCGCCGAAGACAGCTTCATCGCCCTGGTGGCCGCCGCCGACCTGCTGGAATCGAATGCGCCTCGCTGGCTTGGCCGCAGCGCCGGCGCGCACCTGTCGCACGCGATGCACCGTTACGCCAGCGTATGCAACGCCATCGCCAGCACGTCCGACGTCAGCGATGCCAAGCAGGCGCTATGCCTGCGTGAGCGGCTGACGCACTACGCCGCCGGCCTGCACGACCTGCGCGGCGGGGCGACGGCCTACGCGCCCGATCTCGCCACCGTGGTGCCGGTGCTGGACCGCCTGCTGCATACCGCCCAGGCCGTCATGCAGTCCCTGTTCGACGAGGCCGTCACCCCCGCCGCGCCCGCGCAGCGCCCGCGCGGTCCGGGCCGCGCGCGGCAGGCCTGGCGCACCCTGCGCCAGAACCTGCGCTTCGAATCCGACGCGTTCCGCCATGCGCTGCGGGTGGGCGTGGGCGCGACCATCGCCGTCGCGCTGTCCAAGACCTTCGCTGTGAACCACGGATACTGGATGTCGCTGACGCTGGTGTTCATCCTTCAGCCGTATTTCGCGACGACCTGGCAGCGCACCGTGGAACGCGTGGCCGGCAGCGTGGCGGGCGCCATCGGCGCCTCCTTGCTGGGCCTGCTTCTGAGCAGCCCCTTGTCGGTGGCCCTGGCGGTGCTGCCCATCGCGCTGGGCACCTTCGCGGCCCGCACCATCCACTACGCGCTGTTCACCTTCTTTCTGACCTCGCAGTTCGTGCTGGTCAGCCATATCCAGCAGCCCGAGATCTACGAGCCCATGCTGGCCGCGCTGCGCGCCTTCAACAGCGTGCTGGGCGGCATTCTTGCGCTGCTGGTGGGGTTTCTGGTCTGGCCCGAGAAGGAACCCCGGCAACTGGCCGGCGCGCTGACGCGGGCGCTGGAGCGCCACGCCGACTACGCGCTGGCGCTGGTTCGGGAGAAAAGCGGCGGCGACGGCGCGCACCAGGACATCGTGGGCCTGCGCCGCCTGGCCTGCCTGTCCGCGGACAACGCCGAGGCCTCGCTGCAGCGGCTGCAGCAGAACCCGGTGCATCGCGAACGCAATGTGGACACCGCCGTGAACCTGCTCAACGCTCTGCGCCGCATCACCGCCGCCGGCACCGTGCTGGAGATACAGGCGGCGCTGCCCCCCGGATCGGCGGCCGCGCCCGCGCTGCGGGAATACGGCACGGTCTTGGCCCAGGCGCTGCACCCGCGGGCTTCCGAACCCGCGCAGAGCACGCGCGCGCTTGGCGTCCCCCCTGCCGTCGGCGCGGCGGATCCCGCGCTGGCCGCCCCGCTGGACCGCATCGCGCTGCAGGCTCGCCAGATCAGGCAGCTCCGCGAGCGCGTGCAGCGGGAACAGCCGGCGCAATAGCGGCCTGCTTGCGCGATCCCGGCCAAACTGGGGCCGGTTTGACACGCATCAATGGCCCGGCCCCCGTAATGCGCAACCATAGGGCTCAGGACGCTTACACACAAGGAGCCGCTATGTACCGCCGTATTTCCGTACACCTGGACCACGGGTTCGACTGCAAGCGCCGCACCGAGCTGGCCCTGGGGCTGGCCAAGCGCCACAAGGCCGAACTGGTCGGCATCTACGCCAGTTCCGCCCCGCCGCAGTACTACTACGGCGAATCGGTGATGATGTCCCGCACGCTCAGCGTCATGAAGGATTTGCAGGCGCAGAATCGCGGGGCGGTCCAGAACGCTTTCCTGGATGCCGCGGCCGCCGCCGATGTGCCGGCGATCGTCCGCGCCGGCGAGTCCTCGCCCAGCGCCACCGTCGCGCTGTATGGCCGCGCCAGCGACATGATCATCGTCAGCCAGCAGAACCGCGACGACGTCGAAGCCGCCCATGAAAACGAGTTCGTCGAGCAAACCCTGCTATCCGCCGGCCGCCCGGTCATGGTGCTGCCGTCCAGTGGGCACTTCCCCGCCGTGGGCGAGCGCGTCATGCTGTGCTGGGACGGCAGCCGAGAGGCCGCCCGCGCGCTGGCCGATGCGGCGCCGCTGTTGCGCGGCGCCTCCCACCTGGTCGTGCTGACCATGGACGAAGGCGCAGCCACCCGCAACGTCGAAGCGATACCCTTCGAAGATCTGGTCACGTACTGCGTCGCGCATGGCATGCCCGCGCCGGACCACGTGCGCCGCGACATCAAGGGCGTGGGAGTGGGCAGCACCATCCTCAACGCGGCCGCCGACCACAGCGCCGACCTGATCGTCATGGGCGCCTACGGCCACAGCAAGTTCCGCGAATGGGCCATGGGCGGCGCGACCGCGTCCATCCTGAAGAGCATGACCGTACCGATCATGTTCTCGCACTGAGGCGGCTGCGCCGTGCGGCCTCAGGCCGCCACGGCGTGCGCGTCCCGCACCGGCGTCAGCACCGGATTGCCGGAAAAATGCGCCGTGGCGTTGTCCAGGAACAGCGCGACCGTCGCGGCCACGGCTTCGGGCGAACGGCCGGCGCTGTGCGGGGTAAGCACCACGTTGTCCAGCGCGATGAGGGCGTCCGGAATGCAGGGCTCGCCGTCGACCACGTCCAGGGCGGCCCCGGCGATCCGGCGTTGCGCTAGCGCGGCGATCAGGGCCTGCGTGTCGACCACGCTGCCGCGCGCGATATTCACCAGATAGCCGTCGGGGCCCAGGGCGTCCAGCACGCCCGCATCCACCAGGTGGCGAGTGGCGGCGCCGCCGGGCGTGGCCACCACCAGGAAATCGGACGCGGCGGCCAGCGCGCGCGGGGTATCGAAATAGGCGTAGCCGGACTCGGGACGCTCGCGCCGGTTGTAGTAGCCGACGCTCATGCCGAAACCGTTCGCGCCGCGGCGGGCAATCTCCATGCCTATCGTGCCCAGGCCCAGGATGCCCAGGCGCTTGCCGCTGACCTGCGGCCCCATGAACCCGCTCCAATGTCCCTGGCGCACCCACGCGTCGGCCTGGGGCAGCCGGCGCGCCGCGCCCAGCAGCAATGCCATGGCGTGGTCCGCGACCGAAACGGCGTTGGCGCCAGGCCCGTTGGTCACCACGATGCCGCGCGCGGCGGCGGCCGCCAGATCGATGTTCTCGTACCCCACGCCCAGCGAACAGATCAATTCCAGCCGCGGCAGCGCGGCGATTTCATCGGCGCGCAGGCCGGTGGCGCCGCGCGTGAGCACGACGCGGATCTCGCTGGCATGGTCTTGTATGGCTTGGGCCCGCGCTTCGTCGGTGGGCGCGAAAACCGTGCGAAAGCCTCGGTCTTCGATGGCGGGCAGATAGTCCTGAACGCTGTCGATCAGAATCAGTAAGGGAATGCTCATGTCGGGCTGCGGGTTTTTTTTAGGATTGGCTACGAAAAAACCCGCAAATCTTACGCCTGAGCGCGGCGACGCACCACCGCCGCGGCCATGGGCCGATCACCGGATCACCGGATCACCCCGATCGCCCGGAACGGCCGGCTGCCCGGCGGCCGCGTGGCCACCGGGCAGCCGGCGGACCGCTATAGGCGTCCCATCAGCAGCAGCACGATGAGAACAATGACGACGATGCCCAGCAGGCCGCTGGGGTAATAGCCCCAGCCCTTGCTGTGGGGCCAGGCCGGCACGGCGCCGATGAGCAACAGGATCAGAATGATCAGCAGGATGGTCGACATGGTGACTCCTAGTCTTTATTGGTATGAATTATTCGGCGGCAAACATCCATCAATGCTCGGGCGGCACGATTTCCTTTACAGGCGGCGACAACGGCGGCAGGTCCACGTCCGGCTCGTCCGTATCCGGATCCACCGGCAAATCTCCGGGCGGCGAGCCGGGCGGTATGGGGTCCGGCTTGGGCGGCACGTGTAGTTGCAGGACGGTTTGCATTGCACTCTCCTCTTAAGATCCTGGCCAGGCCGGTGTAACCGGCCCGCAACGATCAGTTCGACAACGTTTGTTGCTGGCAGGGGCACCAGCAAGCCGCGTTCCCGGACCGCAAGGCGCCTGGCGTGGCACGGGTCCGGGCACGCCGCATGCTGTGCGCGCCCGGCCGCAAGCGCACTTGGAGACCCGATGGACACCCGAACGCACAGAGAACCGGCGTCGCCTGCCTTGGGGGACGCCACGCTGGTCTATGTCGAGGACTCGCAGCCTGGGTACGCCCGGGTGCGGGTCAACGGCAGCACCTTTCATTACCTGGACGCCCAGGGCAAGCGCATCAGCGATGAAGCGGAAATCCAGCGCATCGATGCGCTGGCCATTCCCCCGGCTTACGAAAGCGTGTGGATCTGCGCCCTGGCCCAGGGGCACCTGCAGGCCACCGGCCGCGACGCGCGCGGGCGCAAGCAGTATCGATACCATGCCGCCTGGACGGCCGTGCGCGACGCCGGCAAATACCAGAACCTGCTGACGTTCGGGCTGGCGCTGCCCCGTATCCGGCGGCGGGTGGAACGCGACATGAAGACGTCCGGACTGACGCAGGACAAGGTGATCGCCGTCCTGGTGCGTCTGCTGGAGATCACGCTGATCCGGATTGGCGCGCGCGAGTACGCCCGCGCCAACAAATCCTATGGCCTGACCACGCTCAAGCGGCGCCACACCACCGTGGCCGGCAGCCGGTTGCGCTTCCGGTTCCAGGGCAAGAGCGGCGTGCCCCACGATGTGACCGTCACCGACCGCCGCGTTGCGCGCATCATCCGGCGCTGCCTGGACATTCCGGGGCAGCAGCTCTTCCAGTACCTGGATGAAGACGGCGGCAAGCATGGCGTGGATTCTGGCGCGGTGAACGCCTATCTGCGCGAGGCGGGCGGCGGAGACTTCACCGCCAAGCACTACCGGACCTGGGCCGGTTCGGTGCTGGCCTATGCCGCGCTCCAGGCGCGGTCCCATGCGGATGAACGCCAGACCAAGCAAGAGGCGGCCGACGTGATCAAGCAGGTGGCGCTGCGGCTGGCGAACACGCCGGCGGTCTGCCGGGCGTGCTATGTGCATCCCGCCATCCTGGACGCCTACTTCGCGGGAACACTGCCGCCGCGCGGCGCGGCGCCCGCCGGTCCGCGCGGCCTGAATGCCGACGAACGGCGCCTGTTGGCGTTCCTGCATCAGCAGGCGGCGCCCGCGACGGACTCAAAGAATTGATGAGCGCGCGTTCTTCGCGCGCGGCTGGGGCGCGGACCCGTCGGCCCAATTGGACTCGGTCTTGGTGTCGGCCACGGCGCGCTTGTCGCGCTTTGCCTCATCGGGCGTTCCGGCATCGGGTTTATCCGGTAGCGCGGGTACGTCGACGGGACCGCTGGGCGGCAGTATCTTAGCGTTGTCCGGCGATTGCTTGCCGGAATGCCCGGACACGACGGGCTTCGGTGCGGATGGGGATTTCATTGGTATCTCCTGCCACGGTTCAAGCCTTCATCCTACGGCCTCCAGGCCACCGGAAAAACCGTCAAGACCTTCAAATTGCAAGCGGATGTGCCTGTGGCCGCCTCGCGCGCGCGTTGCCGATCGGCATAGGCTACTCACAAGGAGATGCAATGCGAGACCCAAACTTCGAGCAATGTGTGCAAGCCTGCTATGAATGCGCGGTCGCATGTGATCTGTGCGCTGCCGCTTGCCTGGAGGAAAACGCGACGCGCATGAAGGGCTGCATCAGCCTGTGCACGGATTGCGCGGCGGTCTGCCGCCTGTGCGCCGCGATGCTGGCGCGCGATGGTGAGTTTTCCAACGCGTTATGCACCTTGTGCGCGCTGGTCTGCGACGCTTGCGCGCGCCTGTGCTCCGCGCATGAAGCCGAGCACTGCCAGAGTTGCGCGGCGGCCTGTCTGGGCTGCACGCTGGCATGCAGGGACATGGTCGAGGCCTGACGCCCCGGCCCGCCTCGCGGCCGTCCGGGCCGGTCCGCGTTGGCGCATTTTTCGCCCGAAGTTCAGGAGCTTTCGATGGCCACGACGAATACCCCTATGCCTTCCGATTTTCCCGAGAACGGCCCCGACAATCGTGGCGCCTACCGGCGCTCGCGTCACCCCGAGAGCTGGATCGACGAACTGGAAGCCACGCTGAGCGACACCGGCGCAACGGATCTGGAAGCCTTGAAGGCGCGCTTGTCGGATCAGTTGCAGGCCACGCGGCAAAGCCTCAGAGATGCGTCCGACAACGCCAGTGATCTGATGCGCGAAACGCTGGACTGCACCGAGGAGTACATTCATGCCCGCCCATGGCAGGCGGTAGGTCTGGTGGCCGGCGCGGCCTTTCTGCTTGGCGTCATTGTTGGACGCCAGTAGCCGCGCCGGGGCGTCAAGCGCCGGGCGTCAGCCCGGCTTTTGCGCCTTGTCTTTCGCGTCGCCGTAAGCCGCCTGCGTTTTGCCGGCGACCTTCTGCGCCGTCCCCTTCACTTCGGTGGACGCGCTGCCCGTCGCCTTGCCGGCCACTTCCTTCACCTTTCCGGCGGCTTCGTTGACCCTGCCCTTCACCTGGTCCTTGTTCATGGCTTTCTCCCTTACCGTGCGTTGATGGATCGCGCGCGCCGCCTGGGCGCGGCCGGGCTGTCCAGCAAACATCGTGCCCGCCCTGCGCGGGCACCCCACCGCCGGGAACGGCGTTTGCTTGATCCTGACGCAAAGGCGCACCCCGCGCCGTCCCACGGGAGATTCGCATGAGCAAACCCAAGAGCGCCCAGACCGGCGACCGTCCCCACCCCACGCCACCCATGCCCGGCCAGCATCTGGAAAAGCCGGGCAACGAGGCCGACATGGTGCAGAAGCCCCAGTATTCCGCGCCGGGCTATCAAGGCAGCGGCAAGCTGCGGGATATGGTCGCCATCGTTACCGGCGGAGACTCCGGCATTGGCCGGGCCGTCAGCGTGCTGTTCGCGCGCGAAGGCGCGGACGTGGCGATCGTCTATCTGAACGAACATGAAGACGCAAAGGAAACCAGCCGCGCCGTGCAGGCCGAGGGACGGCAATGCCTGCTGATCCCGGGCGACGTGCAGGATGCCGCATTCTGCAAAGAAGCCGTGGCGCAGGCGGTGAAGCATTTTGGAAAGCTGGACGTGCTGGTCAATAACGCCGCCTACCAGCAGCATACGGACACCTTGCCCGAGATCACCGACGAAAAGTGGGACAAGACCCTGCGCACCAACATCACCGCCTACTTCTACATGGCGCGCGCATCGCTGCCACATCTGAAAGCCGGCGCATCCATCATCAATACCGGGTCGGTGACCGGCCTGCGTGGCAGCGCCAAGCTGCTGGACTATTCATCGACCAAGGGCGCCATCCATGCCTTCACGCGATCGCTCGCCGCCAACCTGGCCGAACAAGGCATCCGGGTCAACGCCGTGGCGCCTGGCCCGGTATGGACACCGCTCAATCCCGCCGACCAGAGCGCCGAGGCCATCAAGGCCTTCGGCAAGCATACCGATCTGGGCCGCCCCGCCCAGCCCGAGGAAATATCGCCCGCCTATGTGTTCCTGGCATCGCCGGCGTGCGCAAGCTACATCACGGGCATCGTGCTGCCCATCACGGGCAGCGCGGGGGACTGAACGCCCTGCCCGGCGTCCGCGCTACTTGGCCGGCACGATCGACGCCGGCGCCTCGCGCGATGCCGGCGACACGGCGGGCGCCTCGCCCTTCACGGCGGGCTGGATCTTTTCGCCGTTGGCGGCCGGCTCGCGCTTGAGCGCGCGGCTCATCGAGTAATGATCCGCCAGCATGGGCAAGGCGCGCGCGGCGAACTCGCGGATCTGCGGATCCTCGGACTCCTTGGCGGCGGTCCCGAACAGGCGATTGGCCATCGCATGCGCATCGAGCGCCGCCTTGTCCACATACAGCTGGTCGAACGCGGCGCCGTTCTTGCCTTGCAGGGCTTCGAGGGTCGCGCGGTCCGGTTCGTCGGGCTCGGCGGGCAGCGCCACCTTCTTGGTGGCCGCCAGGGTTTTCAGCTCCGCATTCAGCGCACGGTGCTGCTCCAGCATCTTCGCCGCAAAGGCTTTGACCTCGGTATTTTCCGCCCGCTTTCCGGCCAGTTCGGCCGCCTTCACCTCGAACATGCCCGCACTGGCGGCGGCCTGCAGGAAGCGGGCATCGGACTCGGCAAGGTCGGCGGCGTAAGAGGCTGCCTGCGCACCTAGCAGCATGGACATGGCGGCCAGCACCGCGAGCATGGGATTGCGTATCTTCTTCATTGTCCTGTCTCCTTGCGTGAGCCGGAACGGCCTCAGTTGGGCGTCGTGGGCGCCTCGACATGCCTGGGCGGGGTCAGGGGATCGAAATCCTGCCACCTGCCCTCCAGCCACCGCCCCTGGGCGCGTTCGATATCGCTGCCGCCGGCCTCGCGCAGCACCTGCCTGGCGAGCGACTCGCGCTGCGGTTCGACATGCAACGCCAGCATGACGCCCGCCGGCCTCACCGCAGGATGCTCGGTCCGGTCGTCCGGCACCGCCCGGCTCCTGCGCTTGCCCCGGCCCACCACCCACAGGGCGCCGGCCAGCGCGCCCAGATACGCGCCCACGCCCGCCGCCGCAACGATGATCAGCACCGGCGCGCCGAGGCGCGCGGCGATCAGCCCGCCCAGCAACGCAAACACCAGCCCCAGGAGCGACGCGCCCGCCACCGCCCCGACATGCCCGCCCTTGGCGTCGGGATCCGCGAGACGGTCTCCGCCTAGCGGGTAACGCGCGTGTTCCCCCGCCGGGCTGACGTAGAACGTGTGGATGTCGTCCTCGGTGTAGCCCTCCGCAAACAGCTTCTGCGCCGCCAGAGCGGCCTGATCGAACGTCTGGAACCGTGCTGCGACTATCAAGGACATGGCGGTCTCCTGGTTGATGAACGGCCGACTCGGCAGCAACTTCCATACCCGGCGGCTGCGGCACGGCGCTTGCTGTATCGGCCGCAGCGGCACCGATGCGTAGCCGCGTTCCCCGAGCGCGCCGCGAAGTCCTCCCAGGAGACCGTTATGCCCCGCCCTATGAACCCCGATTTTCCCGATGAAGACAACAGCGGCCGCCCCGACCTGGGGCCCAGCGACTCGTCGGATTCCGCCAGCGACCTGCCCCCGGGCCGGGCGCACACCGACAGCGATTCCCAAGCCACCGGCGAACGCGAGAGCGTGGATCGTGACGAGCGCGACGACGACGACGGTGCGGATATCGCGCCGGATCGCGTCACGGATGCCGACGACGCCGGCCTTTCCCGCGATGCCCCCGACCCGGTGCGAAATGGCGGATGACCCGCGGATGGCCGCGCCGGATTACGGCGGCCCCGTGCCGGTGGCAGTCCCAGGGCAACGGGTTCTGGAGATGGACATCAGCGGCGGCGAAGACGGTTTCCCCGTGGCGGAGGAAGACGCGCCGGACCTCGCCGCGCCGCCCGCCGCGCGCGGACTTTCCACCCTGGACTGGGCGGCGCTCATCGCCGTGGTGGCCGGAGGGCTGAACTGCGGCCTGATCGCCGCCGTCAACCTGGACGTCTTCGCCAGAATGCTGCCTTATGCGGTGGCCCGGGCCGCCTACGGCCTCATCGGGCTCGCCGCGCTGTACTGCGTGGTGCTGCTGTTCCGCCTGGGCCAAGAGCCCGACTGACAGCGCCACGCGGCTATTTGCCGCCGGGCTGCTTGCCCGGGTACTGGCCACCCTCTTCAAATTCGGCCCCCTTGCGGTTAGGCGTCTTGTCCGACTCGCGCCGGGGCGCCTGCTCGCCGGCATCCGGCTTGTCAGCGCCAAACTGCCCGCTTTGACGGGCGGCCTGCGCGTCATCCTTGGGCACATTGGCCTTGGGTTCTGCCGGTTTGTGATCGCGTTGCGTGCTCATGGTGGTCTCCCGTTGAATAGTCCCGCTTTGCCCGCGCAAGCCCCGTTCCCGGGGAGGCCGGGAACAGCGCTTGCTTAGGCTTCTTCGGGTCCGCCCTATATCGGACCACTACCCAAAGGAGTCAGTCATGAAGCTGTCCAGAACGATTTGCCCCGCTTTTGCCCTGTGCCTGTCCGCCCTGGCGTTTCAGGCATCCGCTCAGGTCGGCACCGGCGCCGTGCGCAGCGACGACCAGATCGACAATCAATACAAGATGGACAAGAAGCAGTGCGACGGCATGAAGGGCAACGCCAAGGACGTCTGCCAAGAGCAGGCCGAGGCTACCCGCGACAAGGCCCGGGCGGATGCCAAGGCAGGCAAGGAAAAGGCTGAAAGCTCGCACGACGCGGCCAAGGCGCGCAATGAGGCCGACTACAAGGTCGGCAAGGAAAAGTGCGACGGCATGTCTGGAAATGCCAAGGACGCCTGCATGGCGAACCTGAAGACCCGCTACGGTAAATAAGCAGCGACTTCAGGCGGATCCCCGGGAGGCGTTTTCGGCCTGGGGATCCTCGCCCGGCAGCACATATCCCGCCGCGGCATATTCCTCGAGGCGGTTGTATAGCGTCTTGGGACTGATGCCCAGCACCGCAGCGGTCTGTTTCTTCACGCCATTGCAACGTTCCAGGGTCGCGAGGATCAGGCGCCGGTCCGCTTCGGCCAGCGTTTCGCCGACGGGCACGCTCACCTGCCCGCTCGCCGCCTCGCCGCTCGGCGACACATGCGGCGCAAGCATGTCGAGGTCCAGGGTGTCGCCGTCGGCCATGATGAACGCGCGCCGGACGAAGTTCTTCAGTTCCCGCACGTTGCCGGGCCATTCGTACTGGGCCAGCGCCGCGCCCGCTTCGGGCGAAAAGTCCTTGGTCTTGCCCGACTCCTGGTTGAGCGCCTGCAGGAACCGCTGCGCCAGGAACAAAATGTCGCTGCCTCGCTCACGCAACGGCGGAAGTTCGACCGGAAAGACGCTCAGCCGGTAATACAGATCCTCGCGCAGCTTGCCGTCCTGGACCGCCTGTTCCGGATTGCGGTTGGTCGCGGCGACGATGCGTATGTCGCAGGCAATCTCGCGGTTGGTGCCGACGCGCATGAACTGCCCCGTTTCCAGCACGCGCAGCAGCTTGACCTGCAGATCCAGCGGCATTTCCGTGACTTCGTCCAGGAACAGCGTGCCGCCGTCTGCCCGTTCGAAGTAGCCCTTGTGCTGGCGGTCGGCGCCAGTGAAGCTGCCGCGTTCGTGGCCGAACATCTCGCTTTCGATCAGGTTGGGGGAAATCGCCCCGCAATTGACGGCGATGAATGGCCGCTGCCGGCGCGGACTGAGTTCGTGGATGGCGTGCGCGGCCAGTTCCTTGCCGGTGCCGCTTTCGCCGATCAGCAAGGTGGTGACGTTGGTCGGCGCCACGCGCCCGATCTGGCGGTACAGTTCCAGCATGCGCTCGGATTTGCCGTACAGCTTGCCGAAGCGCCCCGGTTCTTCGAAGGGCGTGCCGGGCGCGTCGCCGCCGGCGGCCGTCAGGATGCGCCCCAGGATCTCGTTCAGGCGCTCCATGCAGATGGGCTTGACCAGGTAGTCGGTCGCGCCCAGCCGCAGGGCCTGAACCGCGCTGTCGACCGAGCCGTGGCCGGTCATCACCACGACCTCGGCGCTGCTGATCGCCACGTTCTTGAAAATATCCATGCCGCTGCCGCCAGGCAAACGCACGTCCGTCAGCACCAGATCTGGCGCCTGGCGTTCAAGCTGAATCAACGCGTCCCTGACGCTTGCGGCCAACGCCACGGAAAAACCGCTTTCGCGTCCAATTTCCGCCAGCGTTTCGCGAATCGCGTCATCGTCGTCGACGATTAACAGGTGGGGCATGCTTTCTCCGGTATCCCGTCTCAGCACTCAGAATAGTCACTCTGGCCGCATCCGGTGCAAATATTCGACGGATTCCACGAAAGTTTTCGATTGCTTTCAACTGGTCGCAGTCCGTATGCCGCCGGGCATCTACCATGGGCTCATCGGCCCCCTCCCGGGCCAAGGAATCAGCATGGCCAATCGCAACACCGCCGGCCGCGAGGGCGCCCCGCCGTCCCCCGCCGGATTCACCGATGGCAACGGCGTGTCCCCGCAAATGCGTAAGCTGGGCGCCCAGATCAGCCTGGCCGCGGCCACCGACGCCAGCGTGTTCATCATCGGCGAAAGCGGCTCGGGCAAGGAAATCGTCGCGCGCGCCATCCATGACGGCAGCGAGCGCCGCGGGCAGCCCTTCGTGGCGGTGAACTGCGGCGCCATCAGCGGCACGCTTGCGCATGCCGAGCTATTCGGCCACGAAAAAGGCAGCTTCACGGGCGCCGTATCGCAGAACGCCGGGTACTTCGAATACGCCAGCGGCGGCACGCTGTTCCTGGACGAAGTCACCGAAATGCCGCCGGACATGCAGGTCCACTTCCTGCGCGTGCTCGAAGCCGGCACGTATCAACGGGTGGGCGGCTCAGACCTGCTGCGCGCCAACGTGCGCATCATCTGCGCCAGCAATCGCGACCCGGCCGCGTCGGTGGCCGACGGACGCCTGCGCCAGGATTTCCTGCATCGCCTGCTCGTGATACCGCTGCGTGTGCCGCCCCTGCGCGAGCGCGGCGATGACGTGCTCTTGCTGGCGCACCAGTTCCTGGACACCCTCAACGCCCAGCACGGCACCCAGAAGACGTTTTCCGCCCATATGCTGGACGCCATGGCGCGGCATGACTGGCCAGGCAATGTGCGCGAGCTGCGCAATGTGGTTCAACGGGCGTACATCCTGTCGGACGTTCAGGTAGACGCCGATCTGCTGATCCGCGCCCGGGGCGCGCACCACGCCGAGGTTCGCGATGGCGCCTTGAATTTTCCGGTGGGTATGCCGCTGGGGCGGGCGCAGCGCGAGTTCATCCTGGCCACGCTGGCGCACCATGCCGGCGACAAGCGCCTTGCCGCTGAAACGCTGGGCGTCAGCCTGAAGACCCTGTACAACCGGCTGGAAGTTTACGAAAAGAACGAGCCGGGCACGGCGGCCTGAGCAGTTCTTACCGCCATCTTGTAATCCTGCGTCAGCACGCGCCATGCCCAGGGCCTGTTTGGCCCGCTCGCAAACCTGGCACGATCTTTGCATGTACCTACTGGATGCGTCGCCTTTCGGCGGCCGGCCTCCAGGAGACTCAATTGGGCCATCCCATGCAAGAACTGCGCCTGCGTCAGCAAATGACGCTGGCGCCTCGCCTGCAGCAATCCGTCAAGCTGCTGCAGATGTCCGCGCTGGAGTTCACCACGGCAGTGGAACACGCACTCGCCACGAATCCCTTTCTGGAAGACGCCGACGAACAGGAACCGGAAGCGGCGCCCGCCGCGCCGGGGGTTCGCAACGAGGCGCCGACTGACGACGGCGAGCCTGCGCCCGAGCCGGTGGCCGTGCCCGAGGGCGCCGGCGCCGAAGACACGCCGCCCGACGCGCCGGCCTATTCCGGCGACTACCCGACCCATTCCTCCAGCGGCGGCGAAAGCGACCTGGGCCAATGGGCGTGCGCCAGCGTATCGATGCGCGAGCGCCTGTCGGCGGACCTGGGCAACTATCACCTGGAACCGCGCGACCGCCTGATGGCGGAGTTCATCATCGATGCGCTCGACGACGACGGCTATCTTCGGGTGCCGCTGGCGGGCCTGTGCAGCGCCGCGCATCCCGACTTCGCCCCGGCCCCCGAAGAAAGCGAATGGATGGCCGCGCTGCGCCTGGTGCAGCAGTTGGACGCGCCGGGCCTGGCCGCGCGCGACCTGCGGGAATGCCTGAGCTTGCAGCTGGCGGCCGCGCATGATGCCGACGAGCAGACCCGCGTCCTGGCGCTGCGCATCGTGCAGGAACATCTGGACCGGCTGGCCAAAAACGACTGCACGGGACTGCGCCGCCTGCTGGACTGCTCCGACGACGCGCTGCGCGAGGCCTGCGCACTCATCCGCACCCTGGATCCCAAGCCGGGCAGCCGCTACAGCGGCGACGCGCCGGTCTACGTCGTGCCCGATGTGTTCGTGGACAAATGGCACGGACGCTGGCGCGTGCTGCCGAATCGCAGCGCCATGCCCCGCGCCCGCCTGCACAGCACCTATGCGGATCTTTTCCGGCGCGCGCGCCTGGACGACCGCAGTCCCATGGCGCAAGAGCTTCAAGAGGCGCGGTGGCTGGTGCGCAACGTGGAGCAGCGCTACACCACCATCCAGCGCGTAGCCGAGGCGATCGTCAAGCGCCAGCAGACCTTCTTCGAATACGGCGAAGTGGCGCTGCGCCCGCTCATGCTGCGCGAAGTGGCGGACGACCTGAACATGCACGAGTCCACCGTGTCGCGCGCCACCGTCAGCAAGTACATGACCACCCCCCGGGGCGTATTCGAGTTCCGCCATTTCTTTTCGCGCGAACTGGCGACCGAATCCGGCGGCTCCTGCTCGGCCGCCGCGGTGCGCGCGCTGATCAAGGAAATGGTGGATGCCGAGGATCCGGCGATGCCGCTGTCCGATGTGGCGCTGACGCAGCACCTGGCTTCGAACGGCATCCTGCTGGCCCGCCGCACGGTGTCCAAGTACCGCGGCCAGCTACGGGTACCGCCCGCGGAATTGCGCAGGCAGCACTAGCCCCCCGCCGGATTTTCGCGAGGGGTATGTAAAAAAGGCTTCCCTGGGGAAGCCTTTTCATTTACTTGCTGCCGCCGGTGTTGGGATACCCCGGAGGCGGGGTGGCGCCGCTGGCCGGCGTACGCGGCACATTATCGTTGGCCTCGCGAGCACGGTTCGGCATATCGGACGAACGCTTGTCCGACTTCATCGAGTTGTTATGGTTGACGTTCGGAGGCGTGCTGTGCGTATTCGGCGCCGCGTTGGGCGCGGGCGGAATCTGCCCCGGCGGCACGGGCGTGTTAGGCGGCACGGCGGTGCCGTCGTTCGGCGTGGTCGATGGCGACGAGGCAGGCGCGGCGCGCCCGGACGACTGTGCCATCGCCCCGCCAGCCGAAGCCAGTCCGGCCAGCAGTGCAACCGCGCATGTGAGGGAACGATATTTCATGGCTAAGCTCCTTGGTTGGAAAGCAATAGCCATGTCGCAAGCCCCGTGCCCGCCCGGAAGTCCTAAGCCTGGCGGCCCAGGTATTGCCCTGGGGGTATTTTTTACCTGCCATTGCAACACCTGACCCTAAGCGGCGCGAGGGGGCCCCACGCTCGCCTCCACCATGCGCTTGACGCGTTCGCCCAGCACCTCCAGCGAAAAGGGCTTCACAATCAATTCCATGCCGTCCTTCACGAAACCCTGGTCGATGGCGGCGCTTTCGGCGTAGCCGGTCATCATCAGAACACGCAGCCCGGGGTGCGCGGCGCGCGCGGCATCCGCCAGTTGGCGTCCGTTCAAGCCGGGCAGGCCTACGTCGGTCACCAGCAGATTCATGTCGGACGTGGACATCACCAGGTCCAGCCCGGCCTCGCCGTTGGCCGCCGTCAGGACGCGCATGCCCAATTCGTCCAGGCATTCGCGCACCATTTCGCGCACGTTGGTGTCGTCTTCCACCACGACCACGACCGCCTGGGTGGCCACGCCCGCTTCCGGCCCGGCTATCGGCATCCGCTCTTGCGCCGGGTGGGGCGCGCCATCGTACCGGGGCAGATGCAGCCTGACCGACGTGCCCACCCCCACCGCGCTCTCCAGCGTCGCGGCGCCGCCCGCCTGCTTGGCGAAGCCGTAGATCATCGACAGCCCCAGGCCGGTCCCCTCGCCCAGCGGCTTGGTCGTAAAGAAGGGATCGAACGCATGCGCGAGCACATCGGGAGTCATGCCGCAGCCCACATCCGAGACGGAAACCTCGACAAAATCCCCAGGGCTCACGCCGGGAATCTGGCGCAGCGAAGAAGCATCCAGCCGCGCATTCAGCGCGGCGACGGTGAGCACGCCGCCGCTGGGCATCGAGTCGCAGGCATTGATCACCAGGTTGAGCATGGCGTTCTCGAACTGGTTCTTGTCGCACCTTACCGTCCACAGGTCCGGCTCCAGGTCGAACACCAGCGTGACCCGCTCGCCGGTATAGCGATGGAACAGCGACGCCATGGATTGCAGCGCGGACTGGACGCCGAACGGCTTGGGATCGATGGGCTGGCGGCGCGAAAAGGTCAGCAGGCGCTGCGTCAGATGCGCCGCCCGGTTCGCGGAATCCATGGCGACATTGACGAAACGCTCCGCCTGTTCCGGCTTGCCGCCCGCCACCTTGCGCTGGATCAGATAGAGCGCGCCCGTGATGCCCTGCAGCATGTTGTTGAAGTCATGCGCGATGCCGCCGGTCAGCCGGCCCACGGCCTCCATTTTCTGCGATTGGCGCAGCGCGTTTTCGGTCTCGAGCAGCACTTCGCTCTGGGCCTTCAGGTCCGTGTCGTCGCGCCCCGCCACGTACAGATTGTCTTGCGACCACGACATGCTCCAGGTGATCCAGCTATAGCCGCCTTCGCGCTTGAGCACGCGGGTCTCCAGATGCCTGACCGGCTGCGCCGCGCCCATCTGCAAGGCGGGCGACCACGCGGCGCGCGTTTTTGCGTGGTCGTCGGGATGGATCAGCTCGGTCATTCCCATCGACAGGAACTGGTCCGGCGTCCAGCCCAGGATCGTCCGCACCGCCGGATTCACGCTGACAAAGCGCCCTTGCGCGTCGATCACGGCCAGCAGTTCGGGAGAAAGGCGCCAGATGCGGTCGCGTTCGGCGATGGCGTTTTCAACGCGCTGCTCCAGCATGCGGGAATACTGCGAACGCTCGACGGCATCGCACATCCGTTCGGCGACTTCCTCGATGAAGGCCAGGTCGCCGGCCTTGAGCCGGCTGCTGGACAAGGGCCTGACGATAAGCGCCCCGCCCTGCCGGGCCCAGCGGCGCATCGGCACCACGATCGCCGACGGACGGATGTCGCCGTCCGCTTCCGCCAGCAAGGGTTGCAGGTACGCCGTGCGGCCCTTGCGCAGCGCGGCGTAGAACTCTTCGCCGAACTGCGCCGGCTCCAGCGCGGCAAGACCGGCGCGGTCCGCCTCGGAGCGCCAGCAGGTCGACACCACGGGCGTGGCGCCTTCGCCGGCCCAATCCAGCACCGCGACCATTCCCAGCGCCAGATGCTGGCCCAGGCCTTCGCAGGCGGTCTGCTCGATGACCGTCTGATGATGCAGCTCGCGCATCCGGTCGCCCAACGCCAGCAGGAAGTTCTTGCGATGCTGGCCTTCCCACAGTTCGGTCTCGGCGGCCTTGCGCGCCGTGACGTCGAGAAACATCGCCATCAACCGGTCGGTGCCGTCCTTGCGCGCCCGCGCTTCGTACCAGGCGTCCCTGGGCGCGGGAACGGCGAACTCGAATTGCGTGGACTCGCCGGTTTCGACGACCTGGACGAAGGTGTCCATGATCTGGCCCGGCACGCCGGGGATCATTTCGCGCAGGGTGTGCCCCAGTGTGTCGCCTTCCTTCATGCCGCTCTGCCGTTCGAACGCGGGATTGACTTCGAGAAAGCGGAAATCGATGATGCGTTCGTCGTCGTCGCGCAGGGCCTCGGCCAGAAAGAAGGCCTCTTGCATGCCATCGAACATCGCCCGCCAGCGCTCGCCGCTGCGCCGCAGCGCGGCGTCGAGCAAATGCCGCTCTATCGCCAGCGCCGCGCTGCGCGTGACCAGCGCGATCGCGTCGATATCGTGTGCCGAGGGCAGGCGCGCCGTGCCGTAGTAGTTAGAGAACACGCCCAGCAGGCGCCCGTCCGGCGCCTTGATCGGCGTGGACCAGCAGGCTCTGAGGCCGTGCGCCAGGGCCAGGTCGCGCCAGGGCGCCCAGGCCGGATGCGTGGCGATGTCTTCCGCATAGACCGCGTTGCCCGAATGCGCCGCGGCGCCCCACGACCCCACCAACGGACCAATCGGCGCACGGTCGACCGCGGCGTTGAAGACGTCCGGCAGGCTCGGCGCCGCGCCGTGCAGCAGCAGCGTTCCGGTGTCGTCGACCAGCGCGATGGATGCACGCAGCGGGACGCTGGATTGGGCCTCGATGGCGTGCAGCATATGTTGCAGCACCTGTGGCAAGGGCACGCCGGCGGCGATCCGCTCCAGCATGATGCGTTCGTCTTCCAGACGGGCTAGCGTGTCGGTCCATGGCAGGGACACGCGGTCGTGCTTGGTCAGCATGGCTTCCCCTATTCCAATACAGAATGTATTGCGGGGGGTGCGCACAAGCCGAAACCCTAGGTAACGCGACGCTACGTTTCATCCCGGCAGCCATGCGCGCGCACCGCTTGGCCCGCCGGCGGCGGGCTACGCCTAGCCGCCCCGCACCGCCGTATTCCCTCGCGCGTGGGCCACCGGCGCCTGGGCGCGGCGCGATCCGCTCGTGCGCCAGGCCAGGCCCGTGCTGATCACCAGCGCCAGCGCCAACGATCCGCCCGCCATCGCCGCCACGCCCTGCCATTGGCCGACCGTCCAGAAATGACCGCCCAGCGACCCCAGCACGCTGGAGCCCACGTAGTACACCAGCAGGTACAGCGAGGCGGCCAGCGCCTTGTAGCCGCGCGCCATCTGCCCGACCCAGCCGCTGGCCACGGCGTGGGCCGCGAAAAAGCCAAAGGTGAACACGACGATGCCCGCGATCAGGATGGGCAGCGCGTCCGACAGGGTCAGCAGCAGCCCCGCCAGCGCCAGGCCGGTCGAGGCCGACAGCATCATGCCGCGGCCGTGGCGGTCGGCCAGGCGGCCGAAGTACGTGGACGCGAAGATTCCGACCAGGTAGACCAGAAAGATGAAGCCGATGAAGGTCTGGCTCAGCGAAAACGGCGGCAGCAGCAGCCGGAAACCCACGTAGTTGTAGACCGCGACGAAGGCGCCCATGAGCAGGCCGCCCATCGCGAACAGCCCGCACAAGGGGCCATTCTTCAGGTGCGCGCCCGCGCCGGCCCGGACATCGCCCAGCACGCCCGACCACCCCTGCCCGCGCCGGGGCGCGAATCGGCGCGACGCCGGCAGCAGCCACACGAAGGCCACGGCGGCCAGGATGCCCAACAGCCCCAGCGTGCCCATGGCCGCCCGCCATCCGAAATGGTCGGAGACCAGGCCGGTGATGACACGGCCAGACAGCCCGCCGAAGGCGCTGCCGCTGATGTACAGGCCCATCGCGAAACCCAGCGTGCCGGGTTCGACCTCTTCGGCCAGATAGGCCATGGCGACGGCCGGCACGCCGCCCATGGCCACCCCTTGCAGCGCGCGCAGCGCCAGCAGGCTGTGCCAGTCGGGCGCCACGGCGGCAATCGTGCCCAGGACGGCCGAGGCGAACAGCGACAGGGCCATGATGCGCTTGCGCGGCAGGGCCTGCGAAAACAGGCCCACGAAGAAGATGGCGATCGCCAGCAGGCCCGTGCACAGCGACAGCGCCAGGCTGCTCTGGGCGGGCGACACATTGAAGGCGCTGGTGAACAGCGGCATCAACGGCTGCACGCAATACAGCAGTGAAAACGTGGAAAACCCGGCGGCGAACAAGGCCCATTGCGCCCGGCGCAGTCCGGGCATGCCTCGGGTCAGGTAGCCGGATGCCGACGCCGGGGCGGCATCGGGTTCGGGTGAGGAGCTTGCAGAGGGGGTAGACATCGTGATTCTCGAATGACAACGGGCCGCGAGCCCGTGAAGACAAGGTAGACTTTTCATCTTCATATGTCCAATATATGAAACCAACCCCGTTCATATTTAAAAAAGATGGAACTGCGTCACCTGCGTTACTTCACCGCCGTGGCCGAAGAACTGCATTTCACGCGGGCGGCGGCGCGCCTGGGCATCGGCCAGCCGCCCCTGAGCCAGCAGATCCAGCAGCTGGAACGCGAGATCGGCACGCCGCTTTTCCTGCGCCTGCCCCGGGGCATCGCCTTGACCGAAGCAGGCGCCCAGTTTCTGGAGGACGCCCGCGCCATCCTGGCCAGCGCCGACCGCGCCGTCGACCTGGCCCGCCGCCTGGGGCGCGGCGAACGCGGCGCGATCACCGTGGGCTTTACGGCATCGGCCGTGTTCCATCCCTACCTGCCGCGCGCCATCCGCGCGTACCGGGACCGCTATCCGGACGTGCGCGTCACGTTGACCGAGAGCAACACCGTGACGCTGCTGCGCGGACTGCGGTCAGGTGACGTGGACGTGGCGTTCGTGCGCCCGCCGTATGTGCTGGACGCGGAGTTCGAATCCGAACGCGTCCTCGATGAGCCCATGCTGGTCGCCCTGCCGCCCGACCACCCCCTCAGCCGCAAGCGCGGCGTTCCCATCGCGGCGCTGGCCAACGAGGACTTCGTGCTGTATCCACGCCCCATCGGCGCCGGCCTGTACGACGCGATCCAGTCCGCCTGCCTGCGCGCCGGCTTTGCGCCGCGCGTCATCCAGGAAGCCCCGCAGATGGCGTCCATCGTGAGCCTGGTGGCGGCCGGCGTGGGCATCTCCATCGTGCCCGCCGCCATGCGCCACATGGGCGCGCAGGGCATCGAATACCGTCCCATCAAGGGCGACGCGCCGCACGCCCTGCTCGACATCGCCTATCGGCGCCACGACCGCTCGATCGCGGCGGAAAATGCCGTCGCCATGCTGCGCCGTCTGGCGCACCCGGAACTCGCATAGACCCCGAGCAAGGCCGACCGGTATCGCCCTGTCGCGTTTGTCATCTTCTGTAAACCTCGGCGCGCGGCCGCACGTTAAATTCTCGCGCTGTCGCCGATGCGTCCCCCACCCAGGGCGGCATCCGGCCGCGATCAACCTTTTAGAGGTGTCCCCTTGCGACGTACCCTCCTGGCCCTGGCCATTGCAACGCTTCCCGGCCTTGGCGCCGCCGCCGGATTGGCGTCCTCCATCGGCGCGGTGACCGTCTATCAAGACCGCGCCGTCGTGACCCGCGCGGCCAGCAGCCAACTGCCCGCCGGCGAACACGAGCTGGTGCTGGAAAAGCTGCCTGCCTCGCTGCAGGAGAATTCGCTGCAGGTGTCGGCAAAGAGCACCGGCCAGGCCACCTTGCTGGACGTGAAGGTGCGGGACGCCTATCAGGCCGATGCGGCCAACGAGCGCGTCAGGAAGCTGGACGAGCAGATCCGCAAGCTCGAAACGCAGCAGGCCGCGCTGGACGACGAAGCCGCGGTGCTGGACAACCAGCGCGAGCTGGTGCTGATGATGCAGCGCGGCGCGACGGAACCGGCCAAGGACGGCGCGCGCCTCACGCTGGACGAACTGAAGGCGATACAGACGCTGAGCGCGGACTCGCTTGCCAGGACGCTGGCGGGCCTGCGCCGCGTCGCCGAACAGAAGGATGCGCTGGACCGCGAGCTGGCCGCGCTGCGCAGCCAGCTCGCCCAGGAGCGCGGCGAACTCGGCCGGCGCAGCAAGACCGTCACGTTGCGCGTCAACCTGGCGCAGGCGGGCAAGCTGGACCTGGCCGTTTCCTATGCCGTCGCGGGCGCGCGCTGGACGCCGTCGTATGACGCGCGCCTGCGTCCCGCGGACCGTAACGTGGACCTGGGCTACTTTGGCGTCATCCGCCAGAACACGGGCGAAGACTGGAACAACGTCAAGCTGACCCTGTCCACCGCCAGGCCGTCACTGGGCGGCGGCGCGCCGACCCTGCAGCCGTGGATCATCGATGTGGCAGCCCCGCCGCCGCCTCCCCGTCCCGCAGCCCTTATCGCGCCCGCCCCGCCGATGGCGGCGATGGAAATGCAGGCCAAGCGCGCGCCGCGCGGCAAGGCCATGGAAGACGCCGCGGCCCCCATGCCGGAACCCGATATGGAAGCCATGGACGTGTCCGCGGCCCAGGTCCAGAACGCCCCGACCAGCGCATCGTTCCAGATCAAGAGCCCGGCAACCCTGCCGTCCGACAACTCCACGCAGCGCGTCGCGATCGCCTCGTCCACGCTGCCCGCCACGCTGCAGTATCAGTCCACGCCCGCGCTGCGCGAAGCCGTCTTCCTGACGGCGCAGGCCAGCAACACCACCGACATTCCCTTCCTGGCCGGTCCGCTGAATACGTTCCTGGACGACGCGTTCGTCGCGTCCAGCGCCATGAAGGCAGTGATGCCCGGCGAGAAGCTCGAACTGGCGCTGGGCGCCGACGACGGCATCTCCATCAAGCGCCAGCTCGTGAACCGGTACACGGAAAGCACGGGTTTTTCGGGCAGCGGCAAGCGCGTGACCTATGAATACAAGATCACCGTGAAGAACAACAAGGCCACCAAGGAACAGGTGTCTTTCAAAGACCGCCTGCCCATCTCGCGCAACGAGAAGATCGTGGTCAAGCTGCTTTCGCCCGCCGATCGGGACATCAAGCGCGAAGACGACGGCAAGCTGGTGTGGGACTGGGAACTGGAACCGGGCAAGTCGCGTGACACGGTGCTGAAGTTCTCGGTCGACTATCCGGGCGATATCGACGTATCCGGCATCTGAGGCAGCACGCCCGCCGCGCCGGCATCGCGCGGCGGCATTGCGCGCTTTCCGCAGCTTTCATTGCCGCCGGCAGAACTCGACGAAGGCCTCGGGTTCCAACGGCACCGAAATGCCATAGCCCTGGGCCACGTCGCAACCCAGTTCGCGCAGCAGTTGCACGTCGCGCTCCTGTTCGACGCCCTCGGCCACCACGCGCCGGCCCAGCACCCGCCCCATTTCGATGGCCGCCGCCACCACCGCGCGCGAGGCCGGCTCGCTGTGCATGTGCACGATGAAGTCGCGGTCTATCTTCAATTCGGTGAAAGGCATCGCCGAAAACAGCCGCATCGACGCGATGCCCGCGCCGAAGTCGTCCATCGCCAGCTCGAAGCCGCGCACCCGCAGCAGGTTCAGGCTGGACGACAGCGCCAGCCAGTCGGTCACGGGCTCGTCTTCGGTCAGCTCCACCTTGATCAGCCGGGCCGGCAGCCCCGCCTGCCCGACGCGCTGCTCCAGCAGGCCTGGCAGGTCGCGAGAGCACAGCGTGGACGCGGATGCATTGATGGAGATGGGCACGGCGATGTCCTCGTCATGCATCTGGCGCAGCACTTCAAGAACCCGGTCGGTGACGCGGCCGAACAGCATGCGGTCCAGGCCCAGCCGGTGCGCGGCGGGCACGAAGTCGGCCGCTGAAATTGCGCCGAGTTCCGGGTGGACCCAGCGCGACAAGGCCTCGGCGGCCACCACGCGGCCGGTGGACAGGCTCATCTGCGGCTGCAGCACCACGCTCATGCCCGCGCCGGACACCAGCGCCTGCCCGAGCGCCGCTTCCATCACGTCGCGCCGCACCGACTTCTGCCGATGCGGCGAGGCCGGATCGCCGTCGTCGATGCTGTGCAGCGCTGTCTTGATGGCCTGCTGCATGGCGCTGCGCCCCACCGGCTTGGACAGCGCCTGGGCAGAGGGGCAGCCCGCCTGCAAGGCCAGGCGCACATGGGATTGGAGCAGCTCGTCGCTCAGGCTGCTGATCCAGATGATCGGGGGCATGCTTTTCAGCCGCCCCGCATCCACCAGCCGGCGCAGATCGTTGGGCAGGCGCGTGCCGTCGCCCTCGCCCATCACGATGTCGCTGATCAGCACGTCATAGTATTGGCGTGTCAGCGCGCTGACCGCTTCGATGCTGCTGCCCAACCCCGCCACGCGGCGAAACCCCAACGCCAGCAGCATGTTCTGCAGGTAAGCGCGCTCGACGGGGTGGTCTTCGACGAGAAGAATCCGTCGGGTCGCTCCAGCATCGGATTTTGGCATTGCTGACCGTCCTAATCTGCATAGGGCGGGCCTTTGCAGGCGACCGCTTGGATAACGTGGATCAATGCTACGGCATCCGCGCGGAACGTGTCTTGATTGCTAACGGGTTAATGCAATTTCATCTCCGATAGGCGTAGGCGGGCCTTGATCCGACGGACGGACGCAGCCCTCGGTCACGCCCGTTTGGCGCCGGTGCGATAATGATGGACTTTCCCGCATCTAGGCACGGAGCTTCCCTTGACCCGCATTGACGACCCCCTGCACGACCGCGAGGTCGGCGCGGCCGACGCCACCCAGGACAACACGCGCACCGACGACACCCGCATCAGCGCGGTGCGTCCGCTGATTTCACCCGCGCTGCTGCAGGACGAGCTGCCGGTTTCCGCCGCCATCCAGACGCTGGTCGAGCAAAGCCGCGCCGGCATCGCCGACGTGCTGCACGGCCGCGACGACCGCCTGGTGCTGGTGGTTGGCCCCTGCTCCATCCACGACCATGGCCAGGCCATGGAATACGCGCGGCGCTTGCGCGACGCCGCCGAACAGCACAAGAAAGAACTGCTGATCGTCATGCGCGTGTACTTTGAAAAGCCCCGCACCACCGTCGGCTGGAAGGGCTATATCAACGATCCGCGCCTGGACGGCAGCTTCCGCATCAACGAGGGCTTGCGCCGCGCGCGTGAGTTGCTGCTGGACATCAGCGGCCTGGGCCTGCCCATCGCCACGGAGTTCCTGGATCTGCTCAGCCCGCAGTACATCGCGGACCTGATCGCCTGGGGCGCCATCGGCGCGCGCACCACCGAAAGCCCCAGCCACCGCCAGCTCAGCTCGGGCCTGAGCTGCCCGCTTGGCTTCAAGAACGGCACCGACGGCGGCGTGCAGATCGCCGCCGACGCCATGGTGGCGGCCAGCGCCAGCCACGCCTTCATGGGCATGACCAAGATGGGCATGGCCGCCATCTTCGAAACCCGCGGCAACCAGGACACCCACGTCATCCTGCGCGGCGGCAAGCAAGGCCCGAACTACGACGCCGCCAGCGTGGACGCCTGTTGCGCCGCGCTGCGCGCCGCCGGCCAGCGTGAACAGGTCATGATCGACTGCTCGCACGCCAATTCCAACAAGTCGCACCTGCGCCAGGTCGACGTAGCCAACGACATCGCCGCCCAGCTCGCCCAGGGCGACACGCGCATCACGGGCGTGATGATAGAAAGCCACCTGGAAGAAGGCCGCCAGGACCTGAAGCCGGGCCAACCCCTGCGCCACGGCGTGTCCATCACCGACGCCTGCCTGGGCTGGAGCCAGACCGAGCCGGTGCTTGCCGCCCTGGCGCTTGCGGTGCGCCAGCGCCGCGAAAAAAACGCCGGGAACTGATCCCGGCCGGCGCGCCGGTCAGCGCCGAAGCCCGTACGGCGCCGGATCGAATTCCGGCGCCTGTCCCGTCATCAGGGCCGCCAGCAGCTTGCCGGTCACCGGCCCCAGCGTAAAGCCGTGGTGCGCGTGCCCGAACGCCATCCACAAGCCCGGATGGTTGGGCGCGGCGCCGATCACGGGCCGCATATCCGGCATGCAGGGACGGCACCCCATCCACGGCTCGCGTTCCACCGCCTGGCCCAGCGGCAGCAACTGGCCCGCCAGAGCGCGGGTGCGCTGGATCTGAACGGGCGACGGCGGCGCATCCCTGGGCGCGAATTCCGCGCCCGTCGTCAGCCGCACGCCCAGCGTCATGGGCGTCACCACGAAACCGCTTTCGATATCCGCCACGGGACGCGACAGGCTTGCCCCGCCCTCCAGCGCAAAGTGCTGGTGATAGCCGCGCTTGACGGCCATGGGGATGCGGTAACCCAGCGGACGCAAGACGTCCGGCGACCACGGCCCCAGCGCCACGACCACGTCGCTCGCCTCGATCAGGCCCAGTACGCCCTGCACCCGCCAGCCCTTGCCCGCGGCCTGCAGGCTGCGCGCGTCGCCGCGCACCAGCTGCCCGCCGCGTCGCTGGAACAAGGCGGCATAGCCCCGCGTCACCGCGCCCGGGTCGGACACGCTGACCGGATCCCGCCAATGCACGGCGCCCGCCATCACGGAACTCAACGACGGTTCCAGGGCGGCCAGCGCCCGGCGGTCCAGCACCTGGTGGTTCAAGCCGTAGGGCGCGAGCGCCTCGGCGTGGGCGATCACGCGCGCCAGGCCGGCCTCGGTGCGCGCGCCGTCGATCCAGCCATCGCGGCGGAACAGGTGGGAGATCCCGGCATCGTCCTTCAAGGCGTCGTGCTCGGCCACGCTGCGCTCGATCAGGGGCAACATCGCCGCGGCCGCCCGCGCCAGGCGCTCTGGCGACGAATGCCACCAATAACGCAGCAGCCACGGCGCGACCCGCGGCAGAAAACGCGGGTGATAGCTGACGTCCGGCGTGTTGTTGCGCGCATACCGCCAGAGCTTGCGCCACTCGCGCGGAAAGGCGTAGGGAATGACGCTTGCCCGCTCGATCAGCCCGGCATTGCCATAGCTGGTTTCCTCGCCCGGTCCGCGCCGGTCGAGCAAAATCACGGAGCGGCCTCGGGCCTGTAGATGCAGGGCTGCGCTTACGCCCACGATGCCCGCGCCAAGGACCACCACATCGGTTTTCATGCGCCGCATTCTGCGCCCCGCGCCGATGTTCGGCAAGGCCGCCGAAGCGTAGAATTCTCCGCTTCCGCCGCCCGAGGATTCCGCCATGACCTTGCCCGCTCCGCAGCCCGTCACGCTTACAGGCGACATCGTGCGGCTCGAGCCGCTGGCCGCGCACCACGCCGAGGCGCTGGCGCGCATCGGCCTGCATCCGGATCTCTGGCGCCTGCAGCCGGAACCCGTCGCCACCCTCGAAGACATGCAGCGCTATGTGGACCGCGCGCTGGCGGACCAGCGATCCGGCACCTGCCTGCCCTTTGTCATCGTGCAGCAAAGCACGGGACAGATCATTGGCGCCACGCGCTACATGGATATCGCGCTTGCCCACCGCCGGCTCGAAATCGGCGCCACCTGGCTGACGCCGGCCAGCCAGCGGTCCGGGGCGAACACGGAAGCCAAATTTCTGCTGTTACAGCACGCTTTTGAAACAATTGGTATCATGCGGGTCGTGTTCAAGACGGAGCTGAGCAATACGCAATCGCGGCAAGCGATACTCCGGATCGGCGGCGTCGAAGAAGGTGTCTTTCGCAAGCACCTCATCGCGCAATCGGGACGCACCCGCGACATGGTCTATTTCGCCATCCTCGACGAGGACTGGCCGACGGTGAAGGCGCGCCTGCTGGCGCGCATGCGCCATCCCCGATAGACCGGCGCGGTTTGTTCTTTACGCAGTCCCCCGGGCCCCGCGCCCTTTCCGCATTTTCCCAGTCAGGTATGGATCGTTCTCGCACCGTCCCGGCCGCGCCGGCTTCCTTCTCCAGCGCCCGCCACAGCATTTTTATCTACACAGAAGAACAGCGCGGCAACCAGATGGTCGAATCGCTGGTGCTCGGCATGATGTCGGATGTCTCCGGCTCCGAGAAACTCATCGTCGTGCAGGATCCGTTCAGCAGCGTCAAGTTCATCTACCGCATCGACCACGAAAGCAGCAACCTTGACGCGGCCGCGATCACCGAGCACGACGAGGCCGCATTCAACGGCAAGAACTCCGTGGAAATCAACGCCATGTCCTATCGCCTGGGCACCGCGGAGAACGCCATGAAGCTGTTGCGCGGCAAGACCCACTGGATTCAGGACAAGGGGTCGGTGCTGTCGGTGCTGCTGCAGAATGCTGCTGCGCGCAAGACGCGCTTCGCGCCGGCACGCATAGAACGCGACCGCATGCGCAAAGTGCCCCAGGGCGTGCCCGTGGAACTGCTGCCTACATAAAACGGACAGTATCCACAGGCTTTTTCTTATCCACAATTTCTGTGGATAAGAAAAAGCCAAACGCACGGCTGATGGCCTTTCGGGCGACGCCGGACGGCCTGCTCAATTTTTGACCATCCCTGTCTGTGTCCCTGCGCGGATGGCATCCCGGATTCATGCCGCGCCGCCGCATCGGTGATGATGATATTCTGCGCTGGCGCCGACGACACGACACATCGCGCGCCCCCAACCTGCCGTGCGCACCGCGCGGGCAGAGTTTCCTCCTAGAAGAAGCCGTAGCATGATTAGAGCGGAAAGCATGATTGTCCTTGGAGCGCCTCCCGCGGAACCGCGGGCGCACGTGGCGCCGTGACGATCATCGTCGTCGATGACCACGGGGATTGGCGCGACACCATTGCCGAATACATCCACGATCTCGGCCTGGACAAAGCCATACTCACCGCCGGGTCGCTGGCCGAGCTGGACCAGCTTTTGCTGACCGTGACGCCGGGCATCCTCGTTCTTGACGCGATGCTGCCGGACGGCGACGGCCTGGCCCGCGTCTCTCATCTGCGCACGACCTATCCCTCGATGGGCATCATCATGCTCACCGGCCGCTTGCTGAGCGAGGACAAGGTATCCGGCCTGAGCCTCGGCGCGGACCACTACCTGACCAAGCCCGTGAACCTGGCCGAGCTGGGCGCCACGCTGGTGTCGCTATCGCGCCGCCTGCGCGTCGTGCCTCCGGCGGACACCGAAGACGAGGAGTCCGACGCGTGGCGCTTCGACCCCGCGCGCCGCACCCTCGTGTCCCCGAAGCAGGTCTGCGTGGACATCACCGACACCGAAAGCCGCCTCATCGGCGCGCTGATCCAGGCCGCGCCGCTGCCCTTGTCGCGAGGCCGCCTGGTCGAGGCGCTGGGCGCCAGCGCCGAAGCCTACGACACCCACCGGCTGGACGCGCACATGCACCGGCTGCGCCGCAAATTGCGGGCGCAGGCGGGCGGCGACATGGGCATACGCACCGTGTACGGCGTAGGCTATGTCTGCACCACACCCGTGACCATCGTCGGCGGTCTTCCCAAGCCCTGAAAGAAACGTCCCCATGAACGCTCCCATCCGCCCCCGCCGTTCCGTCCTGTACATGCCCGGCGCCAACGCGCGCGCGCTGGACAAGGCCCGCAGCTTGGACGCAGACGCCCTGATCCTGGACCTGGAAGACGCCGTCGCGCCCGACGCCAAGCAACAGGCCCGCGTCCAGGTCGCCGCGGCCCTGCGCGAAGGCGGCTACGGCCGCCGCGAGTGCATCGTCCGCATCAACGCGCTGGACACCGGCTGGGGCCTGGAAGACGTGCGCGCCATTGCGCGCGCCGGCGCCCACGCGGTGCTGCTGCCCAAGGTGCAGTCGGCCGCGCAGCTGGCCGAGCTGGCGCAAGCCCTGGACGCGGCGGGCGCCCCGCCGGACCTGCCGCTGTGGGCCATGGCCGAGACGCCCTTGGGCTTTCTGCGACTGGATGCCATCGCCGGCGGCCATCCCCGGCTGGCGGCCATCGTCGTCGGCACCTCGGACCTGGTGAAGGACCTGCACGCACGCCACACGCCGTCGCGCGAGGAAACGCTGCTGGCCCGCTCGCTGGCCGTGATGGCGGCGCGCGCGCATGGACTTGCCGCGCTGGATGGCGTGCACCTGGACCTGAACGACGGCGCCGGCCTGGCCGCCGCCTGCCGGCAGGGGCGCGACCAGGGCTTCGATGGCAAGACGCTGATCCACCCCAGCCAGATCGCGGCGGCCAACGCCGCGTTCGCCCCAAGCGCCGACGAACTGGCCAGCGCGCGCAGGCGCCTGGATGCCTGGCGGGCCGCGCAGGCCGCGGGCATGGGCGTGGCCGTGGTTGACGGCGCGCTGGTCGAGAACCTGCACGCGCAAGAGGCCGAACGCGTGCTGGCGCTGGCTGCCGCCATCGGCGCGCAATAACGCGGTTTCGCGCGGCATCCTGCCCCCGATCCGGGCTACCGCTGCGCAGGCGCGCCCGGCCCGGTACAATACGGCCCACGAGCGGTCGGCTTGCCCGCCCGTTCAGCCCTTCGCGCCTGGCGTCTTTTCACTCGCGCGCGATCCCGCCCCGGTTCCCTTTTTTTGCGCCGCCTCTTGTGGCGGGAGCCTTGCCGCGCGCCTGCCGCGCCCCCCCTGCCCCTAGATTCATGATCCGCTTCCAACAAGTTTCACTCATGCGTGGCGTCAAGCCCTTGCTCGACAAGGTCGACCTGCTGCTGAACCCCGGCGACAAGATCGGTCTGATCGGCGCCAATGGCGCCGGCAAGTCCAGCCTTTTCGGGCTGCTGCGCGGCACGCTGCACGCCGACCAGGGCGACCTCGACTACCCCGCGAGCTGGCGCATGGCCTATGTCGCGCAGGAGACCCCCGCGCTGGACCGGCCCGCCATCGAATACGCCATCGACGGCGACGTGACGTTGCGCCGCCTCGAAGCGGAACTGGCCGCGCTCGAAGCCGAGCCCGAGAGTGCCGAGAATGGCCTGCGGATGGGCGATATCTACGCCGCGCTGGCCGATGCCGACGCCTACACGGTGCACTCGCGCGCCGAACAACTCCTGACTGGCCTGGGCTTCACCCAGGCGCAGATGCACCTGCCGCTGACCAGCTTCTCCGGCGGCTGGCGCATGCGGCTGAACCTGGCGCAGGCGCTGATGTGCCCGTCCGACCTGCTGCTGCTGGACGAGCCCACCAACCACTTGGACCTGGACGCGATCATCTGGCTGGAGGATTGGCTCAAGCGCTATCCCGGCACGCTGATCGTCATCTCGCACGACCGCGACTTCCTGGACGGCGTGGTCAACGTCATCGTCCACATCGACGAGCGCAAGCTCAAGCGCTATTCGGGCAACTATTCGTCCTTTGAACGCCAGCGCGCCGCGCAACTGGAACTGGCGCAAGGCATGATGGAAAAGCAGATGCGCCAACGCACGCACCTGCAATCCTTCATCGACCGCTTCAAGGCGCAGGCCAGCAAGGCCCGCCAGGCCCAGAGCCGGATCAAGGCCCTGGCCCGCATGGAAGAGATGGCGCCCCTGCGCGCCGCCGCCGAATTCTCGTTCGAATTCCGCGAGCCCCTGCGCGCGCCGAATCCCTTGCTGACCATGGATACCGTCAGCGCCGGGTATCGCATCGAGGACGAAGAGACCCAGGCCGTTTCCGACAAGATCATCGTGTCGGGCATCAACTTTTCCCTGCAGGCAGGCCAGCGCATCGGCTTGCTGGGGATCAATGGCGCGGGCAAGTCCACGTTCATCAAGACGATCGCGGGCGAACTGGACACGCTGGCCGGCGACACGCAGTTCAACAAGGGCCTGTCCATCGGCTACTTCGCCCAGCATCAGGTCGAGATGCTGCGGCACGACGAATCGCCGCTGTGGCACATGGCCAAGCTCGCGCCCACCGTGCGCGAACAGGAGCTGCGCAATTTCCTGGGCAGCTTCAACTTCAACGGCAACATGGCCACCAGTTCGATCGCCCCGTTCTCGGGCGGTGAAAAGGCCCGCCTGGCGCTGGCGCTCATCGTCTGGCAACGCCCCAACCTGCTGCTGCTGGACGAACCCACCAACCACCTGGACCTGGAAACGCGAGAAGCGCTGACGACCGCGCTGGCGCAGTTCGAAGGCACGCTGGTGCTGGTATCGCACGACCGCCACCTGCTGCGCGCGACCACCGACCAGTTCATCATCGTCGCCGACGGCAACGTCAGCCCGTTTGATGGCGACCTGGACGACTACAAGGACTGGCTCTACAAGACCAAGCTGGCCGCCAAGGCCGCCTGATCGGATCTGGCACGCAGGCGGGGCCGGACGCGTTACAATCCCGCGCATTACGCGCGTCCGTCATCATCAGGCCTGCGCGGCAGCCTCCAACCACGTCCCGCTGTACGCGGGACGCGTTTTTTAGCGCTCTTAGATGCCGATCAAAGACCAACTATTTCTTGCCAGCCAGTATCTTGCGCCCCACCACCTGGTGTCGCGGTTCTTTGGATACGCATCCGACTGCCGCGAGCCCGCGGTCAAGAACTGGATGATCTCGCGCTTCGTCCGCAAGTACGGCGTGGACATGAGCGAGGCCTTGCAGGAAGACGCATTGGCCTATGACTGCTTCAATGACTTCTTCACCCGCGAACTGAAGGCCGATGCGCGGCCGCTGGACGACGAGCCCGGCTCGGTGCTCTGTCCGGCCGACGGCGCCATCAGCCAGATGGGCGCGATCGAACAGGGCCGCATCTTTCAGGCCAAGGGCCACAGCTACGGCCTGACCGACCTGCTGGGCGGCGACGCCGAACGCGCCGCGCCGTTCCAGGGCGGCCAGTTTGCCACCGTCTATCTGTCGCCCAAGGACTATCACCGCGTCCACATGCCCGCCGCCGGCACGCTGCGCGAAATGGTGCATGTGCCGGGCCGCCTGTTCTCGGTGAACCCCCTGACCGCCCGCAACGTGCCGCGCCTGTTCGCGCGCAACGAGCGCGTCGTCTGCATCTTCGATACCGAACACGGCCCGATGGCCGTCGTGCTGGTCGGCGCCATGATCGTGGCCTCGATCGAAACGGTCTGGGCGGGGCTGGTCACGCCCCACAAGCGCCGCGTGAAGTCCACCCGCTACGACGCCACCGCCCGCGCGCCCATCCACCTTGAAAAAGGCGCCGAGATGGGCCGCTTCAAGCTTGGCTCCACCGCCATCGTGCTGTTCGGCCCGGACAAGATCCGCTGGGCGGACACGCCCTCGGTGCTTGGCCCCGTGCGCATGGGCGAATTGCTGGCGCTGCCTGCCCACGCCTGAACCGGGGTTCTGCGGGACGCGGCCTGTCACCGTCTGGGCCAGGCTTTCGCAGGACGCGCCCGCCCCCGTCTGAGCAGGGCTTCGCAGGACGTAGCGTACGACCGACCGCCGCGCACGGTCGCCGTGCGGCCGGCGCCACTCCCCGCCTGCCGCTATTTCGCCAGAAGCGAAAAAGCCTTTCCGTATTTATTCGCTTTATGCGATGAAACGGCGTTGCTAGATTACGGGCTTTTGCCGGCCCGCCATGACTTCCACCGCCCTTCCCGCCGCTCCCTCCCGCGCAAGCGCACGCCCCTTGCCGCGGGCGCTTGGCCGCATGCTGTCCCTGGACGATTTCGAAGGCCTGGCCAGGCGGCGCCTGCCGCGTCCGATCTTCGGCTACGTCGCGGGCGCGGCGGAGGACAACCAGTCCCTGCAGGGCAACCGCCAGGCCTTCGCCCACTACGCGTTCACGCCGCGCGTGCTGGTGGATGTGTCCCGGCGCACGCAGCAGACCGAGCTCTTCGGCCGCGCCTACGCGTCGCCATTCGGTATCGCGCCCATGGGCATCAGCGCGCTGTCGGCCTATCGCGGCGATATCGTCCTGGCTCGCGCCGCGCGCGAGCAGAACGTTCCGGCCATCCTCAGCGGCACGTCACTGATTCCGCTTGAAGACGTCATCCGCGAGGCGCCCGGCACCTGGTTCCAGGCATATCTTCCCGGCGACCCGGCGAAGATCGACGCGCTGGTGGAGCGCGCGCGCCGCGCGGGCTACGAAACGCTGGTGCTGACCGTGGATATTCCCGTGTCCGCCAACCGCGAGAACAATGTCCGCACCGGCTTTTCCACGCCGCTGAAACCCAGCCTGCGGCTGGCCTGGGACGGGCTGACCCGCCCGCGCTGGCTGGCCGGGACGTTTCTGCGCACCTTGCTGGCCCACGGCATGCCGCACTTCGAGAACTCCTTTGCCACGCGCGGCGCGCCCATCGTGTCGGCGTCGGTGTTGCGCGACTTCACCGCCCGCGATCACCTCAGTTGGGATCATGTGGCGCGGATACGCCGGCAATGGCCCGGCACGTTGATCATCAAGGGCATTCTGCATCCGCGGGACGCGGCGCTGGCCCGCCGGCATGGCGTGGACGGCATCATCGTGTCCAACCATGGAGGGCGCCAGCTCGACGGCGCGGTCTCGCCCCTGCGCGCCTTGCCGGGCGTCGTCGCCCAGGCCGGCTCGATGACGGTGATGATGGACAGCGGCGTGCGGCGCGGCAGCGACGTACTGAAGGCGCTGGCGCTGGGCGCGCGCTGCGTATTCGTCGGACGCCCGTTCAATTACGCGGCGGCCGTGGGCGGCCAGGCGGGCGTGGAGCACGCGATCGGCCTGCTGCGTGCCGAAGTGGACCGCAACATGGCGATGCTGGGCATCAACCGCGTCCGCGAGATGGACGCCAGCTTCCTCTGCCCCGAAGGCGCGTAGCCGGGCTGAAGCGATCCCGGCGCTGCGCGGCGGCCGCGCGGGCATAGAATGGCGATTCCCTTGCTATCCGCGCGCCGGCCGATCGGCCAGGCGCAACCCCGCGCCCAGTGTCCCTACGCCAATCCTCGTTTTTCCTGCGCTTTCTGACCCTGGGCGCATTGGCCCACGTCTACGTGGGCGCCCGCCTGATTCCCGATGCCCTGCTGGGCGGCGAAGGTTCCGCCGCCGCCATTCTTGCGCTGGCGCTGTCCTGCGTGCTGATTCCGCTGGGGATGCTGGCACGCTCTTCCGTCCATCCGCCATGGGGCGACCGCATCGCCTGGGTCGGCCTGTTGGCGATGGGTCTGTTTTCTTCCTTGTTCGTGCTGACCGTGCTGCGCGACGCGCTGCTGCTGGTGGCATGGCTGGCCAATCTGCCGATAGGCGCCAGCCTGCCCTGGACGGCATGGCGCCGCGCAAGCGCATGGGCCGTGGCGGGACTGGCCTTGGCGGGTACGCTGGCGGGGTTGTACAACGCCCGCCGCCGCGCGCGCGTGGTGAACGTGGACGTGCCCATCGCGGGCCTGCCGCAAGACCTGGACGGCTTCACCATCGTGCAGATCAGCGACATCCACGTCGGGCCCACGATCAAGAAGCGCTACGTGCAAGCCATCGTCGACGCCGTTAACGAACAGCTCCCGGACATGATCGCCGTCACCGGCGACGTGGTCGACGGCAGCGTTGAACACCTTGCCTCCCAGGCCAGTCCGCTCGGGGAATTGCGCGCTCCATACGGCGTCTATCTGGTCACCGGCAACCATGAATATTATTCAGGCGCCGCCCCCTGGATTGCCGAGTTCCGCCGCCTGGGCCTGCGGGTGCTGCTGAACGAGCACGCGGTCATTCATCCCTCGGGCCTGCCCGTGGTGGTGGCCGGCGTCACCGACTACAGCGCCGGTTCCTTCGACCCGCAGCAGCGCAGCAGCCCCAAGGCCGCGCTGGCGGGCGCCCCTGCCGACGCGATGCCCAAGATCCTGCTGGCGCACCAGCCCCGCAGCGCGGCGGCCGCCGAGCCGCTGGGCTACACGCTGCAGCTATCGGGCCATACGCATGGCGGGCAGTTCTTCCCGTGGGGGTTCTTCGTGCGCTTCCAGCAGCCCTACACGGCGGGCTTGCACCGGATGGGCAAGATGTGGATCTATACCAGCCGCGGCACCGGCTACTGGGGCCCGCCCAAGCGGCTGGGCGCGCCTTCCGAGATCACCCGCCTGCGCCTGCGCGCCGCACCCGCCCGCTGATCCCGGCTCTGCGCCGCCTGCTGATCCGGCCTCGGCTCCGCCCGCCGCCGCTTGCGGCGCGGCCGGCGCGGATTCAGGCCTCGTCGGGCAGCGGTCCGCGCTCCAGATAGCTGGTCAGGGCGATGTCGCTGGTCGTGTTGGTGATGCCCTCGATCTGGTGAATGCGCGCCAGCAACAGCTCCAGCGCCTGCGTGTCGCGCACGCGCACCTTGAGCAGCATGGCGCTCTTGCCCGTGATGGTGTGGATCTCTTCCACCTCGGTCAGCTCGGCCAGCCCCAGGACCTGCTGCGTGATGGTCCAGTTGTTCGTATCGACATGCACGAAGGCGAGCAGCGGCCGGCCGATCTTCGCGCCGTCCAGCTTGGCGGCGATGCCCTTGATCAGCCCATCGCGCTTCAGGCGCTTGACCCGTTCATGCACGGCGGGGGCCGACAGGTTCAACACCTTGCCCAGTTCCGCGTAACTGGGAGAGGCGTCATCCGCCAGCAGCGTCAATAATTTTCGGTCGCGGTCGTCTAGGTCTGACATTGGAATCACATGCTGCCGAACGGCATTCGAACTTTTATGGGATAAGGGGCGATCAGCGTTAACCCTTATTTTATTCCAATAAAACCGTTGGACGCCGCGACGGAGCCCCCACGGCGGGGCGCTCGTGCCCATATGATTGAAAACGTTTGACCCACGCGCCTCGGCCACGCCCAGCGCCGCGGCGTTGGGTTTGCCCCGGCGCCTGAACGGGCACCGGGCGGGCGCCAGCCCGATCCCGGGCTTACCAGGGGAAGGTGATCAGGTCCCCGTAAAGCCGCTTCAGCGTGCGCTTCACTTCCGGGGAGTTCTGGTAGATGGCGATGAACTTCAGCAAGCGCGGATCCTGAGCCTTTTCCGGCGTGGTCACCCAGCGGATGGCGTAGCGGCGGATGCTGTCCGGGTCGGTGTTGTCGAACGCCAGGCCGTCCTTTTCATTCAGTCCCGCTTGCTTGGCGAAGGTGGTGTAGGTCACCGAGGCCGTCACGTCGTCGAACGTGCGCGCCGACTGCGAACCTTCGATCTGGACAAACTTCAGGTTCCTGGGATTCGACACCACGTCCTGCAGGGTCGCCTGGTGCGCCACGCCCGGCTTGAGCTTGATCAGCCCGATCGATTCCAGCAGCAGCAAGGCGCGGCCCGTGTTGACCGGGTCGTTCGGCACCGCGATGGTGGCGCCGTCGGGCACCGCTTCGCCCTTCTTCAGCTTCTTGGAGAACAGGCCGATCGTGGTGGAATACCCATAGGCGATCGGGGTCAGGTTGGCGCCGCGCCGCTGGTTGAACAGTTGCAGAAAGGGCTCGTGCTGGAAGAAGTTCGCGTCCACCGAGCCGTCGGCGACGGCGATGTTGGGCAGCACCCAATCGTTGAACTCCACCAGCTTGACCTCCAGCCCCTCATTCCTGGCCTGGGCGATCGCCTGCTCGGTGGCTTCGTTGGCCACGCTGGGAATCACGCCGATCCGCAGGGGCTTTTCCTGCGCCATCGCGGTCGCGCCAGCGGCCAGCCCCAGCGCGGCCACGGCCGCGCCGCGCGTCAGTGTCAAAAGTAGTCGGTGCAAAAGCATGTAGGCCATCCAGGGATAACGGAACGCCGGACGACGGCCGGCACAGGCGCTATTGTGCAGCAGCCCGGCGCCGCCCCGCCGAAAAGCCTTTGTCACGCAATGGCAATGCCATGGCCGCGCCAGCGGCGCTAAGATGGCTGCATCACGCCCTAGGGAGATGCTCATGAGCGCGGTTCTGACCACCCTGCCCGGCGCGCGGTCCGCTGCCCGCCACCGCGACCAGGTCGAAGACCAGCTTGGCGCGCACAACTACCATCCGCTGGATGTCGTGATCGCGCGCGGAAGCGGCGTCTGGCTGTATGACGTGGAAGGCCGCAAATACCTGGATTGCCTGGCGGCCTATTCGGCGGTCAACCAGGGCCACTGCCATCCGCGCATCCTGGCCGCGATGACCGAACAGGCGCAAAAACTGACGCTGACGTCGCGCGCGTTTCGCCATGACCAGATGGCGGGCTTCTACGAAGACCTGGCCCGCCTGACCGGCGCGCACAAGATCCTGCCGATGAACAGCGGCGCCGAGGCGGTGGAAACCGCCATCAAGGCCGTGCGCAAATGGGGTTACGAGGTCCGCGGCGTGCCCGAGGGCCAGGCCGAGGTCATCGTCTGCGCCAACAACTTCCATGGACGCACGCTGGGTATCGTCGGCTTTTCCACCGACCCCGACGCCTATGGCAGCTATGGCCCGTTCGCGCCCGGATTCAAGGTGGTTCCGTTTGGCGACTACGCCGCCTTCGACGCCGCCATCACCCCCAACACCGTCGCCTTCCTGGTCGAACCCATACAGGGCGAAGCCGGCGTCGTGATACCGCCCGCGGGCTATTTCACCAAGGTCCGGCAGCGCTGCACCGAACAGGGCATCACCTTGATCCTGGACGAAATCCAGACCGGCCTGGGACGCACGGGCAAGCTGCTGGCCGAAGAGCACGAGGGCATCGAAGCGGACGTCACCCTCATCGGCAAGGCGCTCTCGGGCGGCTTCTATCCCGTATCCGCGGTGCTCTCCAACGCCGACGTGCTGGGCGTGTTCCAGCCCGGGCAGCATGGCAGCACCTTCGGCGGCAATCCACTGGCCTGCGCCATCGCTCGCGCGGCGCTGCGCGTGCTGACCGAGGAAGGCATGATCGATAACGCGGCGCAGGTCGGCGCCTATTTCCTGGAACGCCTGCGCGCGTTGCCGGGCCCCGTCCGCGAAGCGCGCGGGCGCGGACTGATGTTGGCGGTCGAACTGGAACCCGACGCGGGCGGTGCGCGCCTGTGGTCCGAACGCCTGCTGGCACGGGGCATGCTGGTCAAGGACACGCACGGCCACACCCTGCGGCTGTCGCCGCCGCTGATCGTGACGCGCGAGCAGGTCGACTGGGCCTGCGACCAGCTGTCCGCGGTACTGTCCGCCCACTAAAGCCCCTGCGCCCACGCACGGGCGCTTGCCCCTTTCGGAGTATCACTTGCAGAACAAAGCCATGCTGCCGGCCCAGATCACCCTGATCGGCGCGCCCACGGATATCGGTGCAGGCGCCCGAGGCGCATCGATGGGACCGGAAGCCTTGCGCGTGGCGGGCCTGGGCCCGGTCATCGAAGCCCTGGGTTTTCAGGTAATGGATCTGGGCAACCTGCCCGGCCCCGCCAATCCCTGGCTGCCTCCGGTGGATGGCTATCGCCACCTGGAGGAAGTGGCCGCGTGGAACCAGGCGGTGCACGACGCCGTGCACGGCGAGCTGGCGCTGGGCCGCCTGCCCGTGCTGCTGGGCGGCGACCACTGCCTGGGCATCGGCTCGATCAGTGCCGTGGCGCGCCACTGCCGCGCGGCCGGCAAGAAGCTGCGCGTGCTGTGGCTGGACGCCCACGCCGACTTCAATACCAATGCGCTGACCCCCACCGGCAACATCCACGGCATGCCGGTGGCCTGCCTGTGCGGCTACGGGCCCGCGCCGATCACGGGCATGTCGGGCCAGACGCCCGACATCGATCCGGCCTGCATCCGCCAGATCGGCATCCGCAGCGTGGATCCGGGCGAAAAACGCCTGGTGCACGAGGCCGGGCTGGAAGTCTTCGACATGCGCTACCTGGACGAGATGGGCATGCGCGCCACGATGGAGGCCGCGCTGGCGGATCTGGACGCGGGCACCCACCTGCACGTCAGCTTCGACGTGGACTTTCTGGATCCCGAGATCGCTCCGGGCGTGGGCACGACGGTGCGCGGCGGCCCCACCTATCGCGAGGCCCAGCTCTGCATGGAGATGATCGCCGACACCGGCCTCATGCGTTCGCTGGACGTGGTGGAACTGAATCCCGCCTTCGACGTGCGCAACAAGACCGCGGAACTGGCGGTGGACCTGATCGAAAGCCTGTTCGGCAAATCCACGCTGGTGCGCCGCGGCGCCTAGCTGAAACCCTCGCGGTCCCGCCGGATCGCGTCGGCGGCCTGGCGCAGGTGATGCAGGTTTTCTTCCCGGCGTTCCCAGACACGCGGCGTCGGTCCGGCCATGCATAGCGCATACCATTCGCCCCCCAGGTCCAGCGCCACCGCCAGCCCCGTCAGGTCAGCCACGCTTTCTCCTACGTTCGAGGCCCAGCCCTGGCCCGCCGCGCGCTCCACATCGGCCAGCAGCGCATCGCGCGTGACCAGGGTGTTGTCCGTATAACGGATGTATTGCGCGGCGGCCAGCACGTGTTCGCGGGCGGCGGGCGGCAAACGCGCCAGGATGGCCTTGGCCACCGAACTGGTGTGCAGGGGCCGGCGTTCGCCAGGCCGCGCGGCATAGTGCACGGGTTGCGTGGACTCCACCACATCCAGGAACAGCACGCCGCCGTCCTGGATCTTGCCCAGCATCACGGTTTCATTGGCCGCGTCGCGCAAGGCCGCAAGCCGTGGACGCACCTGCTGCAGCCAGGGATCGCCCGCCAGGATCTGCGCGCTCAGGCCGTGCAGCTTGGCGGTCGGGTAGTAGCCGCCCCGGCGCCGCACCTCGTACAGATAGCCCCGCGCCACCAGCGTGCGCACCAGCGCCAGGCAACTGGACATGGGCGCGCGCAGACCCTGCGCCAGTTCCGTCAGGGGCATCGGCCGCCGCGTCTGCGCAAACAGCTCGATCAGTTCCAGCGTGCGGACGACGAGTTTCACTTCCATGGCGGCGATCCTTTCCGGCGTTTCCCGGCCAGTCCTGCTGTCGGCCTAGGTCATCCACTATGTTGACTTTTCCAGCCCCGGTACATAAATTCTTGCACAGGAATTTACATTCACCAATAAGAAATAGATTTCAGCCGGCTGGAGAACCGGCGCCCCAGCCCGAGGTTCCGCGTCATCGACAACATTCAATAATCGGCCCGCGAACGGGCTGGGAGACAGACAGATGCGTATCAAACCCGTGTTGGCGGCGTTGGCCGCCGCCCTGGCCGCCACCGCGGCCCATGCCCAGTCCGACGTGGTGCGCCTGGGGGTGTCGAACGACAGGTCCGGCATCTATTCGGACCTGGGCGGAATGGGATCCGAAATGGCCGTGCGCATGGCCGTCGAGGACTTTGGCGGCAAGGTGGCCGGCAAGACCGTCGAGGTCATCGGCGCCGACAACCAGAACAAGGCCGACGTCGCCTCAGCGCTGGTGCGTCGCTGGTTCGACACACAGGGGCTGGTGGCGGTGGTGGACGGCGGCGCCAGCTCGGCCGGCCTGGCCGCGCAGGGCGTGGCGCGCGAAAAAGGCGGCACCGCCCTGATCAGCGGCGGCTTTGCCGGCGATTTCAGCGGCAAGCAATGCAGCCCCCTGAGCACGCAATGGGCGCCCGACACCTACGCCCTGGCCAACGCGGTCGTCAAGAGCGTGGTGGAAGGCGGCGGCAAATCCTGGTATTTCATCACCACCGATTACGTCTTCGGCAAGTCTCTGGAAAGCAACGCCACGCGCTTCGTGCAAAGCGCCGGCGGCCAGGTCATAGGCAGCACGCGCCATCCGCTCGGCGCCCTGGACTTCGCCTCTTTCCTGGTGCAGGCGCAATCGTCCAAGGCCGATGTCGTGGGCCTGGCCAGCGCCGGCGGCGACCTGGTCAACCTGATCAAGCAGGCGCAGGAGTTCGGGCTGGCCGGCGGCAAGCAGCGCATGCTGACCTTCCTGACCTTCATCAACGACGTGCAGGCGATGGGCCTGCCCGTCGCCCAGGGCCTGGCCTTCCCCACCGGCTTCTATTGGGACGCCGACGAGGACACGCGCGCCTGGACCCAACGCTGGCAGAAAAAGATGGGCGTGACGCGCGCGCCGTCGATCGTGCAGGCGCTGAGCTACGTGTCCACCACGCACTATCTGCAGGCCGCGCAGGCGGCCGGCACCTTCGAAGGCGCGGCGGTCAACCAGAAGATGCGCGAATTGCCCATCACGACCAAATTGATCAAGAATGCCCGGGTGCGTCCCGAAGATGGCCGCGTCATCATGGACCTGTACCTGGTTGAAGTGAAAAAGCCCGCCGAATCCAAATACCCGGGCGACTTCTACCGCATCCTGTCCACGGTGCCGGGCGAAAAGGTATTCGTATCCCTGGCCGACAGCGAATGCCCGCTGGTCAAGAAGTGAATGCCGCGCGCCGCGCCCGGCGGCGCGGCGGATAGAACAATCCAAGGAGACATCCCATGAAGTGCTATTGCGTCGTCAATTTCCGCGAACCCCTCCAGGAAATGGACCAGCCCACGCCCACGCCGCAAGGGTCGCAGGTGCTGCTGAAGGTCCGCGCGGCCGGCGTATGCCACAGCGATATCCACTTGTGGGAAGGCGGCTACGACCTCGGCCAGGGACGCACGCTGGCGCTGAAAGACCGCGGCGTGTCGCTGCCGCTGACCATGGGCCATGAAACCGTGGGTGCGGTGATCTCGGCGGGCCCCGACGCCCAGGGGCTCTCTTCAGCCAGCAATTATCTGGTCTATCCGTGGATCGGCTGCGGCAAATGCGCGTCCTGCGCATCGGGCATGGAAAACCACTGCACCGCGCCCGCCTGCCTGGGCGTGCATCGCGCGGGCGGCTATGCCGATCACATCCTGGTGCCGCACCCGCGCTACCTCATCGACATCGGCGACCTGGATCCGGCGCAGATCGCGCCCTACGCTTGTTCGGGGCTCACCACCTATTCGGCGCTGAAGAAGATCGGCGCCGACATCTATCGAGAACATCCCGTCGTGATCTTCGGCGCGGGCGGCCTCGGGCTGATGAGCCTGACCTTGATCAAGGCCCTGGGCGGCGCGGGCGCGATCGTGGTCGACATCGATCCGGCCAAGCGCCAGGCGGCGATGGACGCCGGGGCGCTGGCCGCCATCGACGGTGCGGCACCCGACGCCGCGCAGCAGATCATCAAGGCCGCGGGCGGCAAGCCCGTGCAGGCCGCGATCGACCTGGTCGGCGCGCCCGCCACCACCTCGCTGGCGTTCGACTTCCTGACCAAGGGCGGCAAACTGATCATCGTGGGCCTGTTCGGCGGCGCGTCGTCATGGCCGATCGCGCTGATCCCGATGAAGGCGATGTCCATCATCGGCAGCTACGTCGGCAACCTGGCCGAATTGCAGGAACTGATGGAACTGGTGCGGGCGGGCAAGGTGCCGCCGATGCCGGTGCATCGGCATGCCTTGGCCGAGGCCGACAGCGTGCTCGCATCGCTCAGGGCCGGCAAGGTCGTGGGCCGCGCGGTGCTGACGGCGGACTAGCGCCCTTACCCCGGCCCAAGCCGGGGATCGTAGACAAACCGTTCGCGCCGGACCACGACGATATGTTCCGCGTCCGGATGCGCCGGATTGATCAGGAAGTTGCAGTCCGGCACGCCGCGATACGGCACGATGGCGCTGGGCAGTTCCAACAGCGCCGACACGCCCGATTCCACCCAGTTGTCGCCCACCGCCTGCGAGGCCTCGGCGAAAGGCACGGCTTCCCAGAAGGGATAGTTGTCCTGCAGATGGGTCAGGGTCAGGACCTGCCGGGCCTCGTGCACCGAGCTGGGCACGGCCAGCTCGATCAGGTAGCGGTTGGCCTGTTGCGATGCGCGCGCGGCAAAATGCACCACGGTTTCCAGCACCGCCAGCGCCACGCTGGACGAGGCATAGACCACGGGCGTGCCGGGGCTGTTGTAGCGCCCGCCCACCGCCGCGGCGCCCGCTCCGCTCAGGTCGTCCGCCCGGTACTTGCCCGCCGTTGTGCCGATGCGCCACAACGAGACGAAATCCGTCATGCGTAGACGCCGGCCGCGGCGCGGGCCAGGGTGTCTTCGACGATGCGGCTGCTGGCGTCGGAAGTCAGCAGCGACAGGGGCTTGACGTTGCCCAGCGCGGGCACGGGCGTGTTCAGCCACAGCACCGCCTCTTCGTCGCTGCCCAGAACCTGGCGGGCCACGCGCGCCACCCGGGCCACGCGCGCGAGGCGGTCGGACTCGCCCAGCGGCAGCATCTGCCCCTCTCGGGTCCAGCGCGACAGGGACGCGGCCTTGACCTCGGTGATGGCCATGATTTCCGACTTGGACACCTGCAGGTAGTCGGCCGCGGCGTCCACCATCTGGGCGGGCAGGCCCCGGCGCACATCGCGCGCCATGTCCGTCAAGGGGCTGTCGATCAGCCCGCGAAACAACTGCTTGGCCCGCGCCGCGGCATGGCGCGGCGGCCGCTTGGCGCTTGCGCCGGGCTTGGAAGGGGATTTGTCGGCAAGGGCGATGGTCATGGCCTGACTCCTGGGGCCGCCCCGGCACGCGCCGAAGGCAGCCGATATTTCCAAAGTGAATTTATAATATCCCATTTGGAAATCCATCCGCAAGGCTCCCGCCCGCGACGAACGGGCCCGGCGCCCCGTAGGCTGCCCCGCAAGCGGCACCGGATTTGGGCCTATCATAGGCGGTTACAAAACCTCTCGGCACACTCACAAGGACTGGCAATGACGGACCGGCAGCTCACGATACTCGCGGCACTGAACCTGATGGTGGCGGTTGGCGCGGGCGCCTTCGGCGCGCATGGGCTCAAGCGCATGCTGACGCCGGAACTGCTGGCCGTCTGGCAGACTGGCGTGATGTACCACCTGATCCACGCGCTGGGCCTGTTCGTGATCGCGCTGCTGGGCCCTCGTTTCGGATCGCCGCTACTGTCCGCGGCCGGCCTGGTCATGTTCGTCGGCATCGTGCTGTTTTCCGGCAGCCTCTATGTGTTGTCGCTGACCGGCACGCACTGGCTGGGCGCCGTCACGCCATTCGGCGGCGCGGCCTTCCTGGCGGCGTGGGCCATGGTGGCGCTGGCGGCCTATCGCGCCCAAGGGTAGCGCTTCCGCCTTCCCCTCCCCGGCGGCAGGAACCGCCGAATCCGCAGGTTTCAGAGTTTCAGATGTCCACCTCGACCGTACTACCCGCCGCCCGTGAACGCTCCGCCGCCGCAGGCATCGCCTGCGTGGTGGGCGGCATTTTCTTCCTGACGCTGAGCGACGCCAATGCCAAATGGCTGGGCGCGCATTACAACCCGCTGCAGATCCTTTTCCTGCGCGCGCTGATCGCGCTGCCCTTCGTGACGGCGCTGGCGGTCGGCCTGGGCGGACGCCGCGTGCTGCGCACCACCCATCCCGGCCTGCACCTGACGCGCGGGGCCATCAACGTGGTGTCCGCCTGTTGCTTCTACCTGGGCCTGCGCGCGCTGCCCCTGGCCGAGGCCACCGCGATCGCGTTCGCCGCGCCGCTGTTCGTCACGGCGCTCTCCGTGCTGATCCTGAAGGAACGCGTCGACGGCAAGCGCTGGGTGGCGGTGCTGGCGGGCTTTGCCGGCGTGCTGATCGTGGTGCGCCCCGGCACGCAAGCGTTCCAGGCGGCCACCCTGCTGCCGCTGACGACCGCCCTGCTCTACGCGGTCATGATGATCACGGCGCGCGGCATCAGCCGCGCCGAAGGCATGCTGACCACCACGTTCTATATCGTGCTGGGCCAATTGGTGTGCAGCGCCGTCGGTCTGCCCTGGGTCTGGCGGGAGCCCGCCATGGCAGACCTGCCGTACTTCGGCGCGGTGGCGCTCTTCAGCACGCTGGGGCTGGCGCTGATCACGCAGGGATTCCGCATCGGCCCCGCATCGGTGGTTGCGCCGTTCGACTACACCGGCCTGATCTGGGCCACGATACTGGGCTGGATATTCTGGCGCGAGGCGCCGGACGCCTATGCCTACCTGGGCGCGGTGTTCATCGCGGGCAGCGGCGTCTACATCGCCGTGCGCGAAGCGCGGGCCAAGTCGCGCCGCCGGGTCGAGGCCTGAGCCCGGCCGTCCATCGATCGCATTATTCGCTGGGCGGCGGAAAGTGCCGCAGCAGCACGCGCCCCACGTTGGGTTCCAGCGCCGCTTCGCGCGCCACCGCCGTCAAGGCCGGACATACCGTGCCGAACCAGGACGGCCCCGGGCGCCAGTGCGTCATGACCGTCACATAAAGATCCAGCGCCGAGAAGCGCCGCCCCAGCATGTGCGGCGTGCCGGCCTGGCGTTCCAGTTCCTGCCAAAGATCGGCCCGGCGCATATGCACGCGCTCGCGCAGCAGATCGGCCGGCGGCCCCGCGGTGGTCCATTGGGGCGGATCGTCGCCGTAGGTGAAGGTGGGGTACACCGCCGCCACCAGGCGCACCAGCAGATTCAGGAACCGCACCCGCTCCGGCTTGTCGGGCCCGGGCGCCAGACCGGCCTGGGGCGCCACATCGTTAAGGTGCAGGATCATGGCCGCGCTCTCGGTCATGACGTCGCCGTCGGGAGTGACCAGCGTGGGCACCTGGCCCAGCGGGTTCAGCCGCAGCAGGCGGTCGCGATCCGGACCGGGTTTCAGGTACGGCACGTCGGTCAGCGTATGCGGCACGTTGGCCAGCACAAGCGCCATCTCGACGATGGCGGAGCCGCAGCCCGCGGACCCGATCAGCTCGTAGGATTTCATGGCAATCACCCTCCCGATTCCGCGGGGGCCAGCCGTAGCAGTTCGCCCGGCGAAGCATCCGTCAGCACATACACATAACCGTCCGGCCCCTGCCGCACGTCGCGTATCCGGCTCTTGCGGTCAACCAGCAGCCGCTCCTGGGCGACCACGCGGTTGCCGTCCAATGTCAGGCGGATCAGGTTCTGGTTGGCCAGCGCGCCGATGAACACCGATTGGCGCCAGGCCGGGAAACGGTCCGCGTCGTAGAAGGCCATGCCGCTGATGGCCGGAGACTTGGGCCACCAATACAGAGGGGGCTCCATGCCGGGCAGGCTTTCGCCCTTGGCCTCGGGAATCGCCAGGCCCGAGTAGTTGATGCCGTGCGTGGCCAGCGGCCAGCCATAGTTCTTGCCCGGCTGCACCAGGTTGATCTCGTCGCCGCCGCGGGGACCGTGCTCGTTTTCCCAGAGTTCGCCCGACCACGGGTTCAGCGCCATGCCTTGCGGATTGCGATGGCCATACGACCAGATTTCAGGCCGGGCGCCCGTCTTGCCCACAAAGGGATTGTCCGCCGGCACCGTGCCGTCGGTCTTGAGCCGTACCACCTTGCCTTGCAGCTTGTCCAGGTCCTGCGCGGTGGGCCGCTGGTTGTTTTCGCCCAGCGCGATGAACAGATATCCCTTGCCGTCGAACACCAGGCGCGATCCAAAGTGCAGTCCGGACGACAGCTTGGGCTCTTGGCGGAACAGCACGCGAAAGTCCAGCAGGCCGCTGGCGTCGTCGGACAGGCGGCCTCGGCCGACCACGGTACCGCTGTTCGACCCGTCCGACTCCGCGTAGGACAGGTACACGTAGCGGTCCGTCGCGAAGTCCGGCGACAGCGCCACGTCCAGCAGGCCGCCCTGCCCCCGCGCCGCCACCTTGGGCACGCCGGACAGCGGTTTGGACAGGCCGCCAGGCGTGCGCAGCAGACGCAGCTTGCCGGGGCGCTCAGTGATCAGCACGCCGCCGTCGGGCAGAAAGGCCATGGACCAGGGATGATCCAGCCCGCCCACCACCGCCGTGACCCGGGCGGCCACCGAAGGCGGTTCCTGCGCGGCGCGCGCCATCGGAGACGCTGCGACGGCCGCAACGGCCAGCAGGGTCAGGGACAGCAGCGGGGGGAGTAGCGCGCGCGTGCTCGCGGCGGTGCGTGACTGCATGGACATCTCCGGCGGCGACAGGTTGGATGACGGGCGCGAAGGCATGCCAGGGAGACGGGATGAGTCCCATGGTTGGCGTACCATAGCGCCCTGGGACGGGTGGTCTCCCGTCCTTCCTCTCAGGAGACTCCATCACATGAAACTGTACTACATGCCCGGCGCGTGCTCGCTCGCATCCCACATCGTCCTGGAGTGGATCGGCAAGCCCTACGAAACGCACAAGCTCAGCCGTGACGAACTCAAGGGTCCGGAGTTTCTGCAGATCAACCCGCTGGGCGCCGTGCCCGCGCTGACAGACGGCGGCTGGACCATCACCCAGAACATCGCCATTCTCGAATTCCTGGCCGAACAGGCTCCGCAAAGCCCGTTGCTTGGCGACGGCACCGCGCGCTCGCGCGCCGAAGTGCGCCGCTGGCTGGGCTTCATCAACTCCGACATCCACAAGACGTTCTCGATGCTCTTTGGCGCGCAACGCTTCGTGGCGGAAGAAGACGCGCAGAAGCAACTGGCCGCTTCCGCTTCCAAGCTGTTGACCAAGCTGTTTGCCCAACTGGACACGCAACTGGCCGCCAAGCCCTATCTGGCCGGCAGCGCCGCGTCGGTCGCCGACGCCTACCTGTACGTCGTGCTGCGCTGGGCTCACGCCAAGGAAGTGGACCTGTCCGGCCTGGACAATCTGTCTGCCTTCTTCAAGCGCATGGAAGCAGACGCCGGCGTGCAGGCCGCCCTGAAGGCCGAAGGGCTGTAGGGCTGTGGGGTCGTGGGGCTGTAGGGCTGTAGGGCTGTAGGACCATCCGGCTTGCGGCGCGCCGCCCGCAATCCGGCGCCGCGCCCTATCCGGCCGATCCCGGCCCCGTCCCTGGCAGCGCCTGGCCTTCAAGCGTCTTTTTCACGGCAGCCAGAAAGCGCCGCGCCAACAGGGGCGGCGCGCTCAGATTCGAATGCGTGGCCCAGATGTCCACGCTGGCCTCGGGCGCGATGGGCCGCAGCGCCATGTGCGCGGCCTGATCGGGCGTGACGCACCAGGCGTCCACCAGCGCCGGTCCCAGGCCCTGCTGCACGAACGAACAGGCGGTCACGGGGGAATGCACTTCCACCGCCGCCGCGCAGCGCGGCCCCTCGCCGAAGAAGGGGGCAAGCGCCCGCCCCAGCGGCGTGTCGCGGGGATAGCCGATCCACGCCGCCGACGAGAAATCCTCGGGCAGCACCACGTCGTGGCTGGCCAGCGGATGCCCGGGGGGCAGGACACAGATCACGGGCACCCGCGCCAGCCTGACCGAGGTCAGGTTGGGATGGTCGGGCGGTTGCATGGAAATGCCGATGTCCGCCTGTCCGGACAGAAAGTACGCCGCCAGCTCATCGAACGTCACGCTGCGGTAGTCCACCCGCGCGTCGGCATGGCGGGCGCGAAAGCGCTCCAGCGCCATCGGAATCAGGCGCTGGCCGAAGCTGGCGCTGGCCACGATCTTCAGCATCCCCGCGCCCGACTGCCCCAGGCTGGCGGCCAGGTCGTTGACCCGCTGGATGCCGCCATACACCTGCTCGACCTCAGCGTACAGGCGCCGCGCTTCGGCCGTGGGAGACAGCCGGCTCTTGACCCTTTCGAACAGCCGATAGCCCAGCCGGCTTTCCGTCAGCGCCAGCACCCGGCTCACCGCCGGCTGCGACACATGCAGCACGCGCCCCGCGCCGCTGATCGAACCGGCCATCATGATGGCGCGGAACACCTCGATCTGGCGCAGGTTCAAGGGCCGTCCGCCGGTGGGTCCGGCCTCGTCGGCATATACATCCGCATCCATTTTCTTCCCCTCGATCGATAACGGCGGATTATAGGTTTTAGACATTTTTCGATGACGCGGTGCCGCAAACACGGGTGTAACCTGCCCGCTCAACACAACAAAACAGGGGAAATCCACCATGCGCAGCAAGCTCTTACACCGTCTTTCCGTCGCGGCGCTAAGCGTCGCCCTGGCCGGCACGGCCGCGGCCGCCGGCTATCCGGACAAGCCCATCACCTTCGTGGTGCCGTCCGCCGCGGGCGGATCGCCCGACGTGCTGTCGCGCCTGATCACGACGCAGATCGCCCGCGACACCGGCGCCACCGTGGTCATCGAGAACCGCCCCGGCGCCGCCGGCAACATCGGCATCGCGCTGATCAAGCGCGCCGCGGCCGACGGCTACACCGTGGGCTACGGCAACATCAACACGCTGGCCGTCAACCGCTCGCTGTTCAAGCGCCTGCCGTACGACGTCGACCAGGACCTGACCCCGGTCGCCCATATGTTCGACCTGTACAACGCGCTGATCGTGCCGGCCGACTCCCCCGTCAAAAGCGTGCAGGACCTGATCGACCGCGCCCGCAAGGAGCCCGGCCGCCTGTCCTACGGCGCCTCCGGCGTGGGCACCACCGGCCACATGGGCGGCGAACTGTTCAAGAGCATGGCCAAGCTGGACGTCATGTTCATCCCCTACAACGGCGGCCCTGCCGCCATCCAGGACTTGCTGGGCGGCCGCCTGGACTACTTGTTCGTCAACACCTCGGAAGCCACCCCGCTGGTCAAAAGCGGCAAGGTCCGCGCCATCGGCGTAAGCAGCCTGAAGCGCCTGCCGCTGATGCCCGACGTGCCCACCCTGGACGAAGCCGGCTTGAAGGGCTATGAAACCGTAGCGTGGGGCGGCGTCGTCGCTCCCAAGGGCACGCCGCCGGACGTCGTGGCCACGCTGAATGCCGCCATCCAGAAAGCGCTGCAGGCGCCGGAAGTGCGCACCGGCCTCGCCACGCTGGGCGCCGAACCCGCCACCGGCTCGCCCGCCGAGTTCAAGCAACTGATCGATCGTGAAACCGCCAAGTGGCAGCAGATCATCGACAACGCCGGCATCGAAAAGCTCGACTAGGCATATCCATGACGGCAGACACCTTGCAGGCTGACTTCATCGTGGCGGGCGCCATGCTTATCGACGGCTCGGGCGGGCCCGCCCGCCAGGGCGACCTGGCCGTGCGCGGCGGACGCATCGCGGCGGTGGGCAGCTTTGCCCATCCCGCGGGCGTGCCCGTCATCGATGGCGGCGGCCAGGTGCTGGCGCCGGGCTTCATCGACTCGCATACCCACGATGACGGCTACCTGCTGGCGCATCCCGACATGCTGCCCAAGGTGTCCCAAGGCATCACCACGGTGGTCACCGGCAACTGCGGGATCAGCCTGGCGCCGCTGTCGCGGACGGACATTCCGCAGCCGCTGGACCTGCTGGGTCCGGCGGAACTGTTCCGCTTCGGCACCTTCCGCGCCTGGATGGACGCCTTGCGCGCCACGCCGGCCGCGGTCAACGTGATTCCGCTGGTGGGCCACACGACCTTGCGCGTGGCCGTCATGGACGACACGTCCCGGCCCGCCGACGGCCCGGAACGCGCCGCCATGCGCGCCCTGATGCAGGAAGCGCTGGACGCCGGCGCGTTCGGCGTGTCCACCGGCACCTTCTACCCGCCGGCCAGCGCGGCGCCCACCGATGAGATCATCGACGTGTGCATGCCGCTGCAAGGCCGGTCCGGCATCTACGCCACCCATCTGCGCGACGAAGCCGACCACATCGTGCCGGCCATGGAAGAGGCGCTGCACATCGGCCGCGAACTCGATTGCCGGGTGGTGTTCTCGCACCACAAGCTGGCGGGCGAACGCAACCACGGCCGCACCCGCGAAACGCTGGACATCATCAGCCGCGCCGCGGCTGCTCAGCCCGTCTGCCTGGACTGCCATCCCTACCCCGCCACGTCGACCATGCTGCGGCTGGACCGCGCGCGCCTCGCCAGCCGCACCATGATCACCTGGTCCAAAGGCTATCCGGAAGCCACGGGCCGCGATTTCAGCGACGTCATGGCCGAACTGGGCCTGGACGACGAGGCCGCCGTCGCGCGCCTGGCGCCGGCGGGCGCCATCTACTTCCTCATGGATCCGGCGGACGTCAACCGGATCTTCGCGCACCCGCTGACCATGGTGGGATCGGACGGACTGCCCTTCGACCCGCATCCGCACCCGCGCCAATGGGGCACCTTCACCAATGTGCTGCGCACGATGGTGCGCGAACAGAACCTGCTGTCGCTCGAAGCCGCCGTCCACAAAATGACCGGGCTGGCGGCCAGCCAGTACGGCGTGACGGAGCGCGGACTGCTGCGCGAGGGGTATCATGCTGACCTGGTGCTGTTCGATCCCGCCACCGTGACAGACGTGGCCACTTTTTCAGCTCCCATTCAGGCAAGCCAGGGTATCCACGCGGTGTGGGTCAATGGCAAGCGGGTCTGGGACGGGGAACGAACCGGCGCCGAACGCCCGGGCCAGGTGCTGACGCCCGGTGATGCATTTTCGGAGTCCATAAAGTGAAGACGTTTTCCCAGGACTGCTACCTGGGTGTATTGGGTGGGATGGGTCCCATGGCCGGCGCGGCCTTTGCCCTCCGCCTGGCGGCGCTGACGCCCGCCGCGATCGACCAGCATCACATCCCCACGCTGCTGCGCAATGATCCCCGCATTCCCGACCGGTCCAGCGCCTATATGTCCGGCGGCGAGAACCCCCTGCCCTACATGGTGGAAGGCGTGCGTTTCCTGGAACAGGCGGGCGCGCGCATCATCGCCATTCCCTGCAATACCGCCCATCTGTGGTTCGACGAGATCGCGGCGTCCACGCCGCTGCCCGTGCTGCACATCATCGAGGCCGTCATCGAAGACCTGCGCCGCCTGGGCCTGCCCAGCGGCCGGATCGGCCTGATGGGCACCGCCGCCACGCTCAAGCTGGGCCTCTACCAGCGCCACCTGGAAGCGCAGGGCTACGAGTGCATCGTGCCCGACGACGACGAAGTCGAACGCTACTGCATGGGTTCGATCCGCGCCGTGAAGGGCAACCGGCTCGAAGACGCTTTCGCGCCCGCCGCCGAATGCATCGCCCGCCTGAAGGCGCGCGGCGCCGACGCCGTGGTGCTGGGCTGCACGGAACTGCCCCTGGCCGTGCCGCACGCCCTGCGTCCCAGCCTGGGCGTGACGCTGACGGACTCCATCGACGCCCTCGCCCGCGCAGCCATCGCGCACTACCAGGCCAACCAGCCCGAACAATTGATCGCGGCTTGAAGTAGGCCCCCACGCTGCGCACACTTCGTGTGCTTGCTGCCCCCCAAGGGGGCTGCCCCGCCTTGGGGCGGCCCGGCGGCGGGGCGGGCCCCCACGCTGCG
>RCUP01000191.1_pt1 | contig 58166 bp, 65 predicted proteins | sample 2166341 | NCBI WGS metagenome assembly RCUP01 (sample SAMN09932325, study PRJNA488358) | compost metagenome | isolation source: compost soil in succinonitrile-enriched | place: Germany: Experimental Botanical Garden | reverse complement strand
CCGCGAGATGACATGGGCGTACTTGACCGTCAGGTCGGCACGGTCGCCTTCCTTTCTGTGCCCGGCGCTCGAGAAGTCCTGGCAGGGAGGGCCGCCTGCGACGAGAAAGGGGCGGTACCGCGAGACCAGCTCCACGGTTCCGTCCTCGTCGGTGAGATCGTGGACGACCGCGTCGTGCCCCGCCTCGGAATTGTTCGCGGCATAGACACGGATGGCTTCGTCCCATGCATCGATGCCGGCCGACACCTTGAAGCCACCTTCCGAGAGACCTCGGGATAGTCCGCCGCATCCGCAGAAAAGATCGACCGCCGTGAATTCCATCCAGTGCCCTTGTCGCCGACAGGAATCAGTAATACCCAGAACAACTTGGTAGGGGCTTGGACAGGCGCCGTCAATAAAGCGGTGGGGTCATTGCCAGGATATGCCCATCTTCTCGTATATCTCCTCGAAGCTGTGACCGAACTTGATGTGAAGGATCCAGATCATCTTGATCGTGAGATCGCAGCGCCGCTCTGGAGTGATTAGATCCATCCCTTCAAGCGGGATTATCTCAAAGATATCGGTGAATGGGATGCGGCGGTCGACAAACGGCTCGGATCCGACTTGCGCGAGAATCCGCTTTCCGGGGATCGATCCTTCCTTATCGGTCTGTTCATCGAAGCAGATGTCCTTGAAGCTCCGGTTGAAGTTGTATTCGTCATCGAAGAGCAGCTCGTTGAACATCAGGCACATCCTGATGATGGTGCGTCTTGATCGCCCAAGCTTCTCGCCTTTCTTCCTGCCCCTCTTGCTGCCTGTCGCGGATTCGGCATTGTCGCCGTTCTGGGATTCAAGATAGATGAGCGTCAGGAGGGCGTGATCGCTCCACACCAGCAGGTCAAACGCAAGCTTGCGCGGAAGCCACGAAAGGCCGTGTGTCGCCCAGATTGGCTGGAGTAGGAATGCACGCTGGACATGCTGCGTTTCTGAAAGAACCCCTTCTATGAAGCTGGACACCGCTGGGTATTTCTTGAGCATCTCGGACTCGTTCGTCCAGTCTCGGATGCTGCTGAGCTTCAACGTCTTGTACAGGAGGCGAAGCGAGTTCTTGGTGTCTTCTGACATGGAAAGGTAGAGCGATGAGCATGCCGCGGCGACGCTTGCCGGTCTCAGCACCATTTCCGGAGCGTGCTGTTCTTCGGGCAGCAGGTGGGTGCTCGAGTCAGGAACAACCGTCAGCTTGTTTTCCAGTCCCTTGATCTGGCGGCCGCTGAACAGCGGGTCCGACGCGACGACATCCATCTTCGTCAGTTTCCGCGACTCCTCCTCGCTGTGGAGCTTCGAGAACGGTTCGTAGGGTTTCTCGAAATCGAAATGAAGCGTTCCTGGGTCGATGCCATCGAAGATATCGCGTGCATCCCTTAAGTTGACCTCGAGATGCGCCGCGTTGCCGATGCGGCCTTCGACGTATCGAGGTTGAATTCCCTTGGTGTCCATCCAGTTGGCGAGCGCGATGGGGAAGGAATTGGTAAAAATGCCTTTTGAATAAAGCTCTTCAGGGCGTTTGCCCGTGTAGTTCATGCGATGAGGAAAGATCATTTGGGGCCTATGTGAATCCTTGACGCAAAAATGATGCGTAAGGATTCAATCCTTGTGAGCCCCGTTTCCGAAAGAAAATCAGCCGGAAGCAAGGATTCGTAAACAAAAGAGGCTCCGGCGGTTGGCGCGGAGCCTCTTTTGGTGGTTTCGTTCCCTCTAAGCGGAGGGGCAGGTCAGGCTGCGTCCATCAGTTCGGCGTTGCTGGTGCCATATCCGAGTGCGCTGACATGATTGAACAGCTTCGAGGCGACGTACTTGCCGAGTTCGACGGGAACGGCGTTGCCGATCATCTGCTCCTTCGATGCCTTGGAAAGCGCGGTGTCGAAGTAACCTGCCGGGAAGGTCTGGATCCTGGCGCGCTCCTCGAGCGTCAGCGCCCTAACGGTCGCGTCCGGTTCGTGGGTGTCGTTCTCGTGCTTCTGATAGGTCGCAGGCATCGGTCGGTTCACGCCGCGGATCGTCGACGACGGCTCGTCCATGGTGTAGATGCCGCGGCGCGCATAGGAACGCGGATGGCGGTAGTAGTGGTCGAGACCAAGTTCGTCGCCGAAATAGTCGCGCATCGTCATTGGCTTCTCGGCGAGGCCTGCCTTGAGGTCTGCGAGGAGGAAATCGTCCTCGGCATTCTGCAGACCGATGAGGAAAAGGCGCTTGCGGAGCTGTGGCACGCCGCACAGAGCGGCGTTGAGGACGATCGTCGTCAGGCCGTAGTTGGCCTCGCGGAAGATGTCCTTGGCGGTGGCGAATGCATCGGAAAGCTGGGCGCGCGACACGTTCTCCATGATGAAGGCCGTCGGACGGACGGCAGTGACGATGTTCGCATACTTGACCGTCAGATCCGCGCGGTCGCCTTCCTTGCGCTGCCCAGCGCTGGAGAAGTCCTGGCAAGGCGGGCCGCCAGCGATCAGGAAGGGGCGGTACTTGCTGACCAGTTCGATCGTCGAGGCCTCGTCGGAGAGATCGTGCTGGATCACGTCGTGGTGATCGCTTTCATGGTTCGCCTTGTAGACCTTGAGCGCGTCTGCCCAGGAATCAACGCCCGCTGCGACATCGAAGCCGGCAGCGGACATTCCGGTGGTGAGGCCACCACATCCGCAGAAGAGGTCGACGGCTTTGAGTGACATGGCGAATCCTTGAATGCTTGATTGAGGGCGTTATCGAATCCTTGCATGGGAAGCGGAGAACCTCAAGAGGCGGCGCCAACTAAGGATTCGATTTTGTTGACGTGAGACACGCCGCCCTTGTCGGCAGTATCCGCCGGGGCTACTTCGAAGGCTGCGGAAGAAATGCCTTGAATTCGCGCTTCGGCAGGAGAGCCATCAACTCCTCCGCGGTCAGGGACGCGACCGAATAGTTGGCTTCGAGCTGATGGACGATCTCGATGAGGCGCCGCATGGAGCCGAGCTTGCCCCCGGCCGCCCCCTTTCGATGGCGCTTCTTCTTCTTGTCCCAGTAGAGAAGGTTCACGGCCCTGACGAATTCTACCGAGGCGGCAAGGCGCTGACGCTCGGTTCTGGACATGATCTGCTCTTCGAAGGTCGTGTGGCTCGTGACGTCGTCCATCAGTCCCGCCGCGAGTTCGCCGAAGCGATGGACGGCATTGACAGCGCCTCGGACGAGGTGGCGGTGACGCGCCTTGTTGTTGCGGCCGCCGAGGGTCACGATCATGTGCCGCGAGAGGTCGCCGACATAGAGGCCGTCCTCCTTCCTTGGAATGAGGATTTCGCGGAACAGAAGGCTGAGCCAGGGCCATGCGTCGTCATCGGCAAGCAGGCGGCGCACGTCTTCTTCACCGACCTGCTTGGCGAAGATCCTCCCGAACTCGTACTTGCTGGTGATCCCGGCGAACTTGGAGGGATCGAGCATGATTTCAGGTTCGAGGACTTCCGTGAGGCCGTCTTCGAACAGGAAGGCGCCGAGGCTGTCCAGATCAGCGCTTCCGTTGGACAGCGCGATCAGCGTGAGGTGGAGCTTCTCCACTGCGGACGCGTTGAAGCGCCGGATTGCGATCTCGGTCATGTGGCTAGCTCCTGGAAGAGAGGTTGTTGAGGAGTGTCGACTTGCAGGATGCCTCGCTGGCGAAACACGTCACCACCTTCCTGATCCACTCGGTCATCGCAGCATCATCGTGGTCGCAGTCGGGGCGCGGCCCCATGCGAAGCTCGCCGTAGCGGATCCACCGCTCCACCCAGTCCTCATCCGACCCCTCGCTGGCAAATTGAAGCGCCTTCGTCAGTCCGACGTCGATGACCATGGGGAGGACGAGTGCCACGGTTTCGACCGCACGCAGGCCATGGCGGGCATATTCGGTGTCCAAGACGAGTGTCACGCCATCCACCGGGTCGACCTCGATCAGATACGGCCGCTCGCCGAGGTCCTCGTGCCGCGTGTGGAATAGGTCGTCGCGATCGGAGAGTGTGTCCTGGCTGGCCGGGAAGTCATCGAGCCGCGCGAGATATCGCTTGTCGGGGCCGAGCACGAGAAGCTTGAACTTGATCGACTTGATGTTGCGAAACCCCGTCATGGTTTCAATCAGGATCGACCCCGGAGCGGAAGCGACATCCGCCACCGAGCCGATGTCCATCTCGAAGTCAGCGTCCGCACCCTTGTCGCGCGCGGACAGAATGACACGGGCCGACGGCCATTTTGCCGCTTCAGAAGGATCTTTCGGCGGCTTCAGCGCGATGCTGACAACCTCGAGCTCGATCTCACCCGTCTCGGAAAGACGGGTCTGCACGTTGACATCCTGCTGCGAGATGGAGCGGCGTTCCAGCCAGTTGAGCGTGTGCTTCATTACTTCACCTCGAAGATTGTGAGCGATACCTGAAGGTCCCGGTTCGTGTCGAAGCCGCAGACCTTGAGGCGACTGCCGGGGGGTGCGTAGTCGATGACGATCTCATTGTCCCGCGGCGGGGACATTTCGACCGAACCCTTGGCGATGATGTCGATTTCGGAGTCGCTTGCTCCGAGGTCGAAATCAGCCCGGTTCCATTTCGGCTTGCGGCCAGGGGTCACGTAGACGGCGGTGAGGCGGCAGCCGAAGTTGCCGGGAGTGTCCGTCCTTTCCACGGCGAACCCTCCGTCGGAAAGTCTTACGAGGATGTAGGCTTTCTTGACCGGTGCAGGAATGTCAGGCAGCCGATCGTCCGGGCGAAGATCTTCCACCTTGGGGCGAGAACTTTCAGGGTCGGCCTTTTTCGGGACGGACAGAAGATCCGTGAACGCATGCTTGATTGTCTTGTCCTGGTCGATGCCGGAGAGGACGGAATATAGGTCGCGCAGGCAGTTCTTGACGCGGGACATGGTTTCCGAAGCCTTGCGGTAGCTCTTTTCCACCCGGCTCGTCGCCCATTCGGTATGAGCGACGTTCTCGGAATCGCCGAGGAACTTCGACAGGATGTCGGAGTCCGGGGTCATGAAGAACGCGGTGTAGTTCCCCTTGGCGGGTGTCGCGCTCACTGTCACCTTGCCGCGGGAGAACGCCTCCCTGGCAGTCGCCTTTTCCTCGTGGCGTCGAATGATGATGCGGCCAAGGCCAGTCTCACCGACCGGATTTGTTCGCTGGTAGACTGGTACGTTGAAGTCCACCCCGAACGTTTGCCCGTCGGCCCAAAGCGCCTGCATGGCGATCAGATCGGACTCATTGAAGGCTTCGATGGAGATCGACGAGGATCCCTTTTCGATCATCGCGGCCTTGAAGACGGTGACCTCGCCTGCTGCGGACGCGAGGTTCATCTCGATCATGGGAACCAGGCATGCGAGCTCGGGGATCTGGCGGCACAGGCCCACGATCGTGGACGTGTCGATGGTCGTCCCCTCGACGTTCGCAACAAGCAGTCCTTCGCAGATCTGGTGATGGCACTGCATTACGAAGTTGTAGAGGATCGCTTCCTTCGTCGCTTCTGCTTTGACGAACGGGATAAGGATCGAGAGGCCGTTCTTTTCACTACGGTCGAATCCGATGCCATCCGCAATATGTGCGGCGCGTTCTCCGGTGATCGGATAGCAGGCGTCGCCCTTGCAGTCGCCGAAGACACCGTATGCGTCGAAAAGGCGCGAATCCTTGGGGAGCCGATGCGGAAAGAAGCTCGCCTGACCGTAGGCGACGAGGTGGGGGGCTTGGTCGCGCCGGGTCACTCCGATGATGGCGCGCAGATCGGACAGCTCAGTGAACGTCGACTTTCCGATACCGTGGCGTCCGCCATGGCCGCCGGCTTTCGAAGAGCCCCCGTTGCGCCAGAAGAAATTGCCGAAATTGGTATGCTCGTTCTCGGGATCCTCCCATGAAAGCGGATCGATGCCGCCGAGCAGGCCCGTTGTGTTGTAGTCCTCCACGAGGAGGCAGGGCACGTCGGAATTCCTGTCGATGGTTTCGAAGATGGAACCACCGTATTTCCGAGAATGCGCGTAGGCTGCCTGAAGATGGGGCTCCAGTCCGTTCATCAGGTGGTTCCAGAAGTAGTCTCTTTCGAGGTGGGTGCGCTTGATGGAAATGCGAGCGGGGCCCGACTTCTCGGGATCCTTGGCGTCCTGACTGTTCTGGTTTCCTTCACGAACCATGGCCTTGACGGCAACGTCCGGGCGGTCGCCCTGAAAGTGCTCCTTGGTCTTGGGGATCTGGCTCACCGCGGTTGGTGACCTGGACTCGAAGATCCACGAAGCTTGCCCGTGGGCTGCATCTTGGTTGGACTGGGGCGATTCATTCTGAACAGCGATGGAGAGTGAAGTCACGGGGCCTCCCGGAAGGATTCGATACTGAATTCCAGTCTCGATAGTGTCCTTGCGGCCGCATGTCAACCACTTTGTGCCATCGAATCCTTTTAGGGAAGGATTCGATAGGGTGTCATGCTCATCGGATCCTTCGTGGCGTCGGTCGTGCGGGGCTTGCCACCTGAAGGGCTGCTACCATTCCCTGAAGTTCTCCAGGAACGACTCGATGTCGTCGTATCCGACCGCTTCCGGGAACTCCCAGACACCGTCCTCGATCAGGTCGATCTCGTTTCCGTGCGCGATGCTGACGCCTGTCGCGAAATCGACCCGGAGGTTCATGCGGTCGTCAATGCCGAACCCGATGGAGAAGCTCGATCCATTCGGGTTTCCAAAGTCGATGTAGAAGTCCTTGGAGCCCTGCCACTCCACCACCGGGCCTCCGGGCATGAGGCCTTCATAGCCGTGTGAAGTCAGCATTGGGAGAACTGCTTGCGAATAGGCCTGTGCGAGGGCGGCCTTGTCGAACGTGCCGACGTCGATGTCCCCCATGTTCGGGGATCCGCCCTTCTTGAAGTTCTCCGCCACATAGGCATCTGGTGCGACGTCGAATTTTCCAGCGTTCATGGGTGCTGCTCCTTTGTGGTTGCCAGCCAAACTAGGTGTGGATCTGGCAACATGCAACAGAGCTTGTCAGTCGTCCCAGTCGCTGCCGAATTCATCGCCGGTCGAGGTCTCGGTTTCATCGATGGTGTGGCCGAGGCTCTCGATTACCTTCCGGAACACCTCTTCCTTCGTGTAGTGCGTGCCTCCAAAGCAGGATGCCCCCGGTGTGAGATCCAGCACCTCGACACCGTCAATCCTGACGATCGCACCTTCGGCATAGGACGGGCCGCAGTCATCGCAGTCCGAATGGTCGGTGATCCACTCGATAGAGATGTTGGAAGCGCTCTTGGTCATGCGTCGGCATCCTTTGCTTTTTCTGCCCTGGCATCAGCAACTCGTCTGATTGTGATCACGATGCTCCTTGCTTCGTGAAAACCTGTCAATTGGCGAGTGGGCTATCGATTCCGCGAAATAAAAATAGCTTAATAGAAACAATCGCATGTGATTTTCATGACAGTCCACTGTCATGAAGCGCTTGACGAAGTCAGGGTTATCGCGACAGTCTACTGTCATGAAAGGAGAGCAAACGTGAACAGGGAAGAGTTGGAGGCAGCGACCGGAGTGTCCGCCCGCAACATCCGATACCTGATCACCGAAGGAATTCTTCCTCCGCCGGAAGGAGCCGCGAGGGCTGCAAGGTACACCGACGAGCATGTCAGAATCCTGCAGATCTACACGGAAGCGAAGGCAGACGGCGTCGGTTCGCTGGATATAATCCGGCGCCGCATCGCGGGGGAGGAAAACCGGAGCACGACGGTGGTCGTGCCGGGGATCGAGCTGGTGGTGGACAGGGACGGGCTTGAGGGAGACCTTACGGTCGAACAGATCATGGCGGCGCTCAGGGCGGTCGTCGAAGCGAAATTTGGAAGATAGGATTTGAAGATGAGCAAGATCGAAAACACGAAGATGCTGGAAGATTTCGTCGCACGGAAGAAGTACGGCGCACACCCGGTTCCTCTCAAGGAGACCTCATACGACATCGAAGTGAGCTCGGGACTGGCGACTGTCAGGCAGACGCGCCGCTTCCGCAATGACGAGAAGCGTCCGATTGAGGCGATCCTGTCGTTTCCGGTAGCCTTCGACGCCGTCGTAACGTCTCTGGAGTGCGAGGTTGCCGGCCGCCGACTGAAGGGGCAGGCGCAGGCCAAGCAGAAGGCCCGCCAGACCTACGAGACAGCCATCGATAGTGGCAAGACGGCCGTTCTCCACGAAGAGCTGCTCCGCGGCCTTCACATGGTCTCGGTCGCCAACGTTGCGCCGGATGCCGAAATCGTCGTCACCGCGACCTACGTCATGCCGCTCGCCCTGGCGGAAGGTCACGCCGACTTCCGGGTTCCGCTGACGATCGGCCAGATCTTCGGGCAGCTTCCGCTGCAGGACTCCGACCAGGTGAAGCTGGGCGGCGACAACGCCGACGTGAAGGTTTCGATCCGCTCCAGCAGTGGTCAGGCCTACGTGAACGGCGAACGTCCGAAGGACGGTGTCGTCTCTGTGAAGCTGAACGACGTGATCAATGTCCGCGTCGAGGAACTCGTCATCGAATCCCTGTCGGAAACTGCGGCCGACGGTCGTCGCGTGCGTGTTGACTTCGCACCGGATATCGCTGGCGAGCAGGCGCTCGACATCGATGTCATGATCGACACGTCGGGGTCGATGGGCGAGCGGCCGACGACCCGCATGGACGGTCACACGACCAAGTTCCAGATCGTTGAGGAAGGCCTGAAGCGGGCGTTCGCGAAGCTCGGGAAGGAAGACACGGTCGGGATCTGGGAGTTCAACGACTACTGCCACTGCCACGGCCGCAGCTCAGGAGCTTCCGTCGTCGGTCTCCTCGGGGGCATCGCGGCTCGCAACAAGGGCACAAATCTCGCCGAAGCGGTCGCCAAGACCGTCGCATCGCGCAAGCAGCCGCAGATCCTGCTCATCACCGACGGCCGCGCGGGCCGCATGATCGACGTCCAGGCTGCTCTCGCCGCTGGCGCCCGCATTACAGTCGTGCTGGTCGGAGAGGATTCCCTCGAGGTCAACGTCGGCTATCTTGCATCCCAGTCCGGCGGCAAGATGTTCGTCGTCGCCGGAACCGATGCGGACAAGGCCATCGAAGCCGCCATCGCATCGATGCGCAGCGCCGCTTCTCCTGTCGAGAAGATCAATGGCGAACTGACGCAGGTTGTGCGCGGTCTTTCCGGCGTGACGCTCACCGCGACATGGGGGGCCGAAGGCGGCCGCGAGGCAACTGGCGTCGCCGCCCTCGCCGCGCATCTCGCCATGTCCTCGCTCGATGAGGAGCGTGCCGGAGCCCTCGCCGCATCCGAAGGCATCGTCAGCCACCTGACCTCGATCGTCCTCGTGGACGAGGAAGGCGCGACGCTGGATGACCTGCCCGAGCAGCGCAAGGTCGGCCTTCCGGAATCGGCGCTCGGCGGTGCGACACGCGGCCTGTCACTTTCGGCTTCCGGCGGCGCGGCGATGATGTTCAGCGCAAGCCTCTCCGCCGCCCCCTCCGGCAGCAAGGGATTGAGCCGTGGTGCTGGCGGACAGTTCCGTTCGATGAAGTCGGCAGTGACGCTCGAATCCTTCGGCCCGATGGGGCTGGATGACGATGCGGCTGGCGGTAGCGTGCTCATGGAGCTTGAGGACGAGGCTCCGGTTTCCGGGATGCCAATCCCTCCGCTTGGCGGGCGCGGCAGCTTCAACCTCACGAACAAGGGGTTTCTGCACGGGGTCGAGGCCCTGTTCAAGGGGATGGACTGGAACAAGTACCTCGCCGAACTGACCTCGATCCCGGTTGGTATCCTGCCTGCGACGGTGGCGGGCGCAATCATCAGGGTCGGCGCTCTCGACGCCTTCATCGAAGCGTCCGACAAGACGAAGGTGCCCGCCACAAGCCTTGCGATCGCAGTACTCGCACTGCTCTTCGCTCCGGCGGACCGCACGGCGCAGCGGATCGCCCGCAAGATCCTTTCATCCGTCGATGAAAAGGTTGTTGACGGACTGAAAAGCGCCGTTGAAGCTGGTCTGTAATCGATGAGGGAGGCGGCTCTGATCGCCTCCCTTTCCTTTTGACGGAACTGGACGGAGTCTTGAATGGAACAGGAAAATGGCGTTCAGCGTGGCGTCGAGGAGATCGTATTCTCCATGCTCTCCGACGGCCGTTGCCGCGGGAAGACAGTCATCGATCTGGCGAAGCAGTACCGGAGCGGAAGCATCAGCGTCGAGGAGGCCCGCATCTTCGACGCTGTCTACAAGGCATCGCTGGAGATCCGGCGGTCGCTGGCTGACAAGATCCAGGGTGCTCTCGATATCATGGATCTGAAGGACGAGCAGGAGGATGCGATTCTCGCTGCGGTTCTCGATGACGATCTTGTCCGGCTCTCGCATGCCGACGCGCTGGTTCCCTCCCATCGTCTCTGCACGGCCTACGATTCCGCGCTTGGAACGCTGTCCCGCCTGGTGGGGCGCGCCGCGCGATGGGATGGTCTCTGGGATGACGTGGGATCCGTCCTCATTTCCGAAGCCCGGTTCCTGCGTGGGGATGATCCGATCGAGGTGACGATCACGGAGAAAGGCAAGTTCGGGGACCACGTCGGCAAGCGCATCGTGGACAGGCTCATGACGGATCCGAATGGATCCGAGGAGTTCCTCGCAGTGCTGGCGGAGGAGATCTCGGCGTTTCTTTCGTCCGGGAAGACGATCGAGGGATCCTGGGGTGCCGTGGAGCTGCATGAAGGAAATCTTGTCTATCGCCTGACAGCGAAGGAGAAGGTTTCGTATGAACCGAGCACGAAGAAGACGATGGAGATCGATCTGTGAGTAATCAAGGGTTGCCAGAGGGTATCCGGTTCGTGCCCGACAGGATGGTTGCAGGACCCCACGGGCAACCCGTTCTGGAAAGCGGATACACCGAGATCTCAGGTATTCGCTTCTATCCGGATCGCCTCGTTGTCGGGTCACATGGTCAGCCCATGATTTCAAGGGGGCGAAGCGAGGTTATCCGCTAGCCGATCCTGCCGCGAACAGCGAAGCGGTGCTTCTTGTTGTATTCCGCTGGCTGTGATGAGGTGGCGCATGCCCTTCTCATTAGACCGCATTGAGTTCTCCAGATGACAACGAACATCGGCAAAGACGACAAGTTTCTAGGCTACCCCGCCATCAAGCTCAGAGACCTTCTTAAGGTCTGGGAGCGAGGAAAGAGAACTCCAAACGAGATTGCCAAGGACAAGGCGCTCGGACTGTCCGCGAATGCCTGCGCGGCAATGCTTTCGGAAGCCCATGAGCGCGGCTTCATGGAATTCGATGAGTACGGACAGATTGATCTCTCAGATGCGGGTAGAGCTGTTGCTTGGGCCTCGGCACAGAAAAGGTCGTCCAAGACGGCGGCGGAAAAGGTGGTCGGCGCCATCTTGGACAATGCCATGAAACTGTCGGAAGACGAGAATGCCCCAATTGAGATCGACCAGATCTGGCTCTTCGGCAGCTACGTGAATCCAGACAAGGACGACATTGGCGATTTGGATATCGCGTTCTCGACAAGAAAACGCCCGTTCGCCGCAGATATGAGCTGGCGCGAGATAAATGCTGTGATCGACGCCAATTATCCCGGCCTTCTTCCTGAAAGCGTCGACCCATGGAGGCAGGAGCGCCATTGGGTTAATAGGATGCTATTTGGCAAGCGCAAGCATCCATTGGTCTCCGCTGCGGACATCGACGTTCTCAAGGACCTGCATCAGCCATGCCGTCTTGTGTACGACAATTCGCAAGGTGGGGTCATTGCGGCGATCGATTACCCGCACCATCCCGATTCTCGTCAAAGAGGGCCGCATGTCCGCGAAAGGCTCCAAATGCCGGATCTTTCAACCAATTTGGCGCCGTTCGAGCCGACATCGGCAAGGATTCAAATGAGTGCCCGCAACATGGCCGCCGAAGCCCCGTGCGTCATCGGCTATGATCGGATGTCCAAGGAGGACCTGGCAAAGCTGGCGAGTGCCCCGCTGGACGGCAAGGGCAGCTTTGCGTTTGTCGCGGACGACACAGGCGGAAGAGCAATTTTCCATGTCACCCGCGAAGCCGACCTTTCAGGCGAAGTCTGGCGATACCGAATGAGCATTGATGCCGTTCAGATGCCGGAGAAATTCGACTTCGGCCATTATACCGCGAGGATCTATGCGGAGTGCGTCGGGGCCTTCTTCGGCGCTGACGTTCTGCGCCTGGCCGAGCGGCGCGCGGCCATGGGTCTGAAAGTAATGCTCGAATGCGATCTGGACATGGATATCAGTTCTCGAAACGCCGGCGAATTCATCGACCTCATGCAGAACGAGACTGCCGTTCTTGTTTCCGATCAACTCGCGCGAACGCGCCTCCCGGACGAATACATGCACGGCATCGAGATATTTTGGGATGGAAAACCCCAATTTGGTTGGAGCGAAACGGATGAAGGCGCCGATGACATGGTTCAGGTGTCTGAACCATGTGTCGGTTGAGTGCGCCAGCCAGGGTCAAGCGTGAATTTTCCGGTAAACCGAAGTTCAGCGCGCGGGGTGATGGCTGGTGAGGCCGAATTCCACCGCGACGGCCTCGGGTATCCTGTAGCCGATATCGACCAGCTCCCTCACCTTCTCGACGAAGTCCTCGAATTCCTCGAAGACGAATTCCTCGCCAGCGTGAGGAAGTCCGATCGGTTCGCGCGCAGCCGTGTTCACGAACCTGATCTGCTCGCGCTCGGCTGCCTCCAGCTCAAGCTCGAATCCTTCCCCCTGCAGGTGCTCGGTCTTCGGGATGTCGCCGATCACGCGCTGCCAGGCGGTGTTGATCGTGAAGCCATTCGTCAGGGATGAGAGCCGGAGGTCGCATGCGTAGTCGTCAGATGAGAATGTGCACCAGGCCATGTCGATATCCTTTCGTTTCGGGACATCATGCCCCAGTGTGTTGAAAGGGACGGCATGCCCTCAGCGGAGAGGTTCCGGAAACCGGACATCCTCCGGCAGGAAGTTGCGGCGCAGGCGCGGAGAGTTGATGTCGGCCTCGAGCGCGTTGACTACGTCCTGTGTCAGGTCGCCCTTCAGTCCGAGATATTCCAGGACGGTGACGAGCTGGTTTGCATCCACATACCCGACATTCTTCAGCAGCTTTTCCGGGGAGAGGTCATCGAACCGCTTCGCCAGCTCGAGCTGCTTGACGGCGCCGAGCACGATGCCGGCCTTCGAGGTCTGAATGTCAGCCACGTCGTTGAAGGCGAGCTCGTTGTCGTGGCCAAGTCCCAGTGGCAGCATCCTGTTGTACCAAGCGAAGGCGTAGGCCGGATTGAATGCCTCGGGCATGCGGATGAATGTCGAAAGGATCGACATGCGCATGATCTCGTACTGGGCCTGAAGGGTCTGCATGTCCATTGTCAGCTTTCCTTTGTTGCCTTCGTGGCGAGGGCGTTGCGGATCGTCTCGTTCAGATCGGCGATGTAGGCAAGCGTTCCGTGCTCATGAACGCGCTTCCTCGCTTCGGCCACGCGATCCTCGCGGCATTCGTCTGGGGCATAGAGATGCAGCCAGTCGTTGATCCCGCGCTGTGCGATTTCGAGTGCGCTCCGCAGGGCGGCGTTCTCTTCCTGTAGGGTGATGTCCGTGCTCATGGATTTTCCTTTGCATCGCGCTGCGCGCGCAGTTCCCGGAGGAATTCCTTGGATCTGGCATCCATCCTGTAGGCGGGGCGATCGAGAGGATCATTCGCCCCGACCTCGTCGGCGAGCTGTCGCGCTAGATTTGCGAGATCGCCATGATCCGTGTTGCCCTCCAGCGCCATTGCAAGGCCGAGATACATGCCATAGCGGAGCATGTGGCCGTCGACGCGCGTGCGTGCGAGGCGCTGGATTTCCGAGGCCGCAAGGTCGGCGGCGCTTGCCGACCCCTGATCGACCTTGGCGACTTCCTCGCTCGGAACGACGACGTCGAACTCGGAAAGCCTCTCGGGATCGAGCGCGATCAGAGCCCGCAGCATCGCCACCACCTCGCGGTGGATCCTGCGGACGCTCCATCCCTCGCGCATGAGGGGGAGAAACAGGGATTCGTGCTGATGGTAGAAGAACTTCGATGAATATTCGCGTTCCTCGGATGTCAGGCGATCCCATCCACATTCGATCTCCGCACCCGGCTGCAGTGCCGGCAGCGACCTGTCGATGTCAGCCTTGAGTTCGCGGACGATCCTGGTCAGGAAATATTCGTCTCTCTCCCATGCGTGGCTTTCTGCGTAGCTGGAGAAGTTGAAGCGCGCGAGTACGGCGTCGATCATCTCGAGGCTGACGGGAGTGCGCGTATTGTCTGTCATCGAGGTGTTCCTTCTTCGCGTCGGCGGCGGGCTTCGATTTCCGCGGTGAACTTCGCGCTCTTTCCGTCGGTCGGATAGTCGGGTCGCTCCATGGTGTCGTTGCCCCCGAGATCGTCCAGCAGGCGCGCAGTGAACTCGCCGAGCGCGGCCTCCCCTCCCTTCATCTTCAGGGCGAGGTACATGCCGAGACGCAGCATGTGGCCGTCGGTCTCGTCGCGTGCGAGCCGGGCGAGTTCGGATTCGATTGCGTCGGCTGCCTTCGTCCTTCCGTTCTCGACATGCAGGATGATGTCCGCCGTGTCGATCACGTCGAACTCCTGCAGTCTGTCGGGATCAAGCGCGATCAGAGCACGCAGCATGTCGACCAGCTCGATATGGATGCGGCGGAGGCTCCAGCCCTGCTCCGTCATCGTGGTGATGATGGGCGAGCGATGCCACTGTCTCCAGAAGTTGGCCGAGTATTCGTATTCCTTCGGGGTCACCCCGATTTTGTCGCCCTCGGTGTCAGCGCGTGGCTGCACGACGGGGCCGACGCTCTGTAGATCCCTGCTCAGGTTGCTGACGATCCTCGTCAGATCCTCGCCGTCCTCGCGCCAGTAGTGCTCGTCGACGTAGGCCGAGAATTCGTACGGGGCTGCTGCCCTGATGACATCGTCCTTCGTGATCACGATGCTCGGCTTGAATGTCATGCTGGCACCATCTCGGAAGGATTCTCGGATCCAGCTCTGAGAGATGTGACGTAGTCCCTGAAGCCGATCGGGGTGTAGCCGTCGATGGTGACCGTCTGCTTGTCGACATCGACCAGAAGATGCTTGCTGGCCCAGATCTCAGTGGATGAGATTCCGAATCCTGTCAGCTCCATTTCGTGTCCGTCCACCATCTCGCAGAAGATGATGCGCGCGAGATAGGAAGGGTCGGTCCAGCGTTCCTCGCCACGATGCAACGCACGTCGCAGGATTTCGGCGATTTCAGTGCCGTGCCAGTGGCAGTAGAGATAGACGCTGTTCTCGCCGTCCCGGACTTCGATGTTTGCCCTGTCGCCCATGGTATTAGTCCTTGTGTGCGTGTCGTTGTCAGATGCTGGCCAGCGGCCGGATGGATGCGCGGAGCTTTTCGGTGAAGTCGGCCTGGCAGGCGGCCATCGCCGCCTCCTCCGTCGGCTCGACTGGCCCCGCCCCGGAGCCGAGCGTCCATGACCAGCCTTCGGCGTCGACGATCTTCGCCACGCAGTACTTCAGTCCGAGGCCGCGACCCACGAGAAGCTCGGCACCACACAGTCGCTCAACGCCCCATGCAAGTGGAACGGCCTCGAAGAGTAGGTGTGGCTCCTCGATCAGCGCAACGCCGTCCCGGATCGCCTGCTCGCAGGCATTGAGGGTTCGTGCCGCTCGCTCGTCAGCGCTTCGCAGCTCCATAGCGTTGACCAGCCGGGCCGCGGCCTTGAGATCGTCCAGGACGGCTTCCGGTTTCAGGGTTCTGCGCGCGCTCATGAGGCTATGCCGCCTTCCGCTTCTTTTTTGAGTGGAGGTCTGGGAATTTTTCATCGAGGAAGAGGATCGCCTCTTTCAGAAACCCGGTCCGCTTCTCCCACAGACGCTCATCTTCCTTGTTCACGGGCCAGGGATCTGGATCCCTCTGGTAGGCCTCGCCAAGGGCCTTGGCCACCTGTTGGTAGGAGTCCTGCGAGACGGCAAGCCCGTACTTGATGACGAGGTGCTTGAGCATTGGTAGTTCGTGCCGCGTCATGCGCCTGCAGAACTTGTCAACCACCACCTCTGTCAGGCTTCTGAGGCTGTCTGCAAACTCAAGATCGAGACCCAGGGATACTGCGGCGTCGAGATCCCTCACGGTCAGCAGCGTCACCGCCTTGTGGGCCGCCGTCGGCAAGCCGCCGTATCCTGCCCGTCCGTCAACGGCATTGATGTCGAATCCCACACGCACAGCTTGGTTCAAGAAGTCCCTGATCGTCTCCGCCGGGGTGTGGGGAGCAAGGATCGTCATGAATGTCGGCTTCGGGATCTCCATTCCCCGCCGCACCTGCTGATCCTTCGTCATCCCTTCCACTTCGGCGATCATGTGCGTGAGGTTCGTGCCATGGTCGCTCACGGGGCCCATGCGGCGAAACATCGCTTCTCCGATGCAGAGAGCCAGCTTCGCCACATCGTCGGTGTATTCGACGTCGGGATACCATTCGCCGTCGACCACATGCGACGTGCCGTTATCCTTCACGCCAATCCCAAGGTCGAACACGAGCTGGGGTCCCGAGCCGAGCATTGCTGACAGCGTGCGCAGCGGGATGCGGTCGAGGATGGCGCCGAAGTGGTCGAAATCGCGCTCCTCGATCGGATTGAGCGCTGAGTGGATCGATTTTGCAGTGCCTCCCGCCGACGGAATCCCAGCGGCGGCGGCGACGGCTTCCGCCAATCGCACCCGGTTGCTTCTTCCATGGTGCAGATACCTTCCGGTCGGACGCTGTTCGGGGCCGTCATAAACCTTGGACAGGGATGCCGACCAGTGGCCGCTGCTATCCATCCGCAGGACAGGCTCGCGCCCGGTCGACTGGAACTCGTTCAAGGTCGGAACTTCGGTCGGGAAGCCCTCGGAAACCATCGAGAGGTGCGCAAGCCTCAGCAGTGTCAGGATGCCTTCCCGCGATGTTTCGTAAGCGTATGCATAGACATTGTCGATGAGGTGCTCGCGATTTGCTGCTGCCGACTGCCGGGCTGCATCAGCGATGGCGGCTTCCCGTCGAAGATCGCCGAAGTTCAGCTTAGCCATGGTCCGCGATTTCCTTGAGGCGGTCTGCTTCCTGCTGATCAACCCAGTATTCGACCGTGCTGTCGAGCTGATCCCACGTGTCCTGATCGACAAGCTCGATCATCGTCTGCCACGTGGATGCGACCCCGCTGGCCGGAAAGCGATCCTGCAGTGTGGTGTCGTAGTTGTCCCGCATTGCAGCCCATTTTTTTGCGGCTTCGGAAGGCTTCAAACCTTCGATCCAGAAACGGGTGACGTGCTTGAGGAAGTGGGGCCACATGCGGTCGCGCCGGAGTTCGTCATCCTCTAGGCGGCCGATCTGGTGGATGTAGTTCCACAGGATGATCGACCACTTGGTGTCGACTCCCTTGCGCAGCGCCGTGTGGAAGTTGACAAGGAAGTCATGCTCGGCACGGTGGGCGCCCTTCGCTAGCACCACTGCGCTGTCGATGATCTCGATGCCTTCCTTCTTCATCTCCTTCTTCGCGTCATCGACTCCTTCGGGAGTGATGCCGCGGCTCGCATCCTCGATGAAGCGGACGATGACGTGGCGCAGCATCATGCGCTTGGCATCGAGCGCCGAGAACTTGACGCAGTAGTCGGTCGCAAGTCCACAGACGTCCAGCAGGTAGACACCCTGCTGCGAAAGCCATGTGTCGAGGCCCGTCTTCTTGTCTTCGGCGTTGTCGCGGAAGGCAGAGTAGCTGTCGATGTTTGGATCTCGCCCCTTCTGCTGGGTGTAGGCCACCTTCGACATATCGAGATCGGGATGGAATTCCGCATCCTTCGTATTCTGGACGCAGTGATCGGGCCACATGACCTGCGGCTGGCCGCCGAGTTCGCCCAACTCGAAGACATTCCTGCCGTGCGTGGAGGCGAAGCTGCCGTGACCAGCGGGGTGCCAGTCCTGCGACACGACGACGATGTCGTAGAAGCCGCTGGCGGTCATCGCATTGATGATCGGCACGATCTGGTCGCCTTCTGCCACAGGAAGGTTGCCGCCGGGGCAGAAGCCGTTCTGAACGTCGACGATGAGGAGTGCGCGCTTGCGGGGCTGCTTGGTCATGTCAGGCTCCTTTGTCCTGCTGTTCGTTTTCTTCCACACGGATGCGGATTGCGTCGTGTCCGAGCGTGAAGTCTTCGTCCGTTCGCTCGGCCTTCTTGCCGCCACGCCCCCGCAGGAACACCCTGACCGCTTCCTGTGGATCTGTGACGGTCTCCGGCTGCTTCAGGTATTCCGCGACGGCGTCCAGCTCCTCGGCCGACAGATTGTCGAGACCGAGTTCCTTGGCGATGGCCGCCACCTTCGGGTCGATGTTGGGCTGGCTTGTTTCGAACGCGTCGCCGATCACCGGGTAGTAGGTGCAGATGAAGTTCCGGTTGCCATGCTCGCCCTCGACGATCACGCCGGGAGTCGTATCCATGTCGCTGCCGAGGAACACAGTGTGGTAGTGGAGATCCTCCGGCGACTTGAGGGCGCCGAGGGAGGCCGCGATGTCGGCGATGACCGTGGCGTCTGTGCCATCCGGTCTTTCGTTCGTCCACTGCAGCGTGATTGAGTCCTTCATTCGCGTCTCCTTTTTTGGTCAGCCCTTATGGGCTTGGATAGGATTCATGTCAAGGAGACGGGATTGGAATCTTGAGTCCTTCATCGAGCTTGTCCGCATAGTTTGCGAGATAGCGGTCGACGATTTTCCTGCCCGAGCGCGGGAAGGAGAAGCCGGATCGCGGGGACTCGTTGAATCCCACCGCGCTGCCGTCGTCCAGAAGGACCCAGTTCATGACGTTGCGGTAGTGGAAGGTCGTCTGCGGGAACGGGATGGCCCTGCCGTCGTACTCGGCCACGATCACGCGGTCGCGGTAGGTGCGAATCTGGTCGTCGAACTCCGCACCGCCATAGGTGCAGAGGGACGAAACCCATTCGGAGACCGTCTGCGTGCTCAAGCCGCGTCCTCCTCGTCCTGCACGGCCTTCTCGGCAAGGATGTCCGCGAGCGGACGGAGCTTGGAAAGGTCGCTGGTGTAGCTCATGCCGAACCACGCGCCGTCGCGCCAGACATACATGAATTCCTCGCGTTCGAAGACTTCCTCCAGCGTGGAGCCGGTACGGGCGTCGACGTCGTCTTCGCCGCGGTCGCGGCCGTAGGCGTGGCACATCTTCTCGAGGCGGATGTATTCGGGGTCGCTCCTCTGGGCCTTGTAGTTGCCGTTGTGCTTCTCGTAGAACCTCATGCCGTAGTCGAAGTCGTGCTTCTCGCCGATCTCCTCGCCGAGAGACGAGATGTCGCCAAGCGCGACGAGCGCTTCGGCAAGTTCCTGGCTGTTGTAGTGGTCATGGAGCTTCTGCCCCACGCCGTCCCAGTAGCCGTCGAAATGGCAGTAGATGCGCGCCCAGTTGCCGTCGGTGCGCTGTACGTGGATGAAGGAGCGGGTGGACATCAGTTGGCCTCCGTGACCGAGAAGTTGTGTGCGGCAGCGACGAGCTGGTGTGGCTCGCCGTACGACTGGATTGCAGTGGAGAGATCGCGCTGGCGGTCCCTGGAGACCGCGAGGCAGGCCGCCGGGATGATGGCGAAGAGGGAGAAAAAGATAAGGGGCGTGGCCGCCGAAGACAGCGCCGAAACATGCTTGCCGTGTCTGCTCATGGAATTCTCCCTCGTGATCGTTGTCAACAATTATAGTCGAATCCTTGAGCTGTCAACATTTGTTGCGCGAATCCTCTCGAATTCGTCCGACGGAGGTTGTTTCGTTCGCCCGGCGTCGACATGCTCTCCTGAACGGGATATCAGCTTCGGCGAGTGCGCGAAGCAAATGGAGATTTCATCAATGACGGAAGCCCTGTTTTTCGGAGACCCGCACGGCGACTTCCGCGCAGTACGGCGCACGGCTGCCGCCATCGATCCCTCCTGCCCTCCGCCGTGCATATTCCTCGGAGACTTCGATCTGGTCGTACCTCTGGAGGAGGCTGTGGCTCCCCTGCTAAGCCGCGGATGCGAGGTGTTCCACATCCACGGCAATCACGAGGCCGATCAGGTCGGCTGGTATGACAACGTCTTTTCATCGGAGATTGCGGGAGGATCGCTGCACTGCCGTGTCGTCGAGATCGGCGGCATACGCTATGCAGGGCTTGGCGGGGTGTTCAAGGGCCGGATATGGCATCCCAAGGACGGCGACGGGCATCCGCGGGTCAGGACGCGGGAGGAGTTCATGCGCGCCAACGGCCGCAACGCGTGGCGCGGCGGGCTTCCCCTCGGTCTCAGGGCGACGATATTCCCGGAGGACTACGACTTGCTCGCAGACCTGCGCGCCGACGTGCTGGTCACTCACGAAGCGCCGAGCTGCCACCGCTACGGCTTCCAGGAGATCGATCTGCTGGCGGAGGCGATGGGTGCGAGCCTGATCGTCCACGGCCATCACCACGAACCATACCGCTCGGAGATCGCCGGAGGCATCGCGGTGATCGGCATGGGGCAGGCAGACGTGATGGCGATCGACCTCGCAGAGTTCGTTCCAGCGCCCTCGCCTGCCCGCTGACCCGTTCGGTCAGCGCTCGCCCTTGTACCAGCCGTTGCCGATGTGCGTGAGCGCCTCGCTTCTGGGGGTCTGTCCGTTAGCTTTCAGCGAGTCTTCCCTGACATAGAAGACCGGAAACATCTCACGGAATGTATCTGCGGGATTCTGCCCGCCAATCCGGTGGAACTCGTCGTAGACGAGAACCTTGCCGGGTCTGGAATATGTATGGCCGCCGAGCACCCGTCCGACGTCGGTGGGCGACTGTCCGATCGCCTGCGCCAGGGCAAGAAGAACCAGCCACGGGGAGACCACTGTGCCGCGATCGGCAAGTCGGGCCGAGAGGCGGCGCGACAGAGTTTCTGGGAAGTGCTCGCCGATCTCGAGCAGGTTCTGCTGCCGGGGCGCGGTGCCAGGCAGTTCATTTCCCGACGGTTTCAGGAAATGCATCATGGCGTCGGGCTTCATTCCGAGCGAGCCTGCGATGTCTTCGAGGATCTGCGAATGCTTGATTGCGGCGCGGGTCGGCTTGCGCAGTCCCTTTGCGAAGGCGCGAACGTCGGAATGGGTCAGTTGAATGGACATAGAAATCCCTTGTTGATCTGTCGCCACGGGGGTGATCCTCGACTTCCTAAGGCGACCAACAGAGAGATCGTCATCCAGATGTGCCAGCGTTGAGCGTGCCCTTGCGGGGAGGATCGCCGGAAGCTGCTGGCGGCTTCATGTGATGGGTCTATCAAGGGAGGCGACCATGCGCAAGGGCATTTCAAGGATTCGAGCGGGAATCCATGGCGCGCTGCTGTTCTCCTAATCGGCCGGCCGATGCATGATCCGGAGAGTTTGGGGAGGGACAGCCATGGAATTCGAAGTCACTGTCAGATTGCCCGAAGCAGCGATGGGCGTTCAGTCGGAGCTTCCCCGGTGCCGCGACGCGGTTCTGGAGTACGGCCGTGCGGGGTTCGTCGTCGCCACCTTCGTCAAGGACGGAGAGAACCAGGGCTTCGAAGTCATGTGCGCCCTCACCGACCTCAAGTACGTGCTCCCCGACGCGGTCGTCGCACGGATCGAATTCCGGTCCTGACCGGAGGAGAGTGTCCGATGCCGCTATTCCATGGAACCTCGACTGCGCGCCTCGAGCAGATCGGCGAGCAAGGGCTGGTTCCGCAGGCCTCCCACGACAACGGCGACAGGGTCTGCGTCTACCTCGCGGCCGATCGCTCCGTCGCGGAGATCTATGCCGACCTTGCCTGCGTGCGTCGCGGCGGAGAGCCCATTATCCTGGAGGTCGATGAGGAACTGCTCGATCCCGCGTACTTCCAGCCGGACGACTACGACCTGCAGAACTGCATCGACGATCTGCATGATCCGGAGCGCGAGGACGAGATCGGGATGCTGTCGGGCATCGAGGTCGATGAGCGGCTGCGTCCCTATAGAAGATGGCAGGACGTTCCCGTGCGGCTCAGTCTTGCGGTGACTGCACAAGCCGCCTACCTCGCGACGGTTCCATTGTCTGCGATAGCCGGAATGCCCGAACCGGGCTTCCGTGCATGTTCTTGATGACCCCGAAAAGCGCACAAAAAAGACCGCACTAGGCGGCCGGAAGTTTTGTGCCAAACGAGGCAAAGGAGAGTGAGCCGCGTCTGTCTGCGGCCCTTCTACGCGGTCAGATCTTAACGATGCGTTAATTTTCGTTGACGAATTCTTACCGATCGCAACGTATAAATACGTTTTGTCGACATCTTCTAGTTAGCGATGAGCAGCGGCGCGCCCGATGAGGTCAGCGTCCCGTGCAGCGCTGCATCCGGTCCGGGCGTCAGCTTCAGGAACTCTTCGCGCCCGGCGATGTATGGCATGGCCGCGAAGCCGCCAGCCGCCCGCAATGCTTCCAGCGACGCCCTCAGTCTGACGACGACAACGACCTCGTCGTGTGGCATGAGAGCCACCACGAGCACCTCGGGAGCGATCTCCTTCAGGGAAATGATCAGATCCGCGCGCGAGAACCCCGTCCGTCCGATGGCGTAGCGGAACCCGGAGCTGGCAAGACGCTCCTCCTCGGTGAGCGTCGGCGCGGGTTCCTCCACCAGAACGCCGTTCCTTCTAAGGCTCGAGATCGGCATGCTCGACTTTGCCATCTCCGTGGTGATCACCGTCATCGTCTTTCCATCAGAACGGTCGATCACCGCCACCAGGCCGCCGCCAATCGCCACGAAGTCGGCCTTCGGAGTGCGGTAGAGATGCCGGGATGTCCGCAGTCCCATGAGGAACTTCTTTCGCAGCCGCACGAGGCTCACGCCGCGTTCGATATGGTCGAGGATCTCCCAATCGGTCGGATCCTCGACCCTTCCTTCTGCGAACTGCCGTCGATGCAGCGAGAGCCAGTACATGTCGAGCGGAATGCGGGTTCCCCTCTCGATGTACCGGAGCATCGCGTGGTCGGTCAGACGGAACCGCCGCCGGAGCCGCAAGTGATCTGTCGTGACGCTGGTTGCCGGATCTTCTTTCTGCATTCCGGGAAATATAGACGCCGCGCGGAGCCGCGCAAGCCGTGTCGCTTGCTTGCTTCCGCCTGATCATCGGGATCTCAGTTTAATGGAGGAAGGCGATGATATCGCGCGAGGATTTCGAACAGCACTGCTGCTGGCATCTGAAGCGGGGCCGCGGCGGCATCAGCGTGCGCTGGCGCTGGGAGGAGACCTCCTGCTTCATGGAGTTCTTCTCCTTCGAAAGCACCACGGACAGAAACGCCCGGCGATGGGAGATGACAGTGCCGGGCGACGAGGCCTACGATCAGGCCCTGCGGGCGGTCATGGCCTTCGCGGCGGCGGGAATGCACGAGGCCATCGCAAAGACAAAGACCAGCCTCGCCTCCCTCAATGCGAAGCTCGTCGTCCTTCCGGACGGATTGAATCCCTGGCACCTCAATCTCGGAAAGGGCTTTTCGGGGCCGGTGTACTTCCTCTGCGACGTGTCCGACGAAAGCAGGATGATTGCCGTGGCTGCGCGCGAGAGCCAGTATGACATGAGCAGGAAGGCCGTCGTCATGGGATGCGCGCGCGGCGAAGATGGCGAATGGATGCGCACGGACGTGGCTGACGACCTCCTCTCCCTTGGAGTCTCCGAAGGCTTTTCATGGTCAGGAAAGGCGCTGACGAACCTTCAGCGATCCAGATCGGCGAGCTTCCGCGCGGCGTGACCCTGAATCGTGTCGGGCTTCTGTCGCGCGGTCGGCTTCACCGCCTGAGAGAAGCAACGCCCCCTTGCTCTGTCGAAGAGGGCCGAGCGCTCCTCCAGCGTCGAGTGGAAGAACGGAAACCGCGTGTGGATGGCGACGTCTGTATCCGTGGATGACGTGGCGTGCAGGCCAAGGGGGATGTTGAAGCTGCCGCCGATGATCGGAGCCGCCACTTCCCGGGCGAGGAATACGCGCTTGTAGAAGGCGGCATGCTGCGGCGTGGATAGCTGGATGACGTAGTCTGCGCCAAGATGACGTGCGGCCATGATGGCCAGTCTGAGCGTGATGTAGGGGAGCGACGGCACCTCCTTCATGATCTCCGGATTGGCGGCCAGTCTAACGGGGTCGATCAGGGACTTTCCGTCATCGAGCCATGCGTTCAGTTCATCGGGAAAGATCGAAAAGGTCGTCGTGACCCTGTGATCCGGGGTCACGTGGTGCAGGCGGACGGTGCTGGCAAGGATTCCCTCATGGTAGACGCCGAAGACATAGGCGTGGCTGTCGAAATCGACTTCGTCGATGAGGGGCTGGCCGTCGAGCGTCAGGAGATTGGCGATCGTATAGGCTTCCGAGCGTATGCGGCCGATATCCTGCATCTCCTCGAGGAGGTCGATCCGCCTGTACTCGACGCCGTCCATGACGGACAGAACCTTTTCGCTAAACCCGCCTGAAGCTGCTGTTGTCGACATCGAATCCTGATCCCGTGCATGTTTTTTGTTTCGATCAAGGATGCTTGGTGCAGTGCGAAAAGGGAAACGCCGGCGGCAGGCGTTTCCGTGACCTCCACCTGTCAGAAGCGGAGGTCACGGCGTGATCACTTCGGCTGCGTCGTCCACGTGGCGCGGAAGCTCGGAAGCGTATCCGACCAGGCGGTTTTCCAGGTGACCTTATCAGCGCTTGTCTGTACCCGCCACGTAGAGGGCGAGCAGGCAGATGCACCGTCCGTCCGGAAATACATGACCATGGAGGTCACGGTCTTACCTGCAGGAGGCTTGATGTCGACGAACTTCGGCCCCGTATCCGTGGCATCAGCACGAGTAAACCAAGTGTTGGCTATTGCGGTGCTGCCGTCCGTCAGCTTGGTGCCGATGTATGGCGCCTGTTCCGTGCTGACCGTGACAGTGCTGGTGGCCGTGATGTCGCTCGCACCGGACATGACCTTCAGTTCTGCCAACCCTACGCAGTTTGGAGAGGATGGATGGATGTACCAGGTGTCAACGAGAAGCCGATAGTACCCGATGTTCTCCACGACGAGATTGTAGGTCGCAGTCTGGCTATGCCCATCGTAGCTGTCGGTCACTTTCACAGACACCGCGAAGGACTTTCCGTCGTCTTCCGCAGGGGCTTTTCCGGAGACACCTCCAGTCGACGGGTTGATGGAGGCCCACGCGGGCAGCCCGGTGGCCGTGTAGGTGGCGGTGCCGTAGAGACGGGATGCGGTGGGGAGGTTTGCTCCTGTGATTTCACCTCCGGGAGCGACAGTCACCGACGATGCGGCCGAGATCGTCAGGGGATCAAGCACCTCGATACGGTATACGAACGTGCCTTCGCGTCCGAATTCGTCAGTCAGTGTGACTGGGACATCCACAGTGTTAGCGTTTGGCAGCGACGTGGTGGACAAGATCCCGGTGTTCGTATTGAACGTGATGCTTGTGACCAGTCCAAGCTTGAACTTGGGGATGCCGATCCAGTTGTCAAACAGAGGTGCATCTGTCTGGTATGCCTGGCCCTTTCTCCATTTGTAGAGTGTCTTCTGTATTGCAGACGCGACGATCGGATCCTTCGGGGCTACCCCAAACCAGAAAGGCAGCGTCGTTGCCTTGTCTCCCAGTCCTGATGTCACCGTGATGGTCAGATCGCGATAGATGACGGCCTTGGTCGCGGCCCCGGAAATCTCACCGGTCGAGGCGTTGAAGGTGAGGCCTGTGTCTGCCGCGAGGTCGTGGTTGAGGGTGTAGACCGTGCCCCCGAAGTTCCACGGCTTGCCCTTGACGCTGTCCACGACGGTCGGCTTGAACGGCGTTGCGGCCGTTCCGACAGTTCCGAAGACCATTCGGTTGCCAGCAATGTTCGAGATCTTCGGAACAGCCTGAATCGGGTTGACCTTGATGGCGAACACATTCGACGGCTGAGTGTTCGTCTGGCCTCCGTTGAACACGACGCGCGCGTCCACGGTCAGTCCGCTATAGGTTTTCGACTCCGCGGTTACTTCGGCCGCCGATATCGCACCTGTCGACGGATCGAGGTTGATGCCCTCGGGCCATGGGCCTGCGCCCTTTGCGAAGGTTACGGTTCCGATGTTGAAACCGATGCTCGCGCTCTGGGAGAGAGCGACTGCCTGCGTGGCGTTGATGATAGCCGGATAGGTCAGGCGGAGTTCCGGAAACACCTGCAGATGCAGCGGTTTCGATGTCACGCGGAGGGTGTCCGAATCCTTGATGGAGACGTTGATGATCGTGTCAGTGAGCTGATTGATGACACCGCTGATCACACCGGTCGTTGCGTCGATGGTCAGGCCAAGGGCTGCAACGTCTGGAGAGAAGAATGTGACGGTGCCGAGTTCGTTGTCGAACGACGGAGAGCTGGTCGTAATGACGCTGCCGACATATGCGGTGTAGTCCGAGACAGCAAGCTCGATGGCATCGTCGTTCATCTTCACGTTGAGCCACATCGGCGCTGATGTCGCTCTTCCGCCCTTTCCTCCGAAGCCGTCGATAACTTCAACGGTAAACGGTCCAAAGTCGCCGAGCTGCTTCGCAAGGCCCGAGAGCGCGCCTGTGCGTGGATTGATAGTCACGCCTTTCGGAAGCGCGCCGCTCTTCAGCGCCCATGTTACGTCGGGGATGGTGTTGGACGCCGTCGCGTGGGCGCTGGTCGACGGATCCTTGTTGTATACGATCTCGATCGGCCCTGCGGGTGTGGATACCGTCACGTCGGGAAGAACCTGAATGGTCGTGCTGGCGAGTGCCTCTCGCTTCGTGACGTCGGTCGCCTTGATCACGGCGGTAAAGCTTCCGACCGAGGCTGGTGTGCCTCTGATTTCGCCGGAGAGCGGATCGATGCCAAGCCCCGAACCGGAGAGGCCGGTCACGGAATAGGTCACTTTCCCGATGGCGTTCGTGGTTGTCGGCAGATCGCCGGAGACCACCGAGCTTACGTGAACTTTCCTTGACGGCGTGGTTGCAAGCACCAGATCGCTGCCGTTCTGCTGCACGTCGATCGTGAAGACTTTCTGCGTCTTGCGGCCCTTCTCGTCGGTCACGTGAACGGTGATACCGGGGAACTGGCCGTATTCGGTCGGATGCCCGACGAACGATCCTGTGGCTGCATCGAAGTGAAGTCCGTCTGGCAGTGTGCCGCCGCCGTATGACCAGGCCAGTTCGCCAAGTCCGTTCTTCGCGGAAAGGCCGAGTTCGAGGTCACGGTCATACAGGCCAGGCAGGACTGCATCGTCGGTGATCTCGAGCGGCTTGCGGTCACTGACGGACAGCGTGATGTCCCTTGATATGGTGTCGTGATCATCGGTGAGCGTCAGCGAATAAAGCAGCGGACCGGATGCGTCATCGGCCTGTCCGGATATCTTGCCGGTGCCAGTGTCAAAGGTCGCCCAGACAGGCAGTTCCGGGGATATGGACCACTTGGCGGTGCCGATCACGTTCTTCGATGCGGGAGCCAGCTCGTCATCGAAGAACTGCGCGAAGACATAGCTGTCGGCGGCCTCGATCTTGAGTTCGTCTCGCTCATCGACGACGAGCGAGAACGACGCGGTGTCAGTGCCGGCTGCTCCGCCCTTGTAGTCAACCGCCGTGACGGTGTAGGTCGCTTCAGGGATCACGTTATCGGACGAACCCGAAATCGCGCCGCTCTTCTCGTCTAGCTTGAAGCCATCGGGCAAGGCGGGAGACACGCTGTAGGTTACCTCGCCGACCGCGTTCTGTGCGGTGACGCTCCCGGATGCCTGGACATACTGCTTCAGAGCAATGGCTGCAGGTGCTGCTATGTCCAGCGGAAGGCGTTCTGCGACCGTGATCGAGAAGGAAGGTGTCTCGGCCTTCGAACCGTCGCCGTCATCGGTTGCGACGATTGCATATCCGGATGTCGAGCCGACCGTGTCGGGTTGTCCCTTCAGTTCGCCTGTGGCTTCGTCGAGGTGGATCCCTGAAGGCAGCGCCGGCGATGTGTCTGACATCGCGTATGTGACCTTGCCAGCAGGATTGGAGATCACGACTGGAGAGCGGGCGTCCGCATACTGGCGGAATGCGACCGACGAGGGTGCAGAGATCTGCAGTGCAGGCACGACCTCGAGGCTCAATGTCACCATGGCGGTGCGGTCCAGGTCATCCACGAGATCGATGTCGATCCCGCCGAATAGGCCGGGCTCATCGAACTTCCCGGTAAGCGTCCCGGTCTCCGGGTGGAGGACGAGATCGTAGGGGAGTCCCGCTGGATTGACGGAGGTGTACCTGAGTGGCGCCACGGCATTTTCCGGGGCCAGAGCCTTGGTGGTGAATGCCATGCCCGCGCGGACCTTCATCGTCTGCGAAGGCATCCGGATGGAGCCGTCGGGGATGACCCACAGTTCCACGGGCACGGGTGTGGTTCGATCATCCGCCACGGAGGCGTCGTATCCGGGGTCAGTGACGTTGATCGTGATGTTGGGGTAGCGGCCCGCCTCAGTTGCCCATCCGACAAAGTTGCTGGCCCAGTATCCGCTTTCGTAGAAGCTGATACCCGGAGGCAGGGTGCTTCCGTTCGCGATACTGTACTGCAGCGTGCCAAGCGCGCCGGTGATTGACGGCGGAATGATGCCAAGCTTGCCCATGGCGAACGGTCCCTTGCTCCAGGAAACGCTCAGGGGTTCCGGCGGGCCGACCTTGATGTCGAAGGTCGAGTGGACAACGGTGCCGGCCTTGTCGGTGGTTGTGATCGTGAACGGACCGAACGGGCCTTCCGCCAGAGGACTTCCGCTGACCACGCCGTCCGCGTATCGCAGCCATTTTGGGGGGCTTCCCGAGAACGTGTGTTTGACGGGCGCAATTCCGTTGGCGACCGTCGGCTTGATCGAAAGCGCTCCGCCCACGCTTGCTGCGTAGGAGGTGGCCGCCGTAACGGTCATCGGATCGAGAATGGTCAGCCTGACCTTTCCTACGGCGGGTGCACGGCCTGTGTCGTCATCGATCGTGTAGGCATATTCCTTCGTTCCCGTTTCGGAGACGACACCGGATACGGCGTGAGTCTGCGGGTCGAGGACAATGCCGGGCGTGGCCGTTGCGAAGGCATAGGAAGGAATGCCGTAGCCGTTGGAAAGCTCAGGCAGCATGAGGCCCGAAAACGCCACGTCCCTCGTCCATGTCAGCTCCACATCAAGGGAGCCTGTCAGCGGTGCGAGGCTCGAAGGCTCAACGACTGTCAGCGACAGGGGGATGTCCTTGCCGATGTCATCCGCATCCGAGACGCGCACAACGAGATTGTCGTAGACGGTGCCGACCGGATCCTTGGTCGAGCCCACAAGGTATCCATCCTCCGTGATTGCAAGTGTGGATTGCGGATCGTTGCCGAGTTTTCCCTGAACGAGTTCGAACCGGGACTGCTTGTAGGCATTCACGGCGCGCAGGGAATGGCGCTGGTTCTGGATGAAGCGCTCGACCTCTGTGTTCATGATGTCGGCGGACAGTTGGTCGCGCTCGTTGACGACGATGGTCAGCGGCCCCGATGACTTGATTTCTCCGGTGCCGTCCGTGACCGCGATTTCGAACGGGGGGTAGCTGCGGACGGAGTTGGGGTCCGTCGGGGTTCCGGCCAGAACTCCGGTTGTGGCGTTGAGCTTGAGCCAATCCGGCAGGCTGCCGCTTTCGACAGAATACTTGGCGGTGCCGACAATGCTCTCGTCTGCGAGGGTCGGGGCGGCCGAGAAAGCCTTCAAACGCTGGCCGGGTGTGAGGGCATAGGATAGGGACAGATCGTTGTAGACGTTGATCTGCTGTATGAGGGGCTTGGAAATCTGCCCGTCGCCATTGGTTATGGCCAGCGTCGCCGAGTATTCGCCCGCCGACGCAAACCCGTCGGATTGGAGGACGCCCGTGGATGAATCAAGCGTAAGGCCGGCCGCGATGGTGGTGCCGGAGGCCGGTGCGAAGTACAGCGGCGCGACGTTGCCCTTGGTCAGGGTGGCTCCCTCCGTTGCGAACGGCACGCCGACCCGGACAGCGACGGGGACAAGGCTCGCGGAGATGGCCTCTGGATAAACAGTGAACTTGAACGCGCGGCTTTCGGTCGGGGTCATCGCCGGGCCTGAGACAGAAACCACAAGCCCTGTCTTGCTGTCGACCTTCGAGGGTGTGCCTGAAATAAGGCCGGTGGTCTTGTCCATCGATATGCCGTCCGGCCAGGAGCCGGATTTCAGCACAAACTCGGCCCCCGCCTGCAGGCTCGGAACTCGTATCGACTGGACGAAAGAGTCCTTGACGGTGCCCGTTAGGTCGGGGAACGACGAAAGGTCAGCCGCCACGGGCAGAGTGGAGAGCTTGAAGCTGTTGGATTTGTACTGCGTGCCATCGGCAGTGTCGGTCACCTCGAAATGGAACGACGCTGAGGTGTCGAACGTGGGGTAAGTCCCCGTGACGCGGCCGCTGGCTACATCGACGACCAGTCCAGGGGGCCGCACGCCTTCGGCGACCAGGTTGAACTTGAGAGGGCCGATGGGGTGCTGCACGACAGGACGGAGATTGAACGTCTGTCCGGCATCCTTGGCAATCGACTGGTCGGCGATCTCATCCACGACTGGGCCGTCCTGCACCAGGAGCTCGCCATATACAAACGCCACCTCGCGACCGACAAAGTCGAAGCCCCGCCACGCTATGCCGTAGGTTCCGGCCTTCTCGGGTGTTCCTTGCATCGCATTGCCCAGCATCGAAATGCCGGGTGGAAGCGCGTCGACGGGTTCCCAGCGATAGATGTTGAGGCCGGATGGAAGTGGTATGTCGGCATAGAAATACTGGCCCGTGTGGGCGTACAGGTTCAGTTCGCGTCCCGCGCCTGCCGGACGGAACGTGGTGAAGCTGAGACGGGCGCGGGCAATCTTGTGTCCCTGTGCGTCGTAGCCGTGATAGAGCAGCGTCTGCTTGTCGACCGTCGACGGGCTGCCGTTCATGAGGCCGCTGCCGACATCGAGTGAGACACCTTCGGGCCAGACGCCGTCGTCCTTCTTCCACTCCACAACGTCATTGGTGGTGACGGGGATCCGCTTCGAGAACTCGCGGCCGATCGGCGCGACGTAGAAGGCATGAATGTCGTTGCCCAGGCCGTATTCCGGTTCTGGCTCCTGGATCTGCGGCGCCTCCGTTAGACCGGAGTTGTAGCGGAAGAAGTATTCAGCCGCAGAGGCGGGCGTTGTCGCGACCGCGATTGCCACAGCGCATGAAAGGATTCGTTTCAGCAATTGTCGGCCCCCAGATTTCCATGAGCAGATGATAGCCTGCGAAAGATGGAATATACAAATGCCGACCGCTCGAAAACGCCTGTTTTGCAGTCGAATCCGATAATGTGTGATCAATCCGTGTGCAGTGTCGAATTCTGCACCATGGAAAGATTCGGTTACATCGAGTCCTGTTGACCGTCAGCGTTGAATATGGGATAGGGAGCACTCTTGAAGGGAGTCCCGTGATGGCAGAAACACAGTTCCAGGTAGAAGTCCGACTCGTGCATCTTCATGCCATCGGACGCGATCTCGATGTCCTTCCTGAATCCTGGAGCGACGCCCTCCATGAGCTGCTGCCCGAAGGCGACAACCGTTCGGTTCACGACGATGCCGTCGGAGCGCGGCTCGTCGCCCGCCGTCTGATCGACTCCGTCGGCATTCCGCGGGAGGACATCCGCATCACGCAGGTGACGAGGTCGAACATCTCCATCGACGGCGATGCCGAGCCGGAGGCTGGAAGTCTTCGACTGTTCCGATGGAGTTCGGAGGCACTTAGGAACTACAGGCCCGGCCACATCTTCTCGCTTGGCCGGTCGGCCGATGAGGCACGTCCGGCGGCAGTGGCAGCCTACAGGGAATTTCTGGCGTCCGATTCCTGGTGGGGAGAGGCGCCCGACGCTGACGGGAACTTCGCCTGGGAGGACGCACGCGAGGACTACGAAACCGCGCTCGCCAGGTTCGAAGAGGATCTGAAGGCGGAACCAGCCGCCGTGGGCGATGCATTCCTCGTTCAGGGGTCCGAGTAGGCCCCCGGCTCTGCCCTCCGGCCGCTGGACGGCATCAATGCCGCGTTGAACCCGGCGGAACCACCAGCGTCTCGCTGATGGCGGCAATGGCCATCTCACTGTATTCGATGACGCGCTGGTAGGTGGTGTCTTCGAAGTGAGGTGAACCCGTGTTTGCGACGAGGAACATGGCCTGTGCGGCTGCGCCGAACGCGTGGTCGTATTCCTTGCAGTCCATCTTGCTCTGATATTGGGCGAAGTTGCGAAGGCGGCCGACCTCCTCGATGAGATCCTCCCGGTCGTTGAGATCGCCTTCCTTCGCGAGATCGCGAAGTTTCGCAAGTAGATCGATCGTCGATACCGCGTCCATTTCTGCCTCCTGAATCCTTGAGTTGAGCGAAGATCGCATGCGCCCGCGCGACCCGCAAGCACCTGCGTGGCGCCCATGCAACAGGCGCCCGCTGCATAGCGGAGATGCAGTCGGACGACGAAATAGGCGATGACGTTTGCATGGGATCATCCGACCATCTTCATGTCGGACAAAGGAGATGTTCCATGCTGAAGAAAGAGAGATCGCATCACTTCCTCGGACATCACTGGCCTGACGGCACCGATGGAGTCGAGGTCCGCATCTGGGACGACGCGCGCGGCTACTACGCCAGCACCATCTACAATCCGAACGGCTCCATTCCTGCAGACATCGGGCCCTTCCCGTCTTCCTTCGACGCCATCGTTGCCGGCTGCGAGCGACATGGTCTCGAGTTCGGCGGTTCGCGCCCGGATATTCCGTTCGTTCGCCGCCTCTACGTCGAGGACGCTCCTGCCCTCGGCATGTGCGCCTGATTGACAGCGGCCCCCGGACAAGGGAAGCTTCTCCTGTCTGCGCTGCGGTGAAAGCGGCATGCGCCTCAAGTCCACCGCGAGGTGGCGGGTTTTCCGGATAATGAAGGATGATCGACACCCCGTCTTCCGAGGCGGGGTTTTTAATTCAGGGTCGACGCATTTTCCAGATCGTCGAGCGGATGACGATAGATGCTTTCCCTTTTGAACGGGGTCGCTTCGAGGGAGTTGCGGAACTCGATCAGGCTCCTCAGACTTTCCTCCTGTTCCCTGATGGTCTCGTCCAGCCCGGCGGCCTTGTAGGAGAGGACGACCTTCCATGCGTCCGACAGCATGTCGGGGTTGCGCCTCAGGATGTTTCCGACTTCCTCCTCCCAGATCCGGCAGAGGTGCTGCTCGGTGTCGGTGTCATCGAAGAAGGGATCCCGCCAGGGCGCACGGTTCAGTCCATCCATCTTGTAGAGCGAGCACGAGAACGGGCCGAGTTGCGGCTCGCCATCCTCGCCTGGGGCAAGTTCCGAACGGACGCAGTAGGCCAGGATCTTCGCGGGATGCCGAAGGTTGTTGGGATGGGAGGTGTTGCCCCTGTCTCCAGCCGAGATCATCGGCGTCATCGTGGTGCTGTCGCCGAGAACCACCTCGAAATTCAGCTCCGCGGCGTATTCTTTCGCCATGACGGCAACCGGAGTCGTCTCATACGCCTCCATGCCGATGAGTTCGTATTGCTCGCGCGCGGACACGTCGGCGCCGTCGATCTTGAAGGTGTTCATGTGTGCGGGGTCTCCGGAAAGTCGGGAGACTACGACGATCATGCTTTACGCGGCGTTAATCCGGGCTGGGCTAGAGGCCGTGCTCCGCATTCACGCGCAGCGGCTCCTCGACCGACAGCGCGAGGAGATCGGCCAGGTCCGGCGTGATGTCCATCATGCTTGGCTCATAGATGCGTGCGGCGTATTCGGTGCCGTTGCGGATCCACTTGAGGCGGATATGCATCCCGTCGCGCTCCGCCAGTGCTTCGGTCTTCAGTCCGCGGGCGATCTTCGTGCCAAGCCGCCTCGGCCCGGCGACGCTCGACCTCAGGTGCTCGCCGCAAAGCCTGTCGATTTCGGCAAGGATTGACGACTGCAGAAGCGCAGTACCCTGCCATGCATCCTTGCCGCGCGCCTTCGCGATCTCCGGTCGCCCAACCGCGATGTCCCTGATCGCCTGCACGAGATCGCGAGCGCGCCGGACATCCGCCTTCGCGCGGTCGGCATCGTCGGAGAAGTCCTTGCATGGCGGGGACTCGGTGATGATGGCGGATGCACAGGTCTTCTCGAGTGCCACCGCCAGATTGGCTTCGATGCCCTCGGCGAGGCCAAGGAGCCTGCCGATGTCCCCGCGCGCCGCCGTGACGATGTCCTGAAGGTCGGGGGTGTTGGTGGGTTTGTCCATTGAATCCATCCGATAAGCTGGCGAGAAGGCTTCGCGTTTCGACGATTGGTATAAGTCAAAGGATTCGATGTCAACACGCGATCGGCGCGATGTCATCGCTGGCGGACGATCCGTCTGTCATCGATCTTCGGGATCTTCCCCGATCCCACCAGCATTTCGTATGCGGCGATCATCTGTTCGTGGTGGACTTCCGCCAGCCGTCCCTTGATCGGGGCCAGCGCCTCCATGGCGGCCTTTGAGGTACTCATACCTGGTGGAAACGGAGCCACGTCGCCGACGGGGATCCTGAACCGGGTTACGCTGTAGGCGAAGCGCGCCAGGCAGTCCGTGCCGGACGCCTCCTCGATCACGAGAGGCTGGCCCAGCGGGAACAGCGCCGGATGCTGGGCCGATCCGCGCTCGCGCGCATATCGGACGATGTCGCCGGGGTCGAGCTTCATGAGGCCTCCTTGTTCGCCGCCACCTCTGCATGCGTCGCCTTGTCCTGTCAATTGGGGCATTGGCGCGCCTTGGCCGGCGGCGAATACTTGAGGGTAAGTTGGGAGAAAGTCATGAACACCTCAGATCCATTGTCGTCAGTTCTCGTCGCAACGCTCGTCGTTTTCGGTGCTGGCATCTACTACTACGACGCTCAGTTCAGCGACGCTGGAATGCTCGGGCGTGCCCGCTCGGCGCTATACGAGTTTGGATCGCAGTCTCACTGCGACGCACGCGGAAACGACGCTCAATCCGGCGAGAGCGATTGCTGGACTGGCGGGGGCTATCGTCTTGTCAAGGACAAGGATGGCCTCTTCCGCATCTTCACCGCTGCCGATGGGAAGGCCGATGCTATCGGTGGCGTTCGCGAGGGAGCGGCGGGAGCGCCGGAACTGTTTGTCGACCGACCCCGTCTGGAGAAGGCGGTTGAAGCGCTCGAGGCCGCAAGGCCATGGGACGCGAACGTCCGCTATGTCACTTCCTCCTGAATTCTTTCGGCCAAGCTGACGGGAATGGACAGCGAAGGATTCGTCTGGTAGAAGAACTGCATGATTATGTACTCGCTCGAGAACCTGCCGATCACGCGCGTGCGCCATAGGGGCGCACCGATGTTTCGGAGGTTCGAATGCACTTCAAACGCAAACGCCGCAAGAACGCCCGTGCCGGTTGCCTGATGTGCAAGCCGCACAAGGCGAATGGAAACTGCCCACGCCATGTCGACATGCGGATGGGCAACCGCAGACGGTTCGAGGCTGGATCCGACCAGCTCCGCTGCGAGGGCATCAAGGAACGGTACTGAGCAAGAAGGGGGAGACTTCGACAAGTCTCCCCCTTCTTGCGTGCCGCTTTCGACGAAAGCGTGTCAGGCCGCGAAGGACTGGAAGACAGGTTCAGGCTCGATCGCAAGCCCGTTCAGCATCGTCTCGGCGTCTTCCATGGAGAGATCGCCCTTGATCGGATGGCAGAGGCCGTCCTCATCGATCCTCGCCACAACGTAGCAATCACCAGTGCTGTCTTCCAGCACGGCATGATCGCCGATCTGCAGGACGGTTGCCGCCGCCACGTCATTTGCATCGTAGTCGTTCAGGCTGGCGCCGTTCCGGATGTCGTAGGTGCGCTGGGCCTGCAGCACGTCCCACCAGGTGTAGGAATGCTTCGGCGTCCTGATCGTGGTATGCTCGAAGTCGACTTGAGTGCCCTCGACGAGAGATGCCTTCAGACGAGCTACGAACGCCTCGCCGACTCTGACTGCTTCATCGAGATTCTCCGCGGAAAACTCGGAAAGCTCCATGTTCGCGTCCGGGAATCCTGCGAGAGGAAGACGGATCTCGATCTGGTAAGTGCCATCGCGCTCGTTGCGCCGGAAAGAGAGGGCCGAGATGGTGCCGAAATCCGCCTGGAACGGTGCCAGCATGTGCTTCGCCATTGCCTTTGTCGTCACCACTCCAGCACCCTGCGCGCTAAGTGCCTCAAGGTCCGCGTCATAGTTCCTCACGACCTTCACGTGGATGGACGTGGAGAAGGGCGATTTCAGGTCAGGAACAAACTCCCTCAGGAAGTCCTGGAGTGCCTCTCCTTTGACGCAGTAAGTCAGATTCCTGCCGAGCTCTGTGAGGGTTGCGCGAGGAAAAGCCGTTCCTGGTTCGAAAGTGATGGCGAACTTACCCGCATAGCCATCATACTGTCCGCCTCCGATTTCCTCCTCGAATTCGACTACGCGTTCGTAGGTATCTCCTCCTTGGGTCCATCCACGTTCCCGCGTGACACTAAAGTCGTGATGCGGCCCGCAGATGTTCAGCTTCTTGTAGAGTTCTTCGGCGGCCGCAAGGCGGCGTGAGTTCAAATCCATGTGTCAGTCTCCCATCTGTGACGGATCGAGACTGGGGTGTGGCCGAGCATTGGACAAGCTCCGGAGAAGCGTCAGGGATCGAAGCCTTCGGAAAGGCCTGTGTCAGGATCGCTGCCGGGAGTATTGCCTTCCAGTGTGTTCAAGCCGATCGTCTTCAGCACATTCCTGCGCTCCATGAGCTGCGGGATGATGACGTGCCGCATCCAGTTTCGCTCGTGGACGGTGTCGGTGTTGCTCTCGTCCTCGATCCACTCGACCCGGCGGTTGCGGGCCTGGCGCTCGATCTCGTCCTTCGTGACGGATAGGAACGGTCGGTATCTGTCGCCGCTGCGCTTCTCCATGCGCAGGCTGTCGTGAGGATATCCCCGCATGAGCCGCATCAGGACCGTCTCCACCTGGTCGTTGGCGTGGTGGGCTGTCACGAGAAGTTCGTCGTCAAGCTTCACGGAGGCGAAGAAGGCATACCGCTGGTCGCGGGCCTCGGCCTCGAGCGACTTTGCCGCCCGCATCGCTTCGGGATCGCCTTGGGCCGTGAGAAACGCGACGTCGTTGCGCCCGCACCAATCGCGCACGAGCTGCTCCTCGTTCCCGGCCGTCGGTCTCAGGCGGTGGTTGAAGTGGGCAACCCGGAACGGCTGGCGGCAGTTCTTGTTGAAGAAGTCGAGCATGAACATCGAATCCACGCCGCCGCTCACGCAGAGAAGGTATCGCTCGGATGTCGTGTTGATCTCGTCGATGATGTCGCGCCAGCGAACCTGCATTGTCCTGCTCCTTGGATCGGGCAATAGAAGCATTTTCGGACGCATTATTCCAGACCACCGGATCCTGATTGTTGACAGAGATCGAAGTCATGATGCCAATGGCCAAGATGAATTCCTTTGAATCCTTATCGACCGTCAAGCAACGGAATATAAGCGTGACCAAACAGACTGCGAAGACGCGGAATATCGTTCGGCCGTGCATCGATCCGTGATCCCATTGGTATCGAAGTAGCACAGATCTGAGGAGCATCGATGAATACCGTCACACTGTGGAGGCCAGTCGGGCCGAAGGAACTCGACCTTATCAGGCTCGCGGGCATGAAGGTGTTTCCTCCCCGGCTCCCTGACCAGCCGATCTTCTATCCGGTCACGACGGTCGAATACGCCCGCACGCTCGCGACGGCCTGGAACAGGAAGCGCGACGGCGGCGGCTGGGTCACGAGGTTCGAGGTGCGCAAGGACTACCTCGACGGGTTCGAGCCGCAGGTCGCGGGCGGCCGCGGCTGCATGGAGTACTGGATCCCTGCGGAGGAGATCGGTGCGTTCAACGCCGCGATCGTCGGCTTCATCGAGGTGGTCGAGGAATATCCGGCGGAACTTCCAACAGTTCTCTAGTGGATCAATCTCCAGCAGGATGCCGGCGGGCGGATGGGCGGGTACAGCTTCAAGCCCTCGCCGTCCTGATCTTTCGGTTCTTCTCGCTTCACCTCGTGGAGCTTAACCTCGCGGCCGAAGGTCCAGGCTCTCTCGATGATCTCCCTGGCCAACTGCTCCGTGGTCATGCCGTTCGAGGCCTCGGGAAACCTGAGCCACTCGGTTCGGGGCTGCGGAAGTTCGAAGTGCAGGTTTAGGACGAGGAAGTTTGTGAAATCCTTGGGGTCGCCCATCATGCAGATGTCCTGGTAGCGGATCACCCTAAGTTCCGGGTTCCCCCATCCATGGAAGGGCTTCTGCCAGATATAGAGGTTCCTGGCGCCAAATGCCCACGTTGCCCCGGAATCGGCACCGAACCATTCCATGGAGACAGGGGTCCAGCCGCGCGTCCAGAGGCTGACGGCGAGGCAGAATTCGCATGGAGCAAATCTCACTTCGACGGCGATGAGGATGGCGAGAACGAGCGAGAGAAAGCCCAGGGCTGCGATCGATGCGATGGTTGCTGCGCCCATTCCGACCGTGGCGAACCCCAGATGAGAATAGGCGAGCCACATTGCCCACCAGTCGATCAAGAGGATGCCGACGGCTGCTATCCAGCCAAGAAAGCGATAGGAGGCCTGTCTAGCCTCCTTGGGGCCGAATTTGCTATCCCATGATCCGGCTACGTACTTCGCCTGCTGGGTTGCATAGATGTCGATGACATCCCCATGAGCTCTTGCGGCCTCATCGACGGCCTTCAGTCCCGCGGTCCGGTAGGAACGAAAGAACTCCGCCGCCTTCTTGCCGAGAGCTGAGATGATGGGGTCGCTTGTGGGCGTCATGAGGTGGCCTCGCTGTAAGTGCATGGAAAATGATCCCTTTCATCCACGATGCTGGCAAGCTTCGACCGCGATGAAATCATTCCAGCAAGGATTCGGTTGTGACATTTCAGGGATGTGGCGAACATCGGGCTGGAGGTACAAGTCATGGAAACAATCCGGCTCTATCACGGCACGACGAAGCGCTTTTCTGAGTTCGCCACGAAGGGCGTGACACCGAGGTTCGACACTGGCGCTCACATTCTCGGGCACTACCTGACGGAGTCGGAAAGTCACGTCATGGCCTATGCGCGGGGACGCTGGGGCAAGGTCTACATTGTCGACGCCTCCTTCGAGGTCATGAAGACGGTGCCGCCGAGACCGTCAGGCATGAGCGAGATCGATGGCATGCAGCTCGATTTCACTGAAGATGACTTCGCCGCGTATAGGAACGAGCTCATCGCCGAGGGATACGACAGCGTCTGCTTCGAGACTGTCGACGGATACAGCGAGTATGTCTTCCTCCATTCCGACCAGCTTCACATCATCGAATGCGTTCCGGCAGACGAATTCAGCGGAGCCAATCAGCCCGCGCTGGCGCTGTAGCGCATCCTGAAGGATTCGACGCAATAATTGTTGACATTGATCCGGCAGATGGTAGTGTGTCTGCAATAGAACGGATGGAGACGGACATGGCCGACGCAGCAACGATCGAAGCCCGCAAGAAGAAGATGGCGGACAACGGCGCGGTCATGGACAAGCGCTGGGACAAGCTGGAGCAGGATCGCGCCGACGCGCTCGCGAACAAGCTCGACAGCGCCACGCCGATCTCAAATCACCCTGTACCGCAGGACTGAATAGCACGGTGCCGGAACGTTCTCCGGCACCTGTTTCTTCCATTTTCCGCACAGTGCGCTTCTTCCTTGCTGTCGCGCCCGACAGACTCATGTCGAAGGAGCGGCCATGTCCAACATCAAATTCTTCGCGACGACTGATCTCTACTGGCAGACGCTCGGCGAGTATGCCGGCCACGCCAACTTCGCGGTGATGCGGAGGAAGATCAAGGAATGCGTTCACAGGAAGCTCCAGAACCCGAACTTCAGGAACGCCCGGGACAAGCCGTTCGACGTGGATCCGAGGCTGGCCGGCATCTGGCACTGCAAGCTTTCTGAAGATCTCGACGCGGTGCTGTTCTACAAGATACACGGCGACACGCTCTACCTCACCATGGTCGGCAGCCATCACGATTATCCCGCCGACGGCAAGAACAGCGCAAAGGCCACGCCGCTCGCGGAGAAGAACCGCAATGCTGTTGCTGCCGGTCACGTCGACTATCCGGCGCGGAAGACGTTGAAATGGTCGCGTCCGAAGGATCTCGTTGGGAACCCGCTGCTCGATGAGATCGACACCACCGAGCTGAGCGCGATCAGGGACGCGCTGCGCGAGGAGAACGACGAGGCGGTGATCTTCAAGCGGCTGTTCGACATGGACATCATGGATGCCAGCGAGGAGGAGTTCGACGGGTGGATGCGGGAGCTGCTCGTGGCGCACATCGAGGTGGAGCGGGCGATCCGCAGGATCGAAATGGGTTCGATCAGCCGTCGCGACCGCAGGGAGATAAGCTCGCTGGCGCCGGAGCTTGAAACCGATCCCGAGGATATACTCCGCCGGGATGGCCAGGGCTTCACGATCCCGCTCTTCGTGGAGGCTGTCAGAAGCGGCATAGACGCCCAGCAGCGGTTGTCGCGCGGGCAGCAGCGAGCGTCCGAGATCGTGGACGACTTCGAGGAAGATCCCGCCGAAAATGCCCAGCGCCTGCTGACGCTCGCCCGCAGGCTGGTCGTGGACCTGTCTAGGAAGTCCGATTTCGCCCACAGCGCCGCCTATGAGATCGAGAGGCTTCTGGTCACGGGCGAAGTCGTCCTCAGTGATCCGGATTCCGCGGAAATGCAGGATTTCGCCTCATCACGGTCAGCCTCCTGCCGCTAGTCGCCGATGATCGATCCAACCTCCTTCATCAGCCTGGCAGCGGACATCGCCGCGGCCGGCACCGGCGAGCTCCAGTTCGATGGGCTGTGAATCAGGCCAAAGCCTTCAGTGCTCTTCTGATCGGTAACTGCGGCGGCGATCCTGCAGGCAAGCTCGACCGCGCCCTCGAAGGCGAACTCGGTCGTAACCGCAGGGGACTGGACATCTATGCCCTGGACGTGCTGCCTGAGCGCGTCCTCGATCCCGTCGGACTTGCGCAGCAGGAAGTCAGACCACGTCCCGTTGCTCAGGATCCTGCCTCCGTAGAAAGCGCCTCTGGTCTCGGATCCGCGGATTGGACTGACGCGGGGGTGGTTGAATATCAGAATGGCCCGCTCGCAGCCGTCCGCGATCCTGTTCATGATCGCCTCGACATGCTCGTCTCCGAGATCGCCGGGATCGAAGGCGACGATCGACATGAATATCTTGAAAAGGCGGCCGTCCGAGGTTTCGGAAACAGCGACCATCTCGCCATCTTCCGTGGCATCATGCCTGCGGCGGCGCATCGACCAGCCGTGGTCCTCGAAAACGTCGAGCCACGTCTTCACCTTCAACGGCCACAGGGTTCGCAGCGCCTGATCCGGATCGCCTCCCTTGGGCATCCCCATCTGCTCGAGGACGTTGGTGACCATCTCGTTGATCTCGGGCGTGAACGCCTTGGTGATGCTTCCGTCCATGATCCGGTCGAAGCGGCGCAGCGAGGGCTTCACCGTTCTCGATGAGGGGCGAAGAAGCTTGATCGCAGTCAAGGCCGCGGATTGAGACGCGCCAGTGCGTCCGGAGAAGATTTCGGTCTGGAGCCTTTCGCGCTCGTTGAATTCGGCGGCGGTGCAGTCCTCGTCGAACTTGCCCTTCGCCTTCGCCTCCGAGGTGGCGTCGGCCGCCATCGCGTCCCATCCCGGATAGCCCATCAGGGCCGCAGTGCAGGATCCGGCCTCGTCCTCGCCTACCGAAAACTCGTGGACCATCGCGTCGCGGACCAGCCGTATCCGGTCGAGACCATCCGGCACGACGACATAGGGGAGCATGTCCTCAACTGCTTCCGCCTCCTCGAGCGCCTCGATCGCTTCCGCCATCTGCCCGACGAGGGCGACCGCCTCGGGGTAGCCGAGCGAGGCCGAGCGCTGAAGCAGTTCCAGAGGATGATAGTCGCGGACCTTGACCGTGTTCGACAGCATGTGCTGCGCGAGCTGGTACATTGCCAGTGCGCTTTCGCCTTCAACCGCCTCCACGTAGCATTCGACGGCCTTGTCAGTGTCCACCGGGAGGCCGAAGGCTCCCTTTTCGTGAAACAGTCCCAGCTCGGCGGAGGCTTCGGGATATCCCAGCCGCCTCGCCATCTTCATGAGCTTGATGCCGCGTTCAGCATCGCCTTTCTCGAGGAGGTGGCGGGAGAGGCCGAACGTCGCCATCCGACGGACCTTGTCGTCATCTCCGGCGATCGCCATCTCGAAGAAGGTCGCGACCGCACCCGGCCTCGATTCGGCACGGTTGAAGATCTTGTGGGACATGGCCGCCGTCAGCGCTGCATCGGCGAAATGCTCGGCCGCACGTTCGATGGCGGAGAACACGCGTCCCGTGTCGTCGCCTTCGTCCCGTTCTATGAGGGACATCGCAAAGACAAAGGCTTCTCGCCGCCGCCCTGCCCGCTCCATAGCCTCAAGGGCTTCGCATTCACTCCTGCTTGCCATCGCATGCTCCCGGAAAAGTCCGGGGTGTGATAGCAAACGATGGATGAGTCTTCCACCTTGAATGCGTGCCGTGCCCCAGTCTGTCCGCCTGCCGGGCGGAGATTCTCTTCTGGAAGCCGGGGTAGTTGATCGGCGCGTCCGAGAAATCGGCTGGGGTGAGCTGCCGCCCGATGCGGGTTTCGAGACAGCCGATGCAGAGCATGCTTTCGGCTTCATCCGTCCCGGCCTCTGCCCAGACCTCGTCATGGACATGATAGTATTCGTTCAGGAGATCCGTGTGCTGTCCGCAGTCGACGCAGACGCCGTCGTCGTCCTCCGCCTGTCGCGCGATCCGCTGTGCGAGGACATGGTCGGCATTGGCTCCGCCTCCCCGCTTCCGGTCAAAGTGGCGAGTGATTTCGAGTTCGTAGCTGTTGTCCTCGGCGAGCGTGAGGGAGACCCAGCCGATCGCCTCCGTTCCCTCACCTTCGCGCGACTCCCGGAAAATGACCCAGTCGAGGGTCACAAGACCACCTTCCGAGATGGCGACCCCGGCATCCACGGTCGGTTCCTGCGCGTAGTAGGTTTCGAGGAACCGTGCGGCATGCTTCTTCGATCTCGGCTTGACCTTCGCGGTCGCCACATCCTTCCGGCGGGAGGCACGCATGGATCCGGACGCTGCCAGATGCAGGCGGGAAAGAGCGTCGTCCAGGCCCTTGAGGATGGATGGCTTCTCAGCGTTCATTTCGTTCACCTGCATGGTTTTCCGAGGAGGCGGGGCCGGTGTGGCCGGCATTCACCCTGCCGATTAGTAGCTTGAGCTCCCGGTAGGAGTCGAGGCGCATCGACTGGGAGCGCTTCCTGATGCCGGGACGTGAATCATTGCCGCCCCACTTGAGGCTCCAGACGATGACGCCGTCAGGGCGGGGGCGCGCGTCCGCGATGTGCCGCATCGTGCGGCCGGGGCCGAGGTCGATCTGCACGACCGCCCTCGCCCATGCCGGGTCTCCGGCGAGCTGGACGGAGGCATTCAGTCCTGCGGCCTTCATCGCCCGAATGACGTTGGGGACGGATCTCGGATCGTCCGTCGCCTCGGGCGGAAGGGGCAGCTTGCTACGACGGACAACGGGATCGGGGTCGAAGTCCTGATCGCGAGGCCGCGCCAGAAGCGACGGGGACGCGACGTCGGACATCCAGAGGTCGGCGAGTTCCGGCGGGCTGTTGGACTTCAGGGCATGCCTGCCGGCCGAAAGCATCCATTGCCGCTTGGCCCGCGCCAGCGAGATGCGGTCGGCAACGTCGTTGAACTGCCGCTCGAGCTGGTCGCGGCGCTGCCCCTCCTCAGCCGCCACGGCTTTCGCCAGAACGGACAGGCGATATTCGTAGTCTTCGCGGGTGACGGGTTCCCGTCCCGGATGCCGCTCGCCGCGGAGCCGGTCGTGACGGTCTTCGAGCACCTCGTCCCGGCTCTTCACGATCTCGATCGATTGCACGTCGTCGTCGATGAAGGGGCCGAGAACCTTGTTGAGGAGCATCGACACCGGATTCTTGATCGAGACGAAGTGCATGCGAGCCTGCGTCAGATAGGATCCGGTGAACGTCTCGCCGTCATTAGTGACGATCAAAACGACATCCTGTTCCCGGCAGTCTTCGAAGCTGGTCGGCTTCATGCTCATCAGCACTCCATTCCTTGCTTCGGGCATATCTATCCAACCCTGAGAGTTATGTCAACAATTGTGACGAATCCTTCGACGCAAGCGTTGACCATCTCATTCCTGTGAGATACGCCTGTCTGAAGAACAGAGGAAAGAGCCGATGACATATGATGAGTTCGAGTTCGGGCAGTTCGTGGCGAAGGTCAGGAGCCGGGCTGAGGACGTCATCGGTTCGGAAATGACCGTCGCGGAAATGGACGAGTCCCTGCGCAGCCTTGCGATCTCCATCATCGAGGATCGGGGCGGCGCAGCCTTCCTTATGAATGTGTACCCGTCCATGACCGGAACCGTGGTCAATCTGAGCAACTTCCGCTACTCGGCTCCCACGGCGGCCGACCTCCTTTCGGAGATCGCCGTCCAGTCGCTGCTCGAGGTGATGGAGCCCGTGCGAAAGGCCACCATCACCGCCTTCTTCGAAGATGGTGTGTCTGCGGCCACGGAGCGCCTGCTTGGCTTCCTGATCGACGCCCATCCGCACGTCCGCGGCGTGATTTCAGCGGAAAATGCCGGGATCCTCGCCCGTCGTCTCGCCGAGATCGGCAGCGGCGAGATCTCCCAGGACGACCTGGCGAGCGTGATCATGAACTGCGAAAGAGCGCTGCGGCTCCTTTCGATCTCGCCCGGAGGCAGGCTCAGCGAGGCGCTTGGCGGACGTGCCGCCATTCTTGCCCAGCATGATGTCGCGGAGAAGCTCCTCGTCGCACGGTCGGGAAACATAGACGGCTTCTACAGCTCCTTCATGGACGAGATCGCCGGTCGAGACGAGGTTCAGGTTCCCTCGCGCTAGTTGCCATCTTTGAACTGGTCGCTTGCGGCCTCGGCGTTCAGGTTCTGGTGTAACCCGGATGCACGAGGAGATTGGCATGATCCAGGACGAAATCGATGAAGAGATCTATGAGAACGTGGAATTCGGCGTGATCCTCGTGAGCGAGGTTTTCGGCGTCGAGCTGTTCGAATACAAGAACGAAGCCGAACGCAACGTCGGTGCCGCCCGTCTCTGTGGCGAGATCGGCAACATGGACGACCTCATCGAGCGCGACGTCGTACTGGTTGCGAACGGCGACATTTCGCTCGCTGCCTCCTGGGACGGCGAGGCGTGGACGCTGATGGACATTCCGACCGACAAGGTGGCGAGCGCCACCCTCTGAAGCCCGGCGGGCTGATCAGGTCGCCTTGGTCAGCCCTCGTATTTAACTGATCCGTCGTCGCGCTCGCGCGTCAGGACGAACCTGTAGGCAACGTCGAAGTCGACGCGGAGGCCGAAGATTTCGTGATACATCGCCTGCACGATCCGTGCGGCGTTCTCCGCCGAAAAGATGTCGATCTTGTCGATGCTTTCGACTGCGGCGAAATTAAGAGCCTGCTCTGTGCTAAGCCTCATCGGCCGCCTCCTGAAGCTCCTGCAGGCGTTCGTGCTCCTCCTCCATCCGCAGGATCGACGCAAGGCACTCTTCGAGGCACTGGGCGGCGAGATCCGGCGTCACGGGGATGTTCGAGCTGCATCCCCTGATCAGCCGCTTGTACCAGGAGATCCTGAGATCCTTCCAAGCGAAGTTGTAGGGCTGCTCGTCGTCGCCCCAGCTATAGGCCACGGCATGAAAGACATCGTTCTTGAACTCGTTCCCGGTATTGGAGAACGGAGTGTCGTATGTTTCCTGGTGGATGTTCCACATCACCCTGGAGAGCTCGTCGGAGACCATGGTGAGCGCCGCCAGCATGATGTCGGGCACTGCATGCTCCTGATGCGGCTGGCCGAACACCGCCTGTCCCAGTTCTGGCACGAATTCTGTCATTGAGGTTTCCTTGTCCTTTGAATGTCGAGTATGCGAACCAAGGATGCGTTGTCAACATTTATTGCGAATCCTTTCGCCATACTTCTTGACCCACGCACCGCTGGGGCCTAAGAAAGGCGACAGTTGACTGAGGCGCCGCCGGGATGCGGCCAGCAAGGAGAACAAGCGTTGCCAAACCACGTCACAAACCGCTGCAGGCTCGAAGGCTCTCCCGACGACATCGCCGCCTTCATGGAACTCATGATCGGCGACGAGACGGTACGCGGCGAAAAGGTCCAGACGTTTGACTTCGAGCGCATCATGCCGATGCCTGACTGCCTCAAGGAGACCGAAGACAGCTCCCTCTCCAAGATGTTCGTCAATATCATTCGCCGCGACGACCAGATGGAGCGCTCGTGGAACTGGATGAACCAGTTCCGGAATGATTGCCTCGGCTCGTTCGCCGAGGGGCAGGTGCTGGATGACGAGAAGCTCGAGGCCCTCCTCGAAGCCGCGAACCCCGAGGCGCTGCGAGGTGCCAAGGCAATGATCCTGGCGATCAATGAAACGGGTTCCGCTTCCTGGTACGACTGGTCGATCGCCAACTGGGGAACCAAATGGAACGCCTACAGCTTCTCCCTGCTGGAGGACGAGCAAAACGCGTTCAAATTCGATACGGCCTGGTCTCCGCCCGTGCCTGTCTTCGAGGCGCTGGCCGAGCGCTTCCCCAATCTCGGCATCTACTGCGCGAGCTTCGACGAGGGCTGGGGCTTCGCCTGCGAGGGATGGTTCAATCCGCCCGAAGGCGAAACCGAGTACACCGAGGTCGATCCGACCGACGAGATGTACGAGAAGGTCTACGGCGCTGCGCCGGAAAAGTACGATGACGAAGACGAGGAGGATGACGACAGCGACGGCATTGTCCTCGAGATCAGGGTGATCGAACGCGAGGTCGAAACGGACGACGCTGCCGAAGACGACGGCGACAAGCCGATCTGGTCGGCCTGACATCATGGCAGCGGCTGCCGTGGACGCTCCGGACCGCCGCCCATTGTTTCCAAGTGCCAATCGACGGCAGAAGGATGGCTCCCGTGCTCCGTGAAATCGATCCCCTCTCCGTCGTAGGCGTGGCCGCGGCGGCCGCTCTGGCTCTCTTCTTCCACCAGTGGGATCGGAGCGTCACGGCGTCGCTGAGGGATCCCGGCATGCGGACTCTGGTCGTGAAGTCCGCCGCTCCTGAAAAGGACTGAGCGGTCTCACGCCTCTTGAAGCGGTCGCGATTGTGGCTTTGTGGTCTTTGTTGCGAATCCTTCTTCATCGGCGCTTGACCAGGCTTTGCATTCTGCAATACCTTTAACCCAGACGAGATCCTTCGCGTTGGGTTTTCACTTCAAATGAAACCGTCCCATCGCACCTCCTCAGCACTCGTCCACCTTCTCTGGCGATTCCGAAATCCTTGATTTCGGTCATCCACCGTGGGTCGCAGGTTCAACCCCTGCCCGGAGTCCACTCCGGTAGCTCAGATGGGAGAGCAACAGTCCAAAGCCCGATTTCAGCCCCGCATTCGGCATCGCCAGAGAAGGATTCCTTTGTCCGTTGCGGCCGCACCGCCATATCCTTGACGTGACAATTCAATTGGAGGTTCGGACATGAGCAGACTCAGGCAATTCATCAGCGACAAGCCCTTGGTGGCGGCCTACGTGGCCGTCGCGGTGACAGCACTGGCCGCCGTGGCTCAGCCGACCTACGACAAGATCGACAGGATTGCCCGTACGCTGGACGGCGAGCTGCTCACGGTCAGCCAGGCCGCGTATCTCGACGAGAGCGCCGACAAGGCGATGCACGATCTCGCCTTCCTCGCGAGCAGGCTCAAGGGGGCTGACCAGATCGATGACGCGGCGGCTTTCAGGGGCAAGATGCAGGAGGTGAGCGACAGGCTCCACAGAGTGCATTACCCGATGGCCGAAGGGAAAACCCAGCGAAGCCCCGACCCGCTGGCCGTTTATGCCGACCAGCTACAGGCGAAGGGCGTCGCCCTGCAGAGCGCCATCTTCATGGTGAGGTCGTGGGAGCACGCCACAAGGATCGGCGCCACCGCCGAGGCGGAGGAAGCGCGTGAAGTGGCTCTTCGGGTTCTTGACGGGAAGCTGGGGCCGACCGGGGCCCTCCTCTCAGACGGAACGAATCCTGACTCGATATCCGTCGCCTACATGAATCCTTGAAAATTTTTCGCCGGCCTCTTGCGCGACATTGCAAAATGCAAAACCATAAGACTGTAATTGATTGAAACGAACTCCCTGGCGTTGGGTCATCACTTGAAATGATACCATCCCATCGCCGCCACCCAGCGTTCGTTTCGTCAAGTTACGGAGACCGCGAAATCACCGGATTCGGTTATCGCAATGGAAGCCGGCATACATGGGTTCGATTCCCATCCTCCCCGACATCTGTGGGGAGGTAGCCAAGTGGTAAGGCACCGAAAATACCGATCCATCCCCGCATTCGCGGCCTCCGTAAATTGACGAACGGCGCACAGCATCCGAAAGGAAGAGGACCATGTCCTACGCATCGCTCGTCGACTCCACGCGTGTCTCCCAGAGGGAGCAGCTCAACGACCGCCAGATCCTCAACAACGCAGGCGGATACGTCTATGCCATCGACATGTGGGCGCGCCTCGACCGCTTCCTGATTCTCGGATCCGACGCGCCGACCTACTACCAGTCCGCCCGCAAGCTGACGCGCGAGAATGCGAAGGTCATCGAGGAGTGCTGGAAGTCGGATCACGTCCGCACGGCGGAGCGCATCTGCGAGATCTCGGAGACGGGCCGCGCGCCGAAGAACTCCCCGGCGATCTTCGCCATCGCTCTCGGCGCGACGCTCGATTCCGTCGATGTCCGCCGTGCCGCGCTGGCATCCGTGTCCCGCGTCTGCCGCACCGCCTCGCACCTCTTCGAGTTCGCATCGCTGCTCGACGCCCTCGGCCGCGGCTGGGGACGTTCGGTCGCCCGCACCTTCGAGAAGTGGTATGCGGACCGCTCGGTCGGCACTCTCGCGAACCAGATGACGAAGTACCGCAGCAGGAATGGCTACACCCACGGGCGAGTCCTCCAACGCGTTCATCCGAAGGTCTCCGAGACCGACCAGGAGCGCGTCGCGCTGATGCGCTGGGCCTGCGGCGGAAGGATCGAGAACTATCCGCTGCCGGACAAGCTGGCGGGCCACCTCGCGGCGATGAAGACGGAGAAGGCTTCCGAGCTGGTTCCGCTCATCGAGCGGCATTCGCTCACGTGGGAGCAGGTTCCGACCTGGGCGCTGAAGGATTCGAAGGTCTGGGAGGCCCTTCTTCCGAACCTCGGCATGACGGCGCTGCTCAGGAATCTTTCGACCCTGACGGAGGTTGGCGTCGTGAAGCCGCTCGGCGGCCGCACGACCGACATCGCCGACCGCCTGTGCGATGCGGCACTCGTCCGCGAGGGAAAGCTGCACCCGTATGCGATCCTCAATGCGCTGGCAGTCTACCGCCGCGGCCAGTCCGTGCTCGGCGACCGCTCGTGGAACCCGGTTTCGGCGATCACCGACGCCCTCGACGAGGCATTCTACCTCGCCTTCGGCAACGTCGAGCCGACGGGGAAGCGCCATCTGCTTGCGCTCGACGTCTCGGGGTCGATGGGCACCAGCTTCATCGGCGGCATCCTGTCGGCACGCGAGGCTTCGGCCGCCATGTCGATGGTCACGGCGCGGACGGAGAAGCAGCACCACTTCGTGGGCTTCTCCTCATCGATCGTTGATCTGAAGATCGGTGCGAGGATGAGCCTGCAGGAGGTCGAGCGCGTCATCTCCGGTCTTCCGTTCCGCGGAACAGACTGTGCAGCGCCGATGCTTCACGCCCTCAACAAGGGCCTCGAGGTCGACGTGTTCGTGGTCTACACGGACAATGAGACATGGCAGGGGCAGATCCACGCGTCGGAGGCGCTGAAGATGTACCGCAAGGTGACCGGGATCCCGGCGAAGCTCATCGTTGTCGGAATGACGGCGACGTCCTGCTCGATCGCGGATCCGAATGATCCGGGAATGCTCGACATCGTCGGCTTCGATTCCAAGGCGGTCTCGCTGATGGGTGACTTCGTCCGCACATGAGCACCGGGGATCTCGAAAGCGCCGTCCAGCAGCTCTTTCCCGAACAGGGGAAGAACGCGCTGGCGGCTGCTCTCGGGATCGATCCTTCGACACTGTGGCGCTATGCGCAGCGCGGAAGGATCCCCGGCCCCGTAAGCGCCGCCGTCGCGGCATGGATTATCCTGAAAAGGGACTTCGACCTTGATCCCCCCGCGCTGCCATGCTCGACGCGCGAGATCGAGGAGCTGGCGGAAATGGCGGATCCCGGCGTCCGCAGGCGAAGCGGCCTTCTCGGCATCGAGGCGGCCGCTTTCGTCGTTTTCGGCGATGGGTGGAAAGGCAGGCTGTCCGCCGCCCTCGGCGTCGACTACAGCACAATCTGGCGGCAGATCACGGCGGGCAACATCCAGGGGCCTGTCATGGCCGCCATCAGGGCATGGATTGTGCTGAAGCGCCTCGGTGGCACGCTCCCCGCCGCCTCCGCGGAATCTCCCGCTGGTGGCCGCCGCCGGCCGATGCCGAAATACGCGAGGCTCCTGCTCGAGGACGAATAGGCTCCCGGGGCGGTTTGCCACTTTCCGCATCCAATCCTTGCGCTTGATCCCCGTCTCAATGTCCAATTGAAGGACACACATTGGAGGACTGAATGGAAGAGATCGAAGCAAGCGTGCCCGTGAAGCGGAAAGTCTGGTTGAGCCCGAGGCAGAAGAACTGCCTGGAGGGCTTGTATGTCGTCGCCCTCGTTGCGATCGTGGTCGCGACGCATTTCCATACAGCCGGGAACAATCGCGGTTATCTGTTTGGCACGTCCGAGACAACCCTCGCTGCCGCAATGGCCTTCGCTCTCTTCACACCGCTGATCGGCATGCGGATCATCGACTTCAGCAAGAGACTTTCAGGAGACCGTTCGATCATCGCAGTCATGGTCGGCACGATCGTGCTGCTTTCCGGAGGCGTTCCTCTCGCTCTGCTGGCGTCCAATCTGGACAAGCAGATTGCCGTCACGGATGCCTACATGCGCGGCTACAGCGCCGTGGCGCGCACTGTCGATCTTGCTGAGAAGCAGCCGCAGGATCTGCGGAAGATTGGCGTCGTGGTCAGGCGCGAGATCTTGAGGGAGGCTTTCTGGAGCTTCCCTCAGTATATGATCGAGGAAATGGATGAAAAAATAGCCGCTGGCTGGAAAGAGCTCGGGCTGGAGAAGCCTGAAGGCAAATAGGTTCCCGTGCCATCCGCTGCGGACGGGAGGCACCCTCGTCTGCAGCGGTCCCCATGGCGCCAGCTATCGAGCCGGGGCCGGTCCGGAAAGCGGATTTGCCTCCAGGTAGAGCGGGAAGACTTCATTGTAGCCGTGTTCGAGGTAGCCATCTTTCTCGAGCTTGCCGGCCGCCGCCAGGGTGTCGACCGCAGTGAGGTAGGCGTGGATCATCTTGTTGTCGGCGAATTCCACGCCCTCGTTGAGATCCATGTACTCGCGCTGCCACCGATCGGCATTCCGGGCTTCGAGTGTCCGCCACGAATGGTGGAGGGCGGTCGCGATGTCGCTGATCGTCTCGACTGGATCGAGCGGGCCGCGGGTTTCGTCATTGAGGTCGATATTGAAATAGCTGTCGAACCAGTAGTGCTCGTATTCCCCATACGCTTCGAGGACGCTCGCCTGCACTTCCCTTCCCGCATCCTTCAGGCACATGACGGCGACCCAGAGGCCCTTGGCGGCCCATTCCTGCTTGTCCGTGCGCAGCGATGCATCCTGTGAAAGGTCCTCCGCGATCCTTTCCAGGGCATCGAGCGCCTCGTCACCGCTCAGGGTGTCCACGCGCGCTTCGACAGGCGCGTTCGCGGGGACACGTCCGGCGCGGGCGATGCTCTGGATCTCCACCTTGTCGGAGCGGCTATGAATCACGACAAGGCGTTCAGTGGCAGTCTTGGCAGCCGCCATGAAGTCGGGAGCCCTCACGACAATCTTCTCCACGGTGCCATTCAACCTGTATTCGACTTCAAACTTTTCCGACATGCCGATCATCTCCATATTGCGACCGTGACACTCTAGGCGGCTGCAATGCAATGAACATGCGGCATTCATGCATGCGACCCCCGGCCCTCTTCGATGTCAACAATGGATCTAATCCTTCACTTGCTTTCGCCGCAATTTCGGCGGCTGAATGAAGGACTCATGTGAACGAAGGATAGATCCAGCATGACCGACATCAATGAAACCATCCGCGCCGACATCAGCGGCAACGACGTCGTCCTCTACATGAAGGGCACGCCCGACGCGCCGCAGTGCGGCTTCTCAGCCCAGGTCGTCCGCATCCTCAAGGCATTCGGCGTCACCTACAAGGCGGTTGACGTTCTCGCTGACTGGGAGATCCGCGACGGCATCAAGCAGTTCACCAACTGGCCGACGATCCCGCAGCTTTACGTGAAGGGCGAATTCGTCGGCGGATGCGACATCGTCACCGAGATGGTGGCCGGCGGCGAGCTGAAGGCGCTCTTCGCCGAAAAGGGCATTGGATCCGCCCTGCAGACCGCCTGATCGGAGGACCGCGCATGGGAGCGACATACATCCAGGGCGAAGGCATCCGCTTTTCAGGCATGCACGCGATGCCGGGCGCCGACCTGCGCTATGCAAAGCGCCACATCGAGAAGCAGACGGGTCTTAGGCTCGCGGATGCCCAGGTGGCAACATTGTGGTCGCGCGTTGGGCGGTGCCCAATCCTTGGCGAAGTCGGCGTGGTCCGGGTCGGCGTCTGCATCGCCATGGTCGACGCACTCTGCAGCAGCCTGCTCGGACAGGACTGGCCGCTGAACGGCGGCGACGGCGACGAACCCGAAGGAACCTTCTTCCACAACTTCACGACGGCGGCGCTCGCCGCTGGATACGAAGTTCCGGAGAGGAAGGCCGCATGACTACGTGGCTTCGGGACATCGCAGCAAAAATGTCCGGCATGGTGCGAGTTCCAGAGTTCCGGCGGCTAGACCTTGAGGCGGAACTGCAGCCAGGCCGGCTGATCTTGCTGGATTCCGGCATTCATCAGCCTGTGCGATATTATGCCAGCTACATGCCAAATCTTGGGGCTTTGGCTCATCGTCCCACCGTGGAAATCCGGTCATGGAATTTTCACGCAAGCCACCGTTCTCACCGTGCTCGACAGGACGTTCGGCACCGTGAGAGGGGGTATAAGCCTTGTTATCCCGAAGTGTCCGGGAACTATGCGGTCGTCTATAGGAAGGTCTTCGAGCGCGACGGGGAGCGGCTCGATCCCTTCGAACTGCTGCGCTTGACGGGAAACATCCCTGCCGAGACGCTCAACCCGACGTTCGCCGCCGAACTGGAGGCATCTATCGACGCCAACCTGAAGACGCTGGTCTCGCTCGAACACTGCATGAACCGTGATGAAGACGACATGGAATTTGCGCTGGTCGAATCCATCGACATCGGGATCGCCGCCGTCAAAAAAGCCAGGGCCGAAGGGCGCGAGGTGCCCGTCTTCATCGTTGATTTGATGAAGGAGGATGATTCCGTGGCGATCCGGGATGCCCTGCAGAGATTGAAACATGCCGGTGCCGCGGTTCTCGTCGTCTACACGGTGTCGAGCCCCTGCCCCATGACCGATCTTCCGTCCGACTTGCATTTGATCGAGCGCTATGAACTCAAGACCCGCTTGGCAGAAGAGGTGATGCTGTCGACGGAGGAGCGGGTCGTCATCGTAGGCATGAACGAGCACTGGGAGATCGAGCGGCCGCGCTGGATGATGCCCTGCGCCGACACGACTCCTCGTCAGACCGTTGCCCAATACAACGAAAGCCAGAGGAAGGCCACCTGATGGGTAGGATCAAGAACTTCCTTCGCCGCGCATCGGGATTGAAGCCCGACACCTTGCGCCGGATCGACATGATCGAGGAACTTAGGCCCGGCAGGCTCGTCTTCGCCGACGTCGGCCGACACCAGCCAGTCCAGGAGTACCTCTACAGGATGGCATGGCTCGATCCGGTGATCTCGCAGCAGCCGACCGTGGAGCTGAAGTTCTCGAGCTGCACCGACACTCTCGCGCACTATGGAAGACAACGGAGCGAGGGGGAGCTCGACCACCTTCCTGTGGATCAGGTGTCCATTATCAGGCGTGACGGGAACCTGAAGCACGTCCATGGCGGTGGATACGACCGAGACATGACCTCGGAGGTCGTTGCGTTCGATGACCGCATCCGGGCGGCGATCACGACCTGCACGAAGACGATCGTTGATCTATACTACGCGTGGGAATGGGGTGACGGCGATGCTGAAAGACTGCGGCCGTTCAACGAGATCGCAACTGTCGACTATGCCGTCAGGGCAGTAAGGACGGCCGCCCGCGAGATCCGCGCCGGGAACGCGAAAGCGAGCATCTACGTCATCGAGATGCTCGCCGACGAATGCGACACCGAAGATTTCACAAGAGCCCTTCTGGAGCTTCGCGACGCCGGGGCAGCCGTCCTCTATGTCAGGCGCGTCAGCGGCCCCTCGCCCACCTACGACCTGCCCGCCGACCTCCACCTCATCGAGCGCTATCCGCTAAAGAACGAGTTCGATGACGAAGTCGTTCTCATCACCGGGGAGCGGGTTGTGATCGATGTGCCGGTATGGGGATCCCGCCGCCCAAGGTGGTGCCGGGTGGTGCCTAGGACGAAGCCGATGCCGACCATCGCCGAGTACAACAGCCAGCCTGACGATCATCGTCGGTAGACCTCGAACAACCTGCGTCCCGGCCAGATCAGTGGTTCGGCCGGCGATGCAGGGGGTCGCTTCATTGCAGGGCGACGGTTGGAGCGGTCGCCGAGCCGCATAATTCCTGCGAATTCCAAAGAAATCCTCAGCGCTAAAGCTCACAAAATCAAACCCTGTGAATCCAGGGATGTGATGAATGCGATATGCCCGGAAATAAGTTCACGTAAAGGATTCGACCCGGATTGAAACGGGGTTCCGATGGATTCATGATATGGGACTCGAATTCTCGGCTTGGGGGCCAGCGGAACAATGAAACTGAAAGACAACGACAGGAAAGCCATGCCTGAAGCATCACGCGCGACGATCGTCTCGAAACCTTTCTCCGCGCGGAAGATGCTATCTTCCGTCATCGCCGCCACCATGGTCGCGACATCGGCAGTTCCCGCATCTGCTGACAGCTTCTTCTTCCGCTACAAGCAGCCCGCGTCGTGGTCGCCCGGCTCCGATCCGGAAAACCCGGTTGATCCGCAGCTCGGCATCGGCAACGACATCACGATCTTCTTTACCGGAGCCATCGGCATCCCGTTCTCCAAGCTGATCCCGGTCAAGACCAAGGACGTCGTGGAGTGGAGGTTCCAGAGCGGCGCCATTCAGGATGGCCTCGGCCTCGATCCTTCGACGGGCATCGTGTCGGGAACCCCGAGCGGCAAGACCACCCAGAAGAAGGCGGTGCTGGTCGGGTACGACGTCGGCGGCCGCCTGATCGCGCGCGCCGCGATCACCTCGCGCTTCCACAATCCGGCAGGCCAGGCGACGGACTTCACCTTCTACGGCCATACCAACAAGTACATGTACCGCCAGATACCGGCGACCGTTCCGATCGCGAAGTGGGAGAGCATCGGCGACCTGCCTGACGACTTCCACACCGAGGGCCGCTATTTCGCCGGCACCCCGTCCAAGGAATACACGACGGGCGTTGGCTTCATCGGCTACGACTACATGGACAAGGAAGTCGCCTTCACCTATGGCGACCTGATCGTTCAGGACACTCCGGTCATCGAGCACATCGCCGACCAGATGCGCCATCCCAGCAAGAACTTCGTTGTCACGCCGACCGTTCAGTACAAGATCGGTGAGGTGAAGTACCGTCTCATCGCGCTCGACGGCCAGCCGAAGAACACAGGATTCAACATCAAGACCGGCCGTCTTTCGACGAACATTCCGACCTTCAACACCTCGATGCGCTTCAGGATCGAAGTGACGGACGTCGACGGCGTTGTCGGATCCTCCAACGTCTTCAAGCTGACGACCGCGTCGCCCGACGTGGACATGTCGAAGATGGGCAACCAGTCGGGGACGGTAAATCAGGCCTATTCCCTGCAGATCACGGGCAAGGATCTGTCCGGCGACGTCAACTGGAAGGTTCTCGCAGGGCAGCTTCCGGACGGCCTCTCTCTTGATGCCGAAACTGGAGAAATCTCCGGCATTCCGACCCGCGTTGAGACGCAGACCGGCATCGTCATCGGCGCCGTGACATCGGACGGCGGCAGCGGCCAGACGCCCGCCTTCTCCTTCACGATCTATCCCGAGGAAATCGGTGTAGCCTTCAAGCCCGTCGAGACGCGCGTTGGACGGCCCATCGTCACCGAGTCGCCAACGATGGGAACCGGGGTCAAGTCTCCGTTCTCGTTTGATCTGGCTGCGGGCTTCGACCTCGATGACGCGCTGTCGGTAGACTTGGACACCGTCGTCGTTTCCGGCACTGCCGAGACCGCTGGCGATTATTCCGTTCCCTTCGACTTCACCAACGGAGACGGCCGCCAGAAGACCTTCGTGCAGCCGATCACGGTTCACGATCTCCTGTCGCTTTCCTATGAGCCTGAAATAACCGTCTATCGCCGCACTCCGGCAACCGTATCGCCGACAGTGGCGGGCGTGATCGGCTCCGGTCAATTCAAGCTCGCTTCCGGCTCGCTGCCTGCGGGACTGGACATCGATCCTGCTTCGGGCGCCATTGTAGGCACGCCGGAGGCGATGGGCGCCGCGGTTGACCTCTCTGTCTCCGTCGCCGATGAAAGCGGCGAGAGCGCGATGTCCAATGACTTCGAGATCGAAGTGCAGGACCGTCCCCCGGTAGAGGTTGCAGCCTCGTCCGTGGAGGTCGAACGCTTCGTTGACAACGCAGTTGTAACTGCGACAGCGCAGAACACTTATGACGGCGTGACCTACAAGCTCGTCGCAGGCGACCTTCCTGCTGGTCTCAATCTCGATGAAGACGGTGTCATCCGTGGCAATACCACGGAACTTGCCGGAGAGTTTGGGGGCCTTCAGGTTGAGGCGACCGATGGCGAAGGATACACGGGTCTCAGCGCCGTGTTCTCCATCAAGGTAATCGAGCCGAAGAACCTCTCTCCGCTCAATCCGCAGAATGGCACGTCCGACGTGTCTGCGACGTGGGTGGAGGACAAGCAGTTCGCATTCGACCTGCCGATCCCGGCCAATGCATTCGGAACGGTTGTGTACAGCTTCCAGAGCCTGCCGGACGGCATTGCCGTCGTCGGCGGCCAGCTTGTCGGCACGGTCGCCGAGCCTGGCGTCTACGTCTTCCCGTTCACGCTGATCGATGACGCGCGCCGCACGCTGTCGGGCAACTTCAATCTCACGATCCTCGAGCCGATGACCGCAACCCTCCAGGGCCGCGGAAAGGCCGGCGACGAGGAGACCGACGACGTCCTGTTCGAGATTCCGCGCGGCGGCGACACCGTCCTCTCGCCGGCCATCAAGGACGCAATCGGAAACGTCACCTACAGCTTCCAGGGCGCGCTTCCGGACGGCCTCGTCTACGCTGACGGCAAGATCACCGGAAAGCCGACCACGCAGGACCAGACCGGAGAATTCACCATCACCCTGACCGACGAGGCGGGATCGATCGCAAATCTGCATGCCAAGGTCGTGGTCGCCGCACGCGTTCCGCTGACCCTGTCGTATGCCGTTCCGTCGCCCGCAGGCTTCGTGGGCCTCAGCATCTCGCCAATCAAGCCGACGGTCATCGATGCGATCGGCGCCATCACCTACACCCAGAAGGGCACGCTGCCTCCGGGCATCTCCTTCGACGGAAACACGGGATACTTCTACGGCACGCCGACTGAAGCCAACTGGTTCCAGGGCATCGAGGTGACGGCAACCGATTCCGAGGGTTCGAGCTTTGCAGGCACCTACGGTCCGTTTGCCATGGGCATTTCGGTGCAGGGCAATCCCGCAATGCCGGGCACGACGACCTTCACCGTCCGTGCCGCCGAACCCTTCGAGCGCACGATCGACGTGGCCAACGTCGTCGGCCCCGTCGTGTTTGCAACTCCGTCGGGAGACCCGCTGCCGTACGA